>Ga0136639_10000297_pt1 | contig 15976 bp, 12 predicted proteins | sample AntDrymUQ8592106_2_FD_113739 | JGI IMG/M metagenome (GOLD analysis project Ga0136639, IMG submission 113739) | Polar desert sand microbial communities from Dry Valleys, Antarctica - metaG UQ859 (21.06) | ecosystem: Environmental > Terrestrial > Soil > Desert | place: Antarctica: Dry Valley...
CGTCTTCGCTCGTCGGCTACGGCCTGCCTGGCAGCCATCATTTTTGCCGGATTCTGTTGTCATCGTGCATCCTCGTGGGGGCTTACGAAGACCCTTCGAGGGTGGTCTGATCCAAACCGAAAAGTGCGACACGAACGCTGACACAAGACACCGTCGCATCACCCCACAACACCGAACTCCGTCATCAGCCGCCGGGAGACGTAGATGCGGCCAGGGCTCGTTGACGAGGACCTCGGCCGAGCGGAACGTCGTACTCATGAGGTTCCGGTTCCTGAGACGTGTGCGGGTCGCTCGGTTAGCTGAGGACGAAGGCGGACGGCCGGGGGGAGAAGGTGTGATCGAGGGCCAGGGAGGCGGCGCCGATGGCGCAGACATCGTCGCCGAGCTTTGTCCCGGTCACGACGATCTCCCCCCGGCCACCGCGGTCCCCGCGGATCGATCCGCTCCTGACGGCCGGCGACAGCTGATCCAGCCAGAAGCTGCCTAGCCGCGTCCAGGTCGGTCCGCCGAGCACGAGGATCTCGGTGTCGAGCAGGTTGACGAGCGTCTGGGCCGCGCGGGCGAGCTGGATGCCGGTCAGCGTCATCACCTCTCGCGCGCTGGGCTGGCCGTCCATCGCGAATCGAGCCAGGTGCATGAGAGCCGCATCGACGGCGTCGAGGTCACCCACCGGCGTGTCTGTCGGCAGGGCACCCAGATCCATAGCCTGTTTCACGATCCCGGCCGGGTTGAGCGTGACGCCGATGCAGCCACGGGACCCGCACGTGCACGCCGGTCCGTCGTCGGAGACGAAGAGGTGGCCGATGTCTCCGGCGTTTCCCGAGGTGCCGCGAAGGACGTGCTCGTCGGTCACAATGCCCACCCCCACGCCGGTCCCGAGGTAGAGGAAGGCGGAGCTCTGATAATCGACGGAGACGCCTGCCCAGCGCTCACCCACCGCCGCGGCGACCACGTCCTTGTCCAGGATCGCCGGTAGCCCCGTCGCCCTCGCCAGGTGGTCGCGAAGGGGCACGTTCCGCCAGTCGGGCAGGTACGGCGGGTCGAGGACGACGCCGGCGTCGACGTCGATCGGACCCGGCGACGCGAAGCCGATCCCGACGAGCCGCGACGGTTCCACACCCGCGCTGTCGATCAGACCGGTGATTGTTGAGACCACCTCAGCAACCACCGCGTCGGGGGCCGTTGCCACCGGCGTTGAACGCCGGGCATGCTTGACCACCCGCCCCTGCAGGTCCAGCAGGACGAACGTCATCATCTGGGGATCGAGGTGAACGCCCAGCGCGTAGGCGCCACCAGGATTGAGCCGCAGCAGGGTGCGTGGCTTGCCCACTCCGTTCCTCAGACGTTCTCCCTCGAGGATGAGCCCGGCGTCGCTCATACGCCGCTTGATGTTCGATATCGTCTGCGGCGAGAGGCCGGTCACCCGGACGAGCTCCACCTGGCTGATGCCGTCGGGGGAACGGCGGATCGCGTCCACCAGGACGGCTTCGTTGAAGTCCCCGATCTTGGTGAGATTCGTCCCTCGCCACACGGGTTGTGGTCGTTTCACCATGAGCTGTCCTGCCTCTGTTTGTTGTGCTGGAGTGTCGCCCTCGCGACGGTCGTCGTGGTTGAAATTGCTTGAGCCGACCATCTTGACGGATTCTATCAACTTGAGATAGATTCTCGTCAGATCCAAACAAGTGGCGCGTCAATGTGCTGAGCCGCCCCCTTGCCGCATCTCCCCGAGCGGGTCCCAGTCGGCGGATCGAAGATTGGAGTCGCGATGCCCTCGGCTTGGCCCTCCAGAGCCTCGGGGACCGTCGAAGCTGGATGGTCACTGCACGGCCAGGACGCCGTCGTCCTGGCCAACGAGCATTTGCGCGTCGTCGTCCTTCCAGAGTTGGGCGGCAAGGTGTGGCAGATCACTGACGTCCACACCGGGCGTAGACTCCTGTGGCAGAACCCCAGCGTACCGCTGGGCCCGGTGCCCTTCGGGTCCTCATACGACGACACCTTCGTCGGCGGATGGGACGTGCTTTTCCCAAACGACGCGCCCGAGGTCCTTGCGGACGAGACCTTCCCCGACCACGGGGAGCTCTGGACGAGCCGCTGGGCCTGCACCTTGGGGCCGGGCGACCACTCGGTCACCCTGAGTACCCAGGGGCGGATCTCGGCCTGTCACGTCACCCGTCGCCTCACGCTGCTGCCCGGGGCCCGGCACCTGACGGTCGACATCGAGGTTGTCAACAACTCCGGGCGCGCCCTGCCGTTCCTGTGGAAGGAGCACCTCGCCCTCACTCCGGAGCCGGGGAGCGCGGTCCACCTGCCCCCGTGTGACGTGGAGATCGGCGACTTCGGCCACCCACGGAGCGGCCGTCCCGGCGACCGCACACGATGGCCCCACCTCGGGAGTCCCGCGCGGGACGGCCGGCCGACGCTCGAGCGTGCGAGCAGGGTCAGCGAACTCCTCTACACCAGCGGCGCCGAGGACGGATGGTGCGCCATGACCTACGCTGACGGCGTCGCGGTGGCCCTGGTCCACGACCTCGCGACGCTCCCAGCGTGTTGGGTGTTCGCGAGCTACGGTGGGTGGCGGGACTTGGAGGTCACAGTCCTCGAGCCCTGCTCCGGCTGGCCGGTCTCCGTCGCGGACGGGGTCGCGGCGGGGACCCATCAGCTCCTCGCCGCTGACGAGACCCTACGCACCACCGTGCGCCTTGTCGTCGACCACGGCCAGGGTGCGGTCACCGGCGTGACGACCTCGACCGAGGGTGAGCCACGACTGATCAGGGACCAGCGATGAGGATCGAGTCCGTCGACATCTTTTACTTGGCGATGCCTGAGGTACGCGACGTGGGCGACGGGAGCCAGGACATGGCTCTCGTCCGGGTCCGCGGCGGCGGGTACACCGGATGGGGCGAGTGCGAGGCGTCGCCGTTGCCCACCATCGCGGCGATGGTCGCGCCAATGTCCCACTCCGCGTGCCACAACGTTCTGGACTCGGTGCTGGATGAGACCGTCGACGGGCCCGGGAGCATTCGGACCCTTGCTCGGCGGGTGGCTGCGCGCGGGCTCGACCTGCTCCAGACGGACCACGCGTGGTCCGGTGTGGAGATCGCCCTGTGGGACCTGCTCGGCCGGTCCCGCGGGGAGCCTGTGCACGCCCTGCTGGGTGTCGACCGCGCCGTCCCGCGTACGCCCTACGCGTCCCAGCTCTTCGGGGACGACCCTGCCGCGACCTACCGCCGCGCCCGGGAGGTCGCAAGGGCCGGCTACCGGGCGGCCAAGTTCGGCTGGGGTCCGTACGGGACCGGCGACGTCCGGGAGGACGCTGACCACCTCATGGCGGCCCGTGAGGGTCTCGGCCACGAGGCCGACCTGCTGATCGACGCGGGGACCGTCTGGGGCTCCGACGTCGGCGCGGCGGCGGCCCGGCTTCCGGCGCTCGAAGAGGCTCGCGTGGTGTGGCTCGAAGAGCCATTTGACTCCGGCGCACTCGACGCGTACGCCGCACTCGCGCGCCTCAGCTCCCGCGTCCGGCTAGCGGGAGGGGAGGGAGCGCACAACGCCCATCAAGCGCGGCACCTGATCGCCCACGGGGGGATCGGCTACGTGCAGGTGGACACCGGCCGCATCGGCGGCATCGGTCCGGCACGGGACGTGGCGCTGTATGCCCGGGAGCGCGGGGTGCGGTTCGTCAACCACACCTTCACTTCCCACCTGGCGCTCAGCGCCTCCCTCCATCCCTACGCCGACTCGACCGAGGACCTGCTCTGCGAGTACCCGGTGGCGCCGGCGGCGCTCGCGCACGACCTCACCCGTACCCATCTCGTCCCCGACGCCGCCGGGCTCCTGCACCTGCCCGAGGCGCCCGGGCTGGGCATCGCGCTCGACCTCGATGCCGTACGGCCCTACCTGCGGCAGGTCGAGATCGTCGTCGATGGCACCTGCCTCTACCGCACCCCTGACCTCATCCCCTGACGGAGGAACCCGTGCTTGGAACTACCTCGTTCGCCGGACGCACCGCCGTGGTGACCGGCGGCGCCCACGGCATCGGTGCCGCGATCGCGCGTCGCCTCGTCGCCCTCGGCGCCGAGACCCTGCTGCTCGACGTGGAGAAGGCGGAGAGCTGCGCACCCACGCACCTGGTCGACCTCGGCGACCCAGCGGCCGTGATCGCAGCGGCGTGCCACGCGGTCGATCGGCTGGGCCGGGTCGACGTCCTGGTGAACTGTGCAGGCATCGCCTACGTCGCGCCCATCACCGCCCTGGACAGCAGCCGGTACCACCACCTCCTCGCCGTCAACCTGCACGCGCCGGTTGCCTTGATGAGAGAGCTGGGTCGCGGCATGGCGACGCGAGGCTACGGGCGGATCGTCAACGTCACCAGCGTGCACGCACGGCTCGGCGAACCGGGGTGCCTCGCGTACGACGTGTCCAAGGCAGGCCTCGAGGCGGCCACCCGCGCCGCCGCGATCGACCTCGCCGACGCGGGCGTCCTGGTCAACGCGGTGGCGCCGGGATTCGTGTCGACCAGACTGGCCGTGGTCGACGGCATCGACGAGATGGAGAACGACTGGTTTCGGACGGTCTACGTGAAGCACGCGCAACTCCCGCTGCGTCGCGCTGCCGGGCCCGACGAAATCGCCGGGCCAGTGGCCTTCCTCGCCAGCGAGGACAACACGTACACGACGGGACAGACGCTGCTGGTCGACGGAGGGCTGACTGCGCGCCTCTGACTGGCGGATCTTACCGGCGGTTCTTTCGCCCAGTGCCCAACGGTGACCACTGCCCCCCGGCTCCACCGTCGCCGACCCCGGTGGGTGAACCTCAGGGAATGTACTCGTGGTACGTGCACCCATGGGCGTCCACGCTGTGCTGCGTGCTGCCCACCGAGACCATCACAGGTCGGTGGTGTGGTTGAACAAGAACATCAGGTCGCCACGACGCACCGCCTCGACGCCGTCCGTCGGCTCATCGATCAGGCCGGTCACGCCTGCGTCGTCGAGCACCCGTGCCACGATCTCGTCGAGGACCGCGGTCGTTGGCTGCGTCGCGACGTACCACGCCGAGCCGGTGCCGCGACGACATGTGACGGCGGGCCCGCCTGCGGCGAACCCGTCGCCGAAGCGGGAGAGCACGTCGGCGTCGTGGACCGTGACGATCTCCTGCCAGAGCTCAGCCTCGCCGGCCAGGTCACCTGTCGGATTGATCACGGGCAGCGCGCCTCGGCGGTCGTACCCAGGTGGCCGTCGCCGGTGGCGGCCAGCGGTGCGAACTCCTCGATCGCGATGCCCAGCGCCCGCTGGCGCGGACCGAGGTAGCCACCGAGATACGCGTGGAGGTTCTTGTCGAGGATGGCCGACTGGTAGGTGACAAGCAGCGTGCCGCCGTCGTCGACGTAGCCGGAGCGTCGTGAGCGCCGCTTGGGTGGCCACCTGCAGCACGGGTGCGACGACGAGGTCGTAGCCGGTGAGGTCGGCGCCGGGCGGGACGAAGTCGATGGTCACGCCGCGGCGAAGGAAGGGCCGGTACCAGGAGAGCACCGTGTCCACATAGCTGATCTGCGTGGGGGAAGAATCCTGCTCGATCGCCCGCCACGAGTCCCAGTCGAACAGGATGGCGACCGACGCTGGGACTTCGCTGCCCAACAAACGCTCGTCACCGGACAGGGCCGCGAGCTCCGCACCGAGAGCGGTCGCCTCGCGGAAGATGCGGGTGTTCTCGCCGCCGTGCGGTACGACGGCCGGGTGGAACTTCTCGGCGCCGGCCTTGGCCTGCCGCCACTGAAAGAAGAGGACGCCGTCGGCGCCCCGAGCCATGGCCTGCAGGGAGTGCACCCGGTTGACCCTCGCCGGCTTGGGTGCGTTGCGCGGGCGCCAGTTCACGGCGCTGGTCTGCTCCATAAGGATCCACGGCTTGCCGTCACCGAGGGAACGCACCAGGTCTCGGGTGGCGGCGGCACGCAGGTGGCCGTCGGTGTGAGCGGGGCAGGGGTAGTGGTCGTCGGACACGTAGTCGACGTGCACCGCCCATGTCCAGTAGTCGGCGTCCTTGAAGAAGCCCGTAAAGTTAGTGGTCACGGGCACGTCCGGGGTGATCCGTCGCAGCACCTGCAGTTCGGCGAGGTACAACGCCCGCAACGCGTCCGAGCTGAACCTGTCGAAGTCGAGCCGGTGCGTGGGGTTCGTCCTTGTCGGCATGGCCGCCGGGGGCGTCACCTCGTCGAATGTCCCGTACGCCTGTGACCCGAACGCCTTGCCCCACGCGTGGTTGAGCGCATCGATGGTGCCGTAGCGCTCCCGCAACCAGCTGCGGAACGCCTCGGTCGATTGGCGTCGTAGCTCCGCGGGACGTGGCAGCCGTACTCGTTGTTGACGTGCTTAGACTCCAGGGACGGGTGGGCGCCGTAGCACTCGGTCAGGGTGGTGGCCAGGCGCACCGCGTGCTCCCGGTACACCGATGACGACGGCGAGTACTGCTGCCGACTACCCACGCCGAGGCGGACGCCTTCGGCGGTGACAGGAAGAGTCTGGGGGAACTGCCGCGCCATCCACGGCGGAGGCGACGCGGTCGCCGTGGCCAGGCACGCGCGCACGCCGGCGGCATGAAGCCTGTCCATCACCTCGTCGAGCCAGCCGAACGTGTACTCGCCGGGCCGAGATTCCAGCTTCGCCCAGGAGAACACCCCGACGGTCGCCGTCGTCACACCAGCCTCGGTCATCAACCGGACGTCGTCGTCCCACACCTCGCGCGGCCACTGTTCAGGGTTGTAGTCGCCGCAGAAAAGGAACGTGGGAAACAGGGAGGTCATGCCTGGCCTTCTGCGACGGGAGCGAACTCGATCTCGTACTCTGAGACGTACGCGTCGATGTCCTGACCGTGCTGCTTGAACCATAGGCGTGCCTTGGCCCCCAGCAGGGTGGTGTTGTATCGGCGCTCGACGTCGCGCTCCGTGCCGAGCGGCTGCAGCGACGGGTACCAGAGGGTGTAGCCGGGGCGGCGCACCAGGAGCTGCGGTTCGCTCCACTCCTGCGAGTTGTCGCCCTCGCCGAGGCCGGCGTTGCGATTGATGGAGTACCAGAGGGAGTCACCGACCCAGAACGGCGCGTCGACCCTGGCCATCACCATGACCCAGGCGCCCAGGTGCTCGTTCCAGCTGACCGATGGACCCCAGTAGAACGACTTGTCGCCGGCCGAGACCGGACCGCCGCCGTCCGTGTGCGGGATCTGCAGGGCCTTGATCGGCACGCCCACCTTGTCAGCGGGGACGGTGAACGACTCGCCGTCCCACCGGCGGGCCGCGCCTACTGGGGCGTCGAGGTCGGCGAGCGGCACCCGGGCGACAGACACGCACTGCGCCGACGCCTCGACCTCCGGGTCGTAGGTGGCGGTGTCGAAGACGCCGGGGTACCCATACTGCCCGTGGAACACGTACAGGTAGTCGCCGCACGGCACGGCGCATGGGTCGCCTACGCCCCCGGGGAATGTGTAGTTGACGTTGATGGGGGCCCGCACCAGATGGGCGTCATGGTCGTCCATGAGGATGCCACGGTCCGTCCAGCTCACGCCGCCGTCGTCGGACCGCATGATGCCGATGCGCGGGACCGCCTGCGGCGAACCGTCCCCGTGCAGGCCGGAGGGCCAGTCGACGTCACGGTAGCCGACGCCGCTGGCCTCGTCGTACGGCAGGGTCGAGGGGTAGTTCTCGTTGTGGTAAAGCGCGAAGAGCTTGCGGCCGTCCGCAGAGGCGGAGTAGATCGACTCGAACCACACGGCGCCGTGCAGACCAGGGGTGCCGACGGGTGCGTTGGGTGGCAGCACGCAGCGGGTGTACTCCTCGGGGCGGCGGGCGAAGACCTCGAGGGCGTTCGTGCCCTCCGCCCACTTCAGCTCGTCGTAGTCGCCCCACAGGGGGTCCTCGCCGTACTTGCCGGGGAAGAGCCGCAGCTTGCCCTCGACCCAGGTGCTGGCCATGTTGCAGTCGATGAACGTACCAAGCTCCCTGCGCTCGGCTGGGATCATTGTCAGGGGTGCGTCGCTCATTGGTTCAGTCCTCCTTGGTGTGCGGGTCGTGGTGTTCGGGCCCTGCTGTCGGGGTGCCCGTGGCGATGTCGCCGTGAGCAGGGAAATGCCGCGCAGGCATTCGTCGTCGGAGCGCATGCTTAGGCAGCACCGCAGATCACGGCAAAACGGCGGAGCGCGCGTAAACCGCGTCCTGCATCTTGACGTCCGTCGGCTCGGGCTGATCGGCCGGGCTCGCGGAGAGCCAGAGCTCGGCCGCGGACCGCAGGTCGCGCGAGGACGAGCCGAGCTCCACACGGTAGACACCTGCGTCACGCCGCCACAGGCTGCCCTCGACGTCCCAGTACGCGAACGCGCGAGGCTCAAGCTCGAACTCGACCCTGGTGGACTCGCACGGCGCCAGTCGCACTTTGACGAAGTCGCGAAGCTCGCGGACCGGGCGGCGCACGGGCGTCCACGGGATTGGCTCGCCAGGCTCGCCATCCACGATCGGTACGCCGGAATCCCGCTTGGGTGGGGCGACGTAGGCCTGCACCACCTCGGCGCCGGGTCGCTCGCCGGTGTTGGTGACCGTGCAGGTCACCAACACCGTGCCAGCGTCGGCGTCCAACACCTCTGCGGTGGTGACGCCGTACTCGAACGTCGCGTAGGACAGCCCGTGCCCGAACGGGTACCGCACGTCGAGGCCGAGCTCGTCGTACCAGCGGTAGCCCACCAGCACGCCCTCGCCGTAACGGGCGTAGCCGCGCTCGCCCGGATAGTTCGCGAACGCCGGAGTGTCCTCGAGCCGGAGGGGCCACGTCTCGGCGAGCCGCCCGGACGGTTCCACCGCACCGGTCAGCACGCGCGCGAGCGCGTCACCGCCGCCCTGCCCGAGGAACGGGCAGTACACGATGGCAGCTGCGCGATCGTGCCAGTCGCCTAGGAGCACGACCGAGCCGCTGTTGATCACCACGACCACCGGGGTCCCGGTGGTGAGGGCCGCATCCAGGACGCGCAACTGGTTGGACGGCAAGTCGAGGTGGGCGCGGTCGTAGCCCTCGGACTCGGTGCCGTCGACCTGGCTGACGAACACGAGGGCCACCTCGGCTCCACGTACCGCGGCCAGGGCCTCCTGCTCGAGCGCCTCGTCGGGCGCGTCGTTGGTCAGCGGGAACCCGGCAGCGTAGGTCAGCTCGAACCTCTCCCGCAGCGCGTCGATGGCCGCAACCGGGTTGCGTGTCGGGGTGACGTGCGCCGACCCCGCACCCTGGATCCGCGGCCTCGCGGCGTACGGCCCAACGACGGCGAGGCGGCCCGGTGCCGTCAGCGGCAGGACGCCCTCGTTGCGCAGCACCGTCACGGCAGCCTCGGCTGCCTCTGTCGCCAGGTCATGGTGAGCCGCGATCATGTCCGCGGGCAGCGAGTCGAGGGTCTCCTCATCGGCGACCTCCGTCGTCGGGCCTGCTGTGGCCAGGTGCTGGCGCTGACCCTCGGCGCCGGGGGTGTTCTCGGCCTCGCCCCAGCGGATGATCCGAGTCATCGGGGCGGGGGTCGACCGGGCAACCAGCTCGAGCACCCGACGGACGGAGCGGTTGACGGTCGCCTCGTCCAGGCGGCCCTCGCGCACTGCCGCGACGATCTCGGAGTCGGTGGTGCCATCGCCGCCGGGCATCTCCAGGTCGAGGCCCGCGGCAAGGGCAGCCGCACGGTCGTGGACGGCGCCCCAGTCCGAGACGACGACGCCCTCAAAACCCCACTGGTCGCGCAGTACTTCCGTCAGCAGTCCGCGGTGCTGCGAGGCGTGCACACCGTTGATGCGGTTGTACGAACACATGACGGTCCAGGGTCTTGCCTTTGTGACCACGCGCTCGAAGGCTGCGAGATAGATCTCGCGCAGCGTGCGCTCGTCCACCTCGGAGGAGTACCAATGGCGGCCCCACTCCTGGTTGTTGGCGGCAAAGTGCTTGAGCGAGGTGCCGACGCCCTGGGACTGGACGCCACGCACGTAGGCGGCCGCGAGCTCGCCCGTGACCAGTGGGTCCTCGCTGAGGTACTCGAAGTTGCGGCCGCACAGCGGGGTGCGCTTGATGTTGACACCCGGGCCGAGCAGAACGCCGACGCCGAGAACCCTTGACTCGGCGCCCAGCGCGACGCCGACCCGCTCCAGCAGCGGTCGGTCCCAGGTGGACGCGAGCGCCGATTCGTTCGGGAAACACGTCGAGGGCTCCGAGTCCAGCGCGCCGACCTCGCGGCGCACGCCGTGCGGGCCGTCGCTCAGCCAAACCGCGGGCACCTGCGCGTCCGCGACGGGTTTGGTGCGCCACGAGTCGAGCCCTGACAGCAGGCCCGCCTTCTGCTCGAGCGACAGGGTGGAGATGATGCGGGCGACGTCGTCGATCATTGAACTGCTCCTTGAGCGCGGGGGCGGGGTTGGCACGTCGCAGGTGTGATGCTCAGCAGCCACGACTGCGCGGAGCCGTCGGCCGTGATGGTCAGGCCGTCTGCCATTAGGCGTGCGCCGCTGACCCGCCCGGGAGGGCAGCCGGGGTCGGCGCCGGGCGACAGCGCATGCACGGCGTACGCGGTGTCCGGGTCGAGACCGACCGCTCGGATCACGGTCTGCTCAGGGGCGCCGTGCATGCGGATCGCGGCGATCACCACCGGACCAGACGCCTCTGCATCGAGCTGGAAGGCGGGAAAGCGCTCGCCGCCGCCGTCGCGCATGGGCTGCGGGGTCAGCGGACGGACCACCGCACCCCTTGCGACGAGTGGTGCGATGTGCTGCTTGTAGGTGGCCACGTGCCCGGCGAGCCGCTCCTGCAGCTCGGGCGAGAGCTCCGGGAGCTTGTATGACACAGCGTGCCTGTGCAGTGCCACCGCGTGCATCGCTTGGTCGAAAGTGGGAATATCCAGCGTGGCCGGGTCGAGGTGCTGGCTGCCGTGGAAAGTTCGCCACTGCGACTCGGAGAAGTGCAGGATCGATGCCGCCGGTAGCATCTGCGCGGCCGCCCACAACAGCTGCAGGTGGAACTCGGTCCAGTCGGGGTCGGCGAGGAACATCGCGTGGAACCGGGCCGCAAGGCCCAGGTCGATGCGCAGTCCTCCCGAGGAGCAAGCCTCCCAGATGATGTTCGGGTGCTTGGCCCGGTACTCGTCGAGGATCGAGTACAGGCCCTGGTAGTGCTCGTACAAGCCGTCCCCGGCATCGTGGCCGTGGTCGGTGCGCGAGCAGCCGGCGCCCGGGTCGAGGTTGAAATCCCACTTGATCCAGCGGCAGTCCGTGCGGGCGATGAGCCGATCTAGTACCTGTCGGATGTGGTCGCGGCCGGCGGGCGAGCCGAGGCAGACGTAGCCTAGCCAGGCGGGATTGCTCGGGTCCGGCATTTCCTGCGGAGGTGCGGGCAGGTCATCGTCGCGCCGCGCGATGATGTCAGGGCGCTCGGTGTTGAGACGGGCATCGACGCCGATAGCCTCCGCCTCGATCCAGACGCCGAACTCGGTGCCCGCGGCGCGGACTGCGTCTGCGAGTCCTGTCAGACCGCCTGGGAACCGCTCGGTGTTCTCGTGGTCCCAGTCGCCCCGCTCCTTCTCCCAGAAGGTCGCGGCGTCGGGGCGGCCGAACCAGCCGGCGTCGCAGGTGGAGACGTCGAAACCCAGCCGGGCCGCGATCTGGGCGTTCTCCACGAAGGTGGCGTGATCGATCTCGGCGTCCTCGTACGGCCACCAGTGGTTCCACTCCATCGGCTGGAACTGGCTCCACGCCGACTTGGGGGTTACCCACCGGCCTACGGCTGTGGCTAGCGCCGATCCGGCCGCGAACCGGTCAGTGCCCCATGCGACGAAGACCTCCGGCGCCACGAAGGGCTTGACCGCCGTCACCGTGCGGAAGAACTTCCACGGGTTGATGCCACCGGTGACCGCGATTCCACCATCGGCAGTCGGTGTGACGTCCATCGCCCAGTTGCCTGACCACGCAGGGGAGACGATCACCGCGCCGTGCTCCGGCGACGACAGGCACAGCCACGGGTGAACGATCTTGGAGCTGCGCCCGACCCGCACCTCCAGGTGCAGCGGCTCGTCAGCGACAGTCGCTCCGCACGGGTAGAACTCGTCACCCCAGTGCGAGGAGAACCAGTCGGCTCGCCAGGTGCCGGCGGGCAGGGCGAAGCGCAACGTCGGCACGTCACTGACGATCGCCTCGTGCGCCGAACCGTGTGGCATCCAGACCGTCAGGCTGCAGCGCGCGACGGCAGGGGCGAGGTGCTCAGCCGTGCGGCGCTCCAGGACGCCGCCCGCGGACGTCTCACCGAGGTGGAGGTGCCCGGGTCCGGCGACCGGAGTGGTGTGGTGTGTCATTGCGGTTCCTTTGGTGCGGAGTTCTCTTCCTGAGCCGTCTCGGACGGGTCTGGTCAGAGAGCCACGGTCGCCCTGACCTGGACGATGCGCGGCTGGCCCTTCGTGGGAGGCTCGTCGCGCAGCGTGACGGGCAACAGTGCGGTCTCGACATCGAGCGCCACATCGTCGACGGTGAGCTCGACCAGTCGACTGCCCTGACCCCTGGCCTCGACGTCGAGCGCAACGGATCCGTAGCGGATCCCGCTCAGCCGCAGGCCATCGACGCCCACGGGCAGCGTGGGTGCGACGCGCATGCCGTTTGCCTGCGGTCGCAGGCCGAGGAGACTCTCGAGCACGACGCCAAGGAGCGAAGTGGCCGACCAGGTCTGGTTGGGCTCGGACTCCCAGGACCGGCCGATGCCCGGCAGGTACTCGCCCGTCGAGTGCTCGTCGCACTGCCAGCCGCCATCGGGCACGCCTGTCTGCGGGTTCTGCACCTCGGGGTAGGTGAAGTCGGTGGCGGCGATCAGCTTCAAGAAGGTCGCGAGCTCGAGGCCGAAGGCCGTGATGTCACCAGCCCGGCCGACTGCCTGCGTCCACACCCCGGTGATCCACGGCCACACGATGACGTTGTGGCGTCCGGGATGCTCCATGGTGAATTTCTGCAAGGCCGGCCACAACGCAACAACGCCGTACGGCTCGCGGTGCACGCTGTCGATCAGGCGCTGGGCCTCGGACCCGTTCACCAGCCCGCCGAGCAGTACGAAGGCCAGGCCGAGCGCATCCTGCGACCGGTCCAGCCGGTCGGGAGCGCCGCCACGACCTGGAACCAGCAGGTAGCCGTAGCCGTCCCCGTCCCGGAAGTGGCGCCCGACCGCCTCAGCCAGCGAGCAGGAACGCGCGCGCTCCTGCTCGCCGTCGCGGCCGAGTGCGTCGGCCATCTCGCCGAGCGCCTCGTACGCGGCGGCATGAATCAGGTTGGTCGAGAGGCAGAAGACCTCGTGCGTGCGCGGGTGGTCGATCACGAACGACGAGTCATTGCCGGGCTCGACGACGTCGGCCGGGTAGCCGGAGATGCCGTCGGCCATGACCGCGCCGCCACGGAACAGGCCATACTGCTCCACATAGCGCCCCGCGTGCGCGATGTCGAGCGAGCGACGAGCCACGCCTTCCGCCCACTCGAGGAACTGCCGGTCGCCCGTCAGCAGGGCATGCCGGTGCGCGGCCACCACCCAGATGACGTGGTCCCACCACTGGTCATCCTGTGCCACCACCGGGCCGTCGGGCCCTTCCTCGCACACCATGCGCAGGGTGTTCTCCGCGACGTGCGGCGTCAGCCAGCTCGCGGCCAGCCAGGAGTTGATCGCGGCGTCCCTGGTCCACGGCTCGTTGTAGCCGCCACCCGCGCGCAGGAAGTGCGCGGGTTCGTGCGGACCACGACCCGGGACGGTGTTGATATCGAGCAGGGTGACTGTGGCCGCTTGGACGCTCCGGGCCAGCAGCGGGTCACCAGCCGTGAACTCCGGCCTCATCCCTTAACCGACCCGGTAGAGCTGACACCGGACAGGAACTGCTTCTGGAAGACCAGGAACAGGACGATCGGCAGGACCGTCGCGATGAGCATGCCGGCCATCGCGAGGCTCAGCTCGGTGGTGCGCTCGGTGAGGGCGATCGCCACGGACAGCGGCCTGCGGTCCGGGCTGGGGAGCGCCAGCAAGGGCCACAGGAAGTCACGCCACGAGGCGATGAACGTCAGCAAGGCAACGACGCCCAGGATGGGTCGCACCATCGGCATCACGATGTACCAGAACACCCTGAAGGCTCCCGCACCGTCGATCTTCGCCGCCTCGAACAGTTCGCCGGGGATCGATAGCAGGTACTGCTTGACGATGAGGACGTTGAAGGCGCTGACGGCACCCGGCAGCCAGACCGCCCACCAAGTGTCGATGATGCGGAGATCGATGATCGTCAGATACAGCGGCACCAGCGAAATCACGCCCGGGACGAACAGGGTGGCCATGACCACAACGTCGAGGAGCTTGGCGTACTTGGGGCGCAGGACGGCGAGCACGTAGGCGCCCGTAAGGGACACGACCAGCATGAAGAACGTGGTCCCCAGAGCCATGATGAAAGTGTTGCCCGTGTAAAGGCCGATCTGGATGCGGTTCCACGCAACCACTAGGTTCTCGGGATGGAAGCCCTCGCCCCAGACTCCGAGCGGGTCGCGCAGCGTGTCCTGCGTCGTCGACGTCGCCGCGACGGTCAGCCAGAACAGGGGGTAGAGGCCGACCAGCAGCAGGATGACGAGGAAGACCGACTTCCACACGCGCACGGCGACCCGGGTCCCCGGAACACGCAGGTCGTTGTCGGAGATCAGCGTGCGGTCGGCCTCGAGCGTCTCCTGCTTGCGACGACGACGGCGAAGGCTCAGCAGGGCCAGCGCCGGGCGCCCGGCCGGCCCGGGCGAGGTTGTACTTGCGCTCATGCTGCCCACCTCCTTGTCACCTGCAGGTACACCCACGACAGCCCGGCGAGAGCGCCAGCCAGCAGCAGGCTCAGCGCTGAAGCACCGCCGTAGTCGCCGCTCTGGAACCGCCGGAATACCAGCATGAGCAGCGTCAGCGTCCGGTTCTCGGGGCCACCCCCGGTCAACAGGTACGGCTCGGTAAACACTTGGAACACGCCGATGATCTGCAGGAGCAGCATCACCAGGATCGTGCCGCGCAGCTGCGGAAGCATGATGTGCCAGATCTTGCGGAAGATCCCGCCGCCGTCGACCTCCGCGGCGTCGTACAGCTCGCGGTCGATCGTCACCATGGCGGCGAGGTAGATGATGATCGTCGAACCGGCACCCATCCAGACACCGGCAACGACCAGCGCGGGCATGGCCCAGCCGGGCTCCATGAGCCAGCCGACCGGGTCTAGCCCGAACCAGCCAATAATCGTGTTGATGAGTCCGATCGACTCTGGTGCGTAGAAACGCCGCCACAACAGGATCGCCACGACAGGCGGGACCACAACGGGCAGGAACGCGAGAATGCTGGCGAACTGGCGCATGCCCCCCCGCAGCTCGGAGATTGTGGCGGCGGCGATCAGTGGGATCGGGAAGCCGATGAGGATCGCGATGCCCGCGTACAGGCCTGTGTTGCGAACCGCCTGCCACAGCAGCGGGTCGGCGAGAACGTTTTGGATGTTCTGCAGGCCGACCCACTCGGACGTGATCAGGTTCGTGCTCTGGAAGGTCAGCAGCACGCCGCGCATGATCGGCCACCAGCCGAAGACTGTGAAGCCGATGATCATCGGTGCCGCGAAAACCAGCGTGGTCAGGCCACCGCCCCTGACCCAGCGGCCGGGCCGCGGCAGCCACACGCTCTGACGTGCTGACCCGGCGTCTGTCGTAGTCACAATCAACCCCTTCTCTCACCTCGCACGTAGGGGCTCGGAGCACTGCAGCCCTGGGCCCCTCTAATGGGGACTAGTTGCCCTTGGCCCGCTCGACGGCGGGCATCGCCAAATCCTGCGCCTCCTTAAGGAGGGCCGGAATGTTGGCGTCCTCGCGGCCGAGGACCGCTTGGATCACCGGGTCCATCGTCAGGAAGATCTCGTTTGCGGCATACATCGGGTCCGGCACGATAGGCAGCGTCGAAGCCGA
>Ga0136639_10000298_pt1 | contig 15968 bp, 24 predicted proteins | sample AntDrymUQ8592106_2_FD_113739 | JGI IMG/M metagenome (GOLD analysis project Ga0136639, IMG submission 113739) | Polar desert sand microbial communities from Dry Valleys, Antarctica - metaG UQ859 (21.06) | ecosystem: Environmental > Terrestrial > Soil > Desert | place: Antarctica: Dry Valley...
ATTGATTTGTTAATTTTTTGTCCCCTAAGATAGATGCAATATTTTGAGAAAGTATTCGCCTAGCGAATTCACCATTGGCCTTAAGAATCGAGCCAAGGCCTTTCTTGTTTTTTTCATATTTTCTTAAAATATTGCTTAACGTTGAACAATTCATAATAAAATCCTCCGTTCCTAATGGAACATTTTTTTCAACAATTTGTATACTTTTTGTGCCAGTTGTAGCGAAGCAACTACAGCGCACAAACATGTGCGTAAACACATAATTAATTATAACAAAAATAGATTTTTTTGCAATTTTTTCACAAACTTATAACTCTTGCCCTCAGTTGCTTCGCTAAGCAGTTGCTTCGCTAAGCAGGGAACCCCATAATACTCAGCTAAGGAGGGTAACAAGAAATAAACGGGTATTTCCAAGTGATTGCATTGCGCAGCTAGCCATGAATCAGTTTTTAAGACATTCATGTGCTGTGCCAAAGGCAATGCACATACTTGTGCTTACGCACAAAATACACTGCAAAAATATCACTGCAAAAATATCACTGCAAAATCGACTATGCCGATTCAAAATGGACAGTATTGGGCTGTAGTTGTAGTTGTAGTTGTAGTTGTAGTTGTAGCGAAGCAACTACAACTACAACTACAACTACAACTACAACTGAAGCTATGGCTCATTGTTTGATAAAATTTGAAGATAGAATTCATAATAATATTTATTGCACGCCAGTTGTAGTTGTAGCGAAGCAACTACAACTACTTATGTATGAATTTACACAATTGAATGGACAGGGCCTTTGTTTTTTTAGAGAGGCATGTTACGTAAGATTGTTATCTGCCCTGACAACTTTAGCCTCTAGATAGGCAACGCCCAGATGGGCGCTGCCATAGTAGTATTCATTGCGAACTAACCCTTTTTTCCAGTAGTTGTTTTTACATTGCTGAATAGAGTCATAGCTTGTGCGATTACGCTGCTTGGAGATCCCAAGTCTGCGGGTAGTAGAATTGTGTTTGAATCTTTAGCCAGCTTACCAAAAGCTTCTATGTATTGATGAGCAACTTTTAAAGACACAGCATCTTGCCCACCATCCTGTTTAATTGCACTAGCGACGATGCTAATACCTTTTGCAGTGGCCTCAGCAACAAACAATATAGCCTCCCCTTCGCCTTTTGCTCTATTGACCTGATCGGTATAAGCTGCCTCAGATTTAAGAACGACTTGAGCTTTTTCACCCTCAGAAACGTTTATTTGAGCTTGTCTGTGGCCCTCTGATTCCATTATTCTTGCACGTTTTTGCCTTTCTGCGGCCACTTCCAGTTCCATTGCCTCAAGGATAGTAGTAGGTGGCTGAATATCCTTAATTTCATAGCGCATGCACTGAATTCCCCAGTTTGTAGCTGCCTGGTTAATTGAAGATACAATGGCGTGATTTAATGTTTCTCTTTCTTCAAAAGTTCTATCTAGTTTTAACTTACCAATCTCAGAACGCATAGTTGTTTGAGCTAACTGAGTGATGGCATAATATGGATTTTCGACACCATACGAAGCGGCAGTAGCATCAATAATTTTGACATATAATACTCCATCTATAAGTAGGGTAACGTTGTCATTGGATATGGCTGTTTGTGCATGAACGTCAACTGCCTGCTCTTTTAAAGTATGTTTGTAAGCTACTCTTTGAATAATTGGAATTATGATATTAAGACCCGGTTCAAGAACCCCATCGTATTTACCAAGCTTTTCTAAAACCCACGCTTGTTGTTGGGGCACGATTTTTATCATGAACATTATAATCAGAACGCTTATTGAGAGCAATAATAAATCCATAAATTTAATCCATCAATTTAATTTGTTAGTCAGTGTAGCATACCACGAAGAGAGCCCGATAAGAAATACCGCTTTAAAAAATGATAAAAATTACCTGTAGCTGGGAATTTGTTACCTAAATATCACTTGACTCTATTAAAAATTAGCAGTATTTTCCATCCAAGTCCATAAAAACCCATATTAACCCATTTATTACCAAATTTTGTGTTTGGCTGTATTCAAGGCAGAATGCGCCATACTTATTGTACTTAAAAATATGAATATTTTTCTTTCTAAGTATGTAAATAAGATCGATGTAAAGGGAAGGGTATCAATTCCAGCTAGCTATCGAGCTGCTCTTGGGGCAGAAAATTTTAACGGCATCATTGTTTATCCTTCTTTTAAAAATAATTGCATTGAAGCTTGCAGCATGTCTCATCTTGAGGAGCTCAGCAGAATAATTCAAATGCTTGATCCCTATTCTGATGAGAGAGATGCGTTTGAAACCATCGTCCTGGGAGAAGCAATTCAGCTTCAGTTTGATAATGAGGGTAGAGTTACATTGCCTTCTTATTTAACCACTCAAATTGGTATTACTAATCAAGCGTGTTTTGTAGGAAAAGGGCTCGTATTTGAGATTTGGAATCCTAATGATTTTGAAAAATATTTAAAATCTGCGCGACTTATTGCTCAGGAAAATAGGCTGATTCTGAAAAATAAAAAAGATAGTTCAGGAGAGTAGATGATGGCTTTAAGTAAGGTAGAAAAGAATAAGTCCAATCTTCCTCATCGTTCTGTCCTGCTTAATGAAGTTATTGAATATTTATCCATAAAAGATGGCGGTAGGTATCTTGATTGCACATTTGGTGCTGGTGGATATACGAGAGCAATTTTATCAAGCAGCAATTGTTACGTAACTGCTCTTGATCAAGATCCAACAGTAATAAATTTTGCTAATAATGTCTCTTCGGCTTATGACGATAGATTTAATTTTATTCAAACAAATTTTTCTGAGGCAACTTTAAAGCTAAATGGTCAAAAATTTGATGGAATAGTGCTTGATTTAGGAATTTCTTCAATGCAAGTAGATCAGGCTTTTCCTTTATGCATGATGGTCCACTTGATATGAGAATGAGTGCTTCAGGTATGAGTGCAGCTGAGTTTGTAGAAACCGCGTCTGAACAAGAAATAGCTGATACTATATATAAATATGGAGAAGAAGTACAATCGAGGGCAATAGCAAAAAATATTGTTTCTTATCGAGAGTCTAATCCTATTGATACAACATTAAAGTTAGCTGAAATTATCCGCCAGTCAAAGCATTATCGTTCTAAAAAAATAGATTCAGCCACGAAAACTTTTCAAGCTATCAGAATATATGTTAATGATGAGTTGGGAGCTTTGGAACGCTTTCTGACCAATGCAGAAGATTTATTAGTTCCAGGCGGCAGAATTATTGTGGTTTCGTTTCATTCGCTTGAAGATAGTATTGTCAAGAATTTTTTTAAAAAATGTTCTGTAAAAAAAATTGCTAAATCAAAATACTCGAAAAAAGAAGATAACCTCCCACAAGGAAAGTGGCTTGGAATTATTACTAAAAAACCTGTAGTCCCTACTAGAGATGAGCTTCAAGAGAATCCTAGATCTAGATCAGCCAAATTAAGGGTTGCTGAAAAAATAGGAGGTAACAATGTTACTTGAAAAGTCACCTGTATATATAGTTGTTATAGTATGCCTAATCTCAATTTGTACACTATTTACTATAAAAGAAAATGTCATGAGTATTAAAAGCGAACTAACGGAAGTTAATAGCCAAGTTCAAGATCTTGTGCTTACGCACAAACATGTGCGTAAGCACATAGAGGTAGATAAAATCCACTTATTAAAAGCTGAGCTAGCCTACTTGACTTCTCCTGCAAGATTAAAAGATTTAAATGATCAATATATAAGGCTTTCTGATACTAATTTAGCTCAGATGGAAATCGATCCTAATATAAAAGATGAAAGGCTACTGGAAATTAGGCAGGTCGCTAGTATTAAGTAAAAATACCAAATGGAGATATAGAAAGGGGCCAAGCAAGTATGTAACCATGGCGTCTGGTAAAAAATAATACCAATAGTTGGAAAATTAAACACACACACCTCAGGCGTAAATATTGGGTTCTCATCTATAAACACGATTAGCGAAGCAACTGGTGTTCGCCACTTAATTACATTTGTTCATTTTGATTTCTTATAGGTATTATGCAAAATGTTTTTAAACGTAATAAAGCCATGATCACTGGTTGCCAGTAATTTTTGTCGCAGAAATTATAACAATAAGATATATATTGGTGTCAACAAATAAGACTTTTTTAAGAAATGCGTGATCTAATTCAAAATATTAATCGGCTAAGTTGGAAAGGGAAAAGGCATACCATTGTTTTTCTTCGGTTAGTCATTTACTATTTACTCTATGCCAGAATAGCCTTGCTCAAAATTTTTCATGTTTTATTTGTAAGACGGGTAAGAATCAAGTCTGTGATCCAAAATGTTGGTAGTGCATTTCTTAGGAAGATATCTTTAAGATCTTTGTTTAGGTGGGATTTATATCACTCAGTCTCTCGAGTTCGGATTTTTGTTGTAATAATCGGATTTTCTCTAATTTTTCTTGTAATAAGTGTCAGGCTGTTAATAGTGGCCCTGCTTCGCTGAGCGATTATATAAATTTTCAAAAAACAATGAATCGTAAATTGACACACAGAGTTGACATCACTGATAGAAATAATAATTTACTCGCAGTAAATCTCCCTGGGGCTTCTTTATATGCAAATCCCCAAAAAATTGCTGAACCAGAAGAGTCACTAAAAAAATTACTACTTGTAATTCCTGACCTCGATGCAAAAAGAATCTTGGCTGATTTAAAAAGTAGCAAAAGTTTTGTTTGGATAAAAAAGGATGTCGCTTCACTTGAGCATGAAAAAATATACAACCTTGGTATGCCAGGTTTTGGTTTTGAAAGAGAGCAAAAAAGAATCTATACATATGGTAATTTGCTATCTCACGTAATTGGCTATGTTGGTAGAGACATGAATGGTCTCGCAGGTATTGAGCAATTTTTTGAAAAATTCATTACTGGTCAAAAAGAAAAAGAAGATAGAACGACTATGGGCTGCTTCGCTGGCTCTGAAGCTTTCTATTGATGTTCGTATTCAGAATATTCTTAGTGAAGAGATGGAAATAGTCATGAAGAAATTCAAAGCTAGGGGGGCTGCGGGAATAATAGTGGATCCAAATAATGGAGAAATTTTAGCCTTAGTAAGTAAACCTGATTTCGATCCACATAACCCCGGGTTGCTTCGCTAGGCAAAATCTGAGCAATTATTTAATATGGTCTCGCAAGGGGTGTATGAAGCGAAGCTACGCCAATGGGGTCCAGCATGAAAGCTTTAACTGTAGCAGTCGGCATTGACACTGGCTCTACGGCAATTAATGATGCTTATGATTTGAGCTATCTTCGGGTGCAAGGTTTTCAAGTTAAAGATCATCCACTAGCGAAGCAACCCTAAAAGGGTGGCACTCAGTCCCACATATTTTTCTTAAATCAAGTAATGTTGGTTTAGCGCAGATTATTCTAGCAACAGGTAAGCAAAATATACTTGAATATCTAAGAAAATTAAAGCTACTTGAACCATTGCAAATTGAAGTTCTTGAAAGATCAAGACCACTATTCCCAAATTTTTCTCGCTGGACTGATTTAAGCTTAATAACTATGTCCTATGGCTATGGAATATCTGTGAGCCCAGCGCATTTTATACAAGCGATGATGCCTATTGTAAATGGAGGCATTATCTATCCACTAACTTTAGTAAAAAGAGGTCCAAAAGAAAAATTAGTTGGAGAAAGGGTGTGCACCTCACTTGCAATGAGGAAACTAATGCGCCTTGTTGTTACTGATGGCACGGGCTCAAAAGCTGAAGTTAAAGGCTACTACGTTGGTGGTAAAACCGGGACAGCAGAGATTGCACATGCGGGTGGATATGATAAAAACAGAAGAATGTCCTCTTTCTTTGGTATTGTTCCTGCCTCAAACCCAAAATATATGATATATATAGTTTATCATGAGCCCGTGGGAACTAAAGAGTCTTTTGGTTTTGCGGGAGGGGGGTGGACTGCTGCTCCAACAGTTGGTGCCGTTCTTAGACGGTTAGTTGCACTTTATGGTATAACAAAGCTTGATAAGGAGAGTGAAGAAATACAAGAGTTAAATAACATTGAGTACAAAATAAGAGATGAAACTTAAATTGCAAAAGCTATTTGTGGAAAAAAATATCAAAGGTATTGGCGAAATGTAAATCCAGGTGATGCTTTTTTTGCAATTCGGGGTGAAAATTGTGATGGTAATAAGTTCATACAAGAAGCCCTTAAAAAGGAGGCTGCGTTAGTTTTTACGGAGGACAAGAGTTATAAATTTAATGCAGACAAAGTAGTATACGTCCAAGATGCAAGGATGAGTCTAGCTATTGCAGCGGGAATAATATACCCCAAAATGCCTAGTAACATTATAGCTGTGACAGGAACAAATGGAAAAAGTTCCGTAGTCTCGTATGTTCACCAAATCTTATCATTACTTGGAAAAACCAGTGCTTGCATAGGTACTTTGGGTTTGGAGTCTAATACAAAATTAATAGGTGATTTTAATAATATTGAAACATCTTCTCAAACAACCAGGTAGCGAAGCAACCCAGTTAGTTTTAGAAGAATATTAAATATTCTAGAGAAAAGTGGTGTAGAGAATATCGCTTTCGAAGCCTCTAGTCACGGTATAGATCAAAAACGGCTTGGGTATATTCAAGCCAAGTCCGCGGCATTTACAAGTTTCTCACAGGATCACTTAGAATATCACAAGCGAAGCTACGCCAAACCATGGAAAACTATTTGCAAGCCAAGCTTAGGATTTTTAGTAATAATTTAGTGTTGCTTCGCTAGCTGTAATTAATTCAGAGATATTATTTTTTAATTCAATTAAGAAATTTTTAGAAGAGCATTCAATTCAATATTTTTCTGTTGGTAGGGAGGGTGATATTAATGTAATTAATTGCGCTGGAAGTGTTGCTGGTCAAGAAATTTCTTTTGAGTTCTTACAAAAAAAATAAAGTTTCTCTACAAGTATTATTGGTTCTTTTCAAGCGACAAACATATTGATAGCGGCAAAATTGGTGTACAACCTAGGTATTATATTTGGTGATATTATCAAGGTGTTACCAAAATTAAAAGCAGTTCGTGTAGCGAAGCAAGGCTACAAAGAATTACAGAACCGAATTCTGGTAGCGAAGCAACCAAGTGTTTCTTGATTATGCTCATACTCCCGACGCTTTGATGCAATCTTTAAGTGAGCTTAAAAAAACAAAAACTGAAGCTGGAAAACTCTCGGTAGTTTTTGGGTGTGGGGGCGATCGAGATGTTCTAAAGCGCCCAATAATGGGCAAAATCGCAACAGATATTGCAGATTATGTAGTGATAACTGATGATAATCCGCGCACCGAAGATGCAACTAAGATTAGAAATGAGATTGCCCTGCTTCCAGCGAAGCAGGGAAGCAGCCCAAATAGTACTGAAATAGCAGATCGTAAAGAAGCTATTACACGTACAATTGAAAATTTAGAGTGTGGAGATATACTACTTATTGCAGGAAAAGGGCATGAGGATTATCAGATCATAGGGCATGAAGTCAAAGAATTTAGTGATATAGCAATTGCTACAAAAATGTTAAAAAACATGGTAGAAAGAAAAGCGTAATTCAGTGGAAATCAAATAGAGGTTTTTTGTGATGATTTGGACAACCCAAGAATTAAGTAAGGCATTGCTACTGAGTATTGCTGGTAATAGAGAATTTGGCACAGTGCAATTTAACTCTAAGGACATTGAACAAGGAGATATCTTTATTGCGTTAAAAGGTCTGCGTGATGGGCATGAATTTGTTGAAGATGCTTTAAATATGGGGGCAGGCGCAGCAATTGTTTCCAAAGAAGTTATTGCGGTTGATCAGGCTAAGCTAATATTAGTAGATGATACGTATCAAGCTTTGATGGATTTGGCTGTATTTAAACGTAGAAATTCAAAAGCCAAATTTATTACAATAACGGGCAGTGTTGGAAAAACTAGCACAAAAGAAGCGACAAAGATAATGCTTAGTGCTTATGGAAAAACGCATGCTAGTCATAGGAATTTTAATAATTATATAGGAGTTCCTCTTTGTATAGCGTCAATGCCAAGTGATACCCAATATGCGGTAATTGAGATGGGAATGAGTTCAAAAGGAGAGCTTAGCGAGCTTAGTAAGCTTGCTATACCAGATATTGCTTTAATTACAGCTATTTCTGAAGGGCATATAGAGTCCTTTAATTCTGTTAGGGAAATAGCTGATGCTAAATGCGAGATATTTGAGGGAATGGATATTAATGAGGGAATTGCAATTGTTAACTGTGATATTACCACTTACGAACGTTGCCTACAGAATATTGATAGAGCGGGAATACAGAACGTACAAACTTTTGGCAAGAAGGTGGAGGTTCGTTTCGAACGAAATCTTGGGGGATGATACTTTAAGATTATTATATAGTATTGATGGTGAAGAGTTAGAGTTGGTTATACCGCTTATACCAGTTCACTTGGCTGAGAATTTTGCTGCAGCTTTTGCTGTTGTCAGCGAAGCAGGGCCTTAAAACTCGATCCCGAAGCGGCATCGGCTGCGATATCTTCATTCGTTCCTCTTATTGGTAGAGGTGGTTTGTTGAACGTAAAGAATGGTAAAAAGGAATATAAAATTATTTGTGACTATTATAATGCTAATCCTCAATCAATGAAGGCTGCTTTAGAATACTTAAGCTTGTTTGATAATGAAAATAAAGTTGCCATACTTGGGTTGCTTCGCGAATGGGGGGGCTTGGTAAATTTGCCCGTGAACTTCACATGAATGTAGTTCCACAGATTAAAGATTCTGGGGTTGCTTCGCTAGTTGGTGAAATTATGAAACAATTAAAAGACGAATTTGATAAAGATGTTAAAGTATTGTGCTTTGATGATGCTGAATTGCTTGGTGCAGAAATTGATAAATAGATTGCTGGTGGTGAATTAATACTCATCAAAGGTTCAAGAAGTATAGGCTTAGAAAGAGTAGCGACTAAGCTAGGAGTTAAAAATGCTCTATAACCTACTCGTTCCTTTTTCGCATAAATTTCATATCGCTAATTTGTTTACATATATTAGTTTCAGAAGTGGTCTTGCTATCTTGGTGAGTACGGCGCTTTCTTTATATATAGGACCTAAGCTGATTCGATACCTTAGAGCAATGCAAAAAAATGGCCCTGCTTCGCTGACGAAGCAACCCAATTAGAGACGATGGGTTGCTTCGTCAGCGAAGCAGGGCCAGTCATTTTAGTAAAGCCGGTACCCCGACAATGGGTTGCTTCGCTAGGTAATGATTCTTGGTTGCTTCGCTAAACGACTCTTACAACCGTACTATTGGCTAATTTATCTAATCCATATATTTGGATTGTACTTTTTGTGCTAGTTTCATTCGGCATACTTGGGTTGCTTCGCGAATTGACGATTATAAAAAAGTAGTAAGTAAAAATAATTATCGTGGTGTTAGTGGCAGAATGAAATTGGTTATTCAGTTCATAATTAGTGCACTTGCATTTATCGCCATTTTATATTTTTCTAGGCCAGAATTTGCCACTCAGCTAGCTTTTCCTTTTTTTAAAAATTTGTTTTGGGATTTAGGTTATTTTTATATACCATTTGCTATGGTTGTAATTATTGGTTCGTCTAACGCTGCAAATTTGACTGATGGGTTAGATGGCTTGGCGATAGGATCTATAGCAATTGCCGTGGCATCTTTTGGTTTAATTTCATACCTAGTAGGTAACAGCATATATGCAAATTACTTACAAATAATTCACTTGCTTCGCTACCGCATGTTGGAGAGCTTACGGTTCTGTGTGCGGCAATAATAGGCAGTAATTTTTATGGTACAATGCACAGCCTGCTGAAATATTTATGGGAGATACTGGGAGTTTGTCATTAGGCGGAGTAATTGGAACAATAAGTGTTATTACTAAACATGAATTGGTTCTTTGTATTATTGGCGGAGTATTCGTTATTGAGACATTATCAGTGATTATTCAAGTTTTATATTTTAAAAGAACGGGTTGCTTCGCTAGAACAAGGATATTTCTTATGGCTCCACTACACCATCATTTCGAGAAAAAAGGCTGGCCAGAATCAAAGATAGTAATAAGATTTTGGATCTTGGCTATAGTTTTTGCATTGATTGGACTATCGTCATTAAAATTGAGATAGCTCTATGCATGGGAATAATCCAAAAAGAGCTGCTGAATTTGGCGACGGCTCGGCACTTAAAGTTCAAAAAATTTTTAAAACATTACAGGGAGAAGGGCCAAATGCTGGCGTGCCTGCGATTTTTGTAAGGCTAGGTGGGTGTAACCTAGCTTGTACTTTTTGTGATACTGATTTCGAAGAGTTTGTGGAGATTAGGCTTGATGAAATAATATCTCAAGTTCGACAATTGAGTTTGAATGATAAGGGAGTTAAGTCAGTAAACTTAGTAGTTCTTACTGGCGGCGAGCCGTTTCGTCAAGAAATATCACTTTTATGTGATATGCTGTTAAAAGATAATTATGCCATACAAATTGAGACTAATGGCACGATTTATAGGGCAATTTCTAAAGATGTTGAAATTATTTGTTCTCCAAAGGTTGTAGCAGGCAGTTACCTTTCAATAAGAAAGGATCTGCTGCCTAATATCAGTGCATTTAAATTTCTTATTTCGTCTAATATAAAGGAATATTCTTCTGTACCTGAACTGGGACAGAAAAAAGGTAATATACCGGTTTTTGTTCAAGCGATGGACGAGTAAATTAATATACAAAACCTTAAACTTGCTGTTGATATAGCAATAAATAACGGTTATCGCTTATCGTATCAAATTCACAAAGATCTTGGCATAGAGTAATTTTTATGAAAAAAGCAGTGGTTTTAGTTAGTGGAGGTCTGGATTCGTCGACAGTTCTTGCAATGCTAGATAAAGATAGGTACGAGATTTATGCTCTAAGCTTTAATTACTCTCAGACTCATTTGGTTGAAATAGCAAAGATCAAGAGCTTTATTACAAATTATAGCGTAAAAGCACATCACGTTATTAATTTAGATTTATCTGCATTTAGTAGTTCTGCATTAATAGATAAGGCCATTAAGGTTCCTAAATACTCAAATACAAGCGAGATAGGGGATAACATTCCTGTGACCTATGTACCGGCAAGAAATACTATATTTTTGAGCTATGCCCTTGGCTATGCTGAGGTTGTTGGTGCTTTAGATATATTCATTGGGGCACATATGACTGATTCGGCAAATTACCCCGATTGTAGTAGCGAAGCAACGAGTATCTTAAGAGTTTTGAGGCAATGGCGAATTTGGCAACAAAGCTTGGCGTAGAGGGGAACAGGGTTAATATCACTGCACCATTAATTAATATGTCAAAAGCAGAAATTGTTGCAAAAGGCCTTGAGCTTGGAGTTGATTATTCAGAAACCATATCATGTTATGATCCAACCCCATCGGCATCATCTTGCGGAACGTGTCATGCTTGTTTAGTTCGTTTAGAAGCTTTTAAAGCAAATGGCCAAGTAGACCGCATTCGATATGCGAGGTAATTAATGAACACCCAATATTTCTTTGGTCCATTCCCAACTTTAGATCTCGGTGAGATAGTGCTTCGTGAGATTTTAACGACTGATGCCCAGGATTATCTGGATTATATGAATCGTGAGGAGATGGAAGGTTTTTTAACAAAAGAAAATAGACCACAAACAATTGAAAAGGCTTTGGAAGAGGTTCAATATTGGGGTAGTTTATTTTCAGCGGAGAGAAGTGTTTACTGGGCTATTGCATTAAAAGAAACTAATAAAATGATTGGCACCGCCGGTTTTAACCATATTTCTTTTGCTAATTCTAGAGCCGAAATTAGTTATGATCTAAGTCCAGATTATTGGGGCAAGGGCGTAATGCTTAAGGCGATTAAAGGCATATTGCATTTTGCTGATTTTAGCCTTGCATTGGTTAGGATTCAAGCAACAGTCATAACGGACAATGAAAAGTCAATTAAAGTACTCGAAAGATGCGGTTTTGAAAAAGAAGGCTTCATGAAGAAATATGAAGTTGTAGAAGGACAACATAAGGACTATTATATGTTTGGAAGAGTTGTTTAGTAAGAACTTGAGTTTGACCTAAGGAAGACAGTAACTTAGGTACAAAACTTCTCCTTTTAGGGGGTTATTATGCGTTCATGTATTTTTTTATCAATAGTAATTAGTTTGAGTTTTTTTATAGAAACTGTGAATGCAAAAGTAATTAATACTACTTACATGTTTTTAATCCGTCAGGAAGTTTTAAAATTGACAAAAGATGATCTGGTAACTTTCGATGTAAAGGGGGTAATATTTTCTCCAAAAGATCAAATTCTTGCTCATAAATTTATACCTAAATATAAACAATTTCTTAAGCAAATAGAACTTACAAAAGGAATAGATGAAGCTAAAAGACTAGAAAAGATTGTTTTGCTTAACTAAGAGCCTAAGTTTGTAGATGAAAATATTCCTGAAATCATTAAAGCGATTCCGCGTAATGGAACCAAGGTTATAGCTTTAACTGGTGGGTATATTGGGGCAATTTCATCGGTGCAGAGTAAAGAAGATCTTAGGGTAGAGACATTAAAAAATTTCGGCATAGATTTTAGTTCAAGTTTTTTTGGTTTACACGATAAGTTTTGATTCTCTGATAAAAAAACGCTCTAATGATCCGCTGCCTCTGTATAAAAATGGTGTGTTATTTACTTCAAGGTATTCAAAAGAAGTTGTTCTTAAAAGTTTTTGGAGAAAGTTAAGTTTGAGTCGAGGAGAATTATTCACATAGATAATTAGTATCAAAAAGATTGATGAGGTAGGAAGATTTGCTGAGGAAGCTGGAATTGATTACCTAGGTATTAAGATACATGAAAATTATTCGCAAGAACTCAATCAAGCAGTAACTGATAAAAAATTTGTGATTTTAGTTGAGAAAGATTTATGGATTTCGGATAAAATTGCTCAATGTATGATTAATACCAAATCTTCTGTCGAAAAATGTAATGTAGAAATTTAGTACGTTAGTATGGCGATATTTTTTTACTTTCATTTCTAAGCGATGAATGAGTCTCAGACTACATAAATGGTAGTTATTTTTAATCAACATAACCTTGAAGTCCTTGTCAAAAACAAGAATTATATCTACCCTATTATATAAATTAAGCAAATTTCCTAAGCTAATTGAATAAAGAAAGAAGTTTTGATGTCTAAAGACAAGGTTGTAATAAAAAATTCAAGGCCACTTTCTAGCGAAGCAACTCATTTAAGTATATATAAACTTCAGATAAGTTCTGTGTTATCCATCGGCCATCGTTTAAGTGGAGTGGACTTATTTTTTGCCTTAAGTGGTTTTTGTTGGTGGTTTATATTTTGGTATTTAGTAAATTCTGGCCATGTTATTTAGAATGTTTAAATAGTTTCTCCGTAAAATTTATATTATTTATAGCGAGTCATGGCTATTTTTATCATTTTTGTACAGGGGTCCGCCATCTCGTATGAGATGCTGGGTATGGCTTTTCAATTAAATAAATCAATTTAACTGGTTGGCCTGCTGTGATAGCATCGGTATGCTTAACAGCTATATATTGGCTATTTATGTGAGGTTATGACTTATGAAAAATAAATACAGATCTTATTTAGCTGTAGCAAAAAATTTAGGTTCAGCTGGTTCGGGATCAGCGCATTGGTGGCACCAGAGAGTTACGGGCGGAGTACTTGCAATTGCAACTATTTGGTTGATTTATTCTTCTTGGAATTTAAGCAAGTTATAAGTAAGCAAAATAATTGAAGTTGTAAAAAAAAACTTATAACGTAGTTATGCTTACATTATTTACTGCAGCTGGGTTTTATCATGTAGTCCTGGGAATGCGCGTTATACTTGAAGACTATATTCATTGTAGAGCAATCAGGTTGGTATTGGTTTTATTGGTACAAATTTTCTCTATAGTAACAATTATCAGCTTTATTATGGCTGTTCTGCATGTAATGAATTTATAACGGAATCTTAATATGGCCCACGAGCATAATATCATTAACCATGAATTTGATGTAGTAGTAGTTGGAGCTGGTGGGGCAGGTCTGCGAGCTACATTTGGCATGGCAGAAGCCGGTCTCAGTACTGCGTGCATTACTAAGGTGTTACTCACTAGAAGTCATACAGTAGCTGCCCAAGGACGTATCAGCGCGGCTCTTGGAAATATGGGAGCAGAGATGATTGGCGTTGGCATATGTATGACACTGTCAAGGGGTTAGATTGGTTGGGAGATCAAGATGCTATTACTTATATAATGGCAATCAGGAAGTCGCGCCTGGTCTTATGACTATTGGTGAGGCTGGCTGTGTTTCGGTGCACGGAGCAAATCGTCTCGGTTCTAATTTGCTTCTTGATCTTGTTGTATTTGCTATGGCAGCTGCTCATCGTGCTGCTGATATTGTTGATAAATACGCTCCGCATTTTAAATTAAAAAGTGATACTTTAACCCTACTTTTGGATAGATTTGACAATATGAGGTCTGCTAAAAGAAAAATTTCAGTTGCAGATCTAAGACTTAAAATGCAAAAAGCAATGCAGAATCACGCTGCGGTATTTAGAACAGAGGAAACTCTAGAGGAAGGTAAGAAGCTTATTGACTCTATTCGAAAAGAATATCAGGATATTAGTATTTATGTGCCAGTTGTAGCGAAGCAACTACAGCGCACATGTTTGTGCGCTGTAGTTGCTTCGCTACAACTGGCACAAGAATGATCGTTCAATGATTTGGAATAGCGATCTTGTAGAAGCCTTAGAATTATCAAATTTATTAGATCAGGCTGTGTTGACTATGCATGCCGCCGCTAATAGGAAAGAAAGTCGTGGTGCGCACGCAAGAGAAGATTATCCTCAAAGGGACGACAGAAATTGGATGAAGCATACGATGTTGTGGCCTGATAAGGTTGGTCAAGTAAAAATAGATTGTAAGCCAGTAACGTTTGAGACTAATTCTGATGAAGTTGAAACCGTGCAGCTTGTTAAAAGGGTGTATTAATGGTAACAGGTTTTTTTGGACTAATATTTAAGAGGATAGTATGGCTGATGTAAGATTGCCTCCCAATTCCCAAGTGTTTGAGGCTAAGATCCACGTTAGCACGGCGTCTGGAGAGTCTCCTAAAAAACTGATAATTTACAGTTATGATCCTGACTCAGGAGAAAATCCAAGACTAGATACTTATGAAATTCATCGGGGTAAATGTGGCCCTATGGTTCTTGGTGCTCTCATTAAGATCCATAATGAATTAGATTCGACACTAATGCGGTGAGATGTATAATCAGAGGATGCAATTTGACAAAGCCCTAGAGCACTTTATCAAAGCTTTACCATTTGATCCTGACGAAAACGATGAAGGAATTATTAGTAGCCTAATAGCTATGGTCTATAACTAACCAAGGTGATGATTTACTTAGGCAATAGCAACCTCTGTCAATCCAATTGTATAAATTCTCCTAAGTTATTATGTTACAAAACTATGTTTTGTAACATAAAAATATCAGAAAAATTATAACTTAGGAGAAAACAATATGACTAATAATTTAGAAATTGCAAAAATCAATGCAGCAGCTGCTGCATAGCGAAGCAGCTGATCTATTAATTGAAAGTTTTGTGCCCAGACGTAGATTTATCTAATAGTCTGGGTAAACAGGGTTTAATCAAACAACTAAGTAAACGCATCTTAGGGCGCGCCCTAGAAGCTGAAATGGACAATCATTTAGGTTATAGGGTATGATAGATCTAATATTCAGAACGCTCGCATTTGTGGGTTTCAGAAAAACCTTGTAACGGATAATGGAGTCATAGAACTTAACGTGCCAAGAGATCGTAACAGTGATTTCGAGGCGATTATTGTTAAAAAGAAGCAAAGTAGACATAGACGGCTTAGATCAAAAAATAATATCGTTATACGCCAAAGGCATGATATTATCTGATATCAAAACTCAGATATAAGAG
>Ga0136639_10000299_pt1 | contig 15964 bp, 13 predicted proteins | sample AntDrymUQ8592106_2_FD_113739 | JGI IMG/M metagenome (GOLD analysis project Ga0136639, IMG submission 113739) | Polar desert sand microbial communities from Dry Valleys, Antarctica - metaG UQ859 (21.06) | ecosystem: Environmental > Terrestrial > Soil > Desert | place: Antarctica: Dry Valley...
GCACGTCCTTGACCTGCGCGGTGCGGAAGGCCTGGGTGACGGGCCGGTCCCGCCACATCTGGGCGAAGACCGTCCGGAAGGCGTCGTAGACCTGGCGCCGACCTCGCACGGTGAACGCGTCGTTCCACTGATGGCTGGCCGCGAGGTCGGTGGCGTTCGACGAGCTGTTGATCACCACGCGGTGCGCCGATCCTGCCTTGCTGAACAGGAAGAACTTGGAGTGGGCGATGCCGCTGCGGCCCCGGCACGAGCTGACGCACCGGCGCACACCGCTGCGTTGGGAGGCACGCCGCGACTGGTTGCTGTGGCGGCGCAGCTCACGCTGGAGGCGATCGACGCCGCGGTTGGGATTGCGCGGGTTGGCGTTGCCCCGGTCCACGACCACCTTCACCGAGACGTGGCGCCGGGCGTGGGCGCGGACGAGGGCATCGACCACGCTGGAGCTGCGGATGTTCCAGCTCGCGACCTTGATCTGGCCGCGTGGCGGCACGGCATCGACGGTCCTGATGATGTGGCCGATGACGGCTCGGCGTTGGCTGCGGCTGCCCAAGGGGTTGTTGACCTTCACCCCTGCTGGCGGGGTGAACCGCGCAGCGGGGGCCGAAGCTGCAGCAGCCGAGGGAGCCGCGGACGCGAGGGACGTGGGCACACCTGGCCCCGACAGGACGAGCAGGATCGCGAGGACGCGAGCAGCAGGACGGAGGGACGACAACGACATGGGTGAAAGCGCTCCCGAGACAGCTAGGCGGCGAGACCCACCGGCCCCACTGACCCCACCACCGTAGGCACGAACACGGTGCCCACGTCGAATCCGCGGTCCCCCACGGGCCCCGGCAGCCTCAGGTGAGCTTCTCCACGATCAGCTCGCGCACCCGACCGGCGTCGGCCTGCCCGCGCATCTCCTTCATGACCACCCCGATCAGCGCACCAGCCGCGGCCAGCTTGCCGTCGCGGATCTTGTCAGCCACGTCGGGGTTGGCGGCGATCGCGTTGTCGACGGCTGCGCCGAGGGCACCGTCGTCGGAGACGACCGCGAGCCCGCGGGCCGCGACGATCTCCTCCGGCGTGCCCTCACCGGCGAGGAGTCCGTCGAAGACCTGGCGGGCCAGCTTGTCGTTGATGGTCCCGGCGTCCACGAGGGACTGGACGGCCGCGACCTGCGCGGGCGAGACACCCAGTTCGGCGATGTCGACGCCCGAGTCGTTGGCCCGGCGAGCCATCTCCGAGAGCCACCACTTGCGGGCCGCCTGCGGGGCGGCACCCGCGGCGATGGTCTCCTCGACCAGGCCGAGTGCACCGGCACCGACGGTGTCGCGCATCTCCAGGTCGGAGAAGCCCCAATCGGCCTGGAGCCGCTCGAGCTTCTCGCGCGGGTTCTCCGGGAGGGTTCCCGAGAGCTCCTCGACCCAGGCGCGGTCCGGCGCCACGGGCACCAGGTCCGGCTCGGGGAAGTAGCGGTAGTCGTCAGCGTCGGACTTCTCGCGACCGCTGGTGGTGACCCCCGTGTCCTCGTGCCAGTGACGCGTCTCCTGGAAGATCGGCTGACCGCTGTTGAGCACCGCCGCATGACGCTGCATCTCGTAGCGCACCGCACGCTCGACCGAGCGCAGGGAGTTGACGTTCTTGGTCTCGGTGCGGGTGCCGAGCGAGCCCGTCCCGGCCGGGGCCAGCGACAGGTTGACGTCGGCACGGATCGAGCCCTGGTCCATGCGGGCATCGGAGACACCGAGGGCCACGATCAGCTCGCGCAGTTGCGCGACGTAGGCCTTCGCGATCAGCGGCGCCTTCTCCCGGCTGCCCATGATCGGCTTGGTGACGATCTCGATGAGGGGGATGCCGGCGCGGTTGTAGTCGACCAGGGAGTAGTCGGCGCCATGGATGCGCCCGGTGGCACCACCGACGTGCAGCGACTTGCCGGTGTCCTCCTCCATGTGGGCGCGCTCGATCGCCACGCGGTGGATCTCGCCCTCGACCATGACGTCCATGTAGCCCTCGAACGCGATCGGCTCGTCGTACTGCGAGGTCTGGAAGTTCTTCGGCATGTCGGGGTAGAAGTAGTTCTTGCGGGCGAAGCGGCACCACGCGGCGATCTCGCAGTTGAGCGCCAGCCCGATGCGGATCGCGGACTCGACGGCCTTGCGGTTGACGACCGGCATGGCGCCCGGAAGCCCGAGGCAGACCGGGCAGACCTGGGTGTTGGGCTCGGCGCCGAACTCCGTGGGGCAGCCGCAGAACATCTTCGTGTGGGTGTTGAGCTCGACGTGGACCTCCAGCCCCAGCGCGGGGTCGTAGGAGGCGAGCACGTCGTCCCAGGCAACCAGGGTGTCGCTCATGAGGAGGCTCCGTTCAGGACTGGTGCACGGTCGAGCAGCGGGCCGCCCCACCGGTCGGTGAGCAGCGTCTCGAGCGCGGCACCGACGCGGTAGACCCGGTCATCAGCCATCGTCGGGGCGAGGATCTGGATGCCGACCGGCAGCCCGTCCTCCTCGGCCAGGCCGCCCGGCACCGAGATGCCGGGGACGCCGGAGAGGTTGGCGGGGATGGTCGCGAGGTCGTTGAGGTACATCGCCATCGGGTCGTCGAGCTTCTCCCCCAGCTTGAACGCCGTGGTCGGCGCCGTCGGCGAGAGCAGCACGTCGGCCTGCTGGAAAGCGGCGTCGAAGTCGCGTGAGATGAGCGTGCGCACCTTCTGGGCCTGCCCGTAGTAGGCGTCGTAGTAGCCGCTGGACAGTGCGTAGGTGCCCAGGATGATGCGGCGCTTGACCTCGTCACCGAAGCCGGCGTCGCGACTGGCCCGCATGACGTCCTCGGCGCTGGGGTCCACGATGCCCTCGGGCAGGACCCGCAGGCCGTAGCGCATCGCGTCGAACTTCGCGAGGTTGCTGGAGGCCTCCGCGGGGAGGATCAGGTAGTAGGCCGCGAGGGCGTGGACGAACATCGGACACGAGACCTCGACGACCGTGGCGCCTGCCCCGACCATCAGGTCGACCGACTCCTGGAAGCGCTGACGCACGCCGTCCTGCCATCCCTCATTTCCTTGGGCGTCGCCGCCGAGCTCCTTGACCACACCGATGCGTACGCCGGTCAGGTCGCCGGTCGCGCCGAGCCGCGCCGCGTCGGTCAGGTCGGGCACCGGCTGGGTGATGGAGGTGGAGTCGCGCGGGTCGTGCCCGCCGATCAGCTCGTGCAGGAGCGCCGAGTCCAGGACCGTGCGAGTGACCGGGCCGACCTGGTCGAGCGAGTTGGCGAGAGCTACCAGTCCGTAACGCGAGATCGAGCCGTAGGTCGGCTTGACCCCGACCGTGCCGGTCACGGCGCCGGGCTGGCGGATCGAGCCGCCGGTGTCGGTGCCCAACGCGAGGGGTGCCTCGAAGGCCGCCACCGCAGCGGCCGAGCCGCCGCCGGAGCCGCCGGGGATCCGGTCGAGGTCCCACGGGTTGTGGGTGGGGCCGTAGGCCGAGTGCTCCGTGGAGGAGCCCATCGCGAATTCGTCCATGTTGGTCTTGCCGAGGATCGGCAGGCCGGCCGCCTTGAGGCGGGCGACCACCGTGGCGTCGTAGGGCGGGACCCAGCCCTCGAGCATCTTGGAGCCGCAGGTCGTGGGCAGGCCCTCGGTGGCGAGGATGTCCTTGACGGCGATCGGTACGCCGTCCAGACCGCTCGCCGGTCGACCGGCGGCGCGACGGGCGTCGGAGGCCGCGGCCTGCTCGAGCGCGCCCTCGGCGTCGACGTGGAGGAAGGCGTGGATCGAGCCGTCGACCGCACTGATGCGGTCGAGGTGGGCCTGGGTGATCTCCACCGAGGTCGTCTCGCCCGCGGCGAGCGCGTCGGCGAGCTGGGCCGCGGTGCGGCGAATGAGGTCAGTCACTGTTCGTCTCCCAGGATGCGCGGGACGGAGAAGCGCTGCTGCTCGGACGCCGGGGCACCCGAGAGCGCCTGCTCGGCGGTCAGGCCGGGGACCACCACGTCCTCGCGGTAGACGTTGGTCAGGGGCATCGGGTGCGAGGTGGGCGGCACGTCGTCGCCGGCCACCGAGCTGATGGAGGCGACGGACTCGAGGATCACCGACAGCTGGGGCGCCAGGTGGTCGAGCTCGGCGTCGTCCAGGTCGATCCGGGCGAGGGAGGCCAGGTGGGCGACCTCGTCCCTGGTGATGTGAGGCATGGACAGATCCTAGTTGCGCCGGGACCGACCAACCGATCCCGGGGTGCGGGCATCTGGAAGGGTGACCAACAAGGGAGACACCGATGCCTGCACCCTCCGACGGGGAGTTCACCGAGTTCGTCCACGCTTCGTGGGCGTCGCTCTACCGCACCGCCTACCTCATGCTCGGCGACCGCGCCGAGGCCGAGGACCTCGTGCAGACAGCCCTGGCCAAGACCTACGCGTCGTGGTCGAAGGTGCGGGTGGTCGAGGCGGCACCCGCCTACGCCCGGACCGTGCTCGTCAACACGGCGACCTCGTGGTTCCGCAGGAAGTCGTGGCGCAACGAACGTCCGACCGAGACGCTGCCCGAGGTCGCGGTCCAGCACGACCCGAGCGACCGACCGGCGCTCGTCGATGCCCTGCGGCGGCTGCCACCACGCCAGCGCGCGGTCGTCGTGCTGCGCTACTACGAGGACCTGAGCGTCGCCCAGGTCGCCACTGCCCTCGGCATCACCGACGGCACCGTCAAGAGCCAGACCTCCGAGGCCCTCTCCAAGCTGCGCGTGCTGCTCGGTGACGCGGTCGTCCCCCACACCCTGGGAGCAACCCATGACTGATCGACTCTCCGCGCTGCTGCGCTCCGAGGCCGACGGCCTCGACGTCCCGGCCCCTGCGTCGGGGACCGTCCTCGCCGCAGGCCGCCGCCTGCGCCGCCGGCGCCGTACGACGTCCGCGCTGGCCGGGGTCGCCGCCCTCGCGCTGGTCGCCGGTGGCGCTGCGCTCACCCTGGGCGGACCCGACGAGGGTCGGGCCGTCGACCCGGCGGGCCCTCCGGTCGTGGCCGAGGTGGAGGTCGGCCCGGTGTTCTCCATCGGGACCACCCTCTACCTCGACGGGGGCGCCCGGAGCGCGAGCGTCGACGACACGGCGATCAAGTCGCTCTACTACACCTCGGCGGGCGTCGTGGTCCGTCACGGGGAGAACCCGTTCAGCGACGGCGGCGGCGCCCAGCGCTTCTCGCTGGTCCGACCTGACGGCACCGTCAATCGCCTCCAGGTGACGAGCCACGACACGGTCTACGCCACCGACCCCGGGGAGCCCTACCTGGCCTATGCCCGCACCCGTGAGGGCACGGCCGAGGTGGTCGTCCACGACGTGCGGACCGATGAGGACGTCGCCGTCGTCCCGTTGCCGGGTGCCCGGTCGACGTGGCTCCCGGTGTCCCTGTCCGAGGGCCTGGTCTACGTCGGGGCGGGCGACGAGAACTTCGTCGTCGACTGGCGCACCGGGGAGGTCACCCAGCCGGACATCGTCCGCGGCATGCCGTTCGTCGCCGGTGGACACTCCCCCGTCTACGGCGGCAAGGCCGGCTCCAGCGTCATCGACGCCACGACCGGGGACACGCTCTTGCCGGTCGTGACGGCCGGCTACGAGGGTTTCTTCACCCTGAGTCCCGACGGCCGCTTCGCCCAGGTGGTGGCCGAGGGGACGGAGACCACCGAGGAGTTCGACGTCTACGACGTCGTCACAGGCACCCACGTCACGCTTCCGGGTCAGAGCTTCGACTACGGCTGGACCGCGGACGGCGACCTCTTCCGACTGCAAGGCCCGGTGCTCTCGGTCTGCGAGGCCGACACCGGCGACTGCACGGAGTCGACCCCCGACCTCGCGTCGCTGCCGTCGGATGCTGCCAGCTCCCCGGACGACTTCAGCAGATGGCTCCGGCTGGGCGGCGTGAGCTATCAGTCCTGACATGCAAGAGAGGTCCCGGCCGACACTCCGGGGGAGGTGCCAGCCGGGACAGCACCAAGTGATGCCATACATGTATGGCCGACAGCGAGCACTGCAGGGCAGCAAGGTAGGTCCGGTGACCCACCAGGCGCCCTCCGCTGCGACCTGGACCCTCTATGCGCGAGAGCTCGGGCACCGTCTGGTCAAGGCTCGTCAGGCCCGGGGGCTCAGCCAGGCACGCGTCGCTCACGCGGCCGGCATCTCGACCTACACCTACCAGAAGTACGAGAAGGGCGAGTCCCGCCCAGGCACCCCGGCCAACCCGAGGCTGGTCACGCTGGTGGCGCTCTGCCAAGTGCTCCAGGTCGCCGTCGAGGACCTGCTGCCTCCCGATCCGCCGGACGTCACCGGCGGTCGCTGAGGCTCAACCGATCGTCGCCAGGCAACGGGTCAGCGCATCACGGAGCCGCTCTGCATGCACCCGCACGCACCAGGGCGGGCAGACCTGGTCGAGCCAGGTGGGCGCAGACGAGGTAGGACTGTTCGGAGCAGGGGTGGTCATGAGCTTCTGCAGGGTGGTGGCACAAGGCCAGTCATCCCGAACCGAGGACGGGCGGTGCCCCTCGGTGAACGACCCTGCTTCGACCACACGCCTACCCGGCCGGGGGCGGTCCGTGCTCGATCAGCCGCTTGAACCCGTCCTCGTCGAGGACCGGCACCCCGAGCTGCTCGGCCTTCTCGGCCTTCGACCCGGCGCTCTCCCCCACCACCACGTAGTCGGTCTTCTTCGACACCGAGCCCGCAGCCTTGCCACCCCGACTGAGGATCGCCTCCTTGGCCGAGTCGCGACTGAAGTCGACCAGCGACCCGGTGACGACGAGGGTCAGGCCCTCGAGCGTGCGAGGTGTCGACTCGTCGCGCTCGTCGGCCATGGTGACCCCCGAGGCCGCCCAACGATCGACGATCGCACAGTGCCAGTCGACGGCGAACCATTCGATGACGGCCTCCGCGATCGTCGGCCCCACGCCCTCGGCTGCGGCCAGCTGCTCCTCCGTGGCCTCGCGGATCGCGGCCATCGAACCGAACTCGGTGGCCAGCGCCCGTGCCGCCGTCGGCCCGACGTGGCGGACCGAGAGCCCGACCAGCACCCGCCACAGGGGCACGGCCCTGGCCCTGCCGAGGTTGTCGAGGAGCCGCTGGCCGTTGGCCGAGAGCACGCGCCCGTCGGTCGCGACGTCCTGCTCGGTCTTCTTCGCAGCCCTGGTGAACAGCTCGGTGCGCAGCAGCTGCCCGGCGTCCAGGTCGAAGACATCGCCCTCGTTGGCGATGACCTTCGCCTCCAGCAGCGAGACGGCCGCCTCGTAACCGAGGCCCTCGATGTCGAAGGCTCCGCGGCCTGCGACGTGGAAGACACGCTCGCGCACCTGGGCGGGACAGGTCTCGTGGTTGGGGCAGCGCAGGTCCTTGTCGCCCTCCTTCTGCTGGGCAAGCTGGGTGCGGCAGGACGGACACTTCGTGGGCATCCGCCAGGGCCGCAGGCCCTTCGGTCGTAGCGCCAGCACCGGGCCGAGGATCTCGGGAATCACGTCGCCGGCCTTGCGCAGGATCACGGTGTCGCCGGGGCGAACGTCCTTGCGCTTCACGTCGTGGGCGTTGTGGAGCGTGGCGTTCTCCACGGTGGAGCCGGCCACGCGCGTCGGCTCCATCACGCCGTAGGGCGTCACACGACCGGTGCGGCCGACGTTGACGCGGATGTCGAGGAGCTGGGCGTTGACCTCCTCGGGTGGGTACTTGAAGGCGATCGCCCAGCGGGGGGCCCTGCTCGTGGAGCCCAGCCGGCGCTGGAGCGAGACGTCGTCGACCTTGACCACCACCCCGTCGATCTCGTAGGGCACGATCGTGTGGCGTCGCTCGCCGGCGTCGGCGATGAATTCCTTGACCTCCTCGAGCGTGGGCAGGACCCGCACCGCGTCGGAGATCGGTAGGCCCCAGGCACGCAGCGCGTCGTAGGCCTGCGACTGGGCAAGCGGCTCGAAACCCTCGCGGGCACCGACCCCGTGGCAGACCATCCCGAGGGAGCGCGTCGCCGTGACGCGCGGGTCCTTCTGGCGCAGCGAGCCCGCAGCGGCGTTGCGGGGATTGGCGAACATCGCCTTGCCGGCATCGACCATCGAGGCGTTGAGCCGCTCGAAGGCCTCGCTCGGCAAGAAGACCTCGCCGCGCACCTCGACCAGGTCGGGGGTCGGATAGTCGTCGGAGGCGCGCAGCCGGTGCGGGATCGAGGCAATGGTCTTGATGTTGGGCGTGACGTCCTCACCGGTGCTGCCGTCGCCTCGGGTGAGGGCCCGGACCAGGCGGCCCTTCTCGTAGAGCAGGTTGATCGCCAGGCCATCGACCTTGAGCTCGCACAGCAGCGCCGGCGCCTCGACCCCGTCACGGGCGAGACGGGCGTGCCACGCTGCCAGCTCGTCGTAGGAGAAGGCGTTGTCGAGGCTCTCCATCCGGCGCAGGTGGTCGACGGCGGTGAACTCGGTCGAGACCGTGCCGCCGACCTTCTGGGTCGGGGAGTCGGGCGTGCGCAGCTCGGGGTAGGTCTCCTCCAGCACCTCGAGAGCACGCATCCGCGCGTCGAAGTCGGCGTCGTCGAGGGTCGGGTCATCGAGGACGTAGTAGCGCCAGCGGGCGTCCTCGACCTCCTCGGCCAGCTGCTGGTGCTCGTCGCGGGCCTCAGGGGTGACCCGGCTCGGCTCGTGGCTGCTGCTCATGGCCCCTATCTTGCCGCGTCCCGCCGACACGGGCCGACGCCAGCCAACTCCAGCCGACCCCAGCCCGGCCCACACCATCCGGGCGGCTCCCCGCTCCGAAGAACCTCCATGGCCGCCACCGAGACGACCCACCAGCAGACCGCGCCCGGACCTTCGCTCACCCGCCTCGACGTATCCGCCGAGCCACGAGGCGTGGTACTGATGCTCCACGGGGGCACGCAGGCCAGCACCCAGCCCGTCGACCACCGCAGTGCCTCGTGGCGACGCTTCGCGACGATGCAGCGCACGATCACGCCACGCGCCCACGCTGCGGGGGTGAGCACGTGGCTGCTGCGCTACACCGTGCGTGGGTGGAACCACGGCGCGCCCGTCGTGGATGCCCGCTGGGCCCTCGAGGAGGTACGCCGCGACCTGGGTGAGGTGCCCGTCGTACTGCTCGGCCACTCCATGGGCGGGCGCACCGCCGTCCACGTCGCCGACGCACCCTCGGTGGTCGGCGTGGTCGCCGTTGCCCCGTGGTGGGCGCCGGAGGACCCCGTGACGACCCTCGCCGGCCGCCAGGTCCACGCCGCCCACGGTCGCACCGACAAGATCACCTCGGCGCGCCTGACCCGCGACTACCTCGAGCGGGCCACCCCCGTCGCCACCGCCACGTCCTTCACCGACATGGGCCGCGTCGGCCACTACATGTTCCGTCGCGTCGAGGCGTGGAACACCTTTGCTCTCCACACGGCGTTGGACCTCCTGGGCTGAGGTCCGACCTCGTCGAGTGACGCCAATGGCATGTCCATCCGCCTCCAGATCATGCTCCTGGCGTCACTCGACGCCGACCTCCCGCAACGCCAGTCGCTCGTCGAGCGACGGCCGGTCCGGTCCCAGGCACCAGCGCCGAGGCAACAGTCCTGAGCGGGACTCGGCCGCCTGCATCCGCTCGACGACCAACCGTCGGTCACTCAGGTCACCCCCGACGGTCTCGACGTACTCCAGCCCCGCCCGGCGAAACAGGTCCTCGCGGCGGACATCAGACCGGTGCCGGTCGCGGTCGCGGTGGTGCGCCCCGGCGTACTCCCCCACCACGCCGCGCCGCGGGTCCAGCAGGTCCGGGATACCCAGGAACAACCCGTCGAGGTCGAAGACCGCGCGATTGCACAGCGGCCGGCCCCACCTCGCGTCGTGCTCCCAGATCATCCGGAAGCGCGACTCGGGCGGCGACATGCTGTCCTCGTCGGCCATCGCCAGGCACGCGAAGACCCCTCGGATGTCACGGAACCACCGACGGCTCAGCGTGTAGGTCTGCATGCGCAGCAGCGACGTGAGCTCGGCGGCGAACACCATGTCCGCGGCGACCGTGGCCTCGCGACCCAACCGGCGACGTCGCATCTCGTCGTAGAGCGCCCGGTGAACACTCGCGCAACGGATCCCCTGGACCACGACCGTCTCGTCGGGCGGCACGGTGTCGCGGACCAGGTGGATGCCCGGGTGGCGCCTCATGCGCTCGCCGTTGGCGGCGACCGGGACGGGCAGCCGCGTCTCCCCGTCCGGGGCGAGCCCGTCGAAGAACCCGCCGCCCTGCAGCCGCAGTGCCGCCCAGCCCGTGATGACGGCGCTCGGCCCCATCCGCGCCGACTGCTCGAGGATCCGTTGCTCCACGAGGTCGTCAGTGACGTGGGAGGGCACGAAGAGTCCCGGCGTCGTACGCCGCCAGCGCGGCCCCGCCCGCTGGCCCCGCGTCGGCCCGCTCCGCCCCGCGGGATCCACGGGCACGGGCAGCACCAGGCCCGTCACCGGGGGCGTACGCGGTCTCCACCTGGTCAGCTCTTCGTCCATGCCTGACGGCTGCCCGAATCCGGGCTCGGGCTCACCTCGAGATCGGGGAGCTGTGGAGGAGAGCGTCGAGTGGCGCCGTTTGCAGGTTCTTGGCACGCCTGGAGGTGCACCACGTGTCACTCGACGCGCCCGGACCAGCCCACCCCTGAGAAACTCGGTGGATCGGGAATGTCCGTGCGGGTGACCCTGTTGGCCACGGATGAAACGGAACAGTTTCGTTTCATCCAGGTGACGAGCACGCACGGACGGAGGCGACCATGACGACCAACACCGACTCCAGCACCGACTCCAGCACGGACTCCGGCACCACCTCGCCGGTCGCCCGTCCCCGGGTAGAGGGCGACCGCGAGCAGGAGATCCTCGACGCCACGCTCGAGGTGCTCGCCGAGGTCGGCTACGACCGCCTGACCATGGATGCCGTGGCTATGCGCGCGAAGGCGTCGAAGGCGACGCTCTACCGACGGTGGAACGACAAGGCCAGCCTGGTCATCGATGCCCTGCTCTCGCACAAGGGCCCCCTCACGGCTCCGGACACCGGCTCCCTGCGGGAGGACCTCGTGGCGTCGTTCTGCGGGATGGGTGGCCTGACCGACCACAAGCAGCTCGCGGTGTTCGCGAGCCTGCTGACCGCGGTGACACGTGACGAGGACTTCGCGCTGGCCTTCCGTCGCGACTTCATCGGCCCCAAGGCCGCGATCGGACGTCAGATCTTCGAACGGGCCAGGGACCGTGGCGAGATCGGCCCCGACCTCGACCTCGAGCTCTTCTCGACCGCGGTGCCGGGGATCGTCCTGCACCGCCTGTTCCTCCTCGGCCACACCCCCGACGAGGCGGTCATCGCCCGCGTCATCGACCAGATCATCATTCCCGCCGCCACCTCTGGTGCCCCGGCCTCCCACGCATCCCACGCAGCACAGAAGGAAGACTCATGACCGACATCCAAGAGACCGAGGAGCAGTCCCCTGCCAAGGAGCTCCACCTCGGCTGGGCCCTCGTGCTCATCTCGGTGGCGCAGCTGATGGTCGTCCTCGACGGCACCATCACCAACATCGCGCTGCCCTACATCGGCGCCGACCTCGACGTCACCCAGGCCAACCTGTCCTGGATCGTGACCGGCTACGCCCTGGCCTTCGGTGGCCTGCTCCTACTCGGTGGTCGTCTCGGAGACCTCTACGGCCGTCGGCGCATCTTCGCCACGGGCCTCATCGTCTTCGCCGTCGCCTCCCTGCTCGGCGGTTTCGCCCAGAACGAGGCCATGCTGCTCGGCTCTCGCGCCCTCCAGGGTCTCGGCGCCGCGCTGGCCGCCCCTGCGGCGCTGGCGCTGATCACCACGACCTTCCCAGCCGGCCCCCAGCGCAACCGTGCCTTCGCCGTCTACGCCGCGATGTCCGGCGCGGGCGCGGCTGTCGGGCTCATCCTCGGTGGCTGGCTCACCGGTCTCCACCCCGAGATCTTCGGCCTCGACGTCAGCGGCTGGCGCTTCACCTTCCTCATCAACACCCCGATCGGCCTGGCGGCCGCAGCGCTCGCTCCACGCTTCCTGCCCGAGTCGGACTCCCAGCGCGGTCGCCTGGACGTCCCGGGCGCCGTCACCGGCACCCTCGGTCTTCTCGGCCTGGTCTACGGCCTGACCCGCGCCGGCGAGGCGCAGTACGGCTGGGGCAACTCCTGGACGATCGTCAGCCTGGTCGCCGGCGTCACGCTGCTGGTCCTCTTCGCCGTCATCGAGTCGCGCACCGAGCACGCCCTGCTGCCGATCCGCATCTTCAAGAACCGGACGCGTGCGGCGAGCTTCCTGGCGATGATGCTGGCCCCGGCAGCGATGTTCGCGATGTTCTACTTCCTGAGTCTCTTCATCCAGCAGGTCGTGGGCTACAGCTCGCTGCGCACCGGCTTCGCGTTCCTCCCGTTCTCCTTCGGCATCGTGATCGGCGCGGGCCTCTCCTCCAACCTGGTCAACCGGGTCGACGCACGGTTCATCGCCGGTACGGGCACCCTGCTGGCGGCATTCTCGCTGTTCATGTTCTCCCGGCTCGATGTCGCCGACTCCGTCAGCGAGATCCTCAGCGCGACCGGACCGGTCGGTGCCGATCTCAACTACTGGGCGCACATCTTCCCCTTCATCCTCACGATGTCGATCGGCATGGGCCTGACCTTCGTGCCGCTGACGCTCACGGCGGTGCACCACGTGCGGGCCGAGGACTCCGGCATCGGTTCGGGCGTCCTCAACACGATGCAGCAGATCGGTGGCGCACTCGGCCTGGCCGCCCTGAGCACCGTGTCGCTCCACTTCGTCAACAACCGGCTCGACACCGTCGCCGGGCCGATCGCTGAGGGTATCGGTGCCGGCGGGATCGACCCGGGCGCGATCAACCCGGAGACCGGTCGGTCCTTCCTGGAGGCGGCGCTCTTCCAGGCCTCCTTCACCGAGGGCGCGACCCACGCGTTCCTCGTCGGCGCCATCACGATGCTCGCGGCCTCCGCGGTCATCTGGCTGTTCCTCGACGTCAAGCACACCGAGCTGGCGACCGACGGCCCCGAGGCCGTCCACGTCGGCTGACGCCGCCTGCACCGTACGACGGCCCGGTCGCCCCGCCAGGGGTGGCCGGGCCGTCGTACGTCCGGATCCACTGCTCAGAACCGCACGCGCTCCAGCCCTGCGGTCGAGGTCATCCCGACGTGCACGTCGTCGTCGAGCATCGCGCGGAGCGTGTCCAGGTCGATGGACGCTGCGACAGCCCGCTCCTGCTCCGGCACCTTCCACGAGGAGAGACCGAACGCGACGACCTCGTCGGGGCGCACGTTGAGCAACCACACCTCGCCGGTGCGTCCCGCCCGCCAGAGCAGGTGAACCTGCCCCAGCGCTGCGTCGTACGACGTGCACGAGAAGCCGCGCGTCGCGCACGGGTCGGCAGCGAGCCAGGTGGGCGCCTGGGGTGAGGCGATCACGTCGACGACCCGATAGCGCACGTCCTCGCTGTCGAGGGAGATCTCGATGCCGACCGCGTCGGGACCGAAGGGGCGTAGCTCGCGGGAGTCGCCGGTGCCACTGAAGCCGGAGAGACCGGAGTAGGTGAGGTAGAACCCCTTCAACGACTCGGGTGAGACCGGCGCCGGGCTCGGGTCAGTGGTGTCAGCGGTCTCGCCACCCTCCCAGTCGGTGACCTTCTCGCCGGCGTCGATCACTGCCTGGTCGGTGGTGATGCCCACCCGCGGGTCCTGGACCAGCTCCTCCAGCAACGACACGGGGATCGGCAGGTCAGCCTCGCGCGGGTCACCCTCGATGGCGGGACCCGAGTAGCCCGCGAAGACCACGTGGCCGTCGTCGCGGACGAGGCCGACCGAGACGTAGCCCGGGTCCTCCTCCGGGGCGACCTCTTCCCACGCGACCACGAGGGTGCCGCCGTCGACCTCGCGCTCGACACAGCCCTTCGGGACCCCGTCGCAGCCGCGTTGCTCGACCACCGGGGAGACCATCAGCGAGACCAGGTCGCCGTCGGACTCACCGCCGCCACCGAAGCGGAGGTCGACGCCCACCTGGCCGGGAGGCGTCTCGTAGGTGGAGTAGGACGCGGCGCGACTCGTCGTGTCGTCGCACAGGTCCGCCCGCGTCGCCGGTGGCGGAGCCGCAGCCGGTGAGCGCGGCCAGGGCGAAGAGAGTCGTGGTGCCGAGCATGGCGATCGTGGTCCGCGAGTTCATGGCACTCTCCTGGGAGGCGTCTAGGTCAGGTGACCTGCGCTGCTCGTCACGAGCTGGAGCGCACGTCGTGTCCAGGGCTCTGACGCTCCTGCCAGCCCGCAGGTTGGCGAGATGAGCAGCTGGTCGCCGATCGTTGCCGGATCGAGACCGAGCATGTCGAGCCAGCGCAGCACCCGCTCGACGACCTGGGTCTCGGTGGGCTCGGGGTCCGGGTCGAGGGTGGCCACGACGCCGAGCACCACGGTCTCCCCCGCCTCCAGTGCCTCGCCGAGCTGGTCGTGGTCACGCGCCCCGAGCTGGTCGAGGTCGACCGAGAGCCCGCGGGCACCGGCCCCTCGCACGAGTCCCCACGGGGTCTCCGGGGCGCACGAGTGGACCCACGGCTCGGCGTTCTCGTCAGCGATCGCGGCGAGCACCCACTCCAGGTGCTGCGAGGCTTCCGGTGGGTGCACCGCCCGGTGCCGACCGAAGCCGGACGCCGTCGGGACGGCGGCCCCCAGCACGGCCGCGAGCATCGGCTCGTCGACCTGGACGACGAGCCGGTCGACGCCCGGCAGGCGTCGCCTCACGTCGCGGACGTGGTCGCGCAGGCCCTCGGCCAGCGCTTGGGCCAGCTCGCGGCGGGCGCCGAAGTCGGAGAGCAGCTTGTCGCCGCGCGGTTTCTCCACGGTCGCGGCCAACGTCCACGGCCCGGCGACCTGCACCTTGAACGTCCCGGTGTAGTCCTGCGCCTGCTCCTCCAGCCCGTCGAGGTCCTGCGCCAGCAGGCTGCGGGCACGGCGGTGGTCGACGCCGGGGGCGTCGGTGAGCCGCCAGCCGGCAGGCTGCAGGTCGGCGCCCAGCGCTGCCATCACGGCGAGACCGCGACCGAGCATGCCGGCGGGTGCGCCACGGCCGGGCACCTCCGGAAGATGGGGTACGTCGGGCAGCGAGCACAGGACGACGCGCACCGCCTCGTCGAAGGCGTCCTGGTCCGACCCGGGCATCGACCCGACCCCGGTGGCCCAGGTCATGCGGTCGCTGCCGTCGTGGCTGAGATCGTCGCCGAGCCGACCACGCGGGTGCCGTCGTAGATCACGGCTGCCTGGCCCGGGGCGATGCCGAACGCGGGGTCGAGCAGCTCGATCTGGACCGTGTCGCCCTCGTCGGTCGAGCTCGTCGTGACCACGGCACGGTGCTCGCCCCCGTGGGCGCGCAGCTGGACGGTGCCTTCGAGCCGGCGGGGCACGGTGCCGCACCAGCGCGGCTTGATGCCGGCGAGCCGGTCGACAGCGAGCCGCTCGCGGGGACCGACGGTGACCGTGGCGGAGACCGGCTCGATGTCGAGCACGAAGCGGGGCCTGCCGTCGGGGGCGGGGATGCCGAGGCGCAGACCCTTGCGCTGGCCGATCGTGAAGCCGTAGGTCCCGGTGTGTCGTCCCAGCTCCTCACCGGTCGCGTGGTCGACGATGGCGCCCTCGTGGTTGGGCGCCCGCTCCCCCAGCTTCTCGCGCAGCCACCCGGCGTTGTCGCCGTCAGCCACGAAGCAGATGTCATGGCTGTCGGGCTTGTCGGCCACGAGCAGCCCGCGCTCGGCAGCCTCCACCCGGACCACCGGCTTGGTCGTGTCACCGAGCGGGAAGAGCGAGTGCGCGAGCTGGTGCTGGTCGAGCACCCCGAGCACGTAGGACTGGTCCTTGTCGTGGTCGACGGCTCGGTGCATCTCGATCAGCCCGTCTGCACCGGTGCGTAGCTGGGCGTAGTGGCCCGTGGCCACCGCGTCGAAGCCGAGTGCCACCGCGCGGTCGAGCACGGC
>Ga0136639_10000300_pt1 | contig 15963 bp, 7 predicted proteins | sample AntDrymUQ8592106_2_FD_113739 | JGI IMG/M metagenome (GOLD analysis project Ga0136639, IMG submission 113739) | Polar desert sand microbial communities from Dry Valleys, Antarctica - metaG UQ859 (21.06) | ecosystem: Environmental > Terrestrial > Soil > Desert | place: Antarctica: Dry Valley...
ATAACGCCGCCTTGCGCATCGTCAAACTTTCGGAGCCGTTTGCTCCGCTGCCCAAGACCAGGGACGACCCTGACGTACTGCACATCACACGCACCTGGCAATTCATGCCCGGTAGCGTATTGGTGGATCAGTAGTCGTCACCAAGCGACGTCGCCAGCAGCAAGGGCTCGAAGTATTCGCTTCGCGGCTCGAAATGCCGCTGCGCGAACACCCCAAGCCCTCGCCGCTACTGTTCGTTTAGCGACCTGTTTGACGCGCAGCACGCAGTGCCTGTTGCTCGGCACTAGTGAGTGCCACGTTGTTTCGCAGGTAGGCCGGCTGGATGTGTTCCGGGGCGATTGCCTCGCCACGCGCGAATGCCAGCGCACCCAGTCGCGCCACATCGGCCGCATGCGGCAATGCCGTGGGATCCACGGCTGCCAATTGCGCCTGCAAGCGCGTTGCCAGCGCGCCATCGGCGGCACCAAATCCGGTACCAACGCCGTGCCAGCCAACGCCGTCCGGCGAAACGTAAGCATCCGGCGCAATGACGATTTCATCGCTGGTTGCAACTACACCATCGCCGTCGCGCTGAAAACTTGCGACGTAGATTTCGCCCATGCGCGCGTCGATCGCGGCAAGGATGCGATCACCCGATGACCGCATCGCCAGCGCCGCGAGCGTGGAGACCGGCAACAGCGGACGGTCCAGCGCCAGCGCAATGCCCTGCGCCAAGGCGATTGCCAAACGCACGCCAGTGAACGCACCAGGGCCGCGCCCTACCGCGATCGCGTCAAGCTGTGATTTGGCGATGCCGGCTTCGGCCAACAATGCTTCGGCCCATGGCAACGCCAGTTCTGTATGGCGGCGCGGGGCGATCTCAAAGCGTTCGATCACTGCGCCATCAATCAGCACGGCGATGGAACAGGCTTCGGTGGACGTTTCAATGGCAAGCAGCTTCATCGCTCAATTATCCGCGACCACGTCAGTTCCCGCCAAAAAGCGCTGACCAAAGAAGGCCTGCACGTCGGCCACATCCCGCGTGCGCGGCAGCGGTGGCAGGGAGTCAAGGAAGAGCTTCCCGTAAGACTTGGACAGAAGGCGCGGGTCGCACAACACCAGCACGCCGCGGTCGGTCTCGGTGCGGATCAGGCGGCCGGCGCCTTGCTTCAGCGCGATCACCGCCTGCGGCAATTGTTCGTCGCGGAACGGGTTGCCCCCGCTGCGGCGGATCGCGTCCAACCGCGCTTCGAACACAGGGTCATCCGGCGCGGCAAACGGCAACTTGTCGATCACCACCACGCTGAGCGCATCACCGGCCACGTCCACGCCTTCGCGAAAGCTCGCGGTGCCCAGCAACACGCCATTGCCCGAATCACGAAACCGCTGCAGCAGCACGTGGCGCGGCTCACTGCCTTGCACGAACAACGGCCACGGTGCGTTGCGCATCAGCTCGGCGGCTTCGCGCAGGGCGCGATGCGAAGCGAACAACAGGAATGCGCGTCCGCCCGATGCTTCCAGCACAGGCTGCAATGCCGCAATCAAGGCTGGCCCGAATTCCCTTGATGCGGGTTCTGGCAGGTTTGGCGGCAGGTAGCACAGCGCCTGCCGGTCCCAGTCGAACGGGCTGGGTTCCAGCAGTTCGGTTGCGTGTTCGATGCCAAGGCGCTTTGAAATATGGCCGAAGCTGCCAGCCACCGACAGCGTGGCAGAGGTGAAAACCCAGGCCGCATGCGAGGCCTCGCGGTGCGTGCGCAGCGGGCCTGAGACATCCAGCGGAGTGCGCTGCAGGCGGAAGCCGCGCGGGGTGAGTTCGTACCAGTGCACAGAACTGAAACCGTCATCGTGCTTCGCATCCGCCTCGTCATCGGGATCGAATGCACTGATGCCAGCGCCTCCCCCACTGGCAAGGCCCATCCAGCGGTGCAGGCGGGACTGATTGTCCTTTGCACGTAGGTGGCACGCGTCGAAACCGGGTGCCGCCTCGCGCAGGGGCTGGAGCGCGCGCTCCAGTACGTCCAGCGCATCAGCCAGGGTGAGACAGGCGGAATCCACGTCAACCGTGTCCAGCGCGCGCCAGCGGGTGCCGCGATGCGGCAGCGGTTCCATTGCAGCCCGCAGGCCACGGGTGGCAGCTTCAAGTGCACGCGCCGGCTCCTGCACAGCCGCGAGTGATCCGGGAACGTCCTTGCATTCGCCAAGCGCATCGCGCGCCAGCTCGACCAGTGGCCGTGCGCTCAACGACTCGCCGAAGAATTGCGCCGCGAGTTCCGGTAGTTGGTGCGCCTCATCGACCACAAAAGCCTGCGCACCCGGCAGGATCTCGCCGAAGCCTTCCTGCTTCAACGCCAGATCAGCCAGCAGCAGATGATGATTGACCACCACGATGTCTGCGGTCTGCGCACGCTGACGCGCTTGCACCACGAAGCATTCGCCCCAGAACGGGCATTCGGTGCCCAGGCAGTTGTCCGCCGTGGAGCTGATCAGCGGCAACAGCGGTGAATCTTCAGGCAATGCCTCAAGCTCCGCCAGGTCGCCCATGCGGGTACGCCCGCTCCACGCCACCACGCGCTGGAATTGCGATGCTGCTTCGCGCGATCCGAAGCCTCCTTTCAGCAAATGCGGCTCACCCTTGGCCTGCTCCATGCGGTAACGGCACAAGTAGTTGGAGCGGCCCTTGAGCAAGGTGGTCTTGAGTCCGGCGCCAAGCGCGTCCCGTACGCGCGGCAGGTCGCGCAGGTACAGCTGGTCCTGCAGCGCACGAGTGCCGGTGGAAATAATGGTTTTCACGCCAGACAGCAGCGTCGGCACCAGATACGCGAACGTCTTGCCTGTGCCGGTGCCGGCTTCGGCCAGCAACACGCCGCGTTGTTCAAACGCCTCCGCCACTGCGATTGCCAGCCGTTGCTGCGCCGGGCGGGCCACGAATCCGGGCACATGATTGGCCAGCGCCGCGCCGGCATTCAGTGCGTCGCGGACGCCGGCAGTCAGCCGCGACATCGGCTCTTCATACGCGTGCCCATCTCAGGGCTCGCGCACGGGTTCGGGCGATGGCGACACGGGTACCGGTGGTGGCGGTACTTCCTGGGCAGGATCACCGCGATTCCCAAAACCCAACCAGCCACGAATCGCATCACCTGCGCGCTCCAGCACGGCCGGACCGGCTTCAGCGGAATTCTGCTGCCAGTAGGGATCGTCATTGATGGGCGATGCGTACACGCATGGCTGGTAGGCAGGCGCGAAACCAGCCACGAACGCCACCCGAGCAGCACCTGGACAGCCTGCGTCAGTGCTGTGGCCGTCCTGCACCCATTGCCAATCCAGGCCATCGCTGCTGATCCGTAGCGGCGCACTGGGCAAGCGTGAAAAAATTTCCGACCACACCCGCATGCCGCCGGTCGCGCCGAACAGCCCGGTCGCCTTGTTCTGGTCGTTGCCAACCCACACGACCGCCAAGTGGTCACCGGTGTAACCGGCAAACCAGCTATCGCGGCCATCATTGCTGGTGCCGGTCTTGCCTGCAGCGCTGAGCTTGCCCAAGCCGTCGCGCACCAGCTGACGGCCAGTGCCCGAACTCACCGAATATTGCATCGCCACGCCCACCAGACGCGCAGCAACCGCATCGCCTTTTTGCGCCGGTGGCGGCGCGCTGTCATAGCGTTTGATGGTGCTGCCCTGGCGGTCCAGCACGCCACGTACCGCGTGCAGCGGTTGAATTTCGCCATCCGATGCAAGGAACTGGTAGAGCTGCGCCATCGCATAAGGACTCTGGTCGACTGCGCCCAGGATCAGTGACGGCTGGCCTTCGGACTCGATGCCAGCCAAGGTGCGAATCAGGTCCGCCAACCGCTTTGGCTGCACATCCATGCCCAGCCGTACCGTGGCCTGGTTGTAGGACTGCGCCAGCGCATCCATCACTCGCACGCTGCCGTGGCTCCGTCCGTCGGAATTGCCCGGCTTCCAGGTGCGGTTGCCACCCAGGCTGACGGTTACCGGGGCGTCACTGACACTGCTGGCCAGCGACCATTTGTCCGGCTGGGCCAGGGCAAGCAAATATACGAAGGGCTTGAGCAAAGAACCAACTGGACGCTTGGCATCGACGGCGCGGTTGAAACCCTGCTCGGTGACATCCCGACTGCCAACCACCGCGACCACGTCACCGTTGTGCACATCGGTCATGACCAGGCCGGCCTGCAGTGGTGGTCGCTTCTTGGTATCGAGTGACTTCAAGGTGCGGACCACCGCGCCCTCGGCATAGCCCTGGGCAGCCGGCGACATGCCGGTCATCACGCTCAGCCCATCGCCTGACAGCTTGTCGGTCGGGTAGTCGCGGGCCAGTTGCTTGCGCACCAGATCGACATAGGCAGGAAAGCGGTTTGCGGCGATGTTGCCGGCGTCCTTGGTGATGCCGAGCGGCGCTTTCTGGGCCCGCTTGAATTCGGCATCGTCGATGAGTTTGGCCTCGTGCATCTTGCCGAGCACGAAGTTGCGGCGCTCCGTCGCGCGCTCCGGGTTGCGCCTTGGGTTGTACCAGGACGGTCCCTTGACCAGGCCAATCATCAGCGCGATCTGCTCACTCGACAGATCGCGCAGTTCGCGACCGAACCAGAATTCCGACGCCGCTGCCACGCCGCGGATCGACTGCGCCCCACGTTGGCCCAGGTCAACCTGATTGAAGTACGCCTCAAGGATGGTCTGCTTGTCGTAACGCGCTTCCAGCAGCAGCGAATACAGGATCTCCTTGACCTTGCGGGTCACCGTCTGTTCCTTGCCGATGCCCAGCAAACCGCTGCGCGCCAGCTGCTGGGTCAGCGTGCTGGCACCCTGCTTGTTCTCACCGCCGGAACTGAGCGTGACCCATGCCGCGCGCATCATGCCGGTGATGTCGATGCCGTGGTGGTGGGCGCAGTCCTCGTCCTCCACCGACTGCAAGCCGGTGACCAGCAATTCGGGCACTTCCTCGATCCGCACCAGGCGGCGTTCTTCCTGCTGCTGGCCGTACAGGGTGGCGATGCGCGCCGGGTCCAGCCGTGCGCTGCGCAGCGACTTCTTGCTGGCGATATCGCGCACGGTCGAGACTTTTCCGTCTGACAACGTCACTTCAAGCTGGGCCGGCGCAATGCGGCCATCGACATCGAAATAGCCGTTGCTGGAAATTTTCCAGCGGCTGCCGTTACGTGCATACGTGCCGGAGCGCTTGCCATCACCATCACGGTAGGACGCTGCGTCCAGTTCGGTCTTGAGCGTCCGCGCGTCCAGCGCCGATCCCTGCCGCAACATCAACGGACGCGCATATACGCGGGTCGGCACCTGCCAACGCAACTTGCCGAAGCGTTCACCCACCTGGTGATTCAGGTAAGCCATGTACGGAATCAGGAACCCCAGCAGCAGCGCGGCAGCGGCCAGTCCCCACGTCAGCAGGCGACTGCGCCAATTGGATCCGCCGCTATCTCCGCCACTAGCACCGGTGCCGCTTCCAGCATCGCCGGAATCGCCATCCTCGTCGTCGTACAGGTCATCGTCGTCTTTGATACGGGGCATGGGCTCGGCGCTGGCGGCCGTATCGCGGGATGCGAGAATGGCCTTTGTTGTGCCGGCGAGTCTAGCGCAGCGCCCTACAGGCGACGCGCTGTGACGCGGCCTGCCCTACCATCCAGTCAGCCGGAGTTCTGCCGCATGCCAATCCCTGCCGAAGCGCGCTTCTGGATCTCGCGCGCATGGGGCCTGTGGCGGCGCGGCTTCGCCAGCCTGCGCAACCGCGGCTTGGCGGTCAGCTGGCAGCGACTGAAACTGCAGTTCCGGCGCGGCAACGTGGTGCCGCATGCACTGTATTCGCCGGGCACCATGCCGTTTGCGCCCTTCGCGATGCCGACCACGGACACACCACGCGCCAGCATCGTAATTCCGGTCCATGGTGCGTTCGCGCACACCCTGGCCTGCCTGCGAGCGATCGCCGCGCACCCACCCGCAGCCGGCATCGAAATCATCGTGGTCGATGACGCATCGCAGGACGACTCTCGCGCCAAACTGGCGCAGATTGCAGGGATCCGCCTGCACGCCCGCGATGGTAATGGCGGCTTCATCGCAGCCTGCAATGACGGTGCGGCGCTGGCACGTGGCGAGTATCTGGTGTTCCTCAACAACGACACCGTGCCGCAGCCGGGTTGGCTGGATGCATTGCTGGAGACGTTCGATATGCATGCCGATGCTGGCCTTGTGGGCGCCAAGCTCGTCTATCCAGACGGCCGCTTGCAGGAAGCCGGCGGCGTGGTGTTCGCCGATGGCTCGGGCTGGAATTACGGACGCAATGAAGATCCGGCTGATTGCCGCTTCAACTATCTGCGCGACGCCGATTACCTGAGTGGCGCGGCGATCGCGACATCACGTGCGATGTTCCAGCAGCTTGGCGGGTTTGATGTGCGCTTTGCGCCGGCTTATTACGAAGACACCGACCTCGCCTTCGCGGTGCGCGCCGCCGGATTGCGTGTGCTGTATCAGCCGCAGGCGATTGTGGTGCATGACGAAGGCACCAGTGCCGGCACTGACCCCACCAGCGGCATGAAATCGGCGCAGGTGCGAAACCAGCAGGTGTTCGCCGACAAATGGCGCGTGGCGCTGGGCAAACAATTGCCTGCCGGCAGCATCCCGACACCCGCGCTGCTGCATTGCCGCCAGCCGCAAGTGCTGATCATCGATGCACTGACGCCGCAGCCGGACCGCGATTCGGGTTCGCTGCGACTGGTCAACCTGATGCGTATGTTGATCGCCGACGGTGCGCACGTGGTGTTCCTGCCCGCCAACCGCACGGGCGATGGCCAATACACGCAAGCGCTGCAGCAACTCGGTGTCGAATGCTGGCATGCACCACACGCCACCCGAATTCCAGCCTGGCTGCGCGAGCATGGCGCGCGCTTCGATACGGTGCTGCTCTGCCGTCATTACGTGGCACGCGAATTCGTGCCCCTGCTGCGCCAACACGCACCGCAGGCACGCATCCTGTTCGACACCATCGACCTGCATTACCTGCGTGAACGCCGTGCCGCCGAGCTGTCGGGCGATTCGACCGGCTTGCGTGCTGCCCACCGCACTCGCGAACTGGAACTGGAACTGATTGCCGCTGCCGATACCACGCTGGTCGTGAGCAGCGTGGAGCGCGACCTGCTGCGCATCGATGCTCCAGGCGCGGACGTGCGCATCCTGTCCAACCTGCATCAGGTCGCTGGCCACGGGCCTGGATGGACCGAGCGCAGCGACCTGTTGTTCGTTGGCGGTTTCCGGCATCCACCAAACGTGGACGCGGTGCTGTGGTTCGCGCGCGAGGTGTTCCCGCTGCTTCGTGCGGAGCAACCCGGCATCCAGTTCCATTGCGTTGGCGCCGACGTGCCAGCCGAAATCAGTGCGCTCAGTTCACAGGCCGGGGTCCGGATTCACGGCCACGTGCCCGACCTGCAGCCATGGCTGGACCGCTGCCGCGTATCGGTTGCGCCGCTTCGTTACGGCGCCGGCGTCAAGGGCAAGATCAACCAGGCGATGGCGCATGGCTTGCCTGTGGTCGCCACGTCGGCTGCGGTGGAAGGCATGCACCTGCACGATGGCATCGACGTACTGGTCGCCGACAGCGCAGGAGCATTTGCACAAGCGGTGTTGCGACTGAATGGCGATGCCGTGTTGTGGGAGCAGATCGCGACGCATGCGCTGGAGAATGTGGCCGCGCATTTCTCGCTGGATGCTGCGCGCGAAACCGTGCACGAGTTGTTCCTGCAGCCCGCATCCCACGCTAAGGCATCCCCGGCTGTGCGCGGCGCAGGCGTTCGGTGAAAGCGGCCAATCCCGGTGTTGCCGGATCCAGCAGCCGCGCCTGTTCCACCGCTTGTGCGGCAGCATCGATCTCGCCGCGCTCCAGGCGCTGGTCGCCAATCGCGATCCAGCGCTGCGCCAGTCGCTGGCGTGCCTGCGGCAGCTGGCGATCCAGCGGATCAAGCTGGCGCCAGACATCCATGCACGCCTGCGCTTCACGCAAACGGTTGTCGCGCAATGCATCGCTCTGACACGTGCGGGCGGCCGGCGACAGTGCTGTCAACGCGCGTTGCACGCGGGCGTCATCGGGGGCTAGTGCGCGCGCCGCGCGCAGCTTGTCCCAGGCACTATCGCCGGGCGGCGTGATCCAGTCGCCCCGCGCTTGCGCCTTGGCGGCATCGGACAGCAGGGCCTGCACTTTTTCTATATCACGTTGACTGGGGCGATGCGCATCCGGCAGTTTTGCCGCGCCCCGTCGCGCCTGCGCAAGGTGTCGCCGTGCGTCGTGCAAACGCGGGTCGTCGGGCGCGAGTTCCGTTGCGGTTGCCAGCAATTGTTCGCTGCCGGCGAAATCGAAATCTGCGGCCAATCGGGTGGCGCGTGCCACAAGCCCATCCATCACGTCGGTAACGCATGTCTCAGGCATGTTCCTGCCGTCCTGCACCCCCCGCAACTCGACACACAACGCCGCGGCACGCTCGAAGCTTTGTTTGCCGACAAGCACGTCCACACGTTGCGCCCGACCCTCGACCAGCTGGGCCAGACCCGCCTGCAATGCGGGCAACTCGACGTGCCCGGCATCGAAGCGCTGGACGCGCTGCAGCAAACCAGCCACGGCCTGCACATCGCCGCGATCAAGCGCTGCCTGCGCCGGCTGCAATAAATCGGTCAGCGCGTCTTCGCGACCTTCAACCGCATGCTGATTCCGCGGCTGCATGGCCAGTACGCGTTGGTACAGCGGCAATGCCGATGCCTCGTCCTGATCAAGTCGGCCCGCGCCGCGTGCTGCCGCCGCGCGCGCGATCAGCTCCTCCAGTCCGCCATTGTCGGCTTCGTGCGCCTGCAATAATGCAAGGACTGCATCGACCTGCTCGCGCGGCGCATTGAGCGCCTGCGCCAGTTGCAGGTCGGCGCGCGCAGCGGCATAGCGCTTCTGCTCGATCTGGCGGCCGGCCCGTTCCAATGCCGCCAAAGCCACCCGCGTCAGGCCTTCGCGGGCCTGCACCTGGTCGGGCTTCAAGGCCAGTGCGGCTTCGAACAGTTCGCGCGCGCCACCGCCATCCTCTGCGGTTAGACGGCCCGCCTGCAGCGCGGTGTTCGCCTTCATTTGCAGTTCCTCACTGCGCGAATCCGGCCACAACCATGACGAGATGCTGCCGCGAAATACGATTGAAACCAGGAACAGCACCAGCAACGCCGCGCATACACCGGTTAGTACATGTCGCAACATCGCAGGCAGTGCCAACCAACGGGCACGCCATGCCTGTCTGCGCTGGCGTGCAGAGGCGAACCGCCTGGTCCGCGGCGCGTTCATCCGCGTTGCGCCGACGCGACGCCGGCCAGCGCTTCGATCCTACCCAGCAGCAGGCCAAGCTGGCCGTAGTCCGCCACCCGCACCTGCAGGGCGATGCGCACGTGTCCGCCACGCATCGGTGCGCTCTGCAGGCTGAGAACATGCACGTTGAGCTGCGCGACCAGTGTGGTGATGTCCTTGAGCAGAGACTTGCGTTCTATCGCATCCACGCTCACCGCGACCTCATGACCACCGCGGCGCGCACCCCACTCCACAGGCAATACGCGCGCCGGCTGTAACCCCGCCATGCGCAGGAACGAGGCGCAATCCGGCCGATGCACGCTGACGCCGCGACCCCGGGTCAGGTACCCGGCAATGGGTTCACCCGGCAATGGCTGGCAGCAACGCGCCACCTGCGCCAGCAAATTGTCGATGCCCTGCACGGTGACGGTTCCGGCTGCTGAAAGTGGACCGGACGATTTCGCATGCGTCGGTTGCGCGGCCTCCCGAACGGGCTCTTCCGCAGCGCGTTCGAGGTCAAGCAGTACACGTCCTATCTGGTTCGGGCCGACATCGCCCAACGCCACCAGCACCAGTAAGTCATCAACACTCCCCGCGTTGAACTTGCCCAGCACCGGCTGCAGGTCGGCGTGCAACAAACCCATGCGGCGCAGGTCGCGGTCCAGCATCTCGCGCCCGGCTTGCAGGTTGCGAGCGCGGTCGAGCTTGTTGAACCAGCTGCGGACCTTTTCGCGTGAGCGGCTGCTGGCCAGGAAGCCACCGCTGACCTGCAGCCAGTCGCGCCGTGGCTCCGATGTTTTCGCAGTCATGATCTCGACCCGGTCACCGCTGCTCAACCGATGATTGAGCTGGACGATGCGGTCATTGACCTTGGCGCCGCGACAGCGATGACCGACCTCCGTATGCACCTGATAGGCAAAGTCGAGCACGGTCGAACCCTGCTGCAGGTCGATCACTTCGCCCTTCGGCGTCAGCACATACACGCGCTCCTCGACCAGCTCGCTGTCGATGCCCTCCAGCGGCGAGGCTTCGCCATCGCGCGCGGCATCGGCGGCCTGCTCCAGCAGCTTGCGCATCCACGCGATGCGCTTGTCCATGGCGGCACCTGCCGCAGTCCCACCCGCGCCGCCTTCCTTGTAACGCCAGTGCGCGGCCACGCCGAGTTCGGCTTGCGCATGCATTTCACGGGTGCGGATCTGCACTTCCAGATGCTTGCCACCAGGACCGACCACCGCGGTGTGCAGCGAGCGATAGTCATTGCGCTTGGGGCGTGCGATGTAGTCGTCGAATTCACTCGGAATCGGCACCCACAGCGCATGCACAATACCCAGCGCGGCGTAGCAGGCGGCCACATCGTCCACCTGCACCCGCAACGCGCGCAAGTCGTAGAGCTCGCTGATCGGCACATCCTTTTTCTGCATCTTTCGCCAGATGCTGTAGATGTGTTTCGAGCGCCCGGCAACATCGCCGTCGATGCCGTTTTCGGTCAGCCCCTCGCGCAGCTTCGCCAGCGCCTGCTGGATGTAGCGCTCGCGCCCGCTGCGGTTGTCGTCCAGTTGGCGCGAGATACGCACGTAGGTGTCGGTTTCGAGCTCGCGAAACGCGAGGTCTTCCAGTTCCCACTTCAACTGCCAGATGCCCAGCCGGTTGGCCAGCGGCGCATGGATGTCGCGAGTCAACTTGGCCAGCGCCTGACGCTCCTCCAGCGGCAAACGCCACGCCGCGCGCATCCGCGAGAGCTGGCGCGCCAGCACGATAGGCACCACGCGCAAATCGCGCACCAACGCCAGCAACAGGCGTCGCATACCTTCCGGGTTGCGTCCGCCACCATGGCGACGATGCAGCTGCCAGACCCGGCTGGCTGCGCGCTGTCCTTCCAGCAATACGCGCAGGCGTTCCGGCAGCTCAAGGTCCGCGCCCTTGATGGTGTGGTCGATATCCACGACCACGTCCAGCAAGGTGGCGGCCATCACGTCGGGATCGGCATTGAGCGTGGTGAGGATCGCCAGCGTGTCGACCAACACCTCCGGCGGGTCGCGCAGCTGCGCGCCGGTATTGATTGCGTCGCACCAGGCTGACATCAAGCCATCCGCCAACGCGCCCGCAGGCAACCTCGCCCAAGCACTCTGGTAGGCGGCAGCTTTGGCTGCTACGGGGGCAGTGGCGGGAGCAGTTGCGGGCATCGGACTACAGTAGCGAAGGCTTCATGAAGCGAACAACATCAAGCCGAGCGCAAGCGCGCCAGGCGCGTCGCCAGCCGCTTTGGCGACACCCCGGCCTTGCTGCCGAGTTCTTGCGCGAACAGCTGCACCCGCAGTTCTTCTAGGTCCCAGCGAAGTGCCTGTGCTTCCGGATCAGCGGGATTGGCAGTGGCAAGCGCAGACACGAATGGCTGCAGCTCCAGCAATCTGGCCTGGTCGCGGGTCGGGTCGCGTTGCGCGCGTTCGGCACGCAGAAAGAGCGCCTTCAGGTAACGCGGGTAGTCGGCCAGCGCAGCGGCGGGCACGTCGCGCAGAAACCCCGGCGCAACCAGCGCATTCAAGTGCGCACGCATGTCGTCCAGGTTGGCCCGCGCCCAGCCCATCAATTTCGATTCCAGCGCGACACGCACCTCCGCGACGGCGGTGAGGATGGCCTCGGCCTGCTGCAAGCGTTGCATGGCTTCGCCAAACACAGTTTTGGCAATGCTGTCGGCGCGCTGGTTAAAGGCATGGAGGTCGCGAATCTCCAACAATCCATCTTCGGCCAGTGCCGCGAAGGCGCCATCGACCAAGTCGCTGCGCAGGCGGTCACTGTCCTTGAGGCCATCGCGGCGCGGATTCGCCGATTCAATTGCTGCGTACAGCAGCGAAGTCTTGGCCTGCATCGACAATTGCTTGCGCGCTTGCTTCAATTTTTCTGCCAACGCAATTGCAAGCAAACGTCGAACGCCTTGCGGATGCCGGTGCTCGGCAATCTCACGCTGCGCATGCACTGCAAGCGATGCCGCATCGCCATCGTCCTGCAGCGCCGGATACGCCGGCACGCCGCCAGCACCGGGTACCGACATCGGGACTGGTTGTGCGGGAAAAGTGGTCAGCCCGACTTGCGCCATGCCTTGCGCGGCATGTTTCGCAAACGCTTCTGCGGCACGCGCACCGAAGCGCGCGCGTAATTCATCAAGATCGCGCGATTCGGCGAGTACTGTTCTTTTGTCGGTATCCAGCAGCCGCACGTTGGTGCGCAGATGTTGCTCGATGCTGGTCGCATCGAAGTCCACGGCAGAGAGTTCAACACCGGAGAGTTTCTTCAGGAAGCGCGCGAGCGCACCCTCGTAACTATCGGGCGGTTCTTGCCCAAGGCCGGACTGCATGTGTGCCTCTGCGAATGCACGCGCGAAATCCGGCGCCGGCACGAAATTGCGACGCAACGCCTTCGGCAACGACCTGATCAGCGCCGCCGCCTTGTCCTGCACGAATCCAGGCGCCAGCCACGACAAGCGCGTGCCATCCAGCGCATTGAGCAGGTGCAGCGGCACCAGCACGGTCATGCCATCGTCAATCGCGCCGGGCTCGAAACGGTATTGCACGGCAAGGCGTGCGTCACCCAACGCGATATACGCCGGGTAGCGCGTGGCATCGGCTTCATCGGCAACCAGCAACTCGTCGCGTGACCATTCCAACGCCTTCTTCTCATCGTTGGGCAGCTTCGCGGCCCAGGCATCCAGCGCCTGTGCGTTGTGGACGTGTGGCGGCAAACGGTCCAGATACCAGCGCGCCTGCCAGTCCTCGTCTACTACCAGGCCGACCCGGCGCAGTTTGGCCTCCTCGTCCTTGGCCAATGCCAGCGTTTTCAGGTTGCGTGGCAGGAACGCGGCGCGCGTATTGATCTCGCCGGTCAGCAGCGCGTCGCGCACGAAAATCATGCGCGACTCTTCCGGGAACAGCCCGCCGTAGTGCACCGGCTTCTTCGGCGCCAACACCAAGCCGAACAACGAAATCTGCTCGCTTCCCAGCACGCGGCCTTGGGCGCGCGACCAATGCGGGTCGTGGTGGCGGCGCGCCAACAGGTGCGGCAATTCGGCAATCGCCCATTCGGGCTCGATACCGGCGTTGGTCAGTCCCCAGACTTTTTCGGTATCCAGCAACGTCGCCGACAACACCCACGGCGGCGGCTTGGAGGCGAGTGTCGATCCGGGGAACAGTGAAAACTTGCGTCCGCGCGGGCCATCGAACATGCCCCCCGTTTTCCGGTCGGTGCCGGTTCCGCGATTGCCCAATTGGGTCGGCAAGCCGGCGATCAAGGCGCGGTGCAGCGATGCATAGGATGGCGGCTCAAAACCGGGGTCAGAGTCGACCTTCTCGGGCGAAAAGGGGACGGAGGGAGTTAAGCCAGGCTTAACTCCCTCCGTCCCCTTTTCGAGCCCAGGTTTTGCATGCTCATCCCAACCAAGCGCCTCGCACTGCAGCTTCAGCTGCCGATGCAGCTCCCACCATTCGCGCAGGCGCAGGAAGCCGAGAAAGTGTTTATCCGCCCACTTGCGCAACTGCGACTGCGTATTGTCCTCGTGCGCGGTGCGGTAGGCCTTCCACAACTTGAGGATGCCGACAAACTCCGATTTCGGATCCGCAAATTGCGCATGCGCGGCATCCGCCAACGCGCGCGCATCGGCAGGGCGCTCGCGTGGATCCTGCACGCCCAGGAAGCTGGCAATTACCAGCACCTCGGGCAGCACGCCATGATGCTGCGCGGCGACCAACATGCGCGAAAGCTTCACGTCGACTGGCAGCTTTGCCATGGACCGACCAGTCGCAGTCAACCCGCGTTGCGCATCAACGGCCCCCAGCTCGCCGAGCTGTTGCCAACCATCGGCAATCGCGCGCGGATCCGGTGGCTCCAGGAATGGGAAGTCTTCGATGATGTTCGGACTGGCGACCGTCTCAGGTTTGCGTCCACGCTGGCGGTGTGATGCACCACGACCTTCTATCTCGCCAAGTCCCAGCGAGAGCATGCGCAGGATCACACCGGCCAATGCCGCGCGGCGGATTTCCGGATCGGTGAATGCCGGCCGCGACTCGAAGTCAGCCTGCGAATACAGGCGAATGCACACACCCGGCGCGATGCGTCCGCAGCGGCCCGCGCGCTGGTTGGCGCTGGCCTGGCTCACAGGTTCGATATGCAAGCGGTCGAGTTTCTGGCGGGGACTGTAACGCTTGACCCGCGCTACTCCTGGATCAACCACATAGTGGATTCGCGGCACCGTGATAGAGGTTTCCGCGACATTCGTGGCCAGCACGATGCGCCGCTGCGAGCCCGGATGGAACACGCGATCCTGGTCTTTCGCCGACAGCCGCGCATACAGCGGCAGGACTTCCGTGTGACGATATTTGCGCCGTTCCAGTGCCTGGTGCGCATCGCGGATTTCGCGCTCGCCCGGCAGGAAAATCAGCACATCGCCGATGCCCTTCTCTCGCAGGCTTCTATCTGAAAAAATCTCATCGCACGCCGCAACGATGCCGTCGAGCAACGTCCGCTCACCTTCCTGGTCGCCCTCGCCTTCAAGTGGTCGATAGCGCATCTCGACAGGAAAGCCACGCCCCTCGACCTCGACCACCGGCGCATCGCCGAAATGGGCGGCGAAACGAGCGGTATCAATTGTCGCCGAAGTCACCAGCAGCTTGAGGTCTGGCCGGCGCGGCAGCAGCCGCTTCAGATAGCCCAGCAGGAAGTCGATGTTGAGGCTGCGCTCGTGGGCCTCGTCAATGATGATCGTGTCGTATTTCGACAACCACCGATCCGCCTGGATCTCCGCCAACAGGATGCCATCGGTCATGAACTTGATTGCAGTGGCATCGCTGACTGCGTCGTTGAAGCGCACCTGGAAGCCGACCAGACCGCCCACTGGCACCTGCAATTCTTCAGCAACACGCCGCGCCACCGACCGTGCGGCGATCCGCCTCGGCTGGGTGCAGCCAATGATTCCAGCAGCGCCGCGGCCAGCAGCGATACACAGCTTGGGCAACTGGGTGGTCTTGCCGGAACCGGTTTCACCCGCAATCACCACGACCTGGTGCTTGCGGATCAATTTCACGATGTCGTCCGCGGAGGCGGCAATCGGCAAGCCGGCATCCACCGCAGCGGTCGGCAAGATCGCGGCGCGGCGGTCGCGTTCGGCGATAGAGGCCTGCAGCTTGAGCGCGAATGCATCGCCCAGTGCGGCATCATCCGGCTTGGCCTTCCATTTCGACCATAGGCCAAGAAGCCGCCCACGGTCGCGACTCAGCGCGCCATCGATGGCATGGCGCGCCTGCGTTGACGCAGTTTTTCCAGCGGGCTCTATAGATTTCATGAATCGTTGCGACAGAAAACAGTCATTTCACGGCACGGCCGCATCGGTCTATTGTCCCCTGAAGCATCCACAAGGAATCGTCATGGCCAAGAAAAATTCGGGCTCCAAGCCCGTCAAGCCCACCAAAGCCACCAAAGCCACCAAGGGCGAGAAAACCACCAAGAGTGTGAAAACTGCGGTCACCGCGCATGCCGATGGCGCGCCCGGCATCAATATCGGTATGTCCAGCGGTGACCGAGCCACCATCTCCGATGGCTTGGCGCACTTCCTGGCTGATGCATTCACGCTGTATCTGAAGACCCACAACTTCCACTGGAACGTGACA
>Ga0136639_10000301_pt1 | contig 15953 bp, 15 predicted proteins | sample AntDrymUQ8592106_2_FD_113739 | JGI IMG/M metagenome (GOLD analysis project Ga0136639, IMG submission 113739) | Polar desert sand microbial communities from Dry Valleys, Antarctica - metaG UQ859 (21.06) | ecosystem: Environmental > Terrestrial > Soil > Desert | place: Antarctica: Dry Valley...
ACGAGCCGCCGTGGCTAGCCTCGGCAGGGAGATCTACCTCTGCCCCCAGACCCGGCCGGAGCCCGAGCGCGGACAGCAGGGCAGGGTGAGGGATGTGGCCACCGAACGAGTCAGGCAGATCCTGGATGCCGCCACGGCTGCCGCCGGCCGAGAGGGGAGCTTGCCGAGGTCACTCTGCGAGGCCTGTGCAGGCGCCGTACCGGTCAGCGGCGTGGGCCTCGCCCTGATGAGTGAGCGGGGGCCTGAGGGCCTGGTCGCGGCCACCGACGGGCCCGCGATCGCCATGGAAGACCTCCAGTTCAGCCTCGGTGAGGGGCCGTGCGTGGACGCCTCCTCCTCAGGGCGACCAGTGCTGCAACCCGACCTCCGGTCCACCGGGCCACCACGCTGGCCCGGTTTCGGGCCCGCCGCACTCGACGCCGGGATCGCTGCGATCTTCGCGTTCCCGTTGCAGGTCGGCAAGATCCGCCTCGGCGTCCTGGACCTCTACCGAGACACCCCCGGCATCCTCACCCCCGACCAGCTCACCGAGAGCCTGGCCTACGCCGATGCCGCGGCGATGGTGCTGCTGCACCTCCAGGCCCGACAACCTCCCGGCGGTGAGCTGGATCCCGACCTCATCGGCGCCTGCCTGAACCTCGCCGAGGTCCACCAGGCCACTGGCATGATCGCCGTGCAGGCCACCGTCGGCCTCACCGAGGCCCTGCTGCTTCTCCGGGCCCATGCTTACGGCAGCGAACGCAAAATTTTGGACGTCTCCTACGACGTTCTCCACCGACACCTGCGCTTTGACCACTGAGGCCTCCATGATGGGTGGAGGTGCCTCCCATGGACGAAGCCATCATCAACGAAAAGGGGGGAAGACATGGTCGCCCAACAACGCTTGGTCGAGGTTTTCGTCGAGCTCGCTGACACCCTCGTCGACGACTATGACGTCATCGACTTCATGCACACCCTGACCGAGGCCGTCGTCGAGCTGCTCGACGCTCAGGCGGCCGGGCTGATGCTGGCCGACCAACGCGGGAACCTACAGGTCGTCGCCTCCTCCTCCGAGGAGAGCCGCACCCTGGAGCTCTACGAGTTGCAGCACGACCAAGGACCATGCATGGAGAGCTACCGCCAGGGCACCAGGGTGACCAACATCGACCCCGACAGCGCGGAGCAGCGCTGGCCCGGATTCGGTGCAGCAGTGAGGGCCTCGAACTTCACCTCCGTGCACGCCTTACCCATGCGGCTGCGCACCGACGTCATCGGCGCGCTCAACATCTTCCTCGCCCGCCCCGGACAACTCACCGACGCCGATATCGCGCTCGGTCAGGGGTTGGCGGACATCGCCACCATCGGCCTACTCCAAGAACGCACATCCCAGGAGCGAAACGTCCTCGCCGAGCAACTACAGGGAGCACTGAACAGCAGGATCCTGATCGAACAAGCCAAAGGCATGTACTCCGAACGCCACGGCGTCGAGGTCACCGACGCCTTCTCCATCATCCGCCAGCATGCCCGCAACTCGGGTCAGCCCCTGCTGGCCGTCGCCGCCCAGGTCGTCGACGGCACCTTCGACACCGCCACGATCACGCCCGACTGAGTCGAGGGGCATCGAATGCGAACAGCCCTGCCCGGCATTCCTGCAGGTCAGGGCTGTTCGCTCTGGCTGGCGGTGGCGGAGGGATTTGAACCCTCGGTCGGCTTGCACCGACAAACGCTTTCGAGGCGTTCTCCTTAGGCCGCTCGGACACGCCACCGTCGGGAAGGTTACCGGAGCGCTGGCGTGACGGTGAAATCTGGGTCCGGGGCCGCTACTGCACCGAGATCGTCGCCGTGTTGCCGCTGATGTCCTCGCGGACGGCGTAGGTGCCGGCCCGTGGTGACGGTGTAGCCGTCGAGGTCGCCCACGATCACGCCGTAGATGCCCTCGTCGCCGGAGATGAAGAGCACCACGTCGCCGACCTCGATGGTGGAGGTGTCGGCGGTGAAGCCGCCCTCATCGACGACGATCGTGTCGGCGGCGGGCTCGTCGGCGGTGGGTGCGCTGGACTCGTCGGCGCTGCTCGCCGGCTCGTCGTCGCCACCACAGGCACCGAGGCCCAGGGCGAGGGCAAGGGCAAGAGCGAGGGCGGCCGCAGCCGCAGGTCGGAGCACCGGGCCGAGCAGGGAGATCCCCATGGGCGGAACGTAGTGCGGCCAGGACCCCGGCCGCGACGGGGATCTGTACTAATCAGCGTCGGACGAGGCCTCGCCGAAGCGCCACTCCAGGACGGACCGGTAGGTCTCCCCCGGACGCAGCACCACCGAGGGCCAGCCGGGGTGGTGAGGCGAGTCGGGGGCCAGCTGCGGCTCGAGCGCGACACCGGAGTAGGGCCCGTAGGGCTCGCCCTGGACCGACCGGCGCGAGCCGTCGAAGCCCTGGCCGGTGTAGACCTGGAGCCCGGGCTGGTCGGAGGCCACCACCACCGCCAGCCCCGTACGACGGGACGCGAGCTCCGCGACCGGTCGCAGACCGTGGCCCGCGAGCACGAAGTTGTGGTCGATGCCTGCGCCGAGTGCCATCTGGGGGTGGCGGTCGGCGACGATGTCACCCAGCCGGGGGGCCAGGCGCAGGTCGAAGGGCGTGCCGTCGACGGGCTCGTGCCCCCCGAGGGGGATTCCGGTGGCGTCGGTGGGGGTGAACCGGTCGGCAGCCACGCGCAGCGTGTGGTCGCGCACGTCGGCGCCGTCGAGGCAGAAGTAGGTGTGCTGGGTCAGGTTGACCAGCGTGGGGGCGTCGGTGGTCGCGGTCATCTCCACCACGACGGTGTCACCGCGGACCGAGAAGCGGACCCGGGCCGACACGACTCCTGGGAAGCCCTGGTCGCCGTCCGGGCTCTCCAGGGCCAGCACCACCTCGTCGTCGCCCTGGGAGACGACCTCCCAGACCCGGCGGTGGAAACCGTCAGGACCGCCGTGGAGGTGGTGGCCCCGGTCATTGCGCCCGACCTGGTGCTCGACCCCGTCGATCTCGAAGCGACCCCCAGCGATGCGGTTGGCGTAGCGGCCGATCGTGCCGCCGACGTAGTCCGCGGAGGCGAGGTACTCCTGCGGTGTCGCGTGGCCGAGCACGACGTTGCGCCGCACCCGTGCGCCGACCTCGAGGCGGTGGACGGTGGCTCCCAGCGGGAGCACGTGGAGCACGGGTCCGGACTCACGGCCGATGACGATGCTGGACACGGGCGAACGCTAGCGGCTGCCTGCTGGGGCGCGCTCCAGCAGGCGGGCGTCGACGGCGCTCGGACTGAGCACCTGCTCGAGCGCCATCGAGGCGCAGCCAACGAGGCCGGCGCGGTCGCCGAAGGTGGAGGGCAGGAACAGCAGGTCGCGCGTGGCCAGCGCGGAGGCTCGCGCGTAGACGCTCTCGCGCACGCCGGCGGCGTAGACGTCGAAGACCGCGGCCATGTCACCGCCGATGACGACGGCCTGCGGGTTGAGCAGGTTGATGGCCACGGCCAGGACCTCACCGAGCTGGCGACCGCTCTCCCGCAGGAGCTGCTTGGCGTCCGGGTCGCCGCCGACGGCGAGCGCCACGAGGTCGCGCACGTGCCCGACCTGGCGGCCCGACTCGGTCAACCGCGCCACCAGCGCCCATCCGCCGGCGAGCGTCTCCAGGCAACCGGTATCGCCGCAACGACACGGTCGGCCCGCCGCGGCATCGACCTTGGTGTGGCCGATCTCGCCGGCCCCGCCGAGGTGTCCGGAGATGACGCGCCCCTCCGCGATGATGCCGAGCCCGAGGCCGGTCGATGCCTTGACGACGATGAGGTCGGCGATCCCTACCGCGTGGCCGAGCCGCTCGGAGCGGGCCAGCACGTCGGCGTCGTTGCCGACGAAGATCGGAGCATCGGCCACATCAGCGAGGTAGGGACCCAGGTCAGCACCGTCCCACCCACCCATGACGGGTGAGTCCACGCTGACCCCGCGCACGGGGTCGACGGTGCCGGGCAGGCTGATCCCGATCGACAGCACCGGGCGATCGGCCGCGACCCGCCCCAGCAGGCGGTGCAGGTGAGCGGCGACCGCCGGCATCACGATCTCGGGACCGACCCCGACCTCGTGGTCCACCGCCGAGGCGGCCAGCTCGGCGCCGAGCAGGTCGAAGACGGCCAGCTGCGAGCGGGAGCGCCCGATCGCAGCAGCGAGGACGACACCGGCGTCCTTGTTGAAGAGCAGGCTCCCGGGCGGTCGACCTCCCGTGGAGGCCAGCTCCTCGCCCACGAGCAGCAGTCCCGCGTCCGCCAGGGCCGTGACCCGGGCGACGACCGCCGTACGCGACAGGCCCGTCTGGACCCGCAGCTGGGAGCGGGTGCTGGCCCGTCCCGAGCGCACGAGCTCGAGGACGTCGCCGGGGGTGGTCATGGTCACGATCCTAGATGCTTAGGCATGCGTGAGCATCCTTCTTCGCTTTGTTTTGTCTGAAAAAAACTGAAGTGATGCTTGTCGAGAGCGCCCTTCGGTCTTACGGTTGACCGGTGACCCTGCCCGCCACCGAGCTCTCCGCCGGCCTTCCCCCGTGCGACTTCACCGTCTTCGGCGGCACCGGGGACCTGGCCCTGCGCAAGCTGCTGCCCGCCCTCTACCAGCGCGAGCTCGAGGGCCAGCTGCCCTCCGGCACCCGGATCATCGGCGTCTCGCGCACCGACCTCGACGACGACGGCTACCGCCACGTCGTCCGCGAGGCGCTCCACACCCACGTGACCGCCGATGAGCTCGACGAGGACGCCGTACGACGTCTGGTCGGCCGCGTCCGCCACCTCACCCTCGACTCCCACGACCCCGAGGGCTGGCACCTGCTCCACGACCTCCTCAAGGACCGCCCCACCGACGAGCGGCCGGACCTCGACAGCGGCGACGAGGTCGTGCGGGTCTTCTACCTGGCGGTGGCGCCCGCCCTCTTCGGACCGACCTGCGAGCGTCTCGGCGCAGCGGACGTCGTGCAGGACTCCTCGCGCGTGGTGATGGAGAAGCCGATCGGCACCGACCTGGAGTCGGCCCGTGCGGTCAACGACGCGGTCGGTCGGGTGTTCTGCGAGCAGCAGATCTTCCGCATCGACCACTACCTCGGCAAGGAGAGCGTGCAGAACCTCCTGGTCACGCGCTTCGCCAACACCTTCCTCGAGCCGCTGTGGAACTCGCGGTGGGTCGACCACGTGCAGATCACCGTCTCGGAGACCCTGGGGGTCGGGGACCGCGGCGGCTACTACGACACCTCCGGCGCGCTGCGCGACATGGTGCAGAACCACCTGCTCCAGCTGCTCTGCCTGGTCGCGATGGAGCCGCCCACCTACGTCGGTCGTGAGACGGTCCGCGACGAGAAGCTCAAGGTCCTCCAGGCACTCAAGCCGATGAGCCCCGAGGACGTCGACCACAGCACGGTCCGCGGCCGCTACTCCGCCGGCCTGGTCGACGGCGTCCCCGTGCCGTCCTACACCGATGACATCGGCCACCCCGGCAGCAGCACCGAGACCTTCGTCGCCGTGCGCGCCGAGGTGCAGAACTGGCGGTGGGCCGGCGTCCCGTTCTACCTGCGCACCGGCAAGCGGATGGACCGACGGATCTCGGAGATCGTGGTGGTCTTCAAGGAGCCGCCGCACGCGATGTTCCCGCACAGCGAGGGCGTGACGGCACCCAACCGCCTGCACATCCAGGTCCAGCCCGACGAGGGCATGCAGCTGCACATGACGGCCAAGGAGCCCGGCCCGGGCGGCATCCGGCTGCGGCCGGTCTCGCTCGACCTGAGCTATGCCACGACGTTCACCCAGCGCTCCCCCGACGCCTACGAGCGGCTCCTGATGGACGTCATCCGTGGCAACCCGACCCTCTTCATGCGCCGCGACGAGGTCGAGGCCGCCTGGACCTGGGTCGAGCCGATCCTGCGGCGCTGGCAGACCGCGCCCGATCGCCCCAAGCGCTACCCGGCCGGCACCAGCGGCCCCACCGCAGCCGCCACGCTCCTCGAGCGCGACGGCCGACACTGGCAGGAGTCTGAGGCATGACCCCCGACAACAGCAGCTCCCCTCCGGTCCATCCGGTCCATCCGGTCGTGGCGCAGGTGACGACCCGCCTCGAGGAGCGCAGCCGCACCAGCCGTACGGCGTACCTCTCGCGCATCCGCGCCGCCGCCGACCAGGGCCCGGCCCGCGGCAAGCTGGGCTGCGCCAACATCGCGCACGGCTTCGCCGCCTCCGAGCCGGGCGAAAAGGTCGCCCTGCGCGGGCGGACCAAGCCCAACCTGGCGATCGTGACCAGCTTCAACGACATGCTCTCCGCGCACCAGCCCTACGGCGCCTATCCGCCGGTGCTCAAGCAGGCCACGGCCCGCGCGGGCGGCATCGCCCAGGTCGCGGGCGGGGTGCCCGCGATGTGCGACGGCATCACCCAGGGCCGCGACGGCATGCAGCTCTCGCTCTACAGCCGCGACGTGATCGCGATGTCGACCGCGATCGCGCTGAGCCACGACATGTTCGACGGTGCGCTGATGCTCGGGGTCTGCGACAAGATCGTGCCCGGGATGCTGATCGGCGCGCTGTCCTTCGGTCACCTGCCCACCGTCTTCGTGCCGGCCGGACCGATGGCCTCCGGCCTGCCCAACAGCGAGAAGGCGCGGGTGCGCCAGCTGCACGCCGAGGGCAAGGTCGGTCGCGACGAGCTCCTCGAGGCGGAGGCAGCCTCCTACCACTCGCGGGGCACGTGCACCTTCTACGGCACCGCCAACTCCAACCAGCTGCTCATGGAGGTCCTCGGCCTGCACCTGCCGGGCTCGTCCTTCGTCAACCCCGGCACACCCCTGCGCGAGGCCCTCACCCGAGCCGCAGCGGCGCGTGCGGTGGGGATCACGCCCCAGGCCCAGCGTGAGGGGGGCGAGGCCACCCCGATCGGCGAGGTCGTGGGCGAGAAGGCGATCGTCAACGCCTGCGTAGCACTGCTCGCCAGCGGCGGCTCAACCAACCACACCCTGCACCTGGTCGCGATCGCCCGCGCCGCGGGCATCGCGCTGACCTGGCAGGACCTCTCCGACCTGTCGGCGGTCGTGCCGTCGCTGTGCCGGATCTATCCCAACGGCTCGGCTGACGTGAACCACTTCCATGCCGCCGGCGGCATCGGCTTCCTCATCCGCACGCTGCTCCAGCACGGCCTGCTGCACGAGGACGTCCGCACGATCATGGGACCGGGCCTGAGCCGCTACACCCGCGAGCCCCGCCTCCACGAGCACAACCTGGGCGGTGAGGAGCTCACCTGGGAGGACGGCACCGAGGTGAGTCTCGACCTCGACGTGCTCCGTCCGGCCGACGCGCCCTTCTCCGCCGACGGCGGCCTCAAAGTGCTCGTCGGTCCCTTGGGCACCGGCGTCATCAAGGTCTCGGCGGTCAGGCCCGAGCACCGCGTGGTCACCGCCCCGGCCTTGGTCTTCGACGACCAGGACGACTTCCTCGTCGCCTTCGGCGAGGGGCGGCTCGACGGCCGCGACCTCGTGGCCGTCATCCGCTACCAGGGACCGGCCGCCAACGGCATGCCCGAGCTGCACAAGCTCACCCCCGCGCTCGGAGTGCTCCAGGACCGCGGCCAGCAGGTCGCGATCGTCACCGACGGACGCATGTCGGGCGCCTCGGGCAAGGTGCCCGCCGCCATCCACGTCACGCCCGAGGCGGCTCTCGGCGGTCCGCTCGCCCGGGTGCGCGACGGCGACCTGATCACCGTCGACGCCGAGCGCGGCCTGCTGGGGATCGACGCGCCGGACCTGCACGGGCGGGCGGCCACCGGACGGGCGCTGGACGGCGCCGAGTGGACCGGCACCGGTCGCGAGCTCTTCTCCGCCTTCCGCGCCACCGTCGGTCCGGCCGACGCGGGCGCCAGCGTCTTCGGCTCCTACGACGTCCCCCTCACGGAGGTGCCCCTTGTCCAGCACGTCTGACTCCTCGACCTCTTCCGGCCTGATCTCCTCTGGCCTGATCTCCTTTGGCCTCATCTCCTCTGGCCTGCTCGACGTCGTGCCGGTGATGCCGGTGGTGGTGATCGACCGGCTCAAGGACGCTGTCCCCCTCGCCCGGGCGCTCGTCGAGGGCGGCCTGCCCGCCATCGAGCTGACCCTGCGCACCCCGGTAGCCCTTGAGGCGATCCGCGCGATCGCCATCGAGGTGCCCGAGATCCTCGTCGGCGCCGGCACCATCGTCACCCCGTCGCAGGCCCACGAGGCGCGGGACGCCGGAGCCCGGTTCCTCGTCTCCCCCGGGGCCACGCCGACGTTGCTGGCAGCGATGAGCGACACCGGCCTGCCGTTCCTGCCCGGCACCGCCACCGTCTCCGAGGTGCTCGCCGTCCTCGAGGCCGGGGTCACCGAGATGAAGTTCTTCCCCGCCGAGGCATCAGGCGGCGCGGCGTTCCTGAGGGCGATCTCCTCGCCCGTCCCGGCCGCGCGCTTCTGTCCCACCGGTGGCATCACGGCCGCGAGCGCCGGTGACTACCTCGCGCTTCCCAACGTCGGTTGCGTGGGCGGCTCGTGGCTCACCCCCGTCGACGCGCTGCGCGACGGGGACTGGGCGCGGGTCTCCTCGCTGGCAGAGGCGGCTGCCGCGCTGCGATGAGTTTCCGGGCCGGAAGCTCTACGACGATTGGTCGACCCACTGGACTGCCCATCCCGACGACGACTTCGGCCCGTTCATCAACGCCATCCCCAAGTACGTCGTCTCGACGACGCTGACCGAGGCGACGTGGGAGAACACCACGCTCGTGACCGGCAGCCCCGACGCGATCGAGTCGCAACTGCGGGAGATCCGGGCGGACGCCGCCGGCGACATCGGCATCTCCGGGAGCGCGACCCTGGTGCGCTCGCTGCTCGACCTGGGTCTCCTCGACAAGCTCGGCCTGCTGGTGCACCCGGTGGCCGTCGGGAGTGGTGAGCGGCTCTTCCAGGACACCGCGAGGACACCGCTGCGACTGCTCTCCTCGCGCACCATCGCCAACGGCGTGCTGCACCTGGAGTACGCCCCGGCTGTTCCCGGGGCCGACGACTAGGGCTGGCGACTAGGGCTGGCGCAGGACGATCGCGGAGGACCCGGCCAGGCTGCCGGGGACGGCCGGCAGCGTGACGTAGAAGAGTCCACGGCCCTCCGGCAGCGCCAGCTCGAAGGTGCCGGCGTCGTCGACGACGCCCCGCGCGACCGGCTCGGCGTCGCCGCCGTCGAGTGAGCGCCACAGCGTCACGGGCGTGCCGGACTCGGCCGGGATGGCCGAGCCCACGACCCGGTCACCGTCGACGCGGGCCTCGACGACCGGCGCGACCTCGACCACGAACGGCAGCGAGACGCTGCCCTCGGCGAGCGGTCGGTCGACGAAGCGCCAGCGGTAGAGCGTGCGCCGCAGCGGCTCCACGGTGACCGTGGGGCCCTCCGCGCTGTCGGCACCGACCACGTCGACGGTCTCCCAGAACGTCGTGCCGAACGCCTGCTGCTCGAGGATCAGGCCGGCGTCGGGGACCCGGGTGCCACCCTCGGTCACCTGGACCTTCCCCCGGAGCGCCAGCCGCTCTCCGGCGGTGATGGAGGCGCGCTCACCGGTCATGGTCGTGGCGGTGGCCATGCCCTCGAGGTCGTAGGTCGTGACGTCACCCGGGGTGCCCAGGCGCAGCGTGTCCAGGTGGAAGGGCGTGCCGTCGCAGCCGTAGCCGAGGGTGAAGAGGCCCGGGGCGTCGCCGCCGTTCGCGGCGGTGAACGTCGCGACGTCGGAGGGGAGCTCAGGACCGGCCTCGAGCAGCGCACCGGTGGTCATGTCGACCTTGGACCAGACGTAGAACAGGTCGGTGGCGTCGACCTCCTGCCAGCCGCCGGGCGCGAGGACGAGGTCGGCCCGGCCGAACCACGCAGCGTTGGTGCCGCCGTCGCCCGGCGCCTGGTAGCCGACGTAGGCCACGCCGCGTCCGCCGTCCTCGGCGTAGGCGGCGACGCTGGCCGTCGTGGTCTGGAGCAGCGAGTCGACCGAGAAGAGCGCTCCCATCGCGGAGCCACCGGCCAGGTCGTAGCCGAGGCTGCGCATCCCGGTGGGCGGCAGGCCCGGACCGAAGCCGATGGTCGGCGCGAGCGGCTCGGCGCCGCGGTCGTGGAGCGCGTCGCAGCCGACGTAGGCGAAGCCGACCCCGGCGCTAGGGAACGTCGTGCCGCGCACGGTCACCGTGGAGTCGGCCCGGAAGTCGGCGTGGGCAGGCGCGGCCGTCACGACGGTGGCAGCGGCCACCGCGGCGAGGGTTGCGAGGACGCTCCGACCGGACACCCGCCCATTGTTACCCCTGGGGGCACAGAAGCAACAACGAATGCCGGGGTTCGTCCCACCGTCACCGCTGGGAGTGGAAGAAGTCGTCGAGCAGAGCGGTCGACTCGGAGGCCAGCACCCCGGCGACGACCTCGGGCCGGTGGTTGAGTCGACGGTCGCGCACGACGTCCCACAGGCTGCCGACGGCACCGGCCTTCTCGTCATAGGCGCCGAAGACGACCCGGGCCACCCGGCTCAGCACGGCTGCGCCGGCGCACATCGTGCACGGCTCGAGGGTCACGACGAGCGTGCAGCCCTCGAGGCGCCACTCACCGCGAGCGGCAGCTGCGGCTCGCAGCGCGACCACCTCGGCGTGACCGGTCGGGTCCGCGTCGGCCTCGCGCACGTTGCGGCCCGTGGCGACCACGACGCCAGCCGGATCCAGCACCACCGCACCGATCGGGACGTCGCCGGTGACCAGCGCAGCGCGCGCCTCGGCGAGGGCAGCGAGCATCGGCTCGCGCCAGGGATCGGCGGGACTCACGCGCTGGTGAGGCCGACCGTGTCGTCGAACTGCTCCCCGAAGCCGAGACGGCGCGCGATTTCGGAGAGCGCGTCGTCGGGGTAGAGGTCGGGGTCGTCGAGCAGGATCGCGAGGTCCATCGCGTGCAGCCCGAGGTCACCGAGGAGGTCGAGGTCGCCGGCCGGGGCGGGCTCGTCGTCGTCCTCGGGCATCGGCAGGTGCAGGAAGTCGACGGCCGAGCCGGCCATCTCCCACTCGTCGGCCGCGGTGATGTCGGAGAGCAGCACGCGGGTGCTGGCACCGGCGACGCGCACGATGAGGAAGAAGTCCTCGTCGATGGAGACCAGGCCGATGGCTCCACCGTCACCGGGGAAGCGACGCAGCGCGTGCGCCAGGGCGTCGACGTCCTGGAGGTGGTCCTGCACCATCTCCTGGACCTGCCAGGCACCTTCCTCGCGGTAGGCGGCGAGGGCGTAGTCGATCGCGTCCGACTGGTCGGTCATCGGTCCCTCCGTCCTGTCGGTGGATGTCGCCCGCCCAGAGTGGCACGCCTGCGACGACGGGGCCAACCCTTCGACGGGCCCGACCACTAGGGTTTTCCCATGCGCACCCACGTCGTCGACCACCCGCTCGTCGCCCACAAGCTCACCACGCTGCGCGACATCCACACGGACTCGCCGACCTTCCGGGCCCTGACCGACGAGCTCGTCACGCTGCTGGCCTACGAGGCGACCCGTGACGTGCGCGTCGACCCCCACGACATCCAGACCCCCGTCTCCCCCACCACCGGGGTCAAGCTGGCCACGCCCAAGCCGTTGGTCGTGCCGATCCTCCGGGCCGGGCTGGGCATGCTCGACGGCATGATGCGGCTGCTCCCGACGGCTGAGGTCGGCTTCCTGGGGATGATGCGCAACGAGGAGACGCTGGAGGCCTCGACCTACGCCGAGCGTCTGCCGGAGGACCTCTCGGGCCGCCAGTGCTACGTGCTCGACCCGATGCTCGCGACCGGGGGCACCCTCGCTGCCGCCATCACGTTCCTCACCGACCGCGGGGCTGACGACATCACCGCGATCTGCCTGCTCGCCGCCCCCGAGGGCTGCCAGCGCCTCGAGGACGATCTCTCCGGGCTAGACGTCCCCGTCACGATCGTCACGGCCGCGATGGACGAGAGGCTCAACGAGAAGGGCTACATCGTCCCCGGGCTCGGGGACGCAGGTGACCGCCTCTACGGGTTGGCTCACTGAGCGACACTGGGGCGCGGGTCGGAGGACCTGCGAGAGCCACCACCGGCCCAGGCCACGGACGTGACCCGGGTCACGCGGACGTCTGTGTAGGTTGACGCACGCTCATACCCCCAGGAGGTTCAGTGCGCATCGGCATTCCGCGCGAGTCCAAGAGCGGCGAGACCCTCGTCGCCGCGACCGCCATCACCGCCGCCCAGCTGACCGCACTCGGCTACGAGGTCGTCGTCGAGTCCGGCGCCGGCACGCTCGCCGACCAGCCGGACAGCGCCTTCGAGGCGGCCGGCATCGCGCTCGGGAGCGCCCGGGATGCCTGGTCCTGCGACGTCATCGTCAAGGTCAACGCCCCGACGCCGGCCGAGATCGCGACGCTGCGCCCCTCGGCCACGGTCGTGTCGCTGATGGCCCCCGCGCGCAGCCCGGAGCTCGTGGAGCAGCTGACCGCAGCGGGCGTGACGGCCCTGGCCATGGACGCCGTACCCCGGATCTCGCGCGCGCAGTCCCTCGACGTGCTCTCCTCCATGGCCAACGTCGCGGGCTACCGCGCGGTGATCGAGGCGGCCCACGCCTTCGGTCGCCAGTTCACCGGGCAGGTCACCGCCGCCGGCAAGGTCCCACCTGCGCGGGTCTTCGTCGTCGGGGCCGGCGTCGCCGGGCTCGCCGCGATCGGGGCAGCCGGCTCGATGGGCGCGATCGTGCGCGCCTTCGACGTGCGCCCCGAGGTCGCCGAGCAGGTCGAGTCGATGGGCGCCCAGTTCGTCACCGTCGACATGGAGCAGGAGGTCAGCTCCGACGGCTACGCCAAGGAGATGACCGCCGAGCAGGAGGCCGCGACCGCCGCGATGTACGACGAGGAGGTGCGCGCCGCCGACATCGTCATCACCACCGCGCTCATCCCCGGTCGGCCCGCGCCCGTGCTCGTGCGCGCCGACACGGTGGCGGGGATGCGCAGCGGCAGCGTGATCGTCGACATGGCTGCGGTCAACGGCGGCAACTGCGAGCTCACCCGTGCCGACGAGCGCGTCCTGAGCGACAACCTCGTCACGATCCTCGGCTACACCGACCTCGCCAGCCGGCTCGCCGCCCAGACCTCCCAGCTCTACGGCACCAACGTCGTCAACCTCTTCAAGCTGCTGACCCCCGACAAGGACGGCCAGCTCACCCTCGACTTCGACGACGTCGTCCAGCGCGGCATCACCGTCGTCCACGACGGCTCGCTGATGTGGCCGCCCCCACCCGTGCAGGTCTCGGCGGCACCGGTCGCCGCAGCACCCGAGGAGCCGGTCGCCCCCAAGCCACCACCGGACCCGCGCCGCAAGACCTACGCCGCCGCCCTGGCCGCCGTGACGTTCCTCGGCCTCGCGGCTTACGCGCCGGCGGTCTTCCTCAACCACTTCACGGTCTTCGCCCTGGCGGTCTTCGTGGGCTACTACGTGATCTCGAACGTGGCTCACGCCCTGCACACCCCGCTGATGAGCGAGACCAATGCCATCTCGGGGATCATCCTGGTCGGCGGCATCCTCCAGGTCGGCAGCACCAACCCGGCCATCGCGATCCTCGCCACCGTGGCCGTGCTCGTCGCGAGCATCAACATCTTCGGCGGGTTCCTCGTGACCCTCCGGATGCTCGAGATGTTCCGGAAGGACTGACATGAGCGACTTCCTGACCTCCGACCAGCTGCCGGGGCTGGTGCAGGGCGGCTACATCATCGCCGCGGTGCTCTTCATCGGCGCCCTCGCCGGGCTGTCCAAGCACGAGACCGCCAAGCGCGGCAACCTCGCCGGGATGGCGGGCATGGGGATCGCCCTGGTCGCCACCGTCCTGCTGGCAGCGCGCCAGGCCGAGCTGCCCGACCCCCTCGACCACTGGCGTGGCCTGGGCTCCACGCTGGCGCTGATCGTCGTCGCGATGGCCATCGGCGCCGCGATCGGCGCCTGGCGCGCCCGCACCGTCGAGATGACCGGGATGCCTGAGCTGGTCGCGATCCTGCACAGCTTCGTCGGCATCGCGGCCGTCCTGGTCGGCATCAACTCCTTCCTCGACCCCGAGGCCCCCACCACCGGCTCGCTCGGGGCGATCCACGAGGTCGAGGTGTTCATCGGTGTGTTCATCGGCGCCGTGACGTTCACCGGCTCGATCGTCGCCAACCTCAAGCTCAGCGCCAAGATGAAGTCGACGCCCCTCGCGCTGCCCGGTCGCCACCTGCTCAACGCAGGCATCCTGGTCCTCTCGGTCGCACTCCTGGTGTGGTTCATGAACGACCACGACAACGGCATCGTCCCGCTGCTGCTGATGCTCGCGCTCGCGCTCCTGCTCGGCTTCCACCTGGTCGCGGCCATCGGCGGCGGCGACATGCCGGTCGTCGTCTCCATGCTCAACAGCTATTCCGGGTGGGCCGCAGCAGCAGCCGGCTTCCTGCTCGACAACGACCTGCTCATCATCACCGGCTCGCTCGTCGGGTCCTCCGGCGCGATCTTGTCCTACATCATGTGCAAGGCGATGAACCGCTCGTTCATCTCGGTGATCGCCGGTGGCTTCGGCTCCGACGGCGCCGTGTCCGGAGAGACCCGCGACTACGGCGAGCACCGCGAGATCCAGGCCGCCGAGGCTGCCGAGCTGCTCGCCGGTGCGTCGTCGGTCGTGATCACCCCGGGCTATGGGATGGCGGTCGCCCAGGCGCAGTACCCCGTCGCCGAGCTCACCGCCAAGCTGCGCGCGCGCGGGATCGACGTACGGTTCGGGATCCACCCGGTCGCCGGCCGCCTGCCCGGCCACATGAACGTGCTCCTGGCCGAGGCCAAGGTGCCCTACGACATCGTGCTCGAGATGGACGAGATCAACGACGACCTCGCCTCCGTCGACGTGGTCCTGGTCATCGGTGCCAACGACACCGTCAACCCCGCGGCCCTCGACGAGCCCGGCTCACCCATCGCGGGCATGCCCGTCCTGGAGGTCTGGAAGGCCCACGACGTCATCGTCTTCAAGCGCTCCATGGCCACCGGCTATGCCGGGGTGCAGAACCCGCTGTTCTTCAAGGACAACTCCCGGATGCTCTTCGGCGACGCCAAGGAACGCGTCGAGGACATCGTGCGGGCCCTCTCGACGACCTAGCCCAACGGGAAGGTGTCGACGACCTCGTAGCGCGGCCGCTTGCGCGGCCCCTCGCCCAGGTGGGAGGCGACGAGACTGACCTCGGCGACCTGCCAGGGCGGGCCCTCGTAGCCGTCGAGCAGCTGCACCCAGCGCGTGACCTCGGTGGGGCGACCCAGCCTGGCCACGGTCACGTGCGGGTGGAAGCTCTGGCCGTCGATCTGCGTGCCGGCCGTCGACGCCGCGTTCCGGGTGCCCGCGGCCAGGCGCTCGAGCTCCTGGCGCTCGCCCTCCGACAGCGACAACCCGGCATAGAGCACCCGGGCGCGGGCGGCGTCGGGGAAGGCGCCGCCGCCGCGCACCTGCGTGGCGAACGGCGTACGACGAGCCACAGCGCGGCCGAGCAGCTCGACGAGGTCGTCGTGGCGGCGCTCGGGCACCGACGCCATGAAGGCCAGCGTCACGTGCAGGTGCTCGGCGAGCGACCACCGGAACGGGGCGGCCTCCCGACGGACCGCGAGGAACTCGTCGAGGTGCTCGAGCACGTCGTCGGGTGGCACGAGGGCCACGAACATCCGCTGACCCATGTCAGCCGATGCTGGTGCCGAGGAGCGTCCCGATCCCGTAGGTGACGGCCATGGCGAAGATCCCCCCACCGACGTTGCGGAGGACGGCGCGACCGGCGGGACCGTAGCCGAGGCGGGCGCTGGCCCAGCCGGTGACGGCGAGCGCGAGCGCCACTGCCCCGACGGTGACGGCAAGGCGGGTGGACTGGGGCACGAAGGCGATGGTGAGGAGGGGGAGCAACGCACCGAGCGTGAAGGCGA
>Ga0136639_10000302_pt1 | contig 15913 bp, 12 predicted proteins | sample AntDrymUQ8592106_2_FD_113739 | JGI IMG/M metagenome (GOLD analysis project Ga0136639, IMG submission 113739) | Polar desert sand microbial communities from Dry Valleys, Antarctica - metaG UQ859 (21.06) | ecosystem: Environmental > Terrestrial > Soil > Desert | place: Antarctica: Dry Valley...
CGCAGGGCGAGGATGTTAGAGACGCCAGCATCGGCGTAGCTTTCCAGGAGTTCTGAAATCTCCCGTTCGCTGTGACCCACACAGGTCAGGTGCGGGATGGTATTTACTTTCGTTTCCCGCAGGAGTCGGAGGACTAGCCCATGAGTCGCCTCACGGGTGGTTCCTCCTGCGCCATAAGTGACGCTGACGAACGCAGGATCACAAAGCTGCAACTCGGAAATCGTGTGGAAGAGTGTTTCCCGCGCTGCTGCGGATTTCGGTGGAAAATACTCGAATGAGAATTTCGGGTCGTTTCCGGAAAGGATGTCTCGAATGTGCATGCTTTGTGTGGGTTCGGATTAAATCAGACAGTGGCCTTCACAGCGGAGCGGAGTTTACGTGCGGCTTCGACCATGTTGACGAGCGCGGGTTTTACTTCCTCCCAGCCGCGGGTTTTCAGTCCGCAATCGGGATTCACCCAGAGGTTGCCTTCGGGGATCACATCACCGGCTTTTTCTAGGAGATCTTCCATTTGGCTGACGGTCGGGATGCGCGGTGAGTGGATGTCATAGACGCCTGGCCCGATCTCGTTCGGGTAGTTAAAGTTTACGAACGCATCGAGCAATTCCATGTTCGAGCGCGAGGTCTCGATGGTGATCACATCGGCATCCATGTCGGCGATGGCTCCGATGATGTCATTGAATTCGGAGTAGCACATGTGGGTGTGGATCTGCGTGTCGTCCTTCACGCCGCTGGCGGTGATGCGGAATGATTCTACCGCCCAGTCCAAGTATTCTTCCCACTGTGACTTGCGAAGCGGAAGACCTTCACGGAGAGCTGCCTCGTCGATCTGGATCACCCGGATTCCGGCGGTTTCGAGATCCTGCACTTCGTCGCGAATCGCCAGGGAAAGTTGCTTGCACGAGACCGAGCGCGGCTGGTCATCGCGCACGAAAGACCAGTTCAGAATGGTGACGGGGCCGGTCAACATGCCCTTCATCGGATTTTTTGTCAGCGATTGCGCGTAGGTAATCCACTCGACTGTCATCGGGCGCGGGCGGGTGATGTCGCCGAACAGGATAGGCGGTTTCACGCAGCGTGTGCCATAGGACTGCACCCAACCGAACTGACTGAACGCGTAGCCGTCGAGCTGCTCGCCGAAATATTCGACCATGTCATTGCGTTCGAACTCACCATGCACCGGCATGTCGATGCCGATTTCATCCTGCCAGACGACGCACTTGCGGGTCTCTTCCTTGAGGAAAGCATTGTAGTCCTGATCGTTGAGCATACCTTTTTTCCACTTCGCACGCGCGGCGCGGACTTCTGCGGTCTGAGGGAAAGAGCCGATGGTTGTGGTCGGGAAAAGCGGCAGGTTGAGCTTGTCGCGCTGGAGCTTTTGCCGGATTGGAAATGCCGAGGCTCGCTTGCTGTCTGCGGGAGTGACTGCGGCGAGGCGGGACTTCACGGCCGGGTTGTGGATGCGCGTGCTCTCGCGGCGGCGCTTCTGGCTTGCGCGGTTCGCTTCGAGGATTGCGTTATCGCCGTTTCCGGAAAGCAAGTTACTGAGCGCGACGATTTCCACCAATTTTTCGTCCGCGAAGGCGAGCCAATCCTTGATCTCTGGATCGAGTTTTTTCTCGCTGGCCAGAGTGACCGGTGAGTGGAGAAGCGAGCAGGATGCGGAAATCCAAAGACGGTCTGCCCCGAGCCTGGCCTTGGCTTTTTCGAGAATAGCGAGCGAGGCATCGAAATCGTTTTTCCAGATGTTCCGTCCATCGACGACACCTAAAGAGAGTATCTTGTCGGAAGGAAAGGCGGTTAGAAGCTCATCCACTTCCGATTCTCCACGAACCGCATCGTAATGAAGTGCGGCAACAGGAAGGTTGAGGAAAAGGGGGAGGTTGTCGCGGAGCTCGCCGAAGTACGATGCGATTAGTAGTTTCGCGGATCCAGCCGCTTTTGCGAGACGCTCGTAGCTTGCTGCGAAGCATTCCTTCTGGCGGGCATCGAGATCAAGCGCGAGAACCGGCTCGTCGATCTGGATCCACTGCGCACCTTCGGCGGCGAGTTTCGCGATGACTTCCTCATAAACGGGAAGAAGGCGGTCGAGTAGCTCGAAGCGGTCGAACTCCGGATTCGCGGAGTCCTGCACCTTGCCGAGCGTGAGGTAGGTGACCGGGCCGATGAGCACGGGCTTCGCATTCAGGCCGAGCGATTTCGCTTCGTTGAACTCATCGAAAACCTTGGTGTCGGAAAGTTTGAATTCGGTATCCGCCTGGAACTCGGGAACGATGTAGTGGTAATTCGTATCGAACCACTTCGTCATTTCGCTGGCGAATCCCGCGCTGCCGTGAGTCCCACCACAGCAGGATTCTTCTTTGGTATCGCGGCTGCCACGGGCGATCTGGAAACGGGTGGCAAGACCCGCGTTTTTCCCATCCCAATCGAAACGGGAAGGCACGTTTCCGAAAAGGCAGATGGCATCGAGCACCTGATCGTAGAAGGAGAAGTCATTGCAAGGGACGAGATCGATTCCGGCGACGGCCTGTTTGAGCCAGTTCCGCTTGCGGATTTCGCGGCCCACGGATTCGAGCGCGGGGCGTGGGATTACGCCTTTCCAATGGAGTTCGGTGGCTTTCTTGAGTTCGCGTTGCTCACCGATGCGCGGGTAGCCCAGAATGTGTGTGTGTGGTTTGCTCATGCTTCCGCCAGTATAATGCGAAGCTGAACATGCAGGTAGATCATTGTTTTTATGTTTGTCATTCTCGAAACGAATGATCATTTTCGGCTCATGCTTGAGCTACGTCACCTCCGCTCCGTCGTCGCAATCGCCGAAACGGGCAGTATTTCAAAAGCGGGAAAACGTCTAAACCTTTCCCAGCCCGCTCTTTCCCACCACATGAAAGCGTTGGAGGATTATCTAGGCACGGAGCTTTTCCAGCGCAAAAGCAATCCGCTGCGTCTGAGTAATTCCGGCCAGCGACTTCTGACTAGCGCATACGAGGTGGAAAAACTTGTCATGCAGTGCGAGCGCGACATCGCCCGCATCGCCGATGGCAAGGCCGGGCAGCTGCGGATCGCGGTGGAGTGTCACTCGTGCTTCGATTGGTTGATGCCGAGCATGGATGCGTTCCGCGAGGGCTGGCCTGAGGTGGAGATGGATCTCGTCGCAGGCTTCCAGCCGGATCCCGTCGGTCTGTTGGTAGAAGACGCGGCGGATCTTGTGATCGTTTCCCAAGCGAAGCCGCGCGCAGGTGTGAAGTTTCATCCGCTGTTCCGCTACGAAGTCCTGGCACTATTGGCGAGACATCATCCCTACACGAAAAAGGCTTATCTTACGGCAAAGGATTTCGAGAAAGAGACATTGGTGACCTATCCGATCCCGGATGAGCGGATTGATGTCATTCGCGAAATTCTGCAACCTGCCGGGATCGATCCGCCGAGGCGGAAGACGGAGCTGACGGTGGCGATTCTCCAGCTCGTCGCAAGCCACCGCGCGATCGCGGCGATGCCGGGCTGGGCGGTGCAGCCGTATCTGGAGAAAAGCTATGTCATTTCCAGGCCGATCCGGAAGTCCGGCCTGTTCGCGAATCTCTATGCCGCCACGACTTCCGAAAGGGCGTCCTCGGTTTACATGATCGAGTTTCTCGACACGATGCGCAGGATCAGCTTTTCCACCCTCAAGGGAATCGAGCCGGTAAAATAGGCGAGGGAGATGCGGAGCGGAGTCTGCCACTGCTAGGAATTTGCTTTTGGCGGGAGGCTCATGAAACAGCCGTTGGCGGAACCGGAGTGCGGGGAAATGGTGGTTGGCTTGAAATCGCCGCGATCTGGGGAATCTTGCGGAACATCATGAAGACTCCGCTCACGGTCCTAACCATCGGACATTCCACACACCCGATCGGCGAGTTCGTGGAAATGCTCAAGGCGCACGGCGTGGAAACCGTGGCGGACACCCGCACGGTGCCGCGCTCGCGCCACAATCCGCAGTTCGAACAAGCCGCGCTGCCCGGACTGCTGGCGGACGCGGGCTTGGAGTATGTTTACATAAAGGAACTCGGAGGACTGAGGAAAACGGACAAGAACTCGGTCAACGGCGGCTGGCGGAACAATTCATTTCGCGGTTACGCGGACCACATGCAGACCCCGGAATTCCTAGCCGGCCTGGAGAAACTGATGGAACTCGCCTCACGCAGACGCGTCACCATCATGTGCGCCGAGGCGGTCCCGTGGCGCTGTCACCGCTCGCTTGTCGGCGACGCGCTGCTCGTCCGCGGGATCGTGGTGGAGGACATCATGTCCGCGAACAGCCACAAGCCACACAAGCTGATATCGCTCGCCAAGGTCCACGGCAAGAAGATCATTTACCCGCCGTACGACGATCCTGCGAAGGACGATTGATGCCGGATGATCAGCGGTGTGGGAAGCCAACCCGTGCATTGCGGTGGCGGGGGCCGCGATGGACATGGTCGTCTTTGATTTTCGGCTGTGGTTTTGTGCTTCCTCCGCCTTCTTACCATCCTTTGAAAGAATAAGGTTTCTTGCTGGCAAACTTCAGTCCTGCTGCCGCAATTTTTCGCCTTCACTAGATTTCGGGCAGGTGCTGCATTGTAATATTATGATCGTTCCCCGTTGGAGAGTATGGGTTCAAGCGGCATTTGGCTGCACTTCGCGGTTGATGAGTTCGCCGTTTGCGCGTGCGCCACGCCAAGCGCAGCCCGCTTCCATACATCACCTGCGCCATCAACCGCCAGTCGCCCTCAAGCTGCTTGAACAACTCGCCGACCTCCGCCCGATCCAGCACCACCGGCATTCGCGCCGCCGTCTTGCGCAGCCGCACACCCATATCCACTTCCTCCCGACCGCACACCTCACGAAAAAAAATACCAGCGCATTGATCGCCTGCTTAGGGGTCGCGTAGGCCACCGCCTGGCTGCTCACCAGCTCCCCAAGCCAAACCCGCGCGCGCTCCTCGCGCATCACCTCGCGCTCCTCCCCGCACCAGTCCGCGAAGCGCCCGCACCACCCCGCATACGTCTCGCGCGTCCGCAGCGCCAACCCGCGCCGCGCTCCGGTCGTCCACACCGCACGCTTCACCCGCTCCACAAGCCGCCCAGGCCCCGCCGCATCCTCGCACCCGCCCAGCTCGCGCCAGCGCGAGCGCAGGCTCATCGAGCGTGGAAGGTCGGTCGCAAGGCGTAGCATTCAGTTGATATTCATTTTTTGAGTTGTTAGGAAGCGGGTGCCCTTGGACAGTTGTCGCGCTATTACCAACTTGTTGGTTGCTCCCTGTCAGGTGCGCTACGAAACGCGTCTCCGATCAAAATATAAAATCTAGTTGTCAAAAAGTTTTTGGATTCGCTGTGGCCATCATCGTGGGTGGAATGACGGGGCAACAGTTGCGAGGTATGGAGATTGTCGGCAATGAGGTCAAAGCTGCACCATCGAGTACGCTTGCTTCAATTCCCCGCGGTCTTACGGATGCTCTCCCTAAGTTGGCATCTCCTGGTCACCGGGCTCGCGGATGATAAGCACCCCGCTTCAGCCGCTTCGCGCTGAAGGCCAACGGCAGCTTCAGCTTCCTCGGCTTCCTTTACCACTGGACGCTGAGCCGCAACGGCAAACCGAAAGTGCAACGGATGACCGACCCGAAGGAACGCATCGAAAACCTTATGCCGCCGCCCACCGCCCGCAAACGCGCCCCGCGTAAACCCAAGAACGGAGTTTCCTGATGACTACCCATCGCACCACCAGGAACGGAACTCACCACGTCGTAGCAATTCGAAGCCGGAACTTGCCACGGCGTAGCAGTGCGAAGACGGGTGGGCGACCCCTAAAACGGCGGCCACTTCACCGTGAAAAAATACCATACCGAAAAGACCCTCACCGACGACCAATGCACCTCTTGATTTCAGCTTCTCAGCGTTTCAAAATTTCAGCTTTTACCCGTCGATGGTGGTGGTCGGCGAATGGGTTTCTTCAATCGACTGAACAATGGGCTGGGAAATTAATGACATTTCCGGCATTCGGATTTCTCAAGTCGTTTGGGCTTTCCTTGTCATACCTGCCAGCTAGTTTTCAAACCAATCTATGCACGGGATCGAAACCATCACATGACCCTCGATAATCTCACTCCAGGCACTTCGGTGCGCGGCATTCTACCGGATTGCCTTGTCACTGTGGTGCAGGTCCAGTGGTTCGGCTCCGAGGCTCTGGAGCTGACCTACAAGGATCCTGCTGGTCGTGTTGCGAACCAGATTCTCTACCGCCATGATGAACCGCGACTTGATGTGGGGCACGTAGGTAGGCCGTGGAGTTTCGACGGAGATGGCGCAATGTTCCGCCTTGTCTCGGAAGCTCGGCGCATCCGACTCGCGCACCTCTTTGATCCGATCCTTGCCGTGCACTCCTCCGTGGTGGAGCCGTTGCCGCACCAAATTACGGCAGTCTATGAATCCATGCTGCCACGTCAGCCTCTGCGGTTTCTCCTCGCTGACGATCCGGGGGCAGGTAAGACGATCATGGCCGGCCTGTTGATCAAGGAGCTGATCGCTCGCGGCGATTTGCAACGCTGTTTGATTGTCTGCCCTGGAAGCTTGGCGGAGCAGTGGCAGGACGAGCTTCACCGCCGCTTTCACCTTCCTTTTGAAATCCTGACCAACGACAAACTCGAAGCCGCCCGCACGGGCAATTGGTTCCTTGAAAACCACCTCGTCATCGCGCGCCTCGACAAACTCAGTCGCAACGAGGACGTCCAAGCCAAACTTTCGACCCCCGACTGCCGATGGGATCTGATCGTTTGTGATGAGGCCCACAAGATGTCAGCAACCCACACCGGCGGTGAGATCAAATATACCAAACGCCACAAACTAGGGCAGCTTCTATCAACTCTCACTCGGCATTTCCTGTTGATGACGGCGACCCCGCACAACGGCAAGGAAGAGGATTTCCAGCTATTCATGTCGCTTCTGGATGGCGACCGCTTCGAAGGCAGGTTCCGGGATGGCGTGCATACCCAGGACGTGTCCGACATGATGCGTCGAATGGTGAAGGAAAACCTCATGAAGTTTGATGCGACGCCACTCTTTCCTGAGCGCCGTGCTTACACCGTTCCCTACAAACTTTCCTCCGCTGAAGCGAAGCTCTACAAGGAAGTTACGAATTACGTCCGGCAGGAGTTCAACCGCGCCGAGGCTCTTCAGAACAACAAGCGGGCTGGGACTGTCGGATTCGCCCTAACGATTCTTCAACGCCGCCTCGCCTCCTCTCCGGAGGCTATCTATCAATCACTGCGCCGACGGCGCGAGCGACTGGAGTTGCGCCTCCGCGAGTTGGAGGTTCTCCAACGCGGCGCTTTGCTCTCGCCCCGCGACCTCGAATCCGGCCCTTCTCTTGATCAGGACGACCTCGCAGACCTTGATGATGCCCCGGACTCCGAAGTTGAAGCAACCGAGGAACAAGTTCTCGACCAAGCCACGGCCGCGGGCAGCATTTTGGAGTTCAAAGCCGAGATTGAAATCCTGCGCAACCTGGAAGCTCTCGCCTTGCAAGTCCGGCGGGGTGGCGAAGATCGAAAGTGGTCGGAGCTTTCTCAACTGCTAGGTGAGATTTTCACCCCGGCAGCTCTGGCGAATCGTGTTTGCGAAGATACACCCGTCTATGGTTCAAAGCCGTCAGACAAATCCACAAAGCAGAAGCTCGTTCTCTTCACCGAGCATCGGGATACTCTGAGTTACCTAATTGAACGCATCCGCACACTTCTGGGAAGCAGTGAGGCCGTGGTCACCATTCATGGCGGTGTAGGACGCGAAGAACGACTAAAGGTGCAAGAGGCCTTTCGCCACGATCCTGACGTGAAAGTCCTAATCGCCACCGATGCGGCTGGCGAGGGTATCAACCTCCAGCGTGCACACCTCATGGTGAATTACGATCTGCCATGGAATCCAAACCGCTTGGAGCAGCGCTTCGGCCGGATCCACCGGATCGGCCAAACTGAGGTCTGCCATCTATGGAATCTCGTCGCCTGTGAAACCCGTGAGGGCGAAGTGTATCTCACCCTTCTCGACAAGCTGGAGGAGGCCCGCAAGGCGCTCGGTGGGCAGGTCTTCGATGTGCTTGGACGGGTCATGTTTGAAGGTAAGCCGTTACGAGAGCTCATGATCGAGGCAATCCGCTACGGCGAACTTCCAGATGTTCGCTCCCGTCTCCACAACGTCGTTTCCAACGCCTTCGATAAGTCCAAGCTTCAGGATCTCGTAGAAGATCACGCCCTGGCTCACGATGCCATGGACGCCAGCAAGGTCTATCGCATTCGCGAGGACATGGAGAGGGCAGAAGCGTGCCGCCTCCAACCCCACTACATCGAGTCCTTTTTCCTGGAGGCCTTCAAGCTCCTCGGCGGGACCGCAAGACAGCGAGAAAACCGGCGATACGAAGTTTCCCATGTGCCCGCACCCATCAGAAACCGCGACCGCCTCATTGGTATGGGCGATCCGGTTCTATCCCGCTACGAGCGCATCGTCTTCGAGAAAAATCTTATTCAGCCTCAGGGGCAACCAATGGCCGCCTTCGTGTGTCTAGGACATCCGCTGCTCGATTCCGCGCTGGATCTGGTCCTTGAGCGCCACCGCGATTTGCTCAGACGCGGCGCTGTCTTGGTGGATGAAAACGATACGGGTGACCAGCCTCGTGTGCTCTTCTATCTGGAACATGCGATCCAGGATGCTGGGGTGACCCGGTCGGGCGACCGCCGCGTCGTGTCCAAGAAAATGCTCTACGTGGAGCTGGATGCAGCGGGAAATACCCGGCATCTCCATTACGCTCCCTATCTCGATTATCGTCCTTTGAGCAATGCCGAGCCGAACGCCGCAGAGATCCTGAAACGGCCCGAGTGCGAATGGATCTCCGCCGAATTGGAGAATCAGGCCCGCTCTCATGCCATCGGCACTGTCGTTCAGGAACACTTGGCCGAGGTTCGTGCCCGCCGTGTTGAACTCATCACTAAGACCGAGGTAGCGGTGAAGGATCGCCTCACCAAGGAGATCAATTACTGGGATCACCGCGCTGAGGCGCTCAAGGCGCAGGAAGCCGCTGGCAAACCTAACGCCCGCCTGAATTCCAACGAGGCCCGTAAGCGTGCGGATATACTCCAAGGACGCCTCCAGAAACGCATGGAGGAACTGAAACTCGAATCCCAGCTTTCTCCTCTGCCGCCCGTCGTTCTCGGTGGCGTGCTTGTCATTCCGAATGGCCTACTGGCAAAAGTCGAAGGTAAACCAGCTCCCATATCCACCAACACGTCTCCCGTGGACACTCAGGCCGCGGCAGCCCGCGCACGGGAGATCATCATGAAAATCGAGCGCTCGCTTGGTTTTGATCCCGTCGATCGTGAGTTTGAGAAGCTCGGCTACGACGTCGAATCCCGGATTCCCGGCACCGGCCGTCTCCGCTTCATCGAGGTTAAAGGACGTATCACCGGTGCTTCCACCGTCACTGTCACTCGAAACGAGATCCTCTATTCGCTGAACAAGCCCGACGATTTCATCCTCGCCATTGTCGAATTCATTCCCGACTCCGAGCACAAGGTTCATTACATCCGCAACCCATTCCAACGGGAGCCGGATTTCGGTGTGACGAGTGTGAACTACGATTTCGCTGAACTCCTCGGAAAATCCTCACAGCCTTCATGAAGTCTAGCCCATGAAGCATCCGGACTACTTCGAAGCCATCCGCCAGGAGGCAGCGTCCCGTTGGGAAAAACTCGAAGCCGATCCGGAATCCGCAGCAGTGTGGCACTTGCTTTTCCGTCAGGTCCAGAGTCCACGGCATGTGATTTCCGAATTGCTCCAGAATGCTGATGATGCCGGTGCCACGGAGGCATGGGTCGGGATCGACGACGCCGGCTGTTTCGTCTTCGAGCACAATGGAAAGGATTTCACCGAGGCACAGTTCCGGTCGCTTTGTCGTTTCGGGTATTCCAACAAGCGCAGCCTGTTTACCATCGGTTTTCGCGGGATAGGGTTCAAAAGCACTTTCAGCCTGGGCTCTCCGGTTTCAGTCCAAACTCCATCTGTGGCGGTGGCGTTTCACGAACACCGTTTTACAGAGCCATCGTGGATTTCATCCGAATACTCCTCAACCGGCAGCACAAGGAGCCGATCTCCGGATGCTTCCCGCCGAGACGGTGGCGAGCGAGCCGTTTTCCAGTTTGATTTCCTTGGAAAAGGCCGTCGCGAACCGGATTTTGACCGACTCCGGCGCGGCAACGGACAAGGAGGAATTGCCATGGCTGCATGCCTTCGGAGCCGCACTCCTTCGGGTGACCCTCGAAGATGATGAAAAAACCGCAGAGGCCAGGGAGGCTGGCAAGCGGTTCATCGAAATCAGGCTTTGCCTTTCGCCCTCGATCCAGGTCACCCCGTATTTCGAGGACAAACCCGCTGGCACCGCCAAGAACCAGGAAATCGCATGGATCGCCCAAACGGTTTTCACCGTAGCCCTCTCGTCCGCCAGACTGGCCAGATTACTGCCGGAGCATCTCGGACGCACCATGCCTACCGATGGTCTCCGGGAAGCCCTTTACTACTGCTACGACCGCCCGGTTCAGGATGTCGTCCGCTACATGGAAGAGAATTTCGATCTCACGGCGGAATACTCTCCTTCATCACCAGAAGTTCATCCCCAGCCACCGGGCGAAAAGGCAGGAACTCCAGATCCGCCCCCTGTCGATCAGCCAGACCCAACTCCAACTGGAGAGCAACCGCTCTCGGGAGACCCACCGGAAACTCCGCCCCACGCTCCGAAAGAACCGGAGCTCGATCCAACTCCCCCAAAAAACCGGAAACCCTCCGGTCCCAGTCTCATGGAACGCTTCGCGCTCAGCACGGGATTCCACCGTGTTGGAGAAACCTTCGTTCACCCGGACGGCTCTCGCCTTGTCAAGGAGGCGGACGGAGGCTTCGGCTGGTATCTCAATGATGCAGCCAGCGGGAATGGCCGTCACTTCCGAGCCGTCGATGCCTGTTTGGAGCGGCATGGGGTGGAGATCCCGTACGAAACCTGGACTGCCATCGAGCGGGAACCGGACACACACAGTCTGATCCTGCTTGATCACCAGGGACTTACGAAAGAGGTCACCGGCGATAACCTTTGCCGAATGAAGCAGGAGGGGGTTGTCAAACTCTTCCCGGCCACCTATCGCTTGAAGCGCACCTGATGCCACTCATGGAATACCGCCTGCCATATGCCAGCACCGACCGCGAGGGAATCAACGCCCTCGCACGGATGGACTGTGACCTTGCGGCGGAGGAGGACGAGATGGTCATCGTCACCTTTGATGAATCGGCCAGATGCGATTCCACCTTCTGCGCTCCGCTGGCTGTTGTTTTGGCACGGATCGAAGACAGGGCGAAGCGTTTCGAGTTCGGCGGGATGCCAAAGATCATGCAGGAGCTTTTTTTCAAGAACTGGTTTTTTCACGGCTTGGGCAACAGTGTGCGCCCGGAAGACACCCCCGCCACTTGCGTTCCCTACGAACGCTTTGAAACATCAGAGATTGAGCGCTTTTACGACTATCTGGACCAGTATTTGGAAGGTAAAGGGCTGCCTCCGTTGGACAGCACTTTCTCACTCCAGCTCCTCCAATGCCTCGGGGAGATCTTTGTCAACGCCGAGACGCATTCGGAATCAGCCTTGGGCGTGTTCGTCTGCGGCCAGCATTATCCGGCACAGCAGCGTCTCGACTTGACGGTAGCGGATGCCGGAATCACTATCCCGGGTCGCGTCGCCAAACGCTTTGAGAAGCATCTCTCTCCGGTTCATGCCCTGGAATGGGCCATGACGAAAGGGAACACCACTAAAACAACAACACCTGGCGGCATCGGGTTGAAGCTATTGCGGGATTTTGCCCGCGAGCAGCACGGTTCCGTCTGGATTGCCAGCGGTCAGGCGTTCTGGAGCATGCGAGCGGGTGTAGAGACCTACACCTCTTTGGATGATCCGTTCCCCGGCAACGTGGTCACCCTCCAGATTCCCACCGAACCGACTCAAGGCGCTTTGCCTCCCGAACTTTCTGTCTCATCAATTTAACCACTGCACACCATGCCCGATCCCATCCAAATCAACATCGCCGATCTCATCGGCAAGCCGCGCGGCATCTCTGCGGCGGACGGTGAGATGGTCTTCAAGGAAATCTATCCGTTATTGAAAGCGGGGACTCCAGTGCAGCTTTCATTTGCTGGCATCCGCATGGTCATTACCGCGTTTCTCAATTCGGCCATCGGCAAACTCTATCGAGACATCCCTGGTGATGATGTTGATCAGCTTCTTGTAGTCACGGAACTTGCCGATGCCTTTCAGCCAGCTCTGGAGCATTCAAAAACGTGGTCTAAGGCCTACTACGCCGACCCGGAACGCCTCGAACGCGCAATCAAGGAGGAATACGGAGATGAAGAATAAAGCCCACGATGTCTCATGTTACACCTTCAGCGCTGACGAGTTGGTGCTGCCGGATGCCAACATCTGGCTTTTTCTCTATTCTCCCGCGACTATTGCACTGCCCGTTTGGAGACAGGCGCAGATCGCACCCTATTCCGTCGCGTGGAACGATCTGCACTCAAATGGGGCCAAGGCATGCCTCGACCCTTTGGTAATGTGTGAGGTCGTTAATCGTTTGCTCGATGAGGAATGGGCACGAATTGACCCTCGCGACGCCAGAGGCAGCAGGCGGTATTCCAACCGCAAGAGATTCAGGAAGTCCTCAGATTATCCAGCCGCAGCAAAGGCTGTGGAAGCTTCTTCCCGACTTATTCTAGCAGACGCCCAATCGCTGAACCACCCATTCACCAAATGGGATCTGGATGCCATGCTTGCCGAATTCGGAAGCAGTTCCACTGACTGGAACGACCAAATGATAGTCGAGAACTGTCGCATTCACAGCTGCAAGCTCTTGACGGACGACGCCGACCACACCGAAGGCGGCATCCAGGTGATAACGGCAAATCCAAATCTCGTAGCAGCCTGCCCATGAGTGCCACCTACCCCAAGAAGCTCATCGAAGTCGCGTTGCCTCTGCCGGAGATCAACGACGCGTCTTCCTATGACAAAATGCCGGGTATCGGTCCGCATCCGAAGGGCATCCACCACTGGTGGGCGCGGCTGCCGTTGCCTTGTGCGCGGGCCGTCCTATTTGCATCCGTGGTCACCGATCCCTCGGATGACCCGGCGTGGAAGGAAAAGAGCGAGGCAGAACAGGATGCGGAGCGGGAACGCTTGTTTGGCATCCTGCGGCGGCTCATGGGGAAGAAGTTGCACGAGTACCCGGAGGTCTATGAAGACGCTCATCAGGAAATGCTGCGGCACTGCGATGGCAAACTACCGCCCGTGCTCGATCCCTTTTCCGGCGGTGGCTCCATCCCGCTGGAGGCGGCTCGGCTGGGCTTCGAAGCTCATGCCGCTGACCTCAATCCAGTCGCCGTCCTTCTCAACAAGTGCAACCTAGAACTCGCCCCGCGCTGGGCTGGGTGCGCCCCGGTGAACCCGGAGAACCGCGAGCGGGACATCGGCACCCAAGTGTGGACCGGCACCAAGGGCCTGGCTGCTGACGTTCGTTACTATGGCCGACTCATCAGGGAACGCGCTATGAAAAAAATCGGGCATCTCTACCCGAAGGTGAAACTGCCGAAGGAACACGGCGGCGGGGACGCGAATGTAATCGCATGGCTGTGGGCGAGAACAGTTGCTAGCCCGAATCCTGCAGCTAGGGGAGCTCATGTGCCGCTAATGAGTTCGTATTGGCTGAACGCACCGAGGAAAGACAAAAAACCTCCATTCGCTTGGCTTGAACCAGTCGTGGACCGCAAAAACCGCACTTATCATTTCGAGGTGAAAACGGGAATCCCGACAGATCGGAACGTGATCCGTGCAGGAACCAAACACGGGCGACGCACATTTCGCTGTCTCCTTTCGGATGAACCGCTAGAATACAAATACACCCGAGCCCAAGCTAAGGATCAAAAAATTGGCTACGTTCTTACCTGTATACTAGCCGAAACCGCCCGTGGCAGAGTGTATCTGCCCGCCGTTCCGGAGCATGAAAGACTTGGAAGAATCAACGAAGCCACATGGAAACCTGAAGAGGTGGTCACAACTCCATGCCACGACGTCGACCGTCTTCCGATGTATGGAATGCCCGCATGGGGAGACGCATTCACCCCGCGCCAGCTTACCGCACTTTCATTACTATCGGATGAGATTAGAGCCATCCAATCCATCATTGAAAATGAATCAGTTGAGGCAGGGATGACTGTTACAGATGCTTCGGCATATGCCCGGACAGTTGTAACATTTCTAGCCTTGATTCGGGATCGTTGCGCAGATTTTAATAATTCACTTTGCCGTTGGAAAGCAACAGGTCAACAGACAATCCAGCTTTATGCCCGGCAAGCGATTCCGATGGTGTGGGATTTCGTCGAGGCAAACATAATGGGGGAAAAGGCAGTCTGCTGGTTGACGGCTGTCGATATTTGCGCTGATGCGATTCAAGTGATTGGCACGAACATTATTGGAAGCGCAAAGCAAATTGACGCGGCAAATGCGGCGGACGGCATTACCGGACTTCTGGTGAGTACCGACCCTCCATACTACGACAATATCGGCTATGCCGCCCTGAGTGACTTCTTTTACGTATGGTTGCGCAAATCAATTGGTGATTTATATCCCGAACTGTTTGGGACGATGCTCGTGCCTAAGCGTCAGGAACTTACTGCGTCTCCCGAACGCTTTGACGGCGACAAGAGGGAAGCAAAGGAACACTTTGAATCAGGATTTCGCCGGACGTTTTCGATACTTCGCGATCGGATAGACAATCGATTTCCACTAACTGTCTATTACGCCTTCAAACAGAATGATGAGGATGAATCAGGAGATAACGATGAAGATGAAGATTCGAGTATTGACCTAACAACAGGTTGGGAGACGTTACTTGAGGCCCTCATCTCCAGCGGCTTTACAATAACTGCCACTTGGCCAGTCCGTGCCTCGCAGGCATGGCGTTTGATTTCTATGGGATCAAACGCACTAGCGTCCTACATTGTTCTCGCCTGCCGCCCTCGGTCTGCGGATGCCCCCCGCGTAGGCCGCAACGCCTTTGTGGCTGATCTCAAACGCGAACTGCCGCTAGCCTTGCACCACTTACAGCAGGGCAACGTTGCGCCGGTAGACTTCGCGCAGGCGGCTATTGGCCCGGGCATGGCGGTTTTCTCTCGCTATTCGGCGGTCTTAGAAAGCAGTGGCAAGCCCATGACCGTCCGAACAGCCTTATCGCTAATTAATGGCATCAAGGACGAGCTGCTTGGAGAGTCTGTCGAAGACCTAGATAAAGATACTCGCTGGTCAGTTCTCTGGTTTTCCGAAGAGGGATTTGGCTGGGGGGAGTCAGGCAAAGCTGAACAAATCGCGGTAACCCACGCGACGGCCCTGAATGGCCTGATTGCTGGCGGCATCTTGGAAGTGAAAGGTAGCAAGGTGCGGCTCATTTCTCCGGAGGATCTACCTCCTAATTGGGATCCTGAGACGGATAAGCGACTCACCGTCTGGGAGATGACTCACCATCTTCTTCGTGTCTATTACCACGAGCGGCAAGGTGATGCCGCCACTGCCAAGCTTCTCCGCAAACTCGGTAGCAACGCTGATGTTGCCCGCGACCTTGCCTACAAGCTTTTCACCGTCTGCGAGAACCGCAAATTGAGCCGCGAGGCGCAGGCCTACAACGCCCTTGTCATGGGCTGGCCGGAACTGACCCGCCTTGCCCGCGAGGTGTCCACACATGCGGCCCCCGTCGCCCCAACCACAGGCGACCTTTTCTAACTTCATTCCTTCTTTCCTCTAACTTATGGCAATCACCAATCACGAACGCGTCGGCAAAGCACTGGAA
>Ga0136639_10000303_pt1 | contig 15903 bp, 12 predicted proteins | sample AntDrymUQ8592106_2_FD_113739 | JGI IMG/M metagenome (GOLD analysis project Ga0136639, IMG submission 113739) | Polar desert sand microbial communities from Dry Valleys, Antarctica - metaG UQ859 (21.06) | ecosystem: Environmental > Terrestrial > Soil > Desert | place: Antarctica: Dry Valley...
AAAAAAAGTCCCGGGTGTCTGACCAGCGCTCGGCCTACGTCGCCTCCAGATTTTCAACTGCAGATTGCATGACAATCTCCCGTCGTGAGGCCCCGCTACATCGATTCCGCGACCACGGCGAGTACGTTGGTGTCCGGATCCTTGAAACAGGCCATTCCCACCCTCTTCTCGACGTCGTCGGTCACGAAGTTGAGAACGGTGAACGGCGCCGGCACGTGATCGGGCTTGATGTCGATGAACACCCTCGCGCCGATGCCGAGCCGAACATCGAGGTTGCCCATAATGCCCTCCCGCATGTCGAGACCGAGGGTCGCGCCGGAGAAGCGTCTCGCCTTGTCGATGTCGTCGACAGAGAACAAACTGAAGGCATCGGAACTGGTGAACATGTCAGTCTCCTTCGTCAGAAACCCTTTGGTTCGGCTACGACGATGGCACTCTGCACCAGAGTCGCATAGCCCCACGGCACACCGGGGAGCGGATGCTCCCCGGTCGGGTGATAGTGAGTGTTAACGGGTGATTCGGGCGAAACGCCCGGCCCAGGGCAGGGCCGTCTCCACGGCAGCGCCGATTCGAAACACCATTTCATCGTCGAATGGATGCCCCACGATCTGCACCCCGGTAGGGATTCCGCAGTCGGCCATACCGCTCGGAACGGCCAGCACCGGGCACCGATTGGCGATATTGAACGGCACCGTCATGTGGCCCTGCCAGTAGTGCTCCAGATGCTCGCCGCCCAGGGCGAGCCCGTCGAGGTAGTCCCCATCCGCGGTGAGCGATGCCACAGCCGATGTGGGGCAGAGCAGGGCATCGAACCCGGACATGACGGCGGCCAACTCTCCCTGCATCCTGGACTCCGAGCGCAGTGCATCGATGTAGCGGTTTCCGCGAGCCGACGCGCTCGAGTCGGCGAGGAACTGGCGCGTATATCCGGCGAGCAGATGCTCTGTTCCGGCCATCTCGTCATGCATCGCCGGGCCCAGGATGTGACCGAAATGGGTGAAGGCGGTGGTATGGATTTCCGCTGTGGTCCAGGGGAGCTCAACTTCTTCGACGACGGCGCCGATGCTGCGGAGAGCGGCTGCAACGGCCCGGGTGTTTGCCTCCACGTCGGGGTCCACGAGATAGTCCCCTAAACGCAGGCAGAGTGCAATCCGAAGACCGGTGACCTGTGGATACACTGCGGGCAGAGCGGGAGAACGCGCCAATGACGAATGGTCGTCGGCATCCGGACCGGCCATAACATTGGCCAGACAGGCAGCGTCGGCAACGGTTCGGGCCATCGGGCCGTCGCCACGGTAGTGGTCGGCCGCGAGCGGTGGAGCACCGGGGATTCGACCGTATGGTGCCTTGAATCCGACGGTGCCGGTGAACGCCGCCGGAAGCCGGGTGGAACCGGCAATGTCCGACCCGGTCGCAAGCGAGGCGAAACCTGCGGCCAGGGCAGCACCGGACCCACCCGACGAGCCCCCGGGGGACAACTCCAGATTCCAGGGATTTCGGGTGACACCCCAGAGCGGGCTGTGCGTCACAGTGGCACAGCAGAATTCCGGTGTCGTCGTTCGTGCGTGCACGATGCCGCCGGCCCGGCGGATGCGGCCGATGATCGGATGATCGGTAGCCGCAAGTTCGTGTTCCCGGGAGACGAGCCCGTTGCTGAGCGTGTGCCCGGCCACACCGTGCTTCTCTTTAGCGGCAACGGGCAGTCCGAGCAATTGCGGGAGCTCCCCGCCCTCACGGTAGCGCTGCTCGGCGTTCCGGGCGTGGTTCAGGGCCTCTTCGTCCAGCCGTTCAGTGAGGGCGTTGACCTGCGGGTTGACCGCATCCATGCGTTCCTGCAGGGCCAGCAGCAGCTCGACCGGGGAGAGCGCACGGGAACGGAACATCCCCAGGGTCGTTGTGGCATCGAGCTGGTGCAGCTCGGTGGAAGTGCCGACCGTCATCGCATTCACACCCGAGCGAAGGCCGTGGCGGCGGTATCGACGAGCGCGCCGGAGACCAGGGTCTGTGCTACCTCGGTCAGCATTGCAAGACCGGTAACCATGTCCTCATCCGTGCTGAACTCGCGTTCGCAGTGGGACACCCCGTCCACACTGGGAATGAAGAGCATGATCGAGGGCACGATGGTGTTCATGGCGACCGAATCGTGGCCGGCCATGGTCTGGATCCGGCGCGTGGACAGTCCCAGTCGTGCCGCGGCATCCTGGGCCAGCTGTAGGCCGTCCTCCGGGAAATACCGGATCGGGCGGATGTCGAAGTCCGTGACATTGATCTGGATGTCGTGTGCCTCGGCGAGCGCGTCGATCTTCTTCAGGAGCGTCGCCCGGGCGGCCTGCACGATCTGGGGGTCCCCGGAGCGCAGGTCGGCCACCAGACGCACCCGGCGGGCGACCACGATCGGGGAATTGGGTTCGAGCGTCAGCTGCCCGACGGAAGACACGAGGGCTTCCCCGGCGAAATCAGTTGTGACGTCATGCACCATGAGCACGATCTTGGCCGCCGCCACCAGGGCGTCGTGCCGATCCGCCATTGCCGTTGCGCCGGTGTGCGACTGCTCGCCCAGCACCTCGATCTCGAGCTTCTGGGTGTACCAACTGCGATCGACCAGCCCGATCGAGATCGCCTCTCGTTCCAAAATGCGGCCCTGCTCGATGTGGATCTCGGCATAGCTGACGGTCGTCGGTCGCGGGTCGGTGCCCAGGTAGCCGATTTCGGCCAGTGCGGCGCGGGCAGTGACTCCGGCGAGGTCGACCGTGTCGAGCATGCTCTCTTCGTCGAAGAGGCCGGCGAAAACGGAGCTGCCCATCACGCTGGGGGCGAAGCGGCCGCCCTCCTCGTTGAACCAGTTAACCACGCCGAGATTGAACGGTGGCGTTGTGCCGCTGGCGGTGACAAGCCGGTCGACGTTTCGTGCCGCATGCAGGGCTGCGAGCACGCCGAAGGCCCCGTCGAAGCGGCCACCGAGAGGTTGGCTGTCGAGGTGCGACCCGATGAGAACATACGGTGCGCCCGGCGTCCACTCGACCATCCCGAACATGTTGCCGATGCTGTCGACGTGAAGTATGTACCCGGCCGCGGTGACCCAATCGGAGAACCAGCCTCGGGTGAGCGCGTCTTCGGCTGTGGCGGCCTGGCGGTCGACTCCGTTGCGGGGGGTGGCTCCGATGGTGGCAACATGGTGGAAATCGTGCAGGAAATCGTTCGTGGGCATGGCGGTGCTCCTTCGAGAGTCGTGAGCTGAGGTGCAGGGATGCGTGGTGGGCGTCAGCCCACGCGCCCGTGGGTTTCGGGGACCTTGGTGAGGGTCACCAGGAGGAAGACGACGATGGCCGCTGCAGCCATGTAGAAGCCGGGTGCCGAAGGAACTCCGGTCGCGGCGACGAGCGCGGTGCCGATCAGCGGTGCGGTGCCGCCGAACACCGCATAGGACACGTTGTAGCTCACGGCGGCACTGGTGAAACGGGTCTTCGTCGTGAAGATCTCGACGAAGAACGTGTAGCAGCCGCCGCCGTAGATGCAGAGCGGGATGACGAACAGGGCCTGGCCGAGGAAAGCCAGGGGCAGGCTACCGCTCGTGACGAGCATGAAGCAGGGGATGGCCAGCACCGCGATGGCGGCAGAGCCGGCCACGAGCATCGGCTTACGTCCCACCCTGTCGCTCAGCCGGCCACCCAGGGGGAGCAGAGCGGCATACAGGGCCATCGCGGCGGCATTGGTCAGCAGCGATTGCTCGCGGCTGAGGTTTCCCGTGGTCTGCACATAGGACACGAAGTAGGCGGAGAGGAAATAGAAGCCCATGGCCGTGAGCCCCATCACGAAGATGACCTGCACCATGCGAAGTTTGTTTTCCCGGAACGCCTCCCTGACCGGGCTGAACTCTCCGGACTTGCTGGCCTGGACATCCGTGAAGGCCTGGCTCTCCTCCGTCTTGTTCCGGATCCAGACGCCGAACAGGGCAAGCGGTAGCGCGAGCAGGAACGGAAGGCGCCAACCCCAGGCGATGAAGGACTCGTCCGTCATGCTCTGGCTGAGGATGAGAGTGAGCGTGCCGGCGAAGACGGAGGGCAGCGCCGTGGCGGCGATGGTGAGGTTCAGCCACAGCCCTCGTCTGTCGATGGGTGCGTGCTCGAAAACGAACGACGGGGCGCCGACCGACTCACCACCGGCAGAGAATCCCTGCACCAGGCGACAGATCAGGAGCAGTGCCGGAGCCAGCAACCCGATCTGTTCGAAGGTGGGCAGCAATCCCATCGCGGCGGTCGCCACCCCGATCGACAACAGCGTGATCGCGAGTACCCTGCGCCTACCGATCTTGTCGCCCAGGGCGCCGAAGAACAACCCGCCGAGCGGTCGCACGACGAAGGCGACACCGAAGGTGGCGAAGGTCGCGAGCATGGCGAGAACCGGGTCAGTGCTGGGGAAGAACAGTTGAGAGAAGACAACTGCCGTCAGCCCGTACAGGGTGAAGTCGTAGAACTCGATGAACTGGCCGAGGCTGCCACCGAGCAGGACTCGTTTCTGCATCCCGGTGGTTGTCTTGCCGGGCGGTGCGGCGATCGGGGCGTCAGGCGTGGTGACTTCGTTGAGTGTCATGTCTCTCACCGTACGATCGGCGTGATTCCCTCGATGGTGGCTGCGTTTCTCGGCGGTAAACTCCGGAACGGCGTTGCGTCGGTCATGTTGCGGGAATCTGCTCGGTCGGAAACCGGGGCGACATAAAGCGGCTGCGTAAACACTGATCCTCCGTGATCGTGACCAGCTGGGAACCGTGTGACTCGCCTTGTTTTTCGAGTTTCACGAGCTGATTGGCCTCAAGCCTGCATGTGCAGAAACACCCCTGGCCAATTGATTATCCTTGACTGGCCCATCGATTCGTTTGATGAGCTAGGGGCGCGCCGCACCGTAGAGGCGGAGGCAAATGTCTTCGAAGGCAATCGCGCGCCTGGTTGGCCTGGTCGCGTCCAGCCGAACGAGCATGACCTCACTTGGCGGAAACTCATCGACCAGACGCAGGGGAACCACCCGTCCGCCGGAATAGGGAACATCGTTGAAAACGCGCTGGTTCAGCAGTGCGTAGCCGTGGCCGCCGGCCACGAATGAACGCACCGTCTCATACCCGGAAAAGCGGTGACGGATGTTGGGGGTCAGGCCGGCAATGGCGAAGAGACTCTCGTAGTACTCGCGGCTGTGGGGCAGGTCCAGCAGAATGAGCGGCTCGCCGGCGAGGTCTCTGAGTGCAATCTCCTGCCCGGAACTGCCTGCTGCCGGATGGTCTGCGGGCACGATCACGTGCGGGGGCACCCGCTCGAGCACCTGCCGGAAGAAACCGCCGTCGAGTCCGTGCCCGTACATCAGAGCGAGGTCACACTGACCCTCCCGTAAGGCGATTTGCAGTGTCGCAAGATCGGCCTCGAGGAACGTCACGGCCACCCCGGGGTGACTCGACTCGAACGACCGCAGGATGGCCGGGAGACGGAATGACGCGAGCGGTGAGAACACCCCCACGGTGAGCTCGCCGGTCAGGGACTTGGCCGAACCGTAGGCGGATTCGAACAGGGAATCCGCGTGGTCGAGGAACCCCTTGGAATCCAGAGCGAACTTGCGTCCGGTGGGTGTGAGCTTGAGCCCCATGGAGCGGTTGCGCAGGAACAATTGAGCGCCGAGGGTGCGCTCCAGCTCGGCCATCGCCGTGGAAACGGCCGACTGGGACACCAGCAGGCGCGCGGCCGCGCGCGTCATGCTCTCGAGCTCGGCAACCACGGTGAAGTAGCGCAGCTGGGTGAGGGTGAATTGCCGCATCATGCATCCAGTCTGAGGGAATGAGATTTCATTGGATCAGTCGCAAGTCGTGCAGGAGTACGGCCACGTGAAGGCTGGTGCGGGATTCGGCGTCTGCCAGGTCGACGCCGAGTCGCTCTTCCAGGTGAGCCAGCCGGGCATACAGGGTGGGTCGGCTGACGAACCCGGTTCGGGCCAGAGCCGCCTTGTTGCCGCCGGACGCCAGAAATCGGCGCAGCAACTCGAGATCACCATTCTTGTCGGTCAGCAGGCCGGCGAGCTCGGACTCGGCGAACATCTGCGCCCGGGGGTCGTCGCGGAGCTGGGCCAGCAGCCCGCGAAGCCGAATGTCGGCCGGGCGGTAGAAGCGGCGCGGGAGCCCGATGAGGGTCGCCGCCGTGCGCGCCACATGCAGAGCCTCATCGAGACCTGCAGCAGCATCGTGGATGGTTGGCCGACTCATGCCCACGCCCATGGTCAGTCGGCTCGCGGACAGCTCGGGATGGGCCGACACGGCTCTGCAGAAGCGTTCGAGTCGGGTCTCCTCATCGATGTCTGCCGGGATGGCCAGCAGCACGCCGACGCTGCCGGGGTGGAGGCTCGCCGTGAGCGCGGAGCTGCCCGTCGACCGAAGCGCGGAGGCGACGGCCTGGAGAACCGCGCTGTCGGCCGGTCGGGGCGTGAGGGTATCCGCGGCCGCGTCTGGAGCGGCGTGGAAGCGAATCACAAGGGGCGAATAGAAGGGGGCGGGAACCAATCCCAGGGCTTGCGCCCCGGCCTGGGCCTCCCGTGCAGCCAGGCCATGGGGCTGACGCAGCTTCTGCAGCAATCGCGCCTGGGCCTGGTGCGACATTTCTCTCTTGTCGCGCTCAGCCAGCCGGTTGATCGATAGTGCCTGGCTTGCCCGTTCGAGAACCATGGCTACGGCATCGTCGTCGGAGGTCGCGGCGGGAACGATCAGCCGGCCCGAGCGCTGCGTGCGGGTGCCCACCGGGGTCTGCAACCACTGCTCCGGCCCGGCTCGCGCCGTATGGTCGTGGGAATGCGTGGACCGGGAGCGTCCTTCCCAGTCGACGAGCAGCTCCTGTGCCGACTGGTCCTGCGCTGAGTAGGCGACGACCTGATGCGTGAGGTCCTCGAGCACAACCGAAGCCCGGATCAGCTCTGCGGCGCGCAGCACGATAATGTCCGCACCCGCGCTTTCCAGACTCAGGGTGGTGAAGATCTCGTGCGCCATTCGGGCACTCTGGAGTTTGTCGAACTGGTCAGCGACGATCATGCGGTGCACGGTCTCAGTGATCTCCACGAACCGAACCCGCCGCGCCACGGTGATCACCGGCATGGTGACTGCTCCGGCTGCGATTCGCAGGTCGGCCGCGGTCCGTTGGTTTCCCTCGAGCAGCTCAACGAGGAGGGCCACCGCCCCCGCTGTCTCCAATGCGGCGAGATAGGTGCCGATTTCCTCGACGGTCGCACCCAGATTCAGGCCGGTGCTGAGCACGAGTTCACCGCCCTGAAGGAGCCCGGTCATATCGCGCTGTTCGATCACGTGGACCCAGCGAACCTCGCTGTCGAGACGATCCGCGCCGCCGAGAACGGTCGGCCGGGCATCCTGCACGATGGGCAGATCGATGATGCTGCGAAGGAGCGGAAGCATTTACACACTGTAATCTGCACAATCCAATTCATTACACACTGCTCGATCGCCGTGTCGATCCAGGCGGCAAACTCAGGGTGAGTACCCAACCACCCAGCGAAACGACGCAGCTCGAGGAGACCACCATGAAGCCCATCCGCCACTGGATCAATGGAGAATACGCACCTCTGGGGGAGCGAACCGCGAACGTGACGAACCCCGCAACCGGAGCTGTGACCGGTGCCGTCGCCCTCGCCTCCGAGGCGGAGGCGCACGCGGCCGTCGCCGCGGCCACGGCAGCTTTCCCGGCCTGGCGAGACACCTCCCTGGCCCGGCGTGTTCAGATCATGTTCGCCTTCCGCGAGCTGCTGAACGCCCGCAGTGGCGAACTGGCTGCGATCATCACCGCCGAGCACGGCAAGGTTCTCGCCGACGCCAGGGGCGAGATCATGCGCGGCCAGGAGGTCGTGGAATTCGCCTGCGGCATCCCGCACCTACTCAAGGGCGGCTACACAGAGAACGCGTCCACGGCTGTCGATGTTCATTCCAAGCGTCAGGCCGTTGGCCCCGTTGCGATTATCAGCCCGTTCAACTTTCCAGCCATGGTGCCGATGTGGTTCTTCCCGATTGCGATCGCCACCGGAAACACCGTTGTCGTCAAGCCCAGCGAGAAAGACCCGACGGCCTTGAACTGGGTCGCCGAATTGTGGACGGAAGCCGGGCTGCCGGACGGCGTGTTCAATGTTCTGCATGGCAACAAAGTCGCAGTAGACGCCCTGCTCACTCATCCGGAGATCAAGGCCATTTCCTTCGTGGGGTCCACGCCGATCGCCCAGTACGTCTACCGCACCGCCACCGCCCACGGAAAGCGAGTGCAGGCGCTGGGCGGTGCCAAGAATCACATGGTCGTGCTGCCTGACGCCGACCTTGACCTGGCGGCGGATTCCGCGGTCAACGCCGGCTTCGGCTCGGCGGGGGAACGCTGTATGGCGGTATCCGTGCTCATCGCCGTTGGGGCTGTGGCCGACGATCTCGTCGAACGGATCGCACGCCGTACGACCGCGCTCAGCGTCGGGGATGGGCTGCGCGGAACCGACATGGGGCCGCTCGTCACGGCAGCCCACCGCGACAAGGTGGCTGGATATATCGAGGCCGGAGAGGCTGCGGGGGCCAGCATCGTGGTGGACGGGCGCACCGTGGAAATCGATGCAGATGGCAGCGGATTCTTCCTTGGCCCGACCCTTTTCGACCATGTCACGCCGGGAATGAGCATCTACACGGACGAGATCTTCGGCCCGGTTCTGGCGGTGGTGCGGGTCGAGACCTATGCGCAGGCAATCGCCCTGATCAACGCCAATGAGTATGGGAATGGCACCGCCATCTTCACGAACGATGGACGCGCGGCCCGGCGGTTCGAAAACGAGGTTGAGGTCGGCATGGTCGGTATCAACGTGCCGGTCCCTGTCCCCATGGCCTACTACTCCTTCGGCGGCTGGAAGAACTCCCTCTTCGGCGACAGCCATGCTCACGGGATGGAGGGCGTGAACTTCTTCACGCGCGGAAAGGTCGTCACCAGTCGCTGGCCGGAATCCAGCCAGGGTGGCATCAACCTCGGTTTTCCGCAGAACAGCTAGCCGGCCTTTTTCATCCGTCGGAAGGAGCACGCAATGACACGCATCATCGAAGAAACGGCCCGATTCGGTCCCGACACCCGCACGGGCGCCCAGCGAGCCTACGAGCTGGATCGCAAGCACGTATTCCACTCATGGTCTGCCCAGAAGCTCATCAAGCCGATGACAATCACGGCAGCGGCGGGGTCCTGGGTGTGGGACGGTCTGGGGAACAAGCTGCTCGACTTCTCGTCCCAGCTCGTCAACACCAATATCGGTCACCAGCATCCGCGGGTCGTTGCTGCCATCCAGGAGCAGGCGGGGCGACTGTGCACGATCGCGCCCCAATATGTCAACAACGCGCGTTCGGAGGCGGCGCGGCTCATCGCCGAGGTGACGCCAGGAGACCTTGACCAGGTCTTCTTCACCAACGGGGGAGCCGAGGCAATCGAGTACGCCGTGCGAATGGCCCGGCTGCACACCGGCCGGTTCAAGGTCCTCTCAGCGTTTCGGTCCTACCACGGAGGGTCGACGCTCGCAGTGAATATCACGGGCGACCCACGGCGCTGGCCCAGTGACCACGGCAGCTCGGGTGCGGTGCACTTTTTCGCACCATTCCTGTACCGCACGTCCTTCTACTCCACCACGGAGCAGGAAGAATGCGACCGGGCCCTGGAACACCTCGAACAGATGATCTGCTTCGAAGGCCCGGAGAGCATTGCGGCCATCGTGCTCGAATCCATTCCCGGCACCGCGGGTGTCATGGTGCCGCCCGAGGGGTATCTCGCCGGTGTGCGCGAGCTGGCGACCCGCTACGGCATCGTCTTCATCGCCGACGAGGTCATGAGCGGATTTGGGCGAAGCGGGAAGTGGTTCGCCATCGATCACGCCAACGTCGTTCCGGACCTCATCACCTTCGCAAAGGGTGTCAACTCCGGCTATGTTCCGCTGGGCGGCGTCGCCATCGCGCCCCATATCGCGGCCACCTTCGCGACCAAGGCCTTTCCCGGCGGCCTGACGTACTCCGGACATCCCCTCGCCACTGCTGCCGCTGTCGCCACCATCAACACCATGCACGACGAGGGCATAGTACAGAATGCCTCAACCATCGGCGAAACCGTGATCGGTCCGGCCCTGCGTGGCTTTGCGGAGAGGCATCCTTCAGTGGGTGAGGTGCGTGGCACCGGCGTGTTCTGGGCAATCGAATTGGTCTCCGACCGAGAAACCAAGGAGCCGCTGGCACCGTACGGCAGTTCCAGCCCGCTCATGAACGAGTTGCTCGCGGAGTGCAAAGAACGCGGACTGCTGCCTTTCGCGAACTTCAATCGCTTTCACGTAGTTCCGCCGTGCTCCATCTCCGCGGAGGATGCCAGATTCGGTCTCGACATACTGGACGAGGTCCTGTCGATCGCCGATACCCGGGTAGCCTGAGGCCATTCCTTCGCCCGAGTCACCCACCATCCGCGCCGAACCGTGAGCATCGCCCCCCTGAAACTCGAGATTAGGGGGTGAAACTCACGGCTCGGCGTGGTGGTGGCGCTAGTAGCTGCGCGGCCGCCGCGGCGGCCGCTCAGCGCGGTCTTCGCGACGTACCGGTCCGCCGCCGTCGGCGCGGATCTCGATCAGTTTGCCGCTGATGCGGGTGTTCACCAGTCGGCCCAAAACGTCGCCGGGCATGTCAGCCGGCAGCTCAACGAGCGAGTATTCCGGGTTGATCTGGATGTGACCGAAGTCTTCGCGGCTGAGACCACCCTCGTTGGCGAGAGCGCCAACGATCTGGCGCGGCTCCACCTTGTGGCGCTTGCCGACCTCGATGCGGTACGAGGCCATGGCCCGGTTGTTGTCGCGGGGGCGTCGTTCGACCCGCTCCACGCGCTCACCGCGATCGCCACGGTCGTCGCGGCGATCACCGCGACCGGCGTCGGCACGGGCACGCTCGGCACGGTCACCGCGGTCGGCGCGGTCGGGCCGCTGCGCGCGGGCATCCTCGGGGGTGAGCAGCAGGGGAGTCTCGCCCTGGGCGACAACGGCGAGAGCCGCGGCTACATCCGTCTCGGGAACGTCGTGGTGGGAGACGTAGTGACCGATGATGTCGCGGAAGGCACTGATCCGTTCGGACTGGCCGAGAGCCTCGGTGATGGCATCGTCGAAGCGCGTCAGGCGGGTGACGTTGACGTCTTCGAAGCTCGGCAGCTGCATCTGTGTCAGCGGCTGGCGGGTTGCCCGCTCGATGGCGTTCAGCAGGTGGCGTTCACGCGGGGTGACGAAGCTGATCGCAGCGCCGCTGCGACCCGCACGGCCGGTGCGGCCGATGCGGTGCACATACGACTCGGTGTCGATCGGGATGTCGTAGTTGACGACGTGGCTGATTCGCTCGACGTCGAGGCCGCGGGCGGCGACATCCGTTGCGACCAGAATGTCGAGCTTGCCCGATTTGAGCTGGTTGACCGTGCGCTCACGCTGTACCTGGGCCACGTCGCCGTTGATCGCCGCGGCGGAGTAGCCACGCGCACGCAGCTTCTCGGCGAGCAGCTCGGTCTCGTTCTTGGTGCGCGTGAACACGATCATGCCCTCGAAGTTCTCCACCTCAAGGATGCGGGTGAGCGCGTCGACCTTCTGCGGGTACGACACCATCAGGTAACGCTGGCTGGTGTTCGCAGAGGTTGTGGTCTTGTTCTTGATCGTGATCTCTTCGGGGTCGTTCAGGTACTTCTTCGAGATCCGCCGGATCGACGCGGGCATGGTGGCCGAGAACAGGGCCACCTGCTTGTCGTCGGGGGTATCCGCGAGAATGGTCTCGACGTCTTCGGCGAAACCCATCTTGAGCATCTCGTCGGCCTCGTCGAGCACCAGATACTTCAGCTGGGACAGGTCGAGCGTGCCCTTGTCAAGGTGGTCCATGATGCGGCCGGGCGTGCCGACGACGATGTGCACGCCGCGACGCAGCGCGGACAGCTGAACGCCGTAGCCCTGTCCGCCGTAGACGGGCAGCACGTGCACGCCGCGCATGTGGGCTGCGTATTTCTCGAACGCCTCGCACACCTGCAGGGCGAGCTCACGGGTCGGGGAGAGCACGAGCGCCTGCGGGGTCTTCTGGGCCAGGTCGAGGCGGGAGAGGATCGGCAGCGCGAAGGCGGCCGTTTTGCCGGTTCCGGTCTGGGCGAGGCCGACGACGTCGCGGCCGGCGAGGAGCGGTGGAATGGTCGCGGCCTGGATGGCCGACGGAGTCTCGTACCCGACAGCCTTGAGTGCCTTGAGCATCGCATCATTGAGCCCGAGGTCGGCGAAGGTTTTCGTGTCGCGGGCAGTGTCTGCCTCGCTCTGCGTGGGGGTCGTGTCAGGGGTGTGCATACTACAACGGTAATCCATTGGAGCGTGCCCCCCGTTCGTGCCGTGGGTTACCGGCCCGATGTGGGGACCGTCGTGGGGTCCGGAGGTGCGTTTTAAGGGAGGATATGACCATGTCGACTACTGAGCAGCAGCCCTGGGCGAAGAACTATCAGCCGGGTGTCCCGGCCGAAATCGAGCTCCCCACTGAGTCGCTCGTCGCGATGCTCGAGCGGTCGGTGGCCGAGGCCGGTGACCACCCCGCGCTGGAGTTCTTCGGACGCCGAACGACCTACACCGAGCTCGGTGACCAGATCAACCGGGCGGCGGAGGGTCTGCGGCACCTGGGGGTGCGCGCGGGCGACCGGGTGGCCCTGATCCTGCCGAACTGCCCCCAGCACGTCGTCGCCTTCTACGCGGTGTTGCGCCTGGGGGCCGTGGTGGTGGAACACAACCCGCTCTACACTTCACGGGAACTTCGCCACCAGTTCGAAGACCACCAGGCCCGCATCGTGATCGCCTGGGACAAGTCGGTGGCCTCCGTTCGAGCCTTCCCGCACGACATCGAGATCGACCACATCGTCTCCGTGAACCTGCTCTCCGCGTTCCCGACCATCAAACGCCTGGCATTGCACCTGCCGGTGAAGAAACTGCGCGAATCCCGCGAGGCCCTCACGGCTGCCGCCCCGGGCACGATCTCCTGGAAGGAACTACTCCGTCACGACCCGATCGATGCCGAACATCCGCGCCCGTCGGTCGGCGATCTCGCGGCTCTCCAGTACACCTCGGGCACCACCGGGCAACCCAAGGGTGCCATGCTCACCCACTTCAACCTGTACTCCAACGCCCTGCAGGGTGAAGCGTGGATGCACGGGGCGGAGTACCGCAAGGAGATCTTCTACGCGATCCTGCCCATGTTCCACGCGTTCGGCATGACCCTGTATCTGACGTACGGCATCCGCAAGCAGGCTCTGCTCGTGTTGTTCCCCAAATTCGACCCGAACCTGATTCTCGATGCCATGAGGAAGTCGCCCGCGACGGTCTATTGCGCGGTGCCGCCGATTTACGAGCGCACCGCGGTGGTCGCGAAGGAACGCGGGATCTCGCTGCGCTCCTGTAAGTACTGCATTTCGGGTGCCATGAACCTGCCCGATCATGTCGTGGAACTGTGGGAGTCGGTCTCCGGCGGGTTGCTGGTGGAGGGCTACGGCATGACGGAGACGTCGCCGGTGGCCCTCGGCAACCCGTTCCACCCCACCCGCCGGCCGGGCACGGTCGGCGTGCCCTTCCCCTCCACACTGATGAAGGTGGTCGACCTGGACGACCCCACCGTCGAGGTGGCGCAGGGCCAGCCCGGGGAACTGCTACTGAAGGGCCCGCAGGTCTTCCAGGGGTATTGGAACAACCCCGAGGAGACCGCGAAAACCCTCCTGCCCGGCGGCTGGATCCGCACTGGTGACATCGTGACCGTCGACGCCGACGGCTTCACCACGATCGTGGACCGCGCCAAGGAGCTTGTCATCACCGGCGGCTTCAACGTCTCACCCTCGGAAGTCGAGACGGTGCTGCGACTGCACGCGGATGTCGTCGACGCTGCCGTATTCGGTAAGACGCTCGAACGGGGTGGGGAGATGGTCGTCGCTGCGGTCGAGGTCAAGACCGGGGCGGTGCTCGATGAGGAGGCGTTGCGAGCCCACTGCCGGGAGCACCTCGCCGCCTACAAGATCCCGCGGCGGGTTGTCACGATCGCGGATATGCCCCGCTCGATGCTCGGCAAGATCCTGCGCAAGCAGGTGCGCGAACAGGTCCTGCCTGGGCTCTGAGCCGGTCAGAGGTGCAGCTGGGGCCGGTGCGTCGCCAGCTCACTGAGCACGAGGGTGATGGCCTGCAGCACGAGGTTGTCGTTCTCGTTCTCACTCCCGTTCTGGGCAGACTCCTCGAGCAGCATCCGCGCGTTGCGGGCGAACCGGGGCCAGTCTCCGGTGCCGGCGCGGAGCGACCGCAGCGGCGTGAGCACGGCGGCACGGCGCACCCACCGATCACTGTCCCTGACCCAGCGATCGAGCGCGCTGTTTGCCCGGGCACGGGCGGGTGCAGCCAACCGCTCGACCAGCGGACCCACCACGTCGATGGCGAGCGGGTCAACCAGCTCGCGCAGGTAGGCACTGCGCACGAAACCTTCGATCCGGGTCAGGTCGGAGTTGTCCAGCACCCGGAGGTTCGATTGCAGCAACACGACGGCCGCAAGCCGGCGTTCGAACACCGGCATTGCCCACAGCTCGGAACTCAGCGCGATGATGTCGTCGCGCGTCAAACCTGGATACCGGTGGGCGACGTCCCGGATCGTGCCGCGCACCGCACCGACCGAGGCGCCGTAGAACTGAAGGTCGCTTCCCAGTCGTCCCTTTTCCGCCGCCGCTCGGTACGGGTCTCCTTCGGCCTGCAGCGTCCTGTCTACGAAGGTGCCGGCATCACTCACCCGTTCATTCTCGCGTTTCCGGAGGCTCTCGGTGGTACCCGGCCGATACGCTGACAGCATGACGACGGCATCCGAGAACGCCGCGACGGATGCCCAGTCCACCGGGCTGCGAGTCGTGAACCTCGGTGCCGGCATCATCCTGCTCGCCCAGGCGGTCCTGGTCTCTGCGGCCGTCCTGGCCCGGAACACCCCGGTGATGCTGCCGGTCACTGCCCGTTTCTCCACCGGGCCGGTGGCCGTCGCGGCCGAATCAAAGGTTGTGGACATCGCTGACGTCAATCTCGGGGTGGCCGTCGTCATCCTGTTGGCATTGTCCGCCCTGCTGCGCTTCGCGGTGCTCACGCCGGTGCTCGCCGGCCGCTACCAGCGCGGCCTGGTTGCCGGTCGCAATTCGATTTGGTGGGTCGAGTATTCGCAGGTCGCCGCGATCTCGGTGTTCCTGATCGCCCAGCTCAACGGCGTCACGGAGATCGGAACGCTCGTCGCGCTCTATGCCATCACGGCCGGAGCCACGCTCTTCCTGGCCCTGCAGGAACGGGAACCGTCCCACGGCTCGCTCAGGCCTTTCGTCTACGGTGCCATGGTCGGCATCGTGCCGTGGGGCATCATCGCCTTCTACCAAATCGGCGCCGGAGCTCGCGGTGACGCCCCGGAACTCTTCGTGCGCACCGTCACCCTCTCGCTGCTCGTGGTGGCCGCCCTGGTCTGGACCAACGCCTGGCTGGGCGAGCGAGGCCGTGGCGTGTGGGCGCATCCGTATCGAGGAGAGATCACCCAGATCACCCTCGTCACGCTCGGAACAACGCTGCTGGCCGGGCAGGTGCTGTGGGGTGTGCTGCTCTAGCGCATTGGCGCTCGTTCAACCGAGATGCGGTGCCGAACCTGGAGTGCTGGTCAGAATGGTGGGTTGTCGGGGAGTGGTTTCTTCGGGGCTTTCCGGGCGGTGGTTCCGGTGGGTGTGGTGACGATGAGGGTGTCGTCGGGTGCGCAGAGGGGCACGAGGTTGTCTTCGTTGGTGAGGCCGTGGTCTGTGGCCCATTCTTTGAGGTGGTCGAGGTCGGAGGTGATGGCGAGCC
>Ga0136639_10000304_pt1 | contig 15877 bp, 17 predicted proteins | sample AntDrymUQ8592106_2_FD_113739 | JGI IMG/M metagenome (GOLD analysis project Ga0136639, IMG submission 113739) | Polar desert sand microbial communities from Dry Valleys, Antarctica - metaG UQ859 (21.06) | ecosystem: Environmental > Terrestrial > Soil > Desert | place: Antarctica: Dry Valley...
GATCGTCGGAGGGATTTTTTTCCTTTACCTGCTTGGCAGTGGGAATTTGGGGGCGGCATGGCTGTTAGGATCCGTTCTCTCTGGCCGGGGTGACCGGGGGGGCGGTGGATTTGGTGGCGGCGGGGGATCGGGAGGGTTTGGGGGTTTTGGGGGGGGAGATTCCGGCGGAGGAGGAGCGTCTTCGGACTGGTAGTGAGCTATGACGAATGAACTAGAAAAGCATTGTGCGGAGTTGGTGGAACGATCGGCGAAGGCGTTCGGCAGCGGTCTTGTGTCGTTGATTTTGTATGGATCGGGCGCACGGGGGGATCAGGATGAATCGTCGGATCTGAACATACTTTGCGTGCTCGCGCAGTTAACGCCGAAAGAGTTGGGACAGGCGGAGCCACTTTTTCGATGGTGGCGAGGGCTGGACAATCCGGCGCCGTTGCTGCTTTCGGCTGAGGAGGTGAAGACTTCGACCGATTGTTTTGCGGTGGAGTTTCACGATATCCAAGAGGTACACCGGATTCTGGCCGGTGCGGACGTAGTGGCGAATCTGGTGATTGACGATTCGTTTTATCGGGGCCGGGTGGAGTTTGAAGTGCGGAGCAAGCAGCTACGCCTCCGGCAGAAGGCCGCCGGGGTGCTGTCGGATGCGGGATTATTGACAAAATTGATGACGGAGAGCGTTTCAACGTTCTTGACGCTGGGTCGGCATGTTTTGCGGCTGGCGGGGCTGGAGGCGCCGACGCAGAAGCGGGCAATTGCGGAGGCGATGGAAAAAGCTTTTCGGATCGAGGCCGGTCCGTTCTATACTTTGTTGGATCTCCGTGAGGGGAAAAGCAAAGCGCGCGGGCTGGATGCGGCGAGTTTGTTCGCCAGGTATTTGCAACAGATCGAACTTTTGGTCGCGACAGTCGACCGTTTGGAGAGATGAGACATGAAGATTGCATTGATCGTAGTCGGCGTTTTGGTGGCCATTGGCCTGTTTTTCGGGATGCAGGTATCGGGCACGAGAAATGAGCTGGTCGTGCAGAAGAATGCGATTGACGGAGCTTTCGCGCAGGTGGACGTGGCCCTGCAGCGCCGGTCGGATTTGATTCCGAACCTGGTGGAGACAGTGAAGGGGTTTGCGTCGCAGGAAAAAGACGTGATCGCTTCGGTGGCGAACGCGCGAGCGGCGCTGGGCGGGGCGCGGTCTCCGGCGGAGAAGATTTCGGCCAACGGACAGTTGGACAGTGCACTTTCGCGGCTGTTGGTAGTGGTCGAGGCTTACCCGCAACTCAAGAGTGACGCGAACTTCATGCGGCTCCAGGACGAGTTAGCCGGGACGGAAAACCGGATCGCGGTGGAGCGACGGAAGTATAATGAAACGGTCCAGAAATACAACACGACCATTGAGCTTTTCCCGAACAACATCGCAGCTTCTCTGTTCGGATTCCAGCGCAACGATGCCTATTTCAAGACAGACCCCGGAGCGCGGACGGCGCCCAAAGTGACCTTCGGAACCAAATAATTTTTAGAAAGACATGCCTGAAACATTTCGTAATTACATCAACGGCGAGTGGGTAGACGGTTCCACTTTTGAGAACCGGAACCCGGCGAATACGGACGAGGTTGTTGGCCTGTTCGTGAAGGGAACGGCAGCGGACGTGGACCGCGCGGCAGATGCGGCGCAGGCGGCGTTTGCCAAATGGAGCGCGATGCCGGGCCCGGCCCGCGGCGCGTTTCTGTTCAAAGTTGCCGATATTCTGGAGAAGAAGTTCGACCAGTTAGGCGAGGAGATGTGCCGGGAAGAGGGCAAAACACTGCCCGAGGCCAAGGGTGAAGTTCGGCGGGCGATCAACATCTTCCGCTACTTCGGTAGCGAAGGTTCCCGGTTGCCGGGGCACTTGGTGCCGTCCGAGCGGGATCGGGTGCACATGTTCGCGATTCGGAAGCCGATTGGCGTGATTGGTTTGATCACGCCGTGGAACTTCCCGATTGCGATTCCGGCGTGGAAGATGGCTCCGGCGCTGGTTTGCGGGAATACGATCATCGTGAAGCCGGCGAGCGTATCGCCAATGAGCGCATGGCGGATTGTGGAGGCTTGCCATGAGGCTGGAATACCGGCCGGCGTGGTGAACTTCATTGCAGGTTCGGGCGCGACGATTGGCGCGGCATTGGTCAACGCGAAGCCGGTGAAGGCGATTTCGTTTACGGGATCGGTGGAAGTCGGCAACTGGGTGCATACGGAAGGCTCGAAGCGGCAGTTGCGCTTGCAGCTGGAGATGGGCGGAAAGAACCCGACGATTGTGCTGGCGGATTGCGACTTCAATTCAGCGGTAGAGAACGTGGTGAACGCGTCGTTCTTCTCAACGGGCCAGAAGTGCACGGCGACGAGCCGGGCGATTGTGGAAGCTCCGATCTACGACAAGTTCGTCGCGGCGCTGGTGGAACGGACGAAGAAGCTGAAGGTCGGCAACGGCATGGAAGCGGGCATCGACATCGGGCCAGCGGTGGACGAAGGGCAGTTGGAGACCGACCTGAAGTACATCGCGATTGGCCGGAAGGAGAACGGGGAACCGTTGTGCGGCGGCAATCGGCTGACGGGCGGGGCTTACGACAAGGGGTACTTTGTCGAGCCGACGATTTTTGCGGATGTGAAGGAAGGGGACACGCTGGCGACCGAAGAGGTGTTCGGCCCGGTGCTGGTAGTGATGAAGGCGACCGACGCGGCGGATGCGCTGCGGATGGCGAACGCGACCGAGTTCGGGCTTTCGGCATCGATTCAGACGACGAACATCTCGCGGGTTTTTGAGTTCGTGTACGGCTGCGAGGCCGGTTTGTTGACGGTGAACCTGCCCAGTGCGGGCGTGGAGTATCAGTTGCCGTTTGGCGGGACGAAGGGTTCCAGCTTCGGGCCTAAGGAACAAGGCCCGGCGGCGATGGACTTCTACAGCGACTACAAGACCATATATTTGAAGTACTAAGTAAGTAACTCTCTCATGAAACTCGGACAAATCAAGTGGAATAACGAAGTAACAGCGGCCATTTTCGAAGGCACGACGGCCCGGGCTATCCCGGGTCATACGCTGTACGATCTGATCCGGCGGGCGGAGGTCGAGAAGAAGAGCTTGACGGAGCTGGCGGCCTCTATGGCTTCATCGCACAAGGAAGCCAGCACTCCGATCATCCCGCTATCGCCGAAAGAGGTGTGGGCCTGCGGGTGCACCTACGAGATGAGTGCGAGCTTTCGGGACGCCGAGCACAACACGCGCGAGGGATTCTATCGCTACGTCTTTGACCCGGCGAATCGGCCGGAAGTGTTCTTCAAAGGCACAAGCCGGGTTTGCGTGGGGCCGAACGCTGGAATCGGCTTGCGGGCTGATTCGAACTTTACGGCACCTGAGCCGGAGCTTGCGGTGGTGTTGGGTTCTAACGGGCGGGTAGTCGGCTACACGATCGCCAACGACGTTTCGGCATGGGACATTGAGAAAGAGAACCCGTTGTATCTGCCACAATCGAAGCAATATTCGGCCTGTTGCTCGCTGGGTCCGGTAATGGTTACGGCGGATGAGTTGACCAACCCTTACGACATCGACATGACCTGTACGATTCTGCGGGGCGAAACCCAAACCTTCTATGGCGAGACTTCGACCGGGAAGCTCGGCCGGAAGATTGAGACGTTGATTGAGTATTTGTTACGGTCGAACCCGGTCCCTTGCGGCAGTGTGTTGCTGACCGGGACCGGGATTATTGTGACGCAGGCGTCGGCGTTGGCGGAAGGCGACGTGGTGAAGATTACGGCGTCGGGGATTGGCGAATTGTCTAATCCTTGCGTGATCGTTTAGCGATTCGCCAGAGCAGGGCCGGGATTCCCGCGAGCAGGAGCAGCGAGGCTGTCGCTGGTTCCGGGATGTCACTCCCGCCCGGCCCCGGCCCTGGCTCCGGTCCTGGCCCCGGTCCCGCCCCCGGCCCTGGTCCCGCCCCCGGCCCTGGTCCCGCCCCCGGCCCTGGTCCCGGCCCTGCTGCGGCGAATTCGCAGCCGCCCGCGCCAATCGAAACGTTGTTCGTATCCATGGTTACCGCACCATTGCGGGCGAGGGCCCGGCCGCAGTTGATCGTGGCTCCCGTGTTGAGGGTGATGCTCGAGAGGGCAAGGATGTTGCCGGCGAAGTCGGTGGTGGTGCCCAGGGTGGCGGAACTGCCTACCTGCCAGAAGACTCTCGCTCCCTTCCCGCCGTTCGTAAACGATACGGATGAGTTGCTCGCGGTGGTTAACGTGCTTCCGATCTGGAATACGAAGACGGAGGAGGGATCGGCGAGGGAATTGAGGGTGAGTGCGCCTGTCAATTGAGCGGAAGTGGTAAAGCAATAGACCCCTGGAGTGAGGGTGAGTCCCCCAAGGTTCTGACCGGTGAGGGCGGTTCCACAGGGTTGATTCATGGCGGACAGGAAGGCCGTAGTAAGGTCGTTTTGCGCCTGAAGGGCGACAGCGTCAGCGCTGTGAATTGATCCGCCGGATACGCTGCCCGGAGGAAAGCCGGTAATGGCGCTGCCCGGCGAGACTCCGAGGCTTCCGGTGACGACCGAACTGCCGGTGTTCGTGACGGTCGATCCAGCGAGTACGGCAAAGACACTCGATGTGCCGAGATTGACGAATATTGCTGCGGCTTGGGTGTGTAAAGGCAGAAGTAGAATTGCGACTGCGCAAATAGGCGACGTTTTCATATGGGTTATCCTCGGGGTCGAAAGATGGTGGGAAGGAGGCAAAGTGAGGCTTCATTGATAACGAAAGCCTTTCCTTCCTCCTCCCGGCAATTAGCATCTTGCTGAACGCCAAGTCCTCCGCAGTCTGTTTCTCGATTCTGAATTTCGATTACATTCCGCCGGGTGAATCCCTATTGATCGGAAAGCACGTGACTGGCCAAAGGAGGATTTGGTTAAAAAGTGTTACTTTGATCAAGCGCGGGACGAGCCGAATTCAGCGCGATGACCGCCCGTGGTCAAGTGACCGCCCGGCGGTCACCGCGCTTTAGCGGCGGGCGGCGATGGAGTCGCGAACGCGCCGGCGGTCTCCGTGGTCGGGGATTTGGGCGGCGGACGGATTGATGGCTTCGAAGGATTCCGGGGTGAGGACGGGACGGGCGAGGAGAGCGAGGAGGACTCGCTGCCGATCGCCGGAGGCGTGGATGGAGTTGAGGGCTACAAAGGAGGGATCGCGGATGGCGGCTTCGTCGATGAAGAGTTCGGCGGCGCGGGTGAGGACGCGGGCTTTGTCACCGGCGGGATTGACGCGAGCCAGTTGGGGGAGTAGGGCCGCTTGGGGGGCGGCGGAGAGGTCGAGGAGTTCCTGGATGGCGCGGGAACGGTCGCCGTCGGAGTGCAGAAGGGCGGCGGAATCGAGGGCTAGCGAGAGGGTAACGGGATCGACGCCCGGCAGGATAAGGATGGTGGAGAGGAGGCGACGGCGATCTCCATCGGAGGGAATCGTGTTGGCGCTTGGAATAGATCCGGGCTGGGAGGATGGGTGACGAGGATTTCGAGGAGCAGTTTGGTTTTACGGTCGTCGGACGAGAGCTGAGAGAGGGAGCGGAGGAGACGAGGAAGCGCGGACGGGGGTAGGTCAGAGGCGAGCTGCGAGCGGATATGGCGGCGGTCGCCGTCGGAGTGGAGCGAGTCGACGAACGCCGGTAGGGGGACTTCGAGGGCCAGCGCCGAACAGAGCACGGGTGCCGCGCAGGTGAACAAGGCGATGCAGCAACTCGGCCAGACCATCCAGCAGAACTCCGCCGCCAGCGAAGAGATGGCTTCGACTTCGGATGAGCTTTCGAGCCAGGCGGAGCTGCTGCAGAGGGCGATCGGCTTCTTCCGGGTCAGCAACACCGCGGCGCGAGTTGCGACGCCGCAGCGGAAGTCCCGTTCGGCGAGCCGCCCCAGCGGCCGGCAACTGGCTAACCTCAGCTCGGCCGTGAAGAGCGAGGGGGCGATGATCGATCTCGAAGACGGGCGGGGCTCGGCGGACAGCCGCGACCAGGAGTTCACGTCCTACTAAGGCCGGAGGAGCATTACCATGTCAGAATCCAACCAATACCTCACCTTTAAGCTGGGGGACGAGCTTTTCGCCATCCAAGAGGCGAACGTCCGCGAAATCCTCAAAATGCCGCATGTTATCCGGGTGCCCACCGCGCCGGACGATATGCACGGGGTCGTAGAGATCCCAATCGATATCGAGGTTGAACTGAGCGGCAGCGGCGAGGGCGGTATCGACGAGCGAGCGAAGATGGGCCTGGCCGAGGGTGGCGCTGGAGGAGGGGGATTCTTCCTGGAGGACTTTTACGATTCGGTCCGGAAGCTCTTTTTTCTTCGCGGCCTCGAACGCCTTCAGTTGCTGTTCACGAATGATAAGCATGGTTCGGTTGATACCCTGAGGAATGCTTTGAGAGCATTTCACAGCTTGGCCGAGGTCGAACTTCGTGAAGGTAGCCGGCCAAAGCTGTGCGACGGAGTTGGCTCCGGAAGCAGGCGGCGCAAGCCCTCCCAGGGCTTAACGAATCCTGCGGTTGGCCGGTCTATTCTTCACGTGCTGATGGGCGTTTCAACCACCGCACCGCCTGCGCTGCCGCCTCCCTCGCACTGGGCCAGGGCAAACACTCCACACTCACGTATCCCTGGTACCCTACCGCGGTGAGCATCCGCTCGTACTCGGTAAAATTCCAATGTCCCCATCCGGGTGCCTTCCGGTTACTGTCGGAGAATTGCACCCAACTGATGCGCTCTCCCGCCATTACCATGGCTGCCGGCACACTCGGCTCTTCGAGCTCGGCATGATACACATCAAACAAGATAGATAGACCGCCGCACTCGCGAATCAACTCCAAAGCGTCGTCCACCGTATGAATCCAGTTTGAGACCCACTTACACTGAGGTTCCACCGCGATTCTCGGTGAATGTGCGAGTAGCTCCACCAAACTCTCCACACCCAGCGCCCGGTCCGGCAAGGTCCCCCGTAGCGCGCCAATATTGACGATCGCCCCCAACTCGGCCGCAAAGTCCAGCACCTCCTTCGTCCGGTCCACACTGCGCCGCCGTAGGGTGGAATCAGGACTGCACAATTGCAACCCATCTTCCTTGCGGCACTGCCCCGTGCTTACGGCCGGAATCACCAATCCATGATCGTGCGCCATGCGTGCAATCTCCCGCACCGACAGCGCTTTCACGTCGCGGATCATCAACTCGGCCCCGGCGTACCCGAGTTCTGCCAACACAGAGAAGGACGCAGCCAAATCGCCTCGCAACGCCAGCATTCCCGGATCCTGCGTTTCCGATGTCGCCACCGGAAAGCAAAGCCCCCTCATGCCAGTACCTCCCGAAGCGCCCGCAGACTCGTTTCCAGACTCGACAGTACCGGCACCTCAAAGTCTCGCCGCAATTGCGGCAACACTCTCGCCATCGAAACCTGCGCGAGCACAATCACGTCTGTGTCCAGCTGCCGCAGCTTTTCGAGGCCCTCGAGCATCAACCGATCATGCACCTCCGGATTGCCTGCCAGCAACGCATCGTAGGCGCCCGGAATCCACAACGGATGTAACTCCGCCCGGCTCTCGAACAATGCGGTGGTTGGGCCCAGCGTCGGAGCAAACGTGTAGGCCACCCCGATCCGCTTCCCTCGGCGCATCGCCTCTTCCGCCATCGGCACATCCACCTTCAGGAGCGGGACCGGGCTTCGCCGCTGCAGCGACTCGAGCATCGAACGAGAGACCGACGAACAGGTGACCAGCGCCGCCTTCACTCCGTACGAAGCACAGGCCCGGTCCAGCAACTCCCCCAAGGCGCTCTCTGCCGCGGCCTCATCGCCGGAGCGGAAGTGGTGCAGAATGCCATCATCGAGCAGGTTTACAATCCCAAACTCCTGTGCCTCGCGCCCGTAGTACTGCATCAATGGCGCAATCGCCGGAGGCGAGGTGTGCAAAAATGCGAGCCGCGTCTTCATCCCAGTGCCTCCTTGGCGTTGTCCCTCATCATCCTCTGCAATTCGCTCTCCCCGAACCCCAGTTCTCTCAGCCGCCGACGCCCATCCCGCAGCCCTTCGAGCGGGTGTGGGCCCTCCACTTGCCCCAGGTCGGTCGCAAAGATCGTACTCTCCACCCCCACCGCACGAATTCCCTCCGCCATCACCTCCCAACTGGCCGAAAACCCCTCGCGCGCAAAACACCGTTCAAAGTACAACCCCTCGCCGCGGATCCGCAGTTGAAACTCGACCGGTAAACGTTGGAAGTTACTCTCCGGGTGGGTGACGAAAATCCGCTTCACTCCGCGCTCTCGCGCCGCCGCGACAACCGTTTCAATCTCCACCGCCGATAGGTGTCCGGTGCCTAGAATTACCCCCGCCTCGGCCACCCGTTCGAGAATCGCCATCAGATCCGGTCGCACCGCCCCACGCTCATCCAACATCTCCATACCCGTCCCCGGCAGGCCACGGTACACTCGTTCATTCTCGGCATCGAGCGTCGGCAACCATACCTCCTGAACCCCCATGCGGATCGCCGCGTCGACCGCGTCGATGTTCAACCCGCCCACCGCCCGATTCAAAACGATCGAGCCCATCACCCGCAGCTCCGGAAACGCCTGCCGCAGCGCGCCGGCCACCATTGCCGTTGAAGCATGATGGCACTTCAGCATCACCCCCGCCATGCCCGCCTCTGCCGCCGCGCTGCACAGTTCGTAAGCGGTTACCTTCCTCGGACGCACGTCCGGCGCAGTATGCACGTGGGTATCAAACACCCCTTCCAAATCCCGGCTCATTGCCGTACCACCATGGCCTCGCAAATGGCCTCCGCCACTTGCCGAGTCGTCGCACTCCCGCCCAGGTCTCCGCTGAGAACCTCGCCGCGCTCGAGCACCGCAGTTACGCCCTCCCGCACCCGCCTCGCCGCGGCATCCTCACCCAGGTGCTCCAGCATCATTGCCGCCGACAGGATCAACCCGATGGGATTGGCCACCCCTCGGCCCGCAATATCCGGCGCCGCCCCGTGTGCGGCTTCAAACATCGAAACATCGTCGCCCACATTCGATCCCGGAGCGAGTCCCAAACTCCCGACTAAGCCCGCCACCAGATCGGAGTAGATATCGCCGTATTGGTTCGGCATTACCAGCACATCAAACTGCTCAGGCTGCTTCACCACCAGGTAACACGCCGCGTCAATCATCTTGTCGCTGAAGCTTAACGAACTGTACTCTTCGACGACCCCTTTCACCACCTCGAGAAACAATCCATCGGTATGATGCAGCACGTTGGCTTTGTGAATCGCGCTCACCGTTTTCCGGCCGTGTCGCAGCGCATACTCGCACGCATAGCGCGCCACCCGTTCACTCGCCTGCCGCGTCGTCACCTTGGTCGCCTCGCCGCGATCGGCCGATACACGACGCTCTATTCCCGCATATGTATCCTCGGTCACCTCACGCATGATGACGAGGTCCATGCCGGCATACGCTCCGCTCACGCCCGCAAACCCTCGCACCGGACGCACGTTCACATACGCGCCCAGTTCCCGGCGCAGCGCGTTGTTCACGCTGGGATAGTGGCGGCTCTCCCCGCCGCGCCGCACGGTCACTCCCCCGCTCTGCCGCTCGGCCAGCAAAGGGCTCTTCAATACCACCCCGATACTCACCATTCGCTCGAGACTCTCGGCCGGCAACTCGTCGCCGAACCGGTCAAACGCCGCCTTGCCCGCTGGCGTCTCCACCCACTCCACCGGAACGCCGGCCGCCTCCACCACGCTCCGGGTGGCCTCGCTAATCTCGGGCCCAATTCCGTCTCCGGCCACCAAGGCCACTTTATGCGTCATGCCGTTCCTCCCATCTGACGAGCAATAAGGGCAATGTGCCCAGCACTACCAGCAAGCCAATGCCATAAAACGCCGCATCAAATCCAGACTGCTGGCTCACATTCCCAATCAGCCAAACCATCACCGCCCCCGCAAATGCGCCGATCGAACCCATGATCCCCGCCACCATGCCCACCCGGCCCGGAGCGATCTCCTGATTGTAAGTGAGGAAGATCGCCCCCCAACACGCCCGACCCACGTTCATCGTAAAGATACCCGCCACCGCCCAGCGCACGTCGGCCGCAAACGGCACCGTCACGGCCATCAACATCAGTCCCGCCGCCAGCAGCAACACCCCCCGCCTGGCCGCCATCAACCCACTGCCCCTTTCTACCAACCGCCGGATCAGAAAGCCTCCTCCCACAAACCCGACATCAAGGCCCAGGTAGATCACGAACAAGGATCCGCTCAAGTCTCCACCCAGGGTCAGCTTCCACTGTTGCACCAGAAACGTCGGCATCCAACTGGAGGCGATATGGATGATCGGCACTCCAAAGGCAGCCGCACCCACGCACGCCCAGAACTGCGGCTTTCGCAGGATCAGCCCCCAGTCGGTACCCTCCTCGCTCGGTTTTCCATAGAGCACCTCCGGCCCCGGTCGAAACCACACTAGCCAAGCGCCTGTCCATACCAGACCGATCAACCCCAATACGACGAACGCTCCTCGCCAGCCGATCGATTGGCTCAAGCTCAAGACCAATACGGGAGCAATCACTGCACCCAGGCTCCCGCCGGACATCATGATGCCGTTGGCAAAGCTACGGTCCTTGGCAGGCACAATCCGAGCGATGATCCGCGCCGCCCCCGTCTGTCCAGCCGCCTCAAACGTGCCCAGGAAGAGCCGCGCCGCAAACAACTCCCAGAATCCCCGCGAAAAGCCACTCGCCATTTGCGCCAAGCTCCAGCACCCCACAAACAGCCCATACACGATGCGAATGTTGTAGCGGTCCAGGAAGTAACCGACGAACATGTGCATCCCCGCATAGGTATAAAAGAACGCGCTCAGCAGAAGCCCAAGCTGCCGGTTGTCCATCCCCAGCTCTTTAGAAACCAACGGGGCGGCCACACTCAATGCCTGGCGGTCCAGGTAGCTCAGCGCCGTGGCGCACAGCAGGAACCCGCATACTTTCCACGGCCACGCCGCCAGCGAATTGAAGCTTGGTGCCCCCACTTACTTGTAAATAGTCTTCTGGTAGATCTTCTGGGCGACGTGCTCAAGAACAGCTTTAAAGTAGGCCCGGTTCCGCTCCGGCACCGGCATTTCGTCAGTCACCACCGCCGAACTCCCTGGCCGATAATCAACGAACGGCCAGATCTGGAACTGGACCCACGGCATATATCCCCAACTTCCGCCGCTCTCCCAAATCGCATCACAGCTGCCCAACTCCAGCTTCAGATGCGCCAGCGTCGTCTCGCGTCCAATGTCGTCCTCATTAATCACAATCGGCCCCGGAACCCCCCGATTAGAGGCAAGCTCTTTCACCCGCTTCCGCTTCACTTCGGGGCTCAAGTGGTTGCCATGCGTCAACACGAGATCGGCATAATCGCGTACCCCGTCGGCCACCTTCATGATCTCCTCACCGGGCTTCACCTCCCCGTTGGAAGACGCACTCACCGGCAGGCGAAACTCCGCCTTTTTCTCCACAAATCGAGATTTGGCCAGTTGGATCAGATGCCCCATCGCTCGCTCAATATACCGGTTGTAGTCAAAGTCGCCCCCGTTGTACTCATTGGCGATCTCGATAATACAGTTCCGCACGTTGTTTGCAATCAGCCAATCGGTGGTCGCCACGGTCGCCTTGTCGATCGCCTCAGGTCCGGAAAGCGCCTCGTCCTGATAAGCATAAAAGTAGACGAGGTTCAAAACCATCCCCCGTTTGTCCAATTCCCGGGCCAACTGCAACGTCCGCGCCATCCAGCGCGGCTTCAAGCTGCCGTCACTCTCATACGCGCTCATCGACATGCCTTTGCCGGGGCCCAACTTGTATGGCCGCGTCCGCTTGATGTTCGCCGTCCGCTCGTACCCCGCGTTCGCCCCTTGCAAGGAAACACTGATCGATAGGATCCCGTGCTTCTTGTAATCATCAAGGGCCGAAATCACCCGTTCGGTGTTCTTCTCGGGATCAAAGGCCTCTTCGGTCAGCCACTCGTCCTGCACCACCGCCTGCGCCACCCTCACGTTCATCAACCGGCCGGCCGCGTCGGGCCGGAAGCCGGGGCCGGAGTAGGTTTTCTTCCAAGCACCTTTCCCTTCGCGCAGGTAAAAACTGCGCGGTTCATACCCCTTGCCCAGCATCACGCCTGTGGCGATCTCCACCGCCTCAGCTGTGCCTGCCAACAGGCAGGTCAATAAAGTCAGTTTGTGTAGCAGCATAACCGTCTAAATGATTATCAGATATATCAGTCGAATGTCAATCGTTTGGTATCGTAAAAGGAGCCGTGGCCAAATCAAAAAAACAAGCTCCCATCCCCGCCCCCGCCCTCTCGGCGACCGATCTCGCCTATGGCAAACTCAAACGCGAGATCCTCACCAACTCGCTTGCCCCCGGTGACTGTATCTCCATCGACAAATACGTCCACTCCCTCAAACTCAGCCGCACCCCGGTCCGCGAAGCCATCCTTCGCCTCGAACGCGAAGGCCTCATCGAAATCCGCCCCCGGCAAGGCACGTTCGTCGCCCCCCTCGATCTGCGCCAAATTCGCGAACTATACGCCGTCCGCCGGCTTCTCGAAGGCGAAGCGGCCCGCCAAGCCGCCACCAGAGCCCCGCGAGAGCGCCTCCAACTGCTCTCTCAGGACCTCGCCCGACTCACCGACCCCCGCCAACTCTTTGAAAAAGGCCAGGAGGTCCACGCCATCTGTGCCCAACACTGCGGCAACCAAACCCTTCGCCAGATGCTGGAAAGCGTTCAGGATCACTTCGTCCGCTTCCGCTCGCTCTCGCTCCAGATCCCAGTCAAGCTGCTCAGCTCCCATCGCGAGCACGTCGGAATTCTCGAGGCCCTCGAAGCCGCAGACGGCGAAACGGCCCAACAACGGATGCACCTGCACTTCGACCATGCCGCGGCTTATCTGCTCGAAAACCTCCTCAATCGGGATAGCGCGGGACCCCGGGTTACCATCAGCTTGACGGCCTCTTAATACATCAGTAATATATCAGCAGCACTTTAGTCTAGGAGCCGTCCATGTCGCGCTTGCTGCTGCTTACCTGTTTCCTGCCTCTGGCCTCGTTGGCCCAATCGGTCACCGCTTCGCTGGTCGGCTCAGTCGCCGACGCCTCGGGAGCACTGCTTCCTAACACCGTTATTTCCTTGTCCAATCAGGCCACCGGAGAGGCCAAGACCGCCCAGACCAACGCGACTGGAGAGTATCGTTTCACCCTCCTCCGCCCCGGCCTTTACGCTTTGACTGCCGAGCGCCCCGGCTTCAAACGAAGCACCGTGGCTGCGTTCGAACTCCAGGTGGACCAGACCGCCCGCATCGATATCGCTCTCCAGATCGGCCAGGTCAACGAGAGCGTTGAAGTGGAAGCCAGCGCACCGTTGGTCGCCTCCGAAACCAGTTCGGTCGGCCAAGTCATCGATCAGCGGCAGATCCAGAACCTGCCTCTCCGGGGCCGTAGCTTTTTCGAACTGGCCCAACTTGCCCCTGGCGTCACCCCCACGGCTCCCAGTTCCTTCATCGCCAACCGCCGCCCCTTCCCCGGCGGCCTCAACGCCCCAGCCTTTCAAGTCGGCGGTGCCCGCGAAAAATCAAACGGCTACCTCATCGACGGTGTCGATGCCATGGACCCCCACTTTCTGACGCCCTCCATCTTTCCTTCGGTCGATGCCATCCAGGAGTTCAAGCTCCAAACGTCATCCTACGCCGCCGAGTTCGGTCGCTTCGCCGCGCAGATCAACGCCACCACCCGCTCGGGAGGCAACGCCTTCCACGGCACCGCCTATCACTTCTTTCGCAATGAAAAGCTCGATGCCGCCAACTTCTTCGATAACCTCAACGGGCGCGGCCGTCAGCCCTTTCGCTACAACCAGTTCGGCGGCGTCCTCGGTGGGCCAATCAAGAAAGACAAGACCTTCTTCTTCGTCAACTACGAAGGTACCCGCGTCCGTCGCGGCTCGCTCGCCCAACTCACCGTTCCTACCCTGGCCCAGCGCAGCGGAGACTTCAATCCCATTGGCCAGCGCAATAACCGGCTGATCTTCGACCCCGCCACTACAATTCGCTCCGCCGACGGCGTCATCTCACGCCAAGCATTCCCGGGCAATATCGTCCCCGCCGTTCGAGTCACCTCGTTTGCTCGCGATCTGCTCAAGCTCTACCCCGCGCCGAATCTCAACGTACCCACGGGCAACAACTTTCTCGCCAACCTCTCCGGCCAAAGCGACAACAACCAGTACATGACCCGCCTCGATCACCGGTTCAACGATCGGAACTCGCTCATGTTCCGCTACTCGCTGTTCGACGGCATCGAGACGAACCCCAGTCCGATCGACAACGGTGGTCTCTCCACCAACGTCCGCACCCATAACTTCGCGGCCAGCTACATTCGTACCTTCACCGCCAACCTGTTCTATGAGCTGCGCGCCGGCTACAACCGGCCGAATTATCTTATTCTCCAGGACGGCGCCTTCGGCACCAACATCTCCGCCCAACTCGGCCTTAAGAACCTGCTCAACGAACCCCTCGCCTTCGGCGTGCCGCAGATCACCCTCACCGGATTCAACACCATCGGCACCGACACCAACCCCACAACCCAAACCTCCAACGTCTACCACCTCGTCAATCACTTTACGTGGATGAAAGGCAGCCACAGCATGAAGTTCGGCACCGACATGCGAAAGCTGAACTATAACGACCGCTCGGAACGCTTCGTTCGCGGCGGCCTCACCTTCACCGGCGGCCTCAGCGCCGACCCGGTTCGCGCCGCCACCACCGGCGTCTCCGTGGCCGACCTGCTGCTTGGCCTACCCCTGAACGCCTCTGGCTCCAATACCTCCCTCGCCGGTAATTTTAATGGCTTTAACTACGGCTTCTTCTGGCAGGACGATTGGAAGGTGGCCAAAAACGTCACGCTCAATCTGGGCCTGCGCTATGACTACAACACTCGCCTCACCGACGTTCAGAACCGGCTCACGCTCTTTGATTCGACGTTCCCGGGCGGCCGCCTCCTCCTGTCCGGCACCTCCCAGGCGCTCATCCCGCCGGCGGGCCGCATCAGCGCGCCGCCCACCCCTCGCGGTCTGCTTCCGGCGGACAAAAACAACTTCGGTCCCCGCGTCGGCATCGCCTGGCGGCCCTTCGGGCACAGCCGTACGGCGGTCCGCGCCGGCTTCGGAATTTTCTACGACCTCATCGAACTACAGGACCTTCGCACTTGGGTTCGCAATCCGCCCTTCGGCCAAATCACTGACGTTCGCAGCGACCAGAACGGCGCGGCCGATTCGCCTAACGTCCTCCGCGTGGCAGACCTCTTCCCGCCCACCGGCAGTGCCGCCGCCCGCCCCGGAGCCTTCGGCCCCGGCGGCAGTTCTCCCGACCCCTTCTACAGCCAGTGGAACTTCTCCGTTCAACAGGAGGTCCGCACCGGCACGCTGGTCGAGCTCGGCTATCTCGGCTCGAAAGGCACCTTTCTCGCGCAGCGGATCAATTACAACCAAGCCACTCTCGATGTGGACCCCGCCCGCCCCACGCCCATCCTGAATCGCCGCCGCTTCCCGCTGTTCGGCGACTCCATCCGGATCACAGAAAACGCCGCTAACTCGACGTATCATGCCGTTTTCGTCAAGCTCGAACGGCGCATGTCGAAGGGCTTCTCCTATCTGGTCAGCTACACCGTTTCGAAAAGCCTCGACGGGGCTTCGCTCATTGATGATGCAGCTCGCGATATCTTCAACCTCCGCCTGAATAAAGGCCGCTCCAACTTCGACCTCCGTCACCGGCCGGTGCTCAGTTCCACCTACGAACTACCCGGCGCCAATCGGTTCATCAAAGGCTGGACGCTGAATGCGATCGCCAGCTTCCGC
>Ga0136639_10000305_pt1 | contig 15828 bp, 10 predicted proteins | sample AntDrymUQ8592106_2_FD_113739 | JGI IMG/M metagenome (GOLD analysis project Ga0136639, IMG submission 113739) | Polar desert sand microbial communities from Dry Valleys, Antarctica - metaG UQ859 (21.06) | ecosystem: Environmental > Terrestrial > Soil > Desert | place: Antarctica: Dry Valley...
ATTTGGCGGTAGATGTTTACGTCATTGTCAACGCCTAGAAAGGCAGGAGTGGGGGTGCCGTAGTTGTATTTGTACTTATAGGATTCAACTCTAACTTGGAGCGGTCGTCGAGCGTGCGCGGGATCAATCGGCATACCTGCCACTTGTTCGAAGCGGGCGAGAGGGACCCGGTGGTCGCACTCTATGTTGGCCCCCATCGCTCGGTAATCGTCGTCGTCGCCGGATGCCCAGCTGTCCAGTTCGGGAATGACCCACGGCTGATTTGAGGCGATTTGGTGAAAACACCGACCCGTGAACTTACGCGGCATCTCGATATCGTAGCTGATCAGTAAGAGACGAGGAGGAGCGGGTCGGACTCCTGCTTCGGGTGCAGCCCGACAGCGTAAGCTTCGTGGTGGGTGAAAAGCCATTCGTGGATGGCGGCGAGCGTGCGGAGGCGGGCGCGTTCGGGAGCTCGCAGTTGAATGGAGGCCATTTCCTTGGCCTTTCGGGCGTCTAGAGCCTCGGGCGTTAGACCTTCGTCGGGGGAGGATTGATACGTCAAAACGTAACCCTTGTCGGGGCCGGCGGCGGAAAATATCCAGTCAAAACATGCTTGCGTGCGGGCGAGGTGGAACTCCGAGGTGATCACGCGCAAGCGGCGGTAACCTCGGGGGCTCGTATGCAGCAGCCGGGCGAAGAGGGCGTTGCCGATCGTGTCGAGGGAAAGATTCTCTTCGAGCAAATCGACCCGCGGGACGCCTCGATTAAGCAAATAAGCCGTGGCCGCTTTGGCTTCCGAGATGGCGTTGCCGGGCTTGTGGGGGGAGCCGGCACTGAGAGTCAAGATCGGCTCATTTGCGCGGAAGGCTAAGGCGGCGTCGAGCCGGGCGACGGTCCACGGAGGAAGGCTGCCGTCAGCGAGCAGCCCTCCGCCGGGGATGAGGATGAGATCCGCTACCACTTGATGCGAAGGGCTAGCTGGATGGCTCGGTTGAGGTTGGCTTGGCTGGTGATCCGGCCGAAATTAGCGCTGATGGGGCCGAGGTCAGGGCCGTTGAACGAAGCGCGATTGAGCAAGTTAAATGCCTCGCCGCGGAGCTGAGCTTGGAACCGTTCAAACAGCTTGAAGTTCTTCAGCACCGACATATCAACGTTTTTAATCGTGTCGGCACGGTAGGTGCTGAAACGGGTGTTGAAGTTCCGCCGATTCAAATCGAGCTGCTGTTGGGCGTTGGTATTGAAGCGGGTCCGATCGAATGCGACCAAAGCTCCATCGGTGGGGTGAGGGTTCCAGTTCAGATTCCCACCATTGTAGATCACGTTGCCCCATTCAACCGGCGGACCGGCTTGGTTAGTGTGAATGGCGTTGAGCTGCCAGCCACCAATTACGGCGTCGACAAAGCGGTTGGCGTTGGTCGCTAAAGACTTGCCCTTGCCGAAGGGGAGTTCATAGCTGCCGGAGAAAACGAACCGGTAAGGACGATCTTCGTCAGCGATGCGGCGTTCGAGGAAGGGATCAGCGGCGTTGAGGCGGCCGGTGGCTTCGATGAGTTTCGAACGCTGGAAGTTCGTCATGAAGCTGAGCCCCTTGCTGAAGCGCTTCTGGAGCTGCACTTGGAACATGTGGAAGATGGAGGAGCCGTTGTTTTGACCTTCGACGCGGACGCCATTGTTGCCCGCGAATTGGGGGAAGGGGCGGAGCAGTTGTTCGAGCCCGATGCTGCCGCCATTTATATTAGTGCCGGGGAGGAGCCCGGCAAAGGGGTTGGGGACGTTGGCGCGGACGCGGTCAATATTGGCCTGGTCGCGGGACCCCGTGGTGGAAAGGAAGTTGAGCGGGATAAAGTTGCGGTCGCGCCCTTCGACGAGGCGGCTGGCAGAACTGCCGATGTAGCCGGTTTCGAAGAGGATGCTTTTACCGAGTTCCCGTTGGATGTTCACGCTCCAACGCCAGGTGATGGGCTGGGCGAGCTTGTTTTCGATGTAGCTGACGTTTTGCCCGAGGAAGGTGTTGACGCCGAGCGAAGAGCCGACGGGTTGAAGGATGCCGCGGGGGAAGGGATTGTTGATGTATGCAGTGGGAATGCTCAGGTCGCCGTTGTCGTTCGCCGGAACGAGGGTGCGTTGGCTGAAGCCGGGTTGGAGAACTCCGGTGGTGCCGTAGGTGGAGTAGAAGGCACCAGCGCCGCCGCGGATGACCGTTTTTCCGCCGATTTTAGCGGGGGTCCAGGCGAACCCGAAACGGGGGCTGATGGAGGTGTTGGGCGGGTTGTAGATGGAGTTCTGGTCCGGGGTGGCGAAGAGGAGACCCCCGGTGGGGTTGAAGCTGGAGGCGGGAAGGGCGGCGTTGGGCGCGAGCGCATAAGCGGCGCGGGCGGCGGCGGTGGTTCGGTTCACCGCAGTTGGATCGAAGCCGATGGTGGTGCGATTGAAGCGTTCGGTGGTACCGGTTTCGATTTCGTAACGGACGCCTAAGTTGAACGTGAGATTGGAGCGAACGCGCCAGTCGTCCTGCAAGAACGTGGAGAAGTACTTGGCTTGCTGGGTGCGGGATGCGTTGACGTCGAAGTTACTGTTGCCGTCGGGTCCGACGACGCCGAGAAGGAAGCTGGCAAGATCCTGACCAAGGGGAGGGACAGGGGAGTTATCGAGGGGGCCGCGGGTGTAGGAGTTGTTGAAGACGAACCGGCCGGAGGAGTTACCGAAGGCGTTCGAGCTTTCACGCTGTTGGCGGATATCGATGCCAGTCTTGAGAGAATGTTTGCCGGTAATCTTCGTAAGGGTCGAGAAGACCTGGAAGCTATCAAACGGAGTTCGGTCGCCGCCGGAGTCTCCGATGTCGGTGAAGTTGGAGAAGTCAATGAAGGGGATTACCTTCTTAGCGCTGGCGGCAGCCATGTTGGCGGGGAATCCGAGGGAGAGGAAGTCGAAGCCATCGTGGGGTCGGGTGCTGCCTTCGGTGAAGCGGGTCCAGTTGAGGCGGGTGTTGAGGAGGAGGGAGGGCGAGAGGGTGTAGACGTCGTCAAAGGTGGCGCCGTTGTTGACCCGGGAGAGAAGGTTGCCGGTGACGTTGGTACCGAAGCGGCGACCGCGGTCTTCGAGGCGGTCGTTCAAGCGGTAGGAGAAGAAGAACTTGTGCTTGTCGGAGGCGTTGATATCGAGGCGACCGAGATAGGAGAAGAAGTTATCGGAGCGGATGGCGTTGTTGAAGTAGTTATTGTTGCCGTCAGCGGCACCGGTGGTATTCGGCGTGGGAATGAGGCCGAAGATATTGCGGGAAACGGGGTTGATGCGGTTGGCGGGGATGATGTTATTCGGGAAGGGCTGGCGACGGACGCGGGCACCTTCGCGGACGCCGGTGAGGGGGTCGTAGACTTGGTAGCTCGCGTTGACGGCGAGGAGACCGGAGAGGTTGCCGCCGCGCTGGGCTTCGGTGGCGACGGTGGAGAAGCTGGGTTCGGGCTCGGACTGTTTGATGCCTTCGTAGGCAACGTACCAGAAGGCCTTATTCTTGCCGTTGAAGAGCTTCGGGAACATGACGGGGCCAGAGGCGGTGAGCCCATACTGATTGAAGCGGGTGACGGCTTTTTTCTGGCTGGCGGCGTTGGTAAAGAACTGAGTGGCCTTGAGGGCGGAGACTTGGTTGAAGAGATACAGAGTGCCGTGGAAGTCGTTGGCACCGCCTTTCATAACGACGTTGACGGTGCCTCCGCCGGTGTTGCCGTAGGCGGCGTCGGACTGGAAGACTTCGACTTTGACTTCGGCGACGGCGTCGGCGGGAGGGTTGTAGGCGACGCGGCGATTGCGGGTCATGTCGGGCGCGCCGTCAAGGAGGATTTCGTTGGATTGACCCTGGCCGCCGCCCATGGAGAAGCCCGAGGGGCCGGCGTTGTCGAAGGGCCGGGTGAAGCGGGGGTCGGAGGAGGGGATGACGCCAAAGGCGAGTTGGGCGAGGGAGAGCGGGGTGCGGCCGTTCATGGGCATCGACTCGAGTTGAGCGGTGGAGATGACTTGGCCAACGGAGGCGGAGGCGGTGTTCAGTAGCGACACGTCGGCGGTGACGGTGATGCTTTCGGTGACGGCGCCGAGGCTGAGGGTGACGTTCTGCGTGAGGCGTTGGTTGGTGCCGATGCGGATGCCGGTCTGAACGTACTTCTTGAAGCCATTGGCTTCGGCGGTGAGTTCGTAGTCTCCGGGAGGAACGAACGGGAGCGCGAAGGTGCCATCAGCGGCGGCGACGGCTTCGTAGCCCGTGTTAGTGGAGAGTTCGCGCAGGCGAAGTTTGGTGCCGGAGACGGCGGCGCCTTGGGGGTCCGAGACCTGACCGGCGAGGGTGGAGCGAAACTCCTGCGCAAAGAGCGCGAGAGAGCAGAACGTGGCGAATGCGATAACTTGACGCATGAATCCTAGACCTCTGATACGAATCGATTTGAAGATTAGGATATCAGTTCTTTTTGACAAGTCCATTCCGGCGGAGGAGAGCGCCGGGATCGGGTTTGCGGCCCATGAAGTTTTCAAAGAGGGTTTCGGCGGGCTGGCTATTGCCTTGGGAGAGGACGGAGCGGCGGAATTGGTCGCCGACTTGGCGGCTGATGACCCCGTTCGATTTGAACTTGGTAAAGGCGTCGGCGTCGAGAACTTCGGCCCATTTATAGGAGTAATACCCGGCCGCGTAACCGCCGGCGAAGACGTGGGAGAAGTTGCAGACGGAACAATCTTCGGGTTCGATTTTGGCGGGGGAGAAGCGTTGCGCGAGTTGGCGGCCGAAGGCGTCGGGGGTGCCGTAATCGGCGTTGGGCTGGTAGTCGGTATGGAGCAGGATGTCGAGGGTGCCGCGACTGAGTTGGCTCATTTGGGCGGTGCCAGCGCCAAAGTTGCGGGCTTGCGTCATCTTCGTGAAGAGGGCGTCCGGGAGGGTTTCGCCGGTTTCAGAGTGGACGGCGAAGGAGTTCAAAACATCCTTTTCCCAGGTGAAGTTTTCCATGATTTGGGAGGGGAGTTCGACGAAGTCCCAGGCGACGGAGGTGCCGTTTAGGCGGCGGAGGGGGCCGGCGGAGAGGGCGAGATGGAGGAGGTGGCCGAACTCGTGATAGAGCGTGGAGACCTCGCGGTGGAGGAGCAGGGCCTTGCCGGCCGCGTTGGGGGGAGTGACGTTCGAGACGATGACGCCGATGTGCGGGGTGCCATTTTCGCCGACGAAGAACTGGTTCATCCAGGCGCCGGAGCGTTTCGATTCGCGGGGGAAGAAGTCGGCATAAAAGGTGGCGAGGGCGGCTCCGGATTCGTCATCAATGCGGAAAGCGCGGACTTGGGGGTGCCAGACGGGGGCGTTTTTGAGTTCAGTGACGCGAATACCGTAAAGCTGTTTGACGAGGGCGAACATGCCGGCGAGGGTGCGGTCGAGTTCGAAGTAGGGGCGGAGTTCTTCGGGGCCAAACTGGAACTGTTCCTGGCGAAGTTTTTGGGTGTAAAAGGCGGTGTCCCAGCCGTGGAGTTCGGGGGCCGATTTGAGCAGGTTCGCTTTTTCGGCGGCGAAGAAGGGGCGGGTTTTGGCTTCGAGGTCGCCCAGGAAGTCTTTCACGTTTTGGCCGGACTTGGCCATGCGGAGTTCGGTTTGGTAGTCAGCGAAATTGGCGTAGCCGAGGAGTTTGGCGAGTTGGCGGCGCAGCTCCAGGGTACGGGTGACGAGGGGACGGTTGTCGTAGGGGGGGCGGGAGGCGATGGCGGTTTGGGCGCGGAATAGTTTTTCGCGGAGGGCGGCGTTTTCGGCGTAGGCCAAGACGGGGGTGTAGCTGGGGGCTTGGAGGGTGAAGCGGTAACCGGTCAGACCCTTACTTTTGGCGCTGGCGGCGGCGGCTTGCTTAGCGGGAAGGGGGAGGCCGGCCAGTTCGGCTTCCTCGGTGACGAGGAGTTCGAAGGCGTTGAGGCTGTCCAGCGAGTTCTGAGCATACTGCGTTTGGAGTTTCGAGAGCTCCTGACGCAGTTCGAGGATTTTGGCGCGAGCTTCAGGGGAGAGGGATACGCCGGAGCGGCGGTATTCGTCGAGTATGACGGCGAGGTAGCGTTTGTAGGGGCCAGTGAGGGCGTTGGCTTCCGGGGTGGCGGCGTAGGATTTGACGCGGGCGTAGATCGCGGGGTCGAGGGCGAGCGACGATTGGAAGCGATTGACGAGGGGTTGAGCGAGGTTAAACTCTTTGCGGAGGGGGGGTGAGGAGTTGACGCCGTTGAGGTGGGTGACGAGGGCGAAGGTGCGGATGAGGTCTTCGGCGATGAGGTCGCGGGCGACAACGGAGTTGGCCCAGGTGGGGGTACCGGTCTGGGTGAGGAAGGCGAGGCGACGGGCTTCGGCCTGTTTCAGATGATGCTGCACGGCGGGGACGACGTGTTCCGGTTTGATCTGGTCCCAGGGAAGGGGGACGGTGTATTGGAGGAGCGGATTGGAAAAGCCGGGTAGGGCGAGCAGAGAGAGGAGCAGCGTGATTCGCATCAACTTTATTGTATTGAAATAAAGATGCCGCGCTCGATCGATTTGGGTGTAATATTCGGCTAGGAAGCTCCGGAGTACTCCCATACTTTTTTAGGCCTAATTCTTCATACAGGCAGAGTACAGGAGGTTTCCCATGTTTGATAGCCTTGACGAGACGATGCGGAAGGACGCGAAGTCGGCGAGTTCCACTTCCGAACGGTTAGTGGTTTGGTTGGTGGTGGCGGCAGCCAGCGTGCTGGTGTTCGGCGGGCTCTACTACGGCATCCGCGTGGTTGGCTAGTAGGTAATCGGTTCCATTTCGATTTGGGCCATCACCTTCTTAACGGCGACCCGGTAGTGGGGCTGCGCATTGTAGGTTTTCAGCTTTTCATCAATCGACTTGCCTCGATATTGAGGCGCATTGGCCAGATGGTCAGCGACGAAGTGTATTCCGGCGATGATCGACGGGAAGCGTTTCCGACAAGAATCCCAGCCGAAGATATTGTTGTTCGAGAAGGCCTTCCCTCCGCTGCTTTCGAGGAGAGCGATAGAGGGAAGGAGTCTCCAATCTAGCTTTTGCTTATCAGAGGCGCGGAGGAACTCGTGGGCGTAATCGTGGGCGGGGCAGACTCGCTTGCGGAAGAAGGTCTTGATGCGGAGGAGCCGACGGTCGGAGGAAGCCGTGATGCCTTTAGGTTCTTGCGCTTTCATCTCAGTGGGGGGAGTAAAAGAAACGGCAAGCACCAGAAGACCCTTACTAATCGTCATCCAACGTTTCAAACGATAAAACCTCTTGTTTTTGACGAAAGCCGAAAGTGTCGGCGGAATCGTCGAAGAAAAAAGCAGCCGTTCGATACGCGATACGGGCCACTGGGGTTGATTCTGTTCTCGCTCGGTTTTGGAGAGGAGAAAGAAAGCCCAGGAGTATAAGCTCCATTAGGGGCGACTACTAATCTTTATTATACCAGAGGCGATTGGAGCTTAGGGAGTCGGTTTGGTGACGGGAGGGAGGATGATGAATCGTTCGCGGGCGAAGGCGAATTTCTGAGTGGTGGGGGCGATAACGTTGAGTTGAGCGGTGTATTCGCCGGGGAGGAGCTTAGCGAGAGGGAGGACGAATTCAACGGCTTTTTGGGACTGTTTGGGGGTGGACTCGAAAACCTTCCGGTTGCCGCGGTAGATGGCGAGGGAGACGGCGGAGGGGGAGTAGACTTCGGCGAAGGCGCGGAGGGTTTGGGAGCGGCGGAACGCGTTGGTGACCGAGGGGAGCAGTTTTTGCCCGTCGGCAACGAGGGGGTGGAGGTCCTGGAGTTTGCGTTCCTTTTTGGGAGCGACGAAGGGGGTGCGTTGGGTGGCGAGGACGAGGCTGGAGACGGGAGCAGCGGGGCCGGAGTCGAGATTGGGGATGACGAGGCGAGTTTCAAAAGTGCCCATCGTGCCCTTCAAGTTTTCGCGGGCGAGAACTTTGACCCGGTATTCACCGGGGGCGAGGGAGAAGCCGGCGTCATAGAGCAGGCTGCGGCCGCCCAGTTCGTCTTTGAGTTTTAAGGTGTCCCGGAGAGCGGAGACGGTGCGACCTTTGGCATCCTTAACGCTGCCGATGAAGTCGAGTTCGGTTTGGGGGGCGAGGCTGGAGCCGGGAATTTTGATGGCGAGGGGGACGAAGTAGCGGTTGGCGGCGGTGCGGAAGTAGAGGAGTTGGACGGCCATGGGGAGGTCGGTGACGGGGTTACCGAGTTGGAGAGCGTCGATTAGCTGTTTTTCGCGTTCGGCATCATTGAGTTTGGCCCAGACCTTGTCGGCGTAGTAGCCGGGGCGGTATTCGAGTTTGGCCTTGAGAGCGGTCGTTTCGACTTTGATCTTTCGGAAGCGGCCGTCCTTGGCCTCGTTGGAGGAGTAATAGCCGAGGATGTAGTAGCTTTCGACGTCCTTCTGCGCTTGGCGGATGCCGAGGGAGAGATCGTTGGAATCGAGGAGGGCCTTGCCGCCGGTATCGTTTGCGAGGGAGAAGAGGGTTTCCTGAGAGTCGGCGTTTTTGTCGCGCTTTTGGCGTTGGGATTGGCCGGAGAAGACGCCGGACCCCTTGGGAGAAGCGACGGCAGCGTCCCCGGCGGGGGCGGAGGCGACGAGGCCGCGAGCGTCGACGGGATAGAAGCTGAGGCTGGCGCGGACGGCGGCGTTGGTGGTGGCGGCGAGTTGGGACTGGTTTTCCACTCCGGTTTTGGGCACGCCGCTGGCGAAATAGACGACGGCTTTCTTTTCCGGGATTTCGGAGAGTTGTTTGGCGAGATCTTCGAGGGCGGCGAGTTTCCGGTCGGTGTTGAAGACGGCGAATTCGGTTTCGTCGAGTTGGAAGGAGTCATCGTCGGGGTCGACGTCGGCGGTGGTGGTGTCGAGGGAATCGTTCCCGCGGAAGGACTGGACAGTGGCGAGGAGGGCTTTGCGGTCGTCAGTGAAGTCGAGGACCTTTTTGAGTTTGTTCGAGAAGGTGTAGATGGCGACGGCGTCGGCGGTCGTGAGTTGGGTCGAGAGGAACTTGGCGGCTTCTTCCTGGGTACGGATCTGATCGGCGGGGGGCATGGAGGAGAAGTCGAAGAAGAGGACGAGGAGGCGGCGGTCCTTAAAGGACGGGCGAGGGGGCGGCGCTTCGTCGGTTACAACGAGCGGGGCAAAGGGTGGGATGGGGACCGGAGGAAGGGGGCGGGAGTCGAGTTTTTGGAATTCGAAGACCGTGATTTCCTGGGGTTTGCCGTCTTCAAAGATTTTGAAGTCGGACTTCTTGAGGTCTTCGCGGCCTTTGAGGGAGACGTTGACGATGACGAGGTTCGAGGAGCTGGAGAAGGTGGCCAGGCCTTGGTCCCGTACGGGGGCGGGTTGCTGCGCGAGGAGGGAAACGGCGAGGAGGAGGGTGAAGGGGCGCATGGCTAGAAGCGAAGGCGGATTTGGACGTTGACGGTCCGCATGTTCGCGACAGCGAGGGGGAGGCCGTAATTGGAAGCATTGACGGTGGTACCGAGGTTGGAATAAACCGGGTGGTTCGTGAGGTTCGTAGATTCGGAGCGGATTTCCAGGCGGCGGCGTTCCGTGAGCCGAAACGAGCGGCCGAGGCCGGCGTTCATGGTGAACAGTCCGGGGCCGGGGATGACGTTGCGAGCGGCGTTGCCGAAGCGGCCGGAAGGGGGAAGGGTAAAGGCGGCGAGATTGAAGAAGCCGGAACCGGCGGTGACCGATTGGCCGGTGGCATCGGCGCGGCCGGCACCGATGACGCCGGTGCCGGAGGAGTCGGAGAGGTTGCCGAGGACGCGGGCGGTGAGGGGGGTGCCGGTACGCAGCAGAGTATTGCCCGTGAAGGACCAATCCTTCAGCCACTTGTTGCGTTTGGTGGGAGCGTAGACGAAGCTACCGTTGAAATTGTGGCGGATATCGAAGCTGGACAGGCCGCGTTCGTTGGCGAGATTCTGATCGTCCTGGGCGACAGTACCGCCGCCTCCGCCGCCGCCGATGGAGCTGGCGTTGTCGAGGGATTTGCCCCAGGTGTAGAGGGCGGAGCCGGAGATGCCTTTGGTGAAACGGCGCGTGAGGCGAACTTGGGCGGAGTGGAAGATGGAGTTTGCTTCCGAGGAATCGAGGATGAAGCCGACGGCGTTGCCTATGCGGCGGCGGGCTTCGGCGTCGAGTTGGGAGCCGGGGGCGGAGCGGTTGGGGGAACGCTGCATGTCGAGGCGGGTGCCCTTGGTGGCGAGGTAGCCGACTTCGAGGACGTAGGCGCGGAAGAGGTCTCGTTGGATGGAGAGGGACCAGGTTTGGGCGTAGCCGACGCGATAGGAACGGTCGATGGCGAAGGTGTTTTGGATGCTCTGGGAGGGCGTTTGGGCGAAACCGTTCGCGAGGGTGAGGCGGCGGGCGGCGGTGGACTGGACAGAGCCGGTTTGGGCGAAGGGAGGCTGGGAAGCGAGGCGGGTGGCGAAGTTTTGATAAACGTTGCCGTTGTAGTACCAGCCGTAGCCGGCGCGAACCGTGAAGCGGCCTTGGGCAGAAGGTTTCCAGGCGAGGCCGATGCGGGGGCCGAAGTTATTGCGGTCGGCGTCGACGAGGGAGCGGGAGAACTCGCCGCTGTAGGGGCCGATTTTGCCGGGTGTAACGGCGGCGACGGCGGTTAGGCCAGCGGCGAAATCGAGGTTAGCAAGGCGGTCGTAGCGTTCATAGAGGGGCCCGAAGAGTTCATAACGGAGGCCAAGATTGAGGCTGAGATTGGAACGGACTTTCCATTCATCCTGGACGAAGGCGGAGTAGTTGGTGCCACGGAAATAGTTGGACGGGGAGCCGAAGCGGAGGGAGGAGGACTGGGGGAGGCCGAGGAGAAAGTCGGCAAAGTCGTAGCCGGTGCCGGCGGTGGGGACGCCGGAGGCATCGACTAGACTGGTGGCGAGGCCGGAGAAGGTGAAGGTGCCGCGGGCGTTGGAGTCGGTGCGATTGTTATTGCGATTGCGGGTGAGGTCGGCGCCGGTTTGGACGGTGTGCTTGCCACGGACCCAGGTGAGGCCGTAGTTGACGGTGTTGTTGAAGTCGCGGCGGAAGAGGGGCGCGCCATCGGAGAGGCGGCCAAAGTTAGTGAAGTTGAGGGTGGGGGGGCCCCAGTTGAGGGGGTCGCGGGAGGCGCCGGCGATGCCGAGTTCGGCGGCGAGGTCGCGGGTGTTCGCGAAGAAAGGGGTGTTTTCGGTGACGTTGCGGGTGAGGCGGTAGCGAACGACTTGGATGAGGCGCTGGGTGATATTGCGATTCCAGGAGAGTTCGAGGCTGTAGCCGTTGCCGTTGGTTTCGTCGAGGAAGCCGAAGAGTTGGGCGTTTTGGCCGGAGCGGTGCTGCCAGCCGATGTTGGCGGAGACGCGATCCTTGCGGTTGAAGGCTTGGTTGAGCCGGAGGCTGAGCTGTTGCGAGTTTTGGGGGACGCCGGTGACGAACTGGTAGTTTTGAACGGCGCTGAGGGAGTTGGCGGCGGGGATGAGGGCGAGGAGGCCGCGGGCGACGGGGTCGATGCGGTTGGCGGGGATGCGGTTATTGGCGAAGGGGAGGCCGGAGAGAGGGTCGTAGAGGGTTACGGGAACGTTCGTGCGGGAGGCGGCGAAATCGCCGGCGCGTTCGAGAGCGGTGGGGACGGTAGCGACGCCATTGAAGGGGTTGCGGCCGTAGGTGAGGTTGTAGGAGAGGCTGAAGGACGTCGTATCGCCAAGCATGAGTTTGGGGATTTTGAGGGGTCCGCCGAGGACGGCGTTGACGCGGTATTGGGTTTGGTCGGGACGGGCGTATTGGAGGCCGGTGAGGGAGTAGGGACGGGCGTTCCAATCGGCGTTGCGGGCTTGGAGGGAGAGGGCACCGCGAACTCCGTTGTTTCTTTTGCGTCGGTTGCCGACGGTGGCGGCACCGGCTTTGGCGTTGCGGGCACGAATGGCGTCTCGACCGCCGGGTCCGCCGAAGGCGCCACCGCCGCCTCGTCCACCGCCACCTCGTCCACCGCCGCCGAAGCCGCCGCCCCCTCCGCCAAAGTTCCCTTGGGGCGGGCTACCTTCGGGGCGCATGCCTCCGGGGCCGTCGGGGCGACCGAACTCGGGAGGAGCTTCGGCAGGTCCGCCGGTGAGGCCTCGGGAGAGGCTGCCATTGAGAAGAAACGCTTCGTTGTTGTCGCCCGGTTCAGGGGCCGGAGGGGGCTCCGAGGCCGGGAGGTCTGGGAGCGCGACGACCGTTTCCGAGAGCGCTTGGCCAGCGGAGCGGAGTTGGAGAGTCCATTGGGCGGGTTGGGGTTCGGGGGATTTGCGCTTTTGAGTGGCCGTCGCGAACCCGAACATTTGGACGGTGAGGACCCAATCGCCCGGAGGCAACGGGAGCTCATAGCGGCCCTGTTCATCGGTGACAGTTTCGAGCTTCTGTTCTCCTTGATTGGCGGTAACGACCGCGCCGGGAATGGGGATATCACCAGCGCGGACAAGACCGGAGGACTGCGCCTGCAGCGAGGCGGCGATCAGGAAGCCAGCAAAGATCAATCGCACCGAGAGTTGGTTAGGAGCCGGCTTTTTTCAGCGTCATTTCCATAGCGCGGGGCGCACCTTCGCGCTGCATTTTGAGTTTGAGTTCAGTGCCTTCGAGCTTGCCGGTGTAGCTCATGGACATGGAGTTGCCATTGAACTCGAGGACGACTTTGAAGGAGACGTCGCCGCCCTCAACCTTGCCGTCCGAAATGGGAACTTCACCCATGGGGCCCATCATGGAGCCGGAGAGTTTGGCCCCATCGGCTTTGAAGTCGAAGCCGATTTCGCGGGTGTTGCCATCGCGGCCGGGGGCATTGCCTTTCCATTTGCCGTCTATGTCGGCAGAGAACGCGGCGGCGGCGAGGAGAAGCGAGATTAGTATTGAGCGCATGCGTGAAATCCTTTGCTGGAACTAAGACCGTGGTCGAGAGGTAAACGTTACCCTAACTGTAAACACGGCGCCGCAAAGAATGTTTCGGTCGCGCCCTTACTGGGCTTGGTGGCGAAGAATACGGCCGGCGCGGGTTTCGGTGATTTTGCCTTCGGCGACGGCGGTTTGGCCGTTAACGATGACGTAATCGAAGCCTACGGCGTAGGCGTGAGGCGCCTGATAGGTGGACGTATCCTGGACCTTTTCGGGGTCGAAGAGGACGAGGTCGGCGGCAAAGCCTTCGCGGAGTTGGCCACGATCCTTCAGATTGAACGTACGGGCGGGGAGCGAGGTCATGCGGCGAATGGCGTCTTCGAGCGTGAGGATTTTGCGCTTGCGGACGTACTCGGCGAGGACGCGAGGGTTGGTTCCATAGCCCCGGGGATGGGGCATGCCGACGCCGAAATCGCGGACGCCGGCGTCGCTGGCGATGGCGGTGTTGGGGTAGCGGAGGATACGTTCCATGTCCTCGTCGCCCATGGAGTGATAGACCATTTGCGCTCCACCCTTCTCGATCATATCGAGGATCATTTCGGTTTCGGGCTTCCCTTCGATTTTGGCGATTTCGGCGATGTTTTTGCCTTCGTAGTCCTTCTTGGGAAGATAGGTGGCGACGATGGCGTAGGAGTAATCTTTGTGACCGAGGTTCTTGAGACCGGCGAGCATTTCGGTGGTGATGCGCTGGCGGGTTTCGGGGGACTTCAGGCGTTCCGAAATGGCGGCCTGGCCGTCGGCGAGGGCCCAACTGGGGAGGGTGATGCCGAGGTTGGTGGAGGAGTGGTCGTAGGGATACTGATCGACGACGACGTCGACGCCTTCGCGGCGGAACTGTTCGACGAGGGCGATGGTTTCCTTAGAGTAGCCCCAAATGGCGGGGGTATCGATTTTGAAGTGGGAGATTTGAACGCGGAGGCCGGATTCTCTGCCGACGGTGACGGCCTCGGTAATGGCCTCCTTTACCTTTCGGCCTTCGTCGCGCATGTGGCTGGCGTAGACGGCGTTGTACTTGCTGGCGGCTTGGGCGAGGGCGACGACTTCGGCGGTATCGGAGAAGGTTCCGGGGATGTAGATGAGACCGGTGGAGAGGCCGACGGCGCCATCGCGCATGGCTTGGTCGACGATGGCCCGCATCTTGACGATCTCTTCGGGGGTGGCCTTGCGGTTGGCGGTTCCCATGACGTCGCGGCGGACGGAGTTGTGGCCGACGAGGGAGCCGATATTCAGGCCAACCTTCGTGGTTTCGAGGCGGGAGAACCAGGCGGCGAGATCGGTGCGGGAGCCGCCGCAGTTGCCGGTGATGATGGAGGTAACGCCTTGGTAGAGGAAGTTGGCGGCTTGGGGATTGAGTTCGACAGCGCCTTCGATGTGGGTGTGGACGTCGATGAAACCGGGGGCGAGGACGCGGTCTTTGGCGTCGATGGTTTGGTCGGCGGTTTTGGCGGAGAGGTTGCCGATGGCGGCGATCCGGCCGGCTTTGACGCCGAGGTCGGCGCGGAACCAGGGGTTACCGGTGCCATCGACGATGCGGGCGTTGCGGATGAGCAGATCGAAATCGGCCGCGCTGGCCGCGAGGGCCAGGCAGAGGAGGAGAGTGAGGCGCATGGAAGAATCCTTAGCTTTTGGCTACGGGGCCTAGGAAGAAGTGAAAGGCGTTGGCGAGGAAGTCGCGGAGTTCGTGGCGTTTGACGACGGCGTCGAGGAAGCCTTTGTCGATGAGGAATTCGGAACGTTGGAAACCTGGGGGGAGCTTTTGGCGGATGGTCTGTTCGATAACGCGGGGGCCGGCAAAGCCGATGAGGGCACCGGGTTCGCCGATGTTGAGGTCGCCGAGCATGGCGAAAGAGGCGGTGACGCCGCCGGTGGTGGGGTCGGTGAGAACGCTGATGAAGGGGAGGCCCGCTTCATCGAGTTTCATGAGGGCGGCGGAGGTGCGGGCCATTTGCATGAGGCTGACGGCACCTTCCTGCATCCGGGCGCCGCCGGAGGCCGAGATAATGATGAGGGGGCACTTTTCGGCGAGGCAGCGTTCGATGGCGCGGACGATTTTTTCTCCGACGACGGCACCCATGCTGCCGCCGATGAACTTCATATTGAAGGCGCAGGCCTGGAGGCGACGGCCCTTCAGGAGGCCAACGGCGGAGATGAGGGAGTCACGATGACCGGTGGCTTTGGCCATGGAGACCATGCGCTCGGAGTAGGGTTTGGAGTCGACGAAGTGGAGGGGGTCGGTGGAGCGAAGGGTTGCGTCAATTTCCTGCCACTGGGAGTCGTCGAACAGGAGGTTCAGACGCTCTTCGGCATTGAGCTTAAAGTGATAGCCACACTTGGGGCAGACGGAGAGGTTTTCGTCGAGATCCTTCTTCCAGATGATCTGGCCGCAGCCGTCACATTTTTCCCAGAGACCTTCGGTTTTGAGGGTTCGTTGGTCTTCGGGTTCGGGAGTAAGGCTCGGAGTTTTGCGGGTCCACCAGGACATTCCTACTAGGGTAGCGTGGTGAGAAGCAGGGCGCAATGCTGGCCTCGGATCGGGTCAGATGGCTTCGAACGTATTTTTTGCAGGTATTTGGGCCTTTGGGGGCATCAAAAACGGCATATTTATCTTTCGAATCAATAATATAAAACAATTCTTCGGTTTGGGAAAAGTGGCTTCGTTCGTATTCGCCCGGGACCGAGAAACGGGAGCGCGGCCGAGGGCTGGTCGTGCTTCCATTTTATGGTGGAGAAATGAGCAACCGGGAACAGGGGTGAGCGGTGGGAGGCACCAGAGGCCCGTCGTTATTGGGTTTCGCGCTTCCAACTTTATTTTTTCATGTTGTGAATGGCTACTTCCACCTGCGCGTGGCGGGTAGTTTCGCTACGAAAGCAAGGGTAGCGGACCGCGTAGGATCTTTCGTTACGATGTCTGGTCGCGCGGGGTGGTTCGTCGC
>Ga0136639_10000306_pt1 | contig 15766 bp, 15 predicted proteins | sample AntDrymUQ8592106_2_FD_113739 | JGI IMG/M metagenome (GOLD analysis project Ga0136639, IMG submission 113739) | Polar desert sand microbial communities from Dry Valleys, Antarctica - metaG UQ859 (21.06) | ecosystem: Environmental > Terrestrial > Soil > Desert | place: Antarctica: Dry Valley...
CCGGCCGCAGCCACGGCTACCCTCGACGAACTAGTCGCCGCCGGTGGGGAAGTCTCCACCACGGCGGCCTTCTAAGGAACTGGCGCACAACGGACACAATCCGGACCGGCAGAATGGGCGAGTTCCTCGCCCGTTGGTGCCGTGCCTTCGCGGCCTGTGCGCCTTCTAACTACGTCTGGGGATTGCTTTCCACCGGCAGCGTCAGTTTCGTCGCTCCCCGGTAGAGGCGGTCTAAATCATAATATGCGCGCGCTTTCTCAGAGAAGACATGCACAACCAAATCACCATAATCGAGCAGGATCCATTCGCCGGTCTGATAACCTTCGATGCTCACGGGGCGTTCCCCCGCCTCCCGCTTCAACTCATTCTCAATTTCATCGGCGATCGCCTGATTCTGGCGGTTGTTCCGGCCATGACAGATGAGAAAAACATCCGCCATCGTCGTAATGCCGCGCAGATCGAAGGCAACTAAATCTACTGCCTGTTTGGCTTGCGCCGCCTCTGCCGCCAGAAACCAGGTGGAGCTCAGTTCTCCCGCTTCTTCCTGGATCACTGCCATTTCGGCCTTCGGCTTTTCACTCACGGGTTCTATCCGCGTTACGTTTGACTGCAAATCGACTCCTGTCGGTATCGTACTACACTATTATTATCGTGGATTTTCGGCGAATAGTGGTCATCGGTTTGGCCTGCTGCTCCTCTTTGCTCGCGGCGGACTCGCCCGCGGTGGAAAAAGCACAGGCGCGCCTGGCAAATTTAATGGGTTTATCGGCCGTTGGCGCCGTCTCCGCCCGTCAAGTGGAACAGGCGGAAATCGCCTTGGCGCAGGCCAAGGACGATCAGGTGATCGACGAAACGGTCTACGGAGAGCTCGCCATCGACGAGTTGACCGAGGCCCAAGCCAGCGCCATGAAGACCTCCGCCCAACGCCGCCTGGATCGCGAACGAGCCAAATTGACCGACGCCGCCAAGCTAGTAAGAGCCGGTGTCTCTCCCCGCTCCTCGCTGATTCCCTTCGAAGACGACGTCGACCGCGCTCGCCGCATCCTCTCCGCCGCCGAAGAACGCGCCCGTTCCCTTATCGAACTCATCTCCCAGATCCGCGCCGAAGAGGCCGCCTCCGTCCCGCCAGTCGAAGGGCCGACACAGGGCCCCATGCCCGTCGTCACGCGCTTCGTCGGCGGCATGAAATTCGCCCTCGCCTCGGACTTCAAAAAAATCGTCCTCGCCTACGAAAAGCAGTTCGACCGCAAACTCCCCATTAGCGCCAAAGGCCAAACCGCCCTCCATCGAACCCTTGGCTTCGATCATCGTGACCGCGTCGATATCGGCGTCAATCCCGATGACCCCGAGGGGCGCTGGCTCATCTCCTACCTCGAAAAAACGCAAATCCCATTTTTTGCCTTCCGTGCCTCGATTCGTGGCCAAGCCACCGCGCCCCACATCCACATCGGCCCCCCCAGTTTACGCCTTCGCACCCTCGACTAGCATGAATAACCCACAGACCAGCGTCCTTATCTCCGACGCCCAAATACAGGACCGAGTTCGCGAACTCGGTCGCATGGTCACGAAAGATTTCCCCGACGGGGAATTGATCGTCGTCGGCATCCTCAAAGGCGCTTTCATGTTTGTCGCCGATTTGACCCGGGCCATCGAACGTCCCCTCAAGCTTGATTTCATGGGCATCTCCAGCTATGGAAGAGAAAAAACCTCCTCCGGCGAAGTGAAGGTCACCAAAGATCTCGACATGCAAATCGAAGGGGCCAACGTCCTCATCGTCGAAGACATTGTCGATACCGGCGTTACCCTCAGCTACCTGGTCGGCTTGCTGAACCAACGCAAGCCCCGCGCCATCCGCATCGCCGCCCTTCTCGACAAGCCGGACCGCCGCTTGCGCCCCGTCCATGTGGCCTACTGTGGTTTCCAAATACCCGACGAGTTCGTCGTCGGGTACGGCCTCGATTTTGACGAAGACTATCGAGGGCTAAAGGACATCTGCATCCTCAAAGAAGGGGCTTAGACCTTCGGCTTCGGCGGCGGCAGATCGCGCGCTTCGCAAACGCTCGAGAAGCCGCCTTTGGCATGAGCGCCGTCGCAAAACGGCTTGTTCTCGCTCAGTCCGCAACGGCATAAACCGATGGCCGCGCGTCCTCCCAGGCCGAACTCCTGCCCCGCTGCATCGACGATGGTAATATCGCCTTCGATCCGGATCGGACCATTGTTAAAGATAGTTACTTTGGTAGCCATGCGTTGCCTACAATGATGACATGGGTCGTTGCCTTTTTGCGCTTGGGGTGGTGAGCCTGCTCTGTGGGCAGCCGATGACCCCAGGGACCATTGTGAGCGGACGCACGCGGTATCACATGATGGAGACCCTGAGGCGCATCCCGAACTACACGTGCCTGGAAACCATTGAACGCTCCGTCCGCCGTTCCGATTCCAAACGCGCCTCGATCGTCGATGCCCTGCGGCTCGAAGTCGCTGTCGTCGATGGCAAGGAACTGTTCTCCTGGCCCGGCGAACGCCAGTTCAAGGAGCGGGACCTCCGCGAACTCGCACCCGGCGGGGCCATCGGAAACGGCAACTTTGCTCTTCATGCCAAGTCTGTTTTCGGCGGCAGCTACGTCACGTTCACCTTTCGCGGCCGGGAGCAGCGAAACGGCCGCGAAGTCGCCCGTTTCGACTACGACGTTCCCCAACGCTTCAGCGGCTACCAGATCCGCGTCGGCGACGCCTCCGCCGTCGTGGCCTATCACGGGCAAGTCGTCGTCGATGCCGCCTCCCTCGACGTCATCGATCTCGAAGTCGTCGCCGACGATCTGCCGCCTGTCCTCATGCTAAAACGAGCCAGCGACTTCATGCACTACGGTCGCCAACGGATCGGGGATGGCGACTTCCTCCTTCCCCTCTCCTCGGAGATGAGCATGGTTGGCTTGGACGGAGCCGAAAGCCGCAATAAGGTCAGCTTCTCCGCTTGCCGCCAGTACTCCGGCGACTCCGTCGTCCGCTTCGACGAAGTCGAACCCACCTATGGAGCCATTGACGCTCCTGCTGCCCGTCGCATGCCCACGGAACTGCCGGCTGAACTGCTCATTGAGGTCTCGCTCGACGAAACTTTCTTTCTCGAAAAGGCTGCCACCGGAGACCCGCTCCAGTTTACCGTCCGCTCCGACTCCCGCCGCCGCAAAGTCACCATCGTTCCGAAGGGTGCCAAAATCCGCGCCCGCGTCGGCGATATCGACCGCCGGGCCGTTCGCGGCTACAACTCTGGCGTGGGCATTATCCTCGTCGAAATCGAACATCTGGGGCAAATCGTTCCGCTGAAGGCGACCGTCGAAGAAGGCGGCTCCATCTCCGGCCGCACCGGAATCTACGCCCTGATGCCCGCCAACTCCGGCCGTCCCGCCATGGTCTACATTAAGTCCACCCCTCCGCGTTTGCCTAAGGGCCTTCTGCTGCAACTCCGGGTGATACCCTAGTTGTGGAACCGACCGTGATTCAATTTCAACTTGAGACCGACAAAGCCCTCTTCGAAGGCGCCATCACTTTTGGCCAGAAGCAGGTAAAGAAGCTCATCGAGAAGTCGCCTGACTTCTGCCCGATGTATACGCAAAAGGGTAAATGGAAGCATGAAGGGGCCGCCTGGACCCACTGGTGCGACGGGTTCCTCCCCGGAATCCTCTGGCTCTTCCGCCGCTACGAAGCCGACCGCAGAGGCAAGGACGTTGACTACTGGAAGGTCCAGGCGATCCGCTATTCGAAGCCGCTCGAAGTCCGCAAGAACGATCGCGATGTGCACGATCTCGGCTTCATTTTCCTGTCCACCTACTATCGCTGGTACCAGGTCGATCGCAATCCCGAGCACGAAGCCGTCCTCATCGAAGCCGGCAAAACGCTCGCGCTGCGCTTCCGCGAAAAGGGCCAATACCTTCGCTCGTTCGTCAGTGAAGATTCCCTATTCATCGACATCATGATGAACGTCGGCATTATCTTCTACGCCGCCCGCGCCACCGGCGATAAGCACCTCCGCGAGATCGCTCTCCGCCACGCCCTCACCACGCGCCGCATGCTCGTCCGTGGCGATGGGTCCACCGCGCACGAAGGCCTCTTCGACACCACCACCGGTGAGTTCGTCCGCCAAGCCACCCATCAGGGTTATCGCGCCGATTCCTGCTGGTCCCGCGGCCTCGCCTGGGCTCTCTACGGGTTCGGCACCTGCTACGAATATAGCCGCGATCCCCACTTCCTCGAAACCGCCGAAAGCTGCGCCGACTACTACATCACCCATTCCCCCGCCGACGGCGTGGCCCCCTGGGATTTCAACGCCCCTGGAGACAGCCGCAAGCTCCTCGATACCTCGGCCGCAGCCATCGCAGCCTCCGGCCTGCTTCGCCTCTCCCGCTTACTCCAGGACCCCGTTAAGGGCCATTTCTACTGGAACACCGGCCTTCGCATTCTACGCACGCTCTGCGAAAAGCACTTGGCCGACAAAACGAGAGGCTGGGAAGGCATTCTCAAGGGCGGCGTTTATCACCACGACAAAAAACTGGGCGTGAACGAGAGCGTCATTTGGGGTGACCACTTCTTCATCGAAGCTCTCGAACACGCCCTTCGCCACCTGTAAGACTAGTTCGCCGGTTTGCTCATCAACTTCGTTCCAATCACTTCGCCGCTCACCACCATCTCAACCCGACGGTTCTTTTGGCGGTTTGCGGCGCTGCTGTTCGGAACTGCCGGAACCGTTTTACCGAAGCCGACCGAAGTGATCAGGTCGCCGTTCAGCCCCTGTTCGGTCAAGTAGGTGCGGACCGCGTCGGACCGCTGCTCCGACAGCTTTTGATTGAACTCATCGCTGCCCACGTCATCGGTATGGCCTTCCACTTCCAGCTTCAGCCCGGGGTGGGCCAGAATGATGCCCGAGATCTTCGCCAACTTCTCCCGGGTCGGCGGCCGCAGCGTGTACTTGCCGAAATCAAAGAGCACGTCCGAAAGATTCACGATCAACCCACGCGCCGAATCCCGCGTTTCCAAAATCAGATTAAACTGATCGAGCAACTGTTTGCGCAGCGCAGCCTTTTCCTCTTCGGCCCGGAATCGGCCCTTCTCCGCCTCGGCCACGGCGGCCTTTGCGCGTTCCAGGTCGGCCAGCGCTGCCTGCTGCGCCACTAGCGCCGCCTGCTTGGCGACATCCGCTTCGGCCCGCGCTTTCTCCGCTTCGGCCTTGGCTTTCTCCGCTTCCGCACGAGCCACGTCCGCCTCGGCCTTTAACTTTCGCGCCTCGGCCGTCGCGGCTTCGGCTTCGGCCTTAGCTTTCTCCGCCATCGCCCGGTCCGTTTCGGCCTGCTTCCGGCGTTCGGTCTCCAGCCTCGCGTTCTCGGCTTCTTTCTTCGCCCGCTCGCCCTCGGCCACCGCCTCCGCCTGCGCCTTCGCTTCCCGCTCGGCCGCCGTGGCGCGCTCGTTCATCAATTGCTCTTCTTCCCGCCGCTTTACGGTAATCATTCGGGCGTCCTCGGCCGTCTGCACCGCCTCCCGGGAGATCATCGCCACCGGCTTCATCCCTGCCTTGCGCGCCAGATAGCCTTCCGACTGCGCCAGCAGGTCCGTGGCCTTCTTAAAGGTGTCCGCCGCGTACTTCGCAGCCCCCGTCGCACGCGCGATCTGCACGGCCTGCCGGGCTTCGTAAAGCTCCAGCGGCACCTTCGGGTCCACCACCATCTTCTGCGTCACCTGCGACGAATAATTGCCCCGCTGCAGCAGATCGTACTTGGCGTCGATCACGTCCACCTTGCCCACCGTATCCGGCCGCACCACGTTCTCAAGCACCACCACGTCGCTCGGCCGCGTCACCGAAAAATACGGCTCGGCCGTCACGATCAACCCAAACGCCTGGTTCTCCGTCGTCACATTCAGCTTGCTCTTAGTGCCGTTCAGCAACACTTCGCCCAGGTTCGTCGCCCGACCCTCCGGCGTGATCGCCCACATCACATACGTCAAGTACTCCGGCCCATGCATCGTCGCCGGTGCCAAATTGTCGAACTCCACTTCGATTTCGATGTAGCCCTGCTTAGACTCAACCTTCGCCTCGCCCCGCGCCTTCGGCAAGATCGACGTACCCGCAAAATTAATCTTCGTCGCCCCGCTCCGGTGTCGATAGTTAATCGCTTTGGCCGTCTTGGCCACCACTTCGACTTTAAACGTCGTCATCGGGACATCAGGGTCGGGCTTCTGCGCCAACAAAAGTCCGGTCGCAACCAACGAAAGTAAGATTCTCTGCATAGTCGATATAATCATTAAATACTGGATACGCGGCAGCTCCTGCCCGTTACCTTTATAGTGGCAAAATCAGCTTACGTCTGCCGCCCGGCTCCCCCCGAAGGCACGCAAACGGAAATCGCCGGATCCACCCCGAACCGCGCCCGATAACCGGCCCGCATCTTCGCCTCAAACTTCGCCACCACCTCAGGCGCCATCAGGTTCACCGTACACCCCCCGAACCCGCCGCCCGTCATCCGCGCCCCATAAACGCCCTCAATCCCCCGCGCCATCTCCACGAGCGCGTCAAGCTCCACGCAGCTCACCGCAAAGTCATCCCGTAAGCTCGCATGGCTTTCGTAGCAAAGCGCACCCATCGCCGCCGCACTCCCAGCCTCGAGAAACGCTTTCACCCGCCCGTTCTCGCTCACCACATGCCGAGCCCGTTGCCGAATCACCCCTTCTAACTCCTCCACTTGCTCCATCCGTGCATCCCGCAGCGAACGCACCCCCAGCTTGTCCCGCGCCTCGGCACACTCGGCCACCCGCGTCCGATACGCGCTCTGCCCCAACTCATGCCGCACCATCGAATTCACCGTCACAATTGCCAAATCCTCCGGCAATCGAACCACTTGGCTCTCCAGCGTTCGACAGTCAATCTCCAACGCCGCCCCCGCCTCCGCTTTCACGCAGACGTATTGGTCCATCACCCCGCATGGCGTCCCCACAAATCGGTTCTCTGCCCGTCGACACAATTGAATCAAATCCAACTCCGGAATCGGGCGCCCGTCGAGAAGCGCTAGCGCGGTCGCCACTTCTATAGCCGCCGAAGAGCTCAACCCCGCCCCCATTGGAATCGTCGAATGCACCCGCAGATTCGCCGGCTCCACCGGATACCCCGCCCGGAATAGCTCCTTCGCCACCCCCACGATGTAGTCGCTCCAATCGCCCATCGGCTGCACCACCGGCAGTGCCGAACTCGGCCACCGCCGCTCCTGGCCGTTGTTCTCGGAAACTACGCGCAACTCGCCGCCCGCGTTCTTACTCCGCGTCACGTAGCAAGTCAGGTCCAACGCAATCGGCAGCACAAACCCTTCGGTATAGTCGGTGTGTTCGCCGATGATATTCACGCGCCCCGGCGCACGGTAAACCTTCACGTCCGCGCTGTTCCCGCCCCATTTCCGGCGGTGCGCGTCGCTCAGGCTCTCTGTCGTGAGAACCACAGTAAAATTCCTCCAAAACCCAACATCATCACCCCGCTCCACAAGTTCACATTGGTCTGAGCCAGCGGTGCCCGCATCTCCGGAGCCAGTGCTCCCGCTCCCACCAGCAGCAAACCCAGCAAGCCAAAGAACACTCCCATAATCGCGCGAAAGTCCTTCATGTCGCTCTCCCTACCAGAAAAGAATGTTCAACAATAAACAGCCGCAGCCCACGATCACCGCCAACGTCCCCGGCCGCGCATACCAGGGTTCGCCCTCGGCTGACGGCATCTTCGTCAATCCCCACACAAGCCCTTCAAGCTCCCTATCCGCCTTAGCCTTCGTCGCCAAACTCACGCCAATCGTCACGAGGAAACAGGTTGACCAGGCGAAAATCGCAATCCAGAAATTCTGCGCCATCGTCGAAGGGAACGAATGCAGCACCCCGAACATCCCGCCTTTTCCCTCGGCCAGCGTCAAGCTATGCGTAAACCACGCCGCCAGCGTCCCGGATAACAAACCGCTGAACGCCCCGTGCCCCGTCGTCCGCCGCCAGAACATTCCCAGCAAAAACGTCGCAAACAGAGGCGCGTTCACGAACCCGAAAACCAACTGCAGCAGGTCCATGATGTTGTTGTACTGCTGGGCCAAAAACGCCGTCGCAATCGAGAGCGCAATCCCCACGACAGTCGTCATCTTCGCCACCATCAGGTAATGCGCATCCGGAGCACCCTTCCGGATGTAGCTCTGATAAATGTCGTATGTGAACACCGTGTTGAACGCCGTCACGTTCCCCGCCATCCCACCCATAAAGCTCGCCATCAACGCCGTCAGCCCCACCCCCAACATCCCGTTCGGATAGAATTGCACCATCAACGTCGTCAGCGCCTGATCATAGTCGTAGCCCGCGCCCTTCATCGGCAGTGTATAGCCACTCCCCGAGTTCATCAGCGCCACCGCCGCCAACCCCGGCAAAATCACCACAAACGGCAGCAGCATCTTTGGAATCGCCGCCAGCACCGGCGTCCTCCGCGCATCGTTCATCGATCCCGCCGCCATCGCCCGCTGCACCACCAGAAAGTCTGTGCACCAGTAGCCAAAGCTCAACACGAACCCCAGCCCCGCCGCCAACCCAAACCACTCGACGCCCATCCCGTTCTGCTCCGGGCTACCCGTGTACGCCCACAAATGCGTCATCTGTGGCGCGACGTTCTTCTTGATCCCATCCCATCCGCCCACCCGCTGCACGGCGTAAAAGGCGAGCGGCGCAAACCCCAGCACCGTCAAAAAAAACTGCAATACCTCGGTGAAAATCGCGCTCTTCAGTCCGCCGAGAAACGTGTAGACCAGCACAATCGTCGCCGACAAAATCACCGACGCCGTAAAACTCCACCCCAACATCAACTGAAACAGCAGCCCCAGCGCGTACATCGAAACGCCCGAAGAAAACAGCGTCATCACCGCAAAACTGACCGCGTTCAGTCCCCGGGTCTTCTCGTCAAACCGCAGCTTCAAATATTCCGGCACCGACCGCGCCTTGCTGCCGTAGTAAAACGGCATCATAAACACCCCGACGAAGATCATCGCCGGAATCGCCCCCGCCCAGTAAAAATGCGCCGTCATGATGCCGTACTTGGCGCCGGAAGCGCACATCCCGATGAACTCCTGCGCCCCCAGGTTCGCCGCCACAAACGCCAAACTCGTCACCCACAGCGGCGTCGATCGATCCGAAATCAAAAACTGGTCCGCGCTGGCGACCTTGCTGCGTAGGGTCCAACCGATGCCAAGCACGAAGAAAAGGTAGAGGGCGATAATGCCGTAATCGAGAATCGTCAGGGTCAACCCAAGCAGTGTATCGCGTTCCGCGCGTACAATGACTGAGGTCCAATCTATGTGGCAACAGATCTATCTCCCCATCGGCGGCAACCTCGCCGCCTCCGCGCTGGTCGCGGGCCTACCCATCTTGACCCTGCTTCTTATGCTCGGCGTCTTCCGCAAACCGGCGTGGCTAGCCGGCCTCTCGGGCCTTGCCACCGCCGTCGTCGTCTCGCTCTTCGCCTACGGCATGCCCGCCCCGGCCGTCTTCAGCGCGGTCACCTACGGCGCCGCTTTCGGCCTCCTGCCCATCGGCTGGATCGTCTTCTCCGCCATCCTTCTCTACCGCATCACCCTCGAAACCGGCAACTTCGAAATCGTTAAGGATTCCATCGGCAATCTCACGCCCGACCGTCGCCTCCAAGCCCTGCTGATCGCCTTCGCCTTCGGAGCCTTCATCGAAGGGGCCGCCGGCTTCGGCAGCCCCGTCGCCGTCGCCGCCGCCATGCTCACCGGACTCGGCTTCTCGCCCTTCTACGCCGCCGGCATCTGCCTTCTGGCCAACACCGCCCCCGTGGCTTTCGGTTCTATCGGTATCCCGGTCACCACTCTCGCTCTCACCACCGGCCTGCCCGTCCGCGAACTCAGCGCCCAGGTCGGTCGCCTCTGCGCCCCGTTGTCCCTCTTCGTTCCGTCATACCTCATGCTCGTCATGGGCGGCTGGCGCGCGTTGAAAGGCGTCCTCCCCGCTGCTCTCCTCTGCGGCGGTGCTTTTGCCGGATTGCAATATCTCGTCTCCAACTTCCTCGGCCCGGAACTCGTCGATATCACCAGCTCCCTCGCCGCCATCGGCTCCCTCGTCATCCTCTTCAAGTTCTGGAAGCCAAAAGATACCTTCCATCTCGAAGGCGAAGTCACCGCCGCTCCGGAAAAGAAACACTACACCGGCATGCAGCTCTTCCGCGCTTGGCTGCCGTACCTCCTCCTCGTCGTCTTCGTCCTCATTTGGGGCGAGAAAGACGTCAAAGCCTATCTCAATACCTACACCATCAACATCCCCTGGCCCGGCCTCCACAACATGGTCGAACGCATCGCCCCCACCGTCCCCAAGCCGGCTCCCTACGCCGCCATGTACGCCTTCTCCTGGCTCTCCGCCTCCGGCACTTCCTGCCTGCTCGCCGGCATCGTAGCCGCTTTATGCCTCGGCGTGTCGCCGAAGAAATTCGGCGGCATGCTCGTTACAACCGCCAGGCAACTCGCCCTCTCGCTGCTCACCATTGCGACCGTCCTCGGTCTCGCGTTCCTGATGAACTACTCCGGCGCCACCGCCACTCTCGGCCTCGCCTTTGCCTCCACCGGCTCCACGTTCCCCTTCTTCTCTGCCATGCTCGGCTGGCTTGGCGTCTTCCTCACCGGCTCCGACACCTCCGCCAACGCCCTCTTCGGCAACCTGCAAGTCGTCACCGCCAACAGCCTCGGCCTCGACCCGGTGCTCATGGCTTCGGCCAACTCCAGCGGCGGCGTCATGGGCAAAATGATCAGCTTGCAAAGCATCGCCGTGGCCGCTGCGGCCACCGGCATGAAAGCCGCCGACGAAGCCAAGCTATTCCGCTTCACGCTTCGTCACAGCGTCTTCCTGGCCACCCTAACCGGCCTGCTGACCGTCCTCTACGCCTACGTGCTCTAGCCGGTTCAGTACCTCGTGGGGCGTTAACAGCGCCCCGCAAAACTCGAGCCCCGTCTGATACCAACCCCTCTGCTCCCGCTGATTCCTCACGACAGCCATGCCGATCAGTTGCAGCTCTTTCTCCCGCAAATGAATCTGCGTCCCCACCGGGATTCGTTCGCGAACCATCAAAGCCATCCCCCGGCGCGTAATATCGATGCACGGGCCTTGCGCCGACCGCTCCCGGCCGCACCCTTCCGCCCAGCGAATCTCGACTTTGTGCTCCACCCGCAAGCGGCGAGCTAAACGTTTTTCACTAGCCATGCTGACTCCTACTAGAATCCTGCCTCCCCTAGTCCCGAAGAGCAATAGCCCATTTGGGCCAAGATAACCTTAGTACCTTAAACTTTGTCGGGACCTCGCGTGGACGAAAAGCATTTGCTGGGCCGCTCGACCGCCCAAGCGAGCGGTCGGCAGGCAATTGGCTTCTTTTCAATACATCCTGGTAATATTCCAACGGAAAGAACGTATACCCGCGGTCGTAGCACCGCGCGGGCCGCGCCGCCCAAATCCCGCCGTGAAAAACGAAAATCTCATTGGACCACAACACGACCTCGCTTCTAAGCCCCGGCCCGTGCGGCGTCGAGTACCGGTTGGTCTTGGCCCGCACATAGCCGTGCCCATCGACAAGCTGACACCGAAGCGCAGATCCGCCCACGGCAACCGATGCGGCTGCTCCTGACGGATCGACTCTCCCACGGAAATCTCTCGCCCGGTAATCAGACGATCCTGCTTGGCATCAAAAACAATTTCTCTTGCTTTTGTTTCAGAAACATTTATAATAACGAAGAATTCTCTTGTTTTCCGACGAGAGATATCTGGACGCCGCACCCATTCCCGCATGGCGCGCGGCGTCCAGACCAGTTCACCGCCCCTTTGTCGCCAACACCGCATTCTGGGGATCAAGCGTCACCTTCACCGGCACCCCCGCCAGCTTCAGCCGATACGGCGTACTCGCCCCATCCGTCCGAATCCACTGCGTCGCCGTCTTCCCGCCCCGATACACAATCTCCACCGGCACATCCACCGAAAACTCCTCGTCCACCTCGCTCTGCTCAATCGTCCCCTGGCCTAATATCTTGCTCGCGCTCAACTTCAACGTCGGAATCCCCGTGCCGTTGATCCAGGTCCCTGCGAAATTTTCCAGCTTCGGGTCGACATCCCCCTTCGGCAGCAGCCGCGCCGCCTCCCGCAAAAAACCCGCCGCGCTCAACTTGCGGCCCTGATATTCCCGCACAACTTTCGCTAGCAGTTGGTCCCACGCCGCATCCCCCAACCGCCGCCGCAGCATGTGCAAAATCCAAGTTCCCTTCTCGTACGTAATCGTCCGCCAAGCCTGCGGAGCCTCCGACGATTCCAAGCGCAACCCCAACCGGATCGGCCCCACCGAATCGATCGTCTTCCCCGCTTTCGTCTTACTCAAAAGGTGCTGACGATACCCATCCAGCACTTGGTCGAGCACCTTTAAGCCCTTTCGCTTTTCGAGCAGCATCAGCGCCGAATAGTTTGCCAGCGCCTCCATCATCCACTCTTCCTGGTAGCTCGAACTCGCCACCTGGTTGCCCCACCATTGATGCGCCACCTCATGCGCCACCAGAATGTCAGAAAAAAACAAACGCTGATAAACGTCATCCGTGGACGCCGGCCGATCCCGCGGATCCAGATACGACAGGGTCGAAAGATAAATCAACCCGGGAAACCCTTGCCCAAACGTTCCCGGAATCGGCGAAACCGACAGCGTCTTCAGCGGCGGCGGCCCCAGCTTCAAAGCCAAAAATTCGTAGGCATCCGCCACCTCCCCCGCCAGCCGCGCGATCGATTGTGCCGGGCTAGGGCTCGGGGCGGGGGCCGGGGCCAGCGTCTCCAGACCCCGCCGCACCGGCCCCCGCTGCATCGGCCCCAGCGACGGAGCCACCAGCAACTCCTGCCGCCGCGGGGCCACCAGCGCCGACTCTACCGCCTGATTGGCGTACATCTCCACCTTTAGCCCGCCTCGCTCCACCGTCGACCGTTTATACTCCCCCACGTTGAAGCCCACAAACCGCAAAGGCACCTTCGACCCGAACTCGCTCTCCACCGTCAGCGGATCCTCCGTCGCCTTCTCGCCCCTCATCTCCCCGCTCGCTACCACCGTCAACTTTCGGGCATGACGAAACGCCATCGAATACGTCGTGAACTGCGTACCGTGGTGCGGATACCAGGTTCCCCGCGCGCTCACCGCGTAAACCCCATTGCCCGCCGCGTAAACTACGTTGCCTTCGTGCTCGATCTCCACCTCATGCGCCCCTGCCGTCAGCGCCGCCGCCGGGCTCAGCAGAAACGCCTCGTCGTCACTGCCCCGCAACAGGCTCCCCCGCAAACTCTCCCGCTGGTAAACCTCCACCGGCTGCCCATCAATCCGCGCGGCCGTCACCCGCATCCGCCGCGAAATATCAAACGCCAGCAGCGCCCCGGTTCGCTTCCGCGCCCCTACCGCCGGCATCACGATCTGCACCCTTGTCGTCGCTTTCAGTTGCAGATTCGCGTCCAGCGCAGCCTCAATCTTGAGGTGCCGTACCTCGAAATCCAGCTCCGGCACCGTCGAACGCCCCTGCCGCGTCCGCCGGGCCGGGAAACTGGTCCAAATGTCGTAGTAGCTGCGCGTGTCCCGAAACGTCAATTGCGCTACGGTCACTTCGTCCCTGGCCTGCGGATCAAAGATCACATCGAAGTTCCCAAACCGCGTCTTCGCCAGCGCCGCGAAGAATAGCCCCTTCTCCGGCTCAATTCCTCCCGCGATGTCCTCGATCAGCCGTGTTTCAAAACTCCCCGTCAGGCTTCGTAAAGTAGGCGTCCATTGCCCGGCCAGCAACGCTCCCATCTCGGCCATCGGCTGCAGTTGCCGGTCCGCGATCATGGCCTCCATCTCTGCCCCCGTCCGGTCGGTAAATAGTAGCAGAGCACCCTTGAAATGCTCGTTCAAGGTCGGCGTCTGGGTGTAGTGGGCCAGCGATGCCCGCTCGCTCGCGTCCGGCGGCACCAGCAGCAACTCCCCATCTCCCTGCTCAGTTTCGGCACTGAAAAAAGCCGCCATCGGAGCCCCCGCCACTGGCTTGGCCAAAATCAGGTACCCGTCGGTCAAAAACAGCTTTACATCGTCCCGCAGGATAGTAAAGTCCCTCACGCGATAACACCGGCCTGGGTCGAACGACGCCTCTCGCAACAGCGCCGCCGTCTCTGCCGCCGTGGCCCCGAGCCCTAAGCCCGCCGTCCACAGCAGCCAAAATCCGCTAAATAAACATCTCTTCGTCGGAAGTAACTTGTGCCACATTTGCAGGGGAACCCTTTAGCAAGTGTGCCACGGCCGAACGTACCCCGGCTGCCACCCCATTGATCTCCCGAATAGGCTTATTGATTGTCGTGTGAACGCTAGTCACCGTTCCCTGCACCCGCGAAATCGTATCGTTTAGTAGCCCTTCCACTTTATCAATCTGTAGACGCGCCCGCCCCGACGCATCGTCGAGAAAACCTTCCACTTTATCCATCTGCACCCGAGCCCGGCTCGATGCGTCATCAATGAAAGTATCCAGTTTCCCTAACTGCGACTTCGTCATATCCAACACATCGTTGGCGCGCCCCGTGACGCTGCTGATCTTCTCCCGCGACTCAGTCATCACGTTCTCAGCCTGAGCCAAAACTTTCGCCGCCGTCGCCAAGGTAGCCTCCGCCTTAGGCAGAAACCCATCCAAACTCTTTTTAATGTCCCCCGCGGTTTTAGCCAGGCGAATTGCCGCTATGGCTTGTGCCACAAAGGAAATGGCGGTGATTCCAACGAACACGGTCATTATTGTGAGTAGAGATTCCTGATTCATAAGGCGGAGAAATTACCTGGGTCAAATCGAACGAAACTAATCGGCAGCCATGCTGGCATCGTCCCGCATCGCATCGCGGTACGCTTGCTTGCCGGCATCTACAGCGGCCACCACTTGCTCTTTTTGGCGAGTCAGAACGGCCTTGCCTTTGTCGACAGCGTCAGCTGCCTGCTCCCTCAAGTCTTCCGATTTCCGAAGTACTTGGTCTGCCAAATCTTCCGATTTGCGTTTCAAAAACTCTTTGCTTTCATCAGCCTTGGACCGGAGCAGCGTTCGGGTCTCTTCGCCAGACTTCGGGGCGAAAAGAATTCCAACGGCCACGCCAATTCCAATGCCCAAAAAGAAATACGGCATGCTCTTATCTTCTTCCATTTTTTCCCTCATTTGTAGTGTACAGCAGTCTCTAAAAGCAGAGACGTTTCCTACACCCGAAACTGTTGCAGACTATTTCCATATGGCTATGCGTCGCACCGTGTCAAAACTCTACTCCGGGGAAGCTCTCATGAACTTCGCCCTTCGCTCCCTCAGCAGCCGATCGTCCACCGTCGCCGAACTCAAAAAGAAGCTCGAAGCCCGCGCCGAAGACCCCGCCGAAATCCCCGGCATCCTCGCCCGCCTCGAAGAGTCCCGCCTGCTCAACGACCAACGCTTCGCTGAATCCTACGCCCAAGGCCGCCGCGACCTCCGTCTGTTCGGCCCTCAACGCGTCCGCCGCGAACTCGCCCAACGCCAAATCCCCAAAGCCGTCGTCGAGGCCTCCCTCACCGAAGCCTACGGCGCTCTCGACGAAGTCGCGCTTGCCCTCGCCCACCTGGAACGGAAAATCCGAGTACCGGACCCCGCTGCCCACTTCAAGGACCCCAAAAACCTCCAAAGCGCGTTCCGAAAACTGGTCTACGCCGGCTACTCTCCCGGCGCCGCCA
>Ga0136639_10000307_pt1 | contig 15748 bp, 15 predicted proteins | sample AntDrymUQ8592106_2_FD_113739 | JGI IMG/M metagenome (GOLD analysis project Ga0136639, IMG submission 113739) | Polar desert sand microbial communities from Dry Valleys, Antarctica - metaG UQ859 (21.06) | ecosystem: Environmental > Terrestrial > Soil > Desert | place: Antarctica: Dry Valley...
CGAAGAACGAAGTGGCGGCGGCGGCGGCGGAAATCGCGGCGGCGGCGGCGGTGGTCGCGGCGGCTACGGCGGCGGCGGCGGCGGCGGTGGCGGTGGCGGTGGCGGGCGCGACAAGCGCTACTAGGCCCAGACCCTGGCCGACTCATCCCCGGCAGCAAAAATTTCACAAAAGACCCGTCCGACTTCCCGGATGGGTCTTTTTTTTGCGCTGGAAGGGGTTTTGGCGCCCCTCCACGCCCGCTTGGTTTTCGTCGATTTCACCGTGTAGGGGAGTAAATTTGTTTGTTGTCAATGGGTTGCTCCTGCGTCCCCTGCAAATTATGGAGGGGTGGGTGGGGCTGATTTCCGCAATTTCATTACGTCTGAACTTGTGCTGAAATTTTTTCAACCAACTAATGGTCCGTCTGTATTGGGGGGAAATGCCAATCCAGCGCCTAATAATTATGAAAATAAATCGCTCATCCATCGCGGTCCTTGCCGCCATTCTCGTGGTCTCTGGGGCTGCCTCCGCGGCCACCGTCAGTGTCACCTACAATGCTAATAGGACTTTGGATCCATCTGCTGCGACCGGAGCCGAGTCTGTGGTCGCAAATTGGAACAACTTGAGCGTCGTGGCGTCCCCGAATTTCACTTCTGGAGCGTTGATGGATAACAGCGGCGACGCCACTTCGATGACGGTCACCAGTGCAGGATGGGGTGGCTACGTCTCAATGAGCAACGATGGCTCCGATTTCATCAAGCTGTATGAAGCTGGGCTTATGATTCAGGGTGATGTTACAGCCGGAAACGCCTCACTGGTCATCACTGGGATTACCTTTCAAGTGTACGATGTTTACATCTACTACACCCATTTCCCGATTGGTTCGGACACCCTCCAAACATGGACGGCTCAAGCCGGGCTGTTGCCAAGCCAGACCCTCTACGGGACCAACAACAAGGGCCACGGTCATGACTGGGGCGACTTTCAGCAATACCAGACATCAGACCGTGCCACCGCTGTCACTCAAGCCACAACCACGGGCGCAGACGGCGGCGGCAACTGGCTGAAATTCACCGGCGTGAGCGGTTCAACGCTCACCCTCACCAGCACTGACACGAACTTCCCGGATATTGAAGGTTTCAAACAGCGCGGTATTGCCGGTTTCCAAATCGTTGAATCCACCATCATCCCCGAGCCCTCAACGGTCTTGGCCTTCGGCCTTGGCGCTGGCATCTTCGCCCTGCGCCGCCGCCGGGCATAACTGAGCCGTTCTCAAGCGCCCCCGCCATCCTGGCGAGTGGGCGTTTTTTTGGGCCCGGACCGAATGATTTGCACGATTCCGCGGACTGCGCGGGTAGCCTAAGCGGCTGAAATTGAATCAATCGATCGAATGAGAAAACTTGGGACAATCGCGGGGCTGGGGATGGTGTTGGTAGGACTTGCGCACGGGGACGTGGTGCTCTCGCCGCTCTTCAGTGACCATGCGGTGCTGCAGCGTGACAAGCCGCTGCCGGTCTGGGGCACGGCCGAGCCGGGCGAGAAGGTGGCGGTGAGCTTGGGGAGCCAGAAGGGGAGCGGGGTGGCGGGGCCGGACGGCCGCTGGATGGTGACTTTGCCGGCCCAGCCGGTGTCAAAGGAGCCATTGGTGCTCAGCGTGAGCGGCAAAAACCAGCTGACCCGCCAGGACATCCTGCTCGGCGACGTCTGGCTGTGCAGCGGCCAGTCGAACATGGACTGGCCGCTCGGTGCCTGCGATGTGCCGCAGGACATCGCCTCGGCGGACAATCCTCAAATCAGGCATTTCCGCGTCGGCTACCACTTTTCCGCGGTGAAGGTCAGCGAGGTCCAGGGCACCTGGGCTGTCTCGGGTCCTGGCACCGCGGCGGGTTTCAGCGCCGTCGGGTATTACTTTGGGCGCAAGCTCCAGGCAGAGACCGGCGTGCCGATCGGCCTTCTAACAAGCCCGGTGGGCGGCACCAACATTGAGCTCTGGATCTCCCAGGAAACCTTGTTGGACACGCCCGCGCTCGAGCCGTACGCCAAGCAAATGCGCGAGTCGCTCGATACCTATCAGCAACAACTGCGCGCCGCCCTGCCGGCCCTGCGCGAGTGGAGTGAAATTGCCGCAAAAGTTCCCGCGGCGGAAAAGCTGCCGATGCCACCCGCCTGGCCGGACTTTCCCTTCAGCGAGCGGGTCAACCGGCCGCGCTGCGTCACGCTGCACAACGGGATGATCGCCCCGCTGGTGCCGTTTTCCGTCCGCGGTGCCATCTGGTACCAAGGCGAGAGCAATGCGGATGACGTCCTCTATCTGGAGAAAAAGCGCGCCATGGTCGAGGAGTGGCGACGGCTCTTCAACAACCCGCAAATGCCCTTCTACTTCGTCCAGCTCGCCGCCTGGCTCGCCCCGGACGAGGTTCCCGCCGGCGGCGGATGGGGGATGATCCGCGACCTGCAGCGCCAGTGCCTAACCATCCCTAACACCGGCATGGCCAGCGCTCTTGACCTCGGCAACGCCGAGGACATCCACCCGAAAAACAAGGCCGATGTCGGAGAGCGCCTTGCCCTCTGGGCCCTGCGCAATGAATACGGCAAAAAGGATCTCACCGTTAGTGGCCCCTTGTTCCGCGACCTAAACATCGATGGCAACCGCATCCAACTGCGCTTCGACTCGCTTGGCGGCGGACTCATGGTCGGCAAGAAGGACGGCCGCCATCCCACCGTCGAGGACTCCGGCACCAAGCTCAAGCGCTTCGCCATCGCCGGCGCGGATCAAAAATGGGTGTGGGCGGATGCCGTCATCTCTGGGGACACCGTCATCCTGAGCTCGCCCGAGGTCCCCACCCCGGTCGCCGCCCGCTACGCCTACTCCGGCAACCCCGCCGGCGCCAACCTCTATAACAAGGCCGGACTTCCCGCCTCGCCATTCCGCACCGACAAATGGTAGCAACCATTGCCACTCCAAGCGGTTTCTAGCTAACCGGTTTTTCCAACATCCACAGCCATGCCGACTAACAATATCAACGACGACTCCAACCAATCCAGCGGGCTCATGACGCGGCGCAGCGCGATGACCCGCCTGGCCATCGGCGGGCTCGCCGCCATCGGTGGCTCCGCCATCCGCTTGAACGCCGCCGAGGATGCCGCCCAGGAATTCACCTTCTTTGTCACCGCCGACCCGCAAATCCACCTCGACAAGTGGGGCACAGCCGGCACCGAAATGGCCATCGAGGCCATCAACGCCCTGCCGGGCAAGCCGTTCCCGCTTGGCGGCGTGGTCGCCGAACCGCGCGCCATCCTGGTCGCCGGCGATCTGGTAGATACTGTTGGTGACCCGCGCCACTGGGAAACCTACAAGAGCTTCTTCGACCCTAACGGCAAGACCCGCGTCCGCTTCCCGGCCTTCGAGTGCATCGGCAACCACGACCTCGGCGGCGAGGGCCGCGACGGCTTTGGCAAAGTCCAAGTCGAGTACATGGCACGCTGCCAGGCCCGGAAGGGTCCGGAAAAGTTCTTCTACGACAAGAACAACTACCACTACTCGTGGGACTGGGGCCAGCTCCACCTGGTCAACCTCAACCTCTTCCCCGGCAACCAGCCACGCCCGGTCTACGACCGCGAGGTCGGCTGGAACGACCCGCGCAACAGCCTGGATTTCCTCATCGAGGACCTCAAGAAAAACGTCGGCGAGAGCGGCCGCCCCATCGTCATGATGTGGCACTACGGCCTGCGCGGCTGGGGCCTGGAAAAGTGGTGGACCACCGAAGACCTCGACAACCTCAAGAAGGCCATCACTGGCTACAACGTCGTCCTCATCCTCCACGGCCACGAGCACTCCTACGCTCGTTACGAGTGGGAAGGCTACCCGGTCTTCATGGCTCCTTCCCCCCAGCGCGACCGCGACCCGAAAACCCCGGAGGTCCCCAGCACCCCGAAGGGCTTCCTCGTCATCCGCTTGAAGGGCAACGAACTCCAACTCGCCCACCACGACACTAAGGATTGGACCGACACCTGGAAAAAATCCATCTCCCTCGGGGCCAAGATCGGCAGTTAGGCCGCCTCTTGATCCGACCGATCAGTCCGATCGGTCGGATCATTCGATTCTCTTCGGGGAATTCACCCGCTACTTCTGCGCCTTCAAGAACTCCAGCACGTCGGCGAGCTCCTGGGCTTTGAGGATCAGGCCCATCGGCGGCATCGGGCTGACCGGCGTCTGGTCAAAGCCTTCCGCCAGCGCGGCGCTTGGCTCCAACAGCGCCTGCTGGAGGTAGGCCGCATTTTTCTTGCTGGCGATCTTGTCCAGCGGCGGACCCACGGCGCTGCCCTTGCCGCCTAACATGTGGCAGTTGACGCACCCCGCTGTTGGATTGTTCCAGAAGATCTCCTCGCCGCGCTTGGCGTCGCCCGCGGCAAGCTCATCCTGGGCGGCGCTGGCCTGCGGGATCATCTCAGTGAGCTTGATGTCGTCAAACCATGTCTCGCCGGCGCGAGCGTTGAAGGAAATGCTGATGTCCGTCTTCGGGTTGGTGCTGCTGTTGAACATGGTGTCCACCTCGCGCCAGTCGGTCGTGGCGCTCACCGCGGCGCTCTCCACCTTGCGCTCGCGCTCGGTTAGCAACGCACGTCCGCGGCCAACCAGGCCCGCGGTTTTGATCCAACCCGACAGGCGGTAGTTCGTATTGGCCTTGAGCTCCGCGTGGACCACCAGTGCCTTGTCAGACTGCTGGTCGGCGGAAATGTGCAGCGAACGCTCGCCGCTTTTCGACTTCGCGTGATCTTCCCCACGTAGCGAACTTCGTGAGAAGTTCGGCGGGGTGAACCACTTTCCGCCAGAACGCCCGAACACGCAAGGAACGGCCCACCTCCCCCCGCCGAAGCTCTCACGAGCTTCGCGACGTTGCGCATAAAAAAGCCGCTGCGGGGAAAACCCGCAGCGGCGAAGTTAGGATCGGCGTTTAGTCGCTTGGCTACTTGAGCGACTTAAGGAAGGCGAGCACGTCGGCGAGTTCCTGCGGTTTTAGGATCAGTCCCATGGGTGGCATCGGGCTGACCGGGCTCTGGGCGAAGCTTTCAGCGAGTTTGGCGCTTGGCTCGACCAGGGATTCCAGCAGATAGGCTTCGTCGCGCTTGCTGGCGACCTTGTCCAGGGCGGGTCCAACAGCGCTGCCCTTGCCGCCGAGCATGTGGCAGTTGATGCAGGCGGCCGTCGGGTGGGTGGCAAAGATATCGGCGCCGCGCTTGGCATCGCCCGCCGTGACCTTCTCGCCGGCATCCTGGAGTGGCAGCATCTCGCTGAGGCGCACATCGTCAAACCAGACGTCGCCGGATTCCCCCGCGACCACCAGGTGGATGTTGGATTGCAGGTTGGTGCCGCTGTTAAACAGCGTGTCAACCTCATGCCAGTCGCTCTCACCGGTGACAATGGGCGTCTCGGTGTTGCGCGCGCGGTCCACCATGAATGCCCGGCCGCGCAGCTCCTTGGTCCGGATCCAGCCGGACAGGCGATAATAGGTGTTAGCCTTCAGCTCCTGTTGGATGACCAGCGCCTTCTCGACATACTTGTTGGAGCGGGCCTCGATCGCCAGCACCTTGGTGCCAGACTTCGGCTCCTTGTCGGTGACCCTCCAGACGGCGGCCTCGTTGCCCAGGGCGGTGCCATAGTTATCGGTTGTCCAACTGGCGGGGGCACCATCCGGGCCGGCCTGCTCGAAGTCCGAGTTGGCGAGGATGTTGGGACCCTGTTTGAACGCCTTGTGCTTTTGCGAGAGCACCCGGACGCCTTCGGAAAGCCACTCATCCTTAATGACATCTGGGGAGCTGCTGATGCTGCCGACGAGCGTCGTGATCTCCGGACTCGTCGGGAACTCGGCGAGTTTGACAAAGGCCGCCAAACGCGTGACCGGGTCCGCGTCCGTGAGCGTGCTCGAGCCAAACAGCAGCTTCTGCGCGGCCGCGTCGTTGCCTAGCGCGCGCACCGCATTGCGGCGCAGGCCGGCACCCTTGCCTAACAAGGCGGCCTGGTGGGTCTTCTCGTCGAGTTCGCCGAGTCCCTGCAGGACCCAGAGCGCGTGAACCGCGGCGCGCTCGTTGCCACCGGAGACCACCAGCTTGCGCAGCTCGGGCGCGGCATCCTTCTTGCCGCCATCGACCAACAACTGTTGGGCCTTGAGGCGCCAGAACTGGTTCTCGTCTCCAAGGGCGGCGAGGAGATTGGCGGTGGTGGCGCCTTTCAGGTTGGTGATGGCCGGCTTCTTGGCCTTCTCCCAGACGACTCGATAGATCCGGCCGCGGTCGTGGTCGCGCAGCGGGTTCTCGTGGGCGCCGCCCGTGCCGGTGGTGGCGTCAAACCCGCCGTTTCCAGCAGAGGGTGTTGGGTTGTGTTGGATGATGAAGTTCTGGAAGTCGGCAAACCAGACCGCTCCGTCCGGGCCGACCTCGGAGTAGACCGGGGACATCCACTCGTCGGTGCTGGCCACCAGGTTGAAGCCATCGTGGGCGGTGTAGCCGGCGCCGTCGGGGCGCACATCCATCAGCCCGATGAGCTTCATCGTCGGCTCGGTGACCATGGCCATGCCCTGAAGCTTGGCCGGCAGATTGGCGCTTTCGATGAACGCGCTGCCGGCCGCGGCGGTGTAGCCGCCCATCACATCGACCTGGCGGTAGTTAGGCGTGATGGCGTGGGCCTCGTTGACCCGGTTGATGCGCTTGGCGCTCATGCCGCGCATCCCGTCAGGAAACACCGTGCGCGGAATCCCGCCGTAGAAAATTGGCGCGCCGTTGGCCGTGCCGCCAAACTGGTCACCCCACATGTTCTGGCTGTGCGCCCACGAGTTGTTGGAAAACTGATGGAGGAACTCAAGCTTCGAGCCGTCCGCCTTGAAGCGGTAGGTCCCCATGCCAAAGCCCATCGACTTGCCGCCCACCTCGCCGCCAAATCCCGAGTACCCGACGCAGCCATACAGCCAGTTGTCGTAGCCGTAGTGGAGGTTGCTCGCCTGGGCGTGGGTGTCGCCGATGCCCCAGCCGGTCATGATTTCCTCACGCACGTCGGCCTTGTCGTCGCCGTTGGTGTCCTTGAGGAAAATGAAGCGCGGCGGCTGGCTAACAACGATGCCGCCGTCGGCAAACACAATGCCTGTTGGAATGTTGAGCCCCTCGGCAAACACGGTGAACTTGTCCGCCTTGCCGTCGCCGTTGGTGTCCTCGCAGATGCGGATGCTGTCCGACCCCACGCCGTCGGGCTTGACCCCGTGCGGATAGTCGCTGGTTTCCGCCACCCAGCAGCGGCCGCGCTCATCAAAGGCAAACGCGATCGGCTTGCGGATGTCCGGCTCGCTGGCAAACAGTTCCAGGCGCATCCCGGCAGGCACCTGGGTGCGCTCCATGCTGCCCTTCACGCTCAACGGATGTTGGAAACTGATAGCCTCCGGGCGCCGCTCGTAGTTGGCGACAAACTTGTTTGACTCGCGGACCTCCTTCTCGCGCCCGGCGAGGAACTTCTCCCATTCGCCCTTCACCTTGTCACCGACGCTCCAGACAATCGCGTTGCGCAGCAGGCGCTGGAAGTCGGGGGTTTTCCATGTCCGCTCGTCGTGGCCGCTGGCCGTGTAGCAGACCCGGCCCTTGCCCTGGTTGCGCACCCATGTCCATGGCTCATGCTTGTCGCCCTCGACGCGCTCCATGAGCACCGTGCGGCCTTCCTCGTTGTGCTTGGCGTGCACGTAGGTCTCGTCCCAGCTCGTGAACTCCTTGACGCCTTCCATCACCGGGTGGTCGGCCTTGAGGATTGTCGCCTTGAATTCGCCCCCGCCATGGCTGGCAAATTGCCCGCCGACCATCGCGATGAACCCGTCGTTGTTAGTAAAACAGGCGCTCGCGCAGTGGACCGGCACAAACCCGCGGCCGCTCTCGACAAACTTGCTCAACGCGGCGAACTCCTCGGGCTTGATCGTGTCGTGGTTGGCGTAGAGCATCACCGCGTCGTAGTGGGCCAGGGTCTCCAGGTTGAGGCAGTCGGGCTTGGTGAAGTAGTCGAAGTAGATCGCCTCGCGGCCCAGCGATTCCATCAGATAGGGAAGGTACTTCCCCGAATCGTGGTGCTCGCTTTCATGCCCCAGGAACAGCACCCGGATCGGCCGGGCCTCGGCGGCAATGACGGGCGCGATGGCTAACATCGCAAGCGCCCCAAGGAGCAGCACGCGGCACGCCGCGAGGAGTTGGCAGGGACCGTGGCTAGTTTTTCTCATGGAGGCTTGGATCTACGGGAGATGCACCTTCCCGTCTATCGCCGGAATGGCACGCTCCTGCTCTAATCAATGGAGGGGCCGGGGCGCTTCTGTTATTTAACAAGAAGTCGTCCGGCAGGCGTGTGCCGGTGAAATCCAAGATGGCCCGCACAAGGTGGTTCATCGCATCCAGGCTGGCGCGCAGAGTGCTCGCCAACTGGCGTGAGGTCGGGTCCAGGTTGGAGCACGGGCGCTTCAGACTCCGGCGGCGGCTTGCAGCCTTGCCAGTTCACGGTGCAGGGAGGCGGTGTCGCCGGGCGGCAGGGAAAGGATTCCCGGAACGTGTTCAAGCCCGCAGGCGCTGCTGGCAATGACCGGGACGCCGCGCGCGGCAGCCTCAAGCAGCCGCCGTGGCTTGTTCTCGACCCAGGCCGGGCAGACCACGGCGGCCGCGGCATCCAGCCACGCGCTAGTGGATGGAGGGGTGGAAACGGCCCGGCCGGCCCAAAAGTCCGGCCCCTCGAGGTTGCGGCCAAGCGCCACGAGTTCAAGATCCAGCCCGTCGATGGCGGCGCGCATCTCATACGCGCCCTTGCGACCGACGCACGGGCCGGTGAAAACAATCCGCCTGCCGGCAGGCACCGCCGTGGCGGCCGGACACGCCCAATCTAGCAGGGTCGTCTTGTGCGGATAGATTTTGGCGATGTCGCTGTGCGGGGTGATGAGGCGCTTGGCGTGGCGCAGGGCTGCGGATTCCAGCTCCAACAGTTCGGCGGGTGCCCGGAAGTCACGCAAGGTTGGACTCTGCGGGTGAGCGGCGAAGGCCGCGTCGAGCCGCACGTGGAGCTCGGCGAGCGGCAGGGTGGTCATCAACACGTCAAACGAGCGGCCCGCCAGGTGGCCATCGCGCCACAGGAAGGGCAGCAGGTTCTGCATGACCGTCACGTGCGCCACCGTGAAGTCGAGCCGCTTGGCCTGGCTGCGCGCTAGATTCTCGCTCGCGGCTAACAATGCCTTCTGCCGCGCCGCCCCCTGCGCCGCTAAGCGCCGCGACGACCAAGCCCGGTGCAGGGTCACCCAGCGCGACTGGACGATGCGTCCAAACCCGCCGGTGCTCCACGCGTAGTTAGACTTGCGGTAGCGCAAGCCATCCAGCGGCACGGCCAGCAGGTCGCCGCCGCGCCGCTGGGATGTGATATAGCCATCGTGCTCGGGCCAATACTCGTCGACCAGAAAGGCCCGCCGCTCGGTGGCGGAAAAGGCCAACTGCGGCGCGTGGCGGAAGCACTCGGTGACGTTGCAGGTGATGCAGTTGCCCATCAGGGCCGGCTTCTTGCGCGACCCCGGGTCCGGAGCGGCGGCGGAGGCTTCGGCGTGGGTCCGGAATCGCACAACCAATTGTTCGGCGTCCATCTCCACCTCGATCCGCAGCTTCCCGGCGGCGCGAAAGCGGAAGTCGACATAGTTCCAAAAAACCGTGGCATCCCGCCCGCTCTCCGCCAGCGACCCGGCAATCACCCGGGTGTGCGCGTGGCGCTCGACAATCTCCAGCTCAGCCGTGAGCGCCGCGTCATACAAGGCGTTGGACAACTGGCACAGCCCACCGCCCACGCTCGGAATGATGCACCCCTCGCGCAGCTCGCGCCCAGCCACATAACCGCGCCGCCGGGTCGGCCGACCCACATGCGCCCAAAAACTAAACACCTTCCCCGCCTCCACCTCCAGCCCGTCAAGCGCACGGATCGCCTGGCGCAGGTTGTGGACTTTTCCTAACAACAACACCCGCTCCCGCGGGTCGTGCTCGGTCCACAGCTTGCTGCTAGATAGGGCAACCACCGGTGCCCCGCCCAGGGTGTTAGCCTTGCGGCTGCGCAGCGCCGCGCATGAGTCAAGCGCCGCCCGGCGGGCCTGGAACAACATCGCCTTGCCGCGGAAAGCCAACGCCTGCATTGGCGAGTGACTGCGTTCCGAGCGAGGGTTCATTGATGCGGGGAGTCTGAGAGTCGAAGGCCAGAACGTCGCAAATCGGGAAGATGGGGGCAAGCGCAGGTGTCTCCGCGGAAGGTCTTCGCGCCAACACCGCGAATGAGCTGCCCCTGTTTGGAGTGCGGTGGGAAGGGTACTCCCCGCCACACCGCTTTGGCCCGTCCATTCACCCCGGAAGTCCCCGCGGCACTTACCGGGCTTGCCACCCGGAGGGGCTAGCCCAAAGAGTGGCGGATTCCGATCCGCCAGCGCCCAAGGAAAGCAGCTCACATCAGCTTAAGGCTACCCGCCAAAAACCTCGGAAGAGACCTTCATTATCCTCCATGGTCGGGTGATTCGGAGGATAGCCGATCCACTCCTGCGCAAATCTATCAATTACCTCCCAACGGGAAAATGTTGTTCCCGCGTGATCTCTGTGACCGCGGTGTCTCCGCGGTATTGCTTCATTGGGCGGATTCCCGCTTGGCTCCCAGGCGGGCGCTGGTCATCCTCGGCGGATGAGGTGGAGGCGCATTCTGCTGGGCCGGTGGACATGGTGGCGGCCGCTGGCGTCGCTGGCCTCCATCTATCTGATATTGGCGCTGGTGGCGGTGTCGCCGCTGGCGGACCGGATCATTTTCATGCCGCAGCCGCCGAGCTATGAGGCGGATGTGCTAGGGCTGGCTTATTTAACAACACCGGCCGGCGAGAAGATTGCGACCCTGCACCTTGCGGCGGCACCGGGGATGGCGACCTTGTTGTACTCGGGAATGCCGAGGACCTTGGGCAGGCGCAGGATCTTTACGAGGCGTGGCACGACCAGGGATTTGGCGTCCTTGCCTATGATTATCCCGGGTACGGGCAATCATCAGGCAACCCGAGTGAGGAGTCGTGCCAGCGGGCGATCCAAGCCGCTTGGGACCATCTGCGCGCCAGCGGGGTGGAGGCGAAGTCGGTGGTCATTGTGACGCGCTCGGTTGGCTGCGGCCCGGGCGTCTGGCTTTCCGGCCATGAGGAAGCGGGCGGGCTGGTGCTCATTTCGCCCTTCACTTCGGCGTTTGCGGTGCGTATCCCGTGGCCGATTTTCCCGGGCGACCGATTCCCTAACTTAAAGACCATCCGCCAGAGCAAGACCCCGCTGTTAGTTATTCACGGCACCGCCGACACGCTGATTACCCCGAGCCACGGCCGCCAGCTTGTGGCGGCCAGCGCCTCAAGCGACAAAACCTTCCTTCCCATCCCGGGTGCCGGTCACAACGACATCTTCCAAATTGCCAGTCCGCAGATCACCCAAGCCATCGGGGACTTCAGCAGAAAAGTGGGGGAGCTGGCTGTGCACCTCCCACCGCGCCCCCAGTGACGTCCTCGACAAGATTCAGCGGTAGACGTCCCGCCGATGACGAATACGGGTTACCAACAAAATCCGTGGCTCTGTCTGGATGTGATAAATCATCCGGTAGTCGCCAATTCTCAGGCGGTAGGTGTGCTTTGAACCGACCAACTTTCTCGATTCAGGGGGCCGCGGGTTGAATTCGAGAGCCTCCGCCGCGGCGATGATCTTAGGGATCCAGCTCCGGTCGATCCCGCGCAGGTCCTTCACTGCAGATCGCGAGATCTCGACCTTAGAGAAGGCCATCGGCAGTCAGCTGGGCCTTGAGTTCCTCTAGTGAGATCCGTTCATCCTCCCTGCGCTCCGCAACTGCGGCGAGGTCGGCAACGTCCGCCAGAAGTTCCTCATACTCCGCCATCGGGATCACCACTGCGACCTTCCTGCCTTGGTCATCGGTAAGGAACTCTGGCGTCATCATCAGCAAAAATACCCGTTAAGAGCCCGAAGTCTAGCCGCTTCCCGCGGCTCAGATGCCTGGTTTGGAGTGCGGTGGCAAGGGGGACTCCCCGCCACACCGCTTTGGCTCAACGTTGAATGGGCGGGCGGCGCGGGTTCCCGCCAGCAAGCTGGACTGCTTACAGCGGTAGCAAGCTGCCAGCAGTCCACACTGAGCCTGCGGCTCACCCCAACGACCCTCGCGTCCTTCCCAGCTTAGAGGTTAAACCGTTTCATATCGCCCGAATCAGGACGCAAAATCGCCCGGCCACCTTGCGGCGACCGGGCGAAATTGAAAGTGCTCGTTAGACGAGCGGGTCTGGCTTACCAGCGACCACCGCCGCCGCCACCACGGCGATCACCGCCGCCGCCGCCGCCGCCTTTGTAGCCGCCGCCGCCACCACCACCGCCGCTGCCGCCGCGATAGCCACCACCACCACCGCCGCCGCCGCCGCTAGGACGGGCTTCGCGTGGCTCGGATGCGTTCACACGCAGGGGGCGACCGTGGAAGTCGCTCTCGTTGAGCGCTTCAATCGCAGCGTTAAGCTGGCTTGGGTCACCCAGGGTGACGAAGGCAAATCCCTTGGACTGGCCGGTCTCACGATCCGTGATGATTTTGACCCGGTCAACTGGGCCGAAGGCGGAGAAGAGGCTCGAAACTTCTTCTTCTGTTGCAGTGTAGGGCAGGTTGCCCACGTAAATATCCATTTGATTCTGTTCTAACAACGCCATGATGGAAAACACTCTCTCAGACCATGGCGTCACAGATCAAACAGAGCGCGATAAAACTAACTTGCGCCGCTCAATCGAGCCCTCCAGTACCCCCGCCGCCGTCTGATTGCAACGATTCATTTGAGAAAAGAGGTTACGAGGGATTGAAAGGTCTGAAAGTCCGAAGGTCAAAAGGCGTGGGATTGGCCCCGGATAAGCTAATTCTTCCGATCTGCTCTGCGACGTTCGACCTTCGGACCTTCGCCTCCCATTTTTTTATTTTCTGAACATGAAGAAAACGGCGGCACCGATGCAGACGGCGGCGGCGGCGTAGTTCCAGGTGATCTTTTCGCGCATGAAAAAGATGGCGAAGGGGATGAAGACGAGCAGCGTGATGGCCTCCTGGAGGATTTTGAGCTGCGGCAGAGTGTAGGCCGTGTGTCCGATCCGGTTGGCCGGCACCTGGATGAGGTACTCAAAAAGCGCGATCCCCCAAGAGACCAGGGCGGCAATGATCCATGGCTTGTCCCGCAGGTCGCGCAAGTGCGCGTACCAAGCAAAAGTCATGAACACATTTGACAGAGTCAACAGCGCTACGGTCTTCCACAAGGTCATTGCGGACCAAGAAGACGTTGAAGGGGAAGAGTCCGGAAGTCGAAAATGTGAAGGGGGGCAAGGTCGCCAAGACGGGAAGGGGTTGAGGTTTTTACGGTTGGCGTTTCCCCTTGTCAGCCGTGTAATTTGGCTCAAGTGTGATCGGGCTCCATGGGTGGGGGAGATGCCCTTCACGAGGGTCCCGCTCCTGGCCCAATGCCCGTCTGCGACTGAATTATTCAAATGGAAACGACGCCACTGCCAGTCAAACAGAGCAGGCGTCCGGTTGGGCGGGGATGCTTTGTCGTGATCATGGGGATGCTTCTATTGGGTCTGGCAGGATATGCTTATTTGCGGGCACCGAACTTCAGCGGCTCCAAGGTTTCGACGATGGAAATCGAGATGTTCAAACCGATCAGCCCGTCTGAGCGGCATCCACAGGCGCTGGTGCAGGCGCGCATCACCGACCCCGCTGCCTGTGCCTCGGTATTTGAGATGTTGCGGAATGGCCGGCTTCGCATGGACCACAAGTGCGGTGCCATCGGCTCATTCAAGATCCGCTATTCGAATGGCGAGACCGACGTTCTCCAGTTCTCGCCCGGACATGATCTGGCGGCATATGAATTTAGGTTGGGCGGCCGGCTATATCGGCTGCCGCGGGACCCATTCTTCAAAGCCCTGGAGGATGCGGGAGTTGATTCAGCAAAAATGCCGGCTACTGAGCACTGACGCTCGTCAGAATTGAAATTGGCGCTTTGAAATCCGATGATCTCCAAGCAATAAAGTCGCTCCAAATTGTTATTTTCCTCCTGCTGGGGTTCGGTTCGCTTGCTCATGCGAAGTACATGAATCTTGAGGCGGTGGTCACCAAGGCCGGAGAAGGCTATGTGCTCACACCGCTGGTTTCTGACAAGGGGATGTCGGTTGAAGAGTTTGTTGCCTATGTGAAGGGCATCCGAAACGGATCGGCGATTGGTTTGAGAATCCTCTCTGCGGAGAGCGTTCCGATCCCGATTCTCCAGGCCATCCTGGCTGGCGCTGCAGAGAATCCGCTCATCGAGATTATCGATATACGTCTCAGCTTTGCAGGACGTGACGAGTTGGTCCGCCGCCAAATGCACATTGCAGAGCAAGCCGCCGCTGATCCTGCCACTCACGCTCCAGAGCCCAAGTCGAAGGACAAAGAGAAAAGCGAACCTCAGGCGCAGGACCCGACCCGGTAAATAGATGCTTCAACGTGGTCAGAAACTAGTTGTTGCGGGGGTTTCGGCAGGAATCCTCCTGATCGCCGTGTGGATCATCTGGCTATCACCGCGACTCATGTTTCACGGAATTGCGGATGGAGACTGGGCCGATTTCTCTGCGGTGCGGCACAGCCGAGTTGGAGACGATAACGTGATTTCCTTCCGCGTCCGTGATCGGGATGCGCTGCAACGCATGATTGATCGACTGGACTTCCGCCCCGGCGTGCCGGGCGGCAACACCGCGAAGCTTTCCGATTCGCTGCTTCTTGCGGCCGGCCTCTATCCGGATAAATTCGATAGATACTCCTCCTCTGAAGGTCCGTCGCTGCTGTTCCTCTACGTCCACTCCAACGAGTGCGCCTTGGTCAGTATCCGTTATTAGCCTCTAATGCCGCAGCGGAAACTCGCAACGCAATGGTGGCACCCAGCGGATAGATGCGCCACCGTCCAACAAGTATGATCCACTCATCGCTTTTAAAAAGCTACCCATACAATCCAAAGGCGACCACCAGCATCCTTTGCATTCTCTTCTTCGGGGCATCCGCTGCGGTGCTGGTGTGGGAGGCCGCCACCAATGATCGCGGTCTGATTCTCAACGGGGTCTTCAGGCTCTCGGAAAGCGCTGCGGCTACCTCCTTATGGATTCTCTCCGGGCTCTCCGTCGCCTTCGTGCGGGAAAGAATCCGTGACTCGGGCGGTTGGGTAGAAAGGGCCAACCCAATACGGGCGTCACGCAGCTCCACCCGGGGTGTTAGAGTGGGCTTGTGCCGGAGAGTGGGATGAGAGAGGGTGGCGGGGCATGTCAGCACAAGAACGAGAGCTCTGGTATTACGCGTCGGCACGGAGTGAGCGGCTGGGGCCGGTGTCGGTGGAGGAATTGAAGGGATTGATGCGGCAGGGGGTTGTGGAGGCTCGGACGCTGGTGTGGAGCACAGGGTATGCGGACTGGGTGCCTGCCAGGGAGGTGGCCGCACTGCGCGGCGGGACGTCGTCGGGTGTGCCTCCGGTGATGCCTCGGGTGGCTGTCGGGAGCGAGGCGCATGCTGAAGGAGGTGGAGTCGCAGTGAGTCAGGCCGTGGTGAGTGCCGCGGTGGCGGAGGTGGCGGCTCGGCTGGTTGAGGAGCACAAGCCGCGCAAGGGCCTGTTCATTGCGTCGCGTCTTGGTCTGTGGCTGGTGGGCTCGGTGGTCGTGGCGCTGTTTGCG
>Ga0136639_10000308_pt1 | contig 15726 bp, 17 predicted proteins | sample AntDrymUQ8592106_2_FD_113739 | JGI IMG/M metagenome (GOLD analysis project Ga0136639, IMG submission 113739) | Polar desert sand microbial communities from Dry Valleys, Antarctica - metaG UQ859 (21.06) | ecosystem: Environmental > Terrestrial > Soil > Desert | place: Antarctica: Dry Valley...
ACTCGCGGTCGATCACGCCTAGCGGTAGCAAACTCGTGCTCGCCGCCCCAACGCGTTCCGGGTCTGGTTGCTGACGGTGAGAAACCGGCTAGTTCGAACTCGACGTAGATAGTGGATAGAGCAGCCGCCTCCTAAGCGAAAGGTCGCAAGTTCGACTCTTGCCTGGGGCACGTTTCACCTTTAGACCGAGCGCCTCGAGCGGCCAGAGCGGCCAGAGCGGCCAGAGCGGCCAGTCTGGCTCCACTCCCGACTTTGCTCCCTACTTTGGATGGGAACGGTCGCGCCAGGTGCCGCTTCAGCCATCCGCGGATATCCCGCCCGACTGCTGGGCAGTGGGCGTGGGCGCGGCGCGGGGCAGCGCGGCCTGCAGCTTCGGCAAATCTGTTGCGCCACCCCGGGTCAGCCGAAGGCATGATGGTGCAGGTCCCCGAGATTGTTGCCCGCATGGGCCGACCTGGATGCGCAGGACCATGAGTTTCGCTCTAATCGTTGCCCACGTACACCAAGATTCCTCGGGTTGACCGTGAAACGTTGCCTTCGGGCGGCGTAGGCGGCGCTCTACCGGTCGAATCGCTGGTCCGACACCACGTCTGGGAACTCATCGATCGCTACTGGCCCGGCGTTGTCGTGTACGACCGCAGCGCCTTCGACGGTGGCGGCGGGAAGTGGATCTTCACCTGCCACCCCGAACCGCCCCGCAAGTCCGACCTCATCCTGCCCAGCGTCAACGTCTCGTGCCGCGTTGGGCCGGGACCTCTGCCTGGCGACATGCCGTTCAACGGCCTGCACATGGCCGGCGTGGCTCGCAGCCTTCTGGAGAACGCCGAGACCGCTGGCCGTCCTGCTAAGAACCGTCACTCCCGCGCCGCCGGCATGAAGGCCGTCGGCGACCGCATCGACGAGCTTGCAGCCACGGGTGACAGGTCTTAACTCGTCACCGCGTTCGCCTCCTTCGACCAGATCCGCGGGTACTTCGAGCCGGCGACCGTGGAGAAGGTGCGGGTCCTCCTGGCCGCCGCCAGCGGCACCTACAAGGGAACGCCCATCGACTCCGAGCGGCTCAAGAAGCGCGTTGACGGAGCTCCCTACGATGCGGCCCGCCTCGAGCTCTTCGTCAAGGCCGCCGCCGAACTCGACGCGATCGCGCCGATGGCACACCCCGTCACCGGGCCGGAGACGGACCGGAACTGGCTGCCGTTCTTCGAGGCGTACTTCTCCAACTACATCGAGGCACCCGGTTCTCGGTGGAGGAGGCGTACGCGGAGCTGATGCGCCAGGCCCCCCCGCGACGAAGGTCGAGTCCAACTACGCCGGCATGACCGAGTTCGTCGCGCCCGACCATGTCGAAGGCACCTTGCGGGCCGGCTGGGAACAGCTTGCCGGGCTCATCGACCCGTTCCACCGAGCCGTGATGATGATGTTCCTCGTCACCGAGTGCCACCCCTTCAACGACGGCAACGGCCGCGTCGCTCGGGTCATGACCAACGTCGAGCTCGTCGCCCGTGGCGAGCACCGGATCGTGATCCCGACCTCCTACCGCAACAACTACCTAGCGACCCTGAGCGGCGTCACGAACGCCAACGGCGTCGCAGCGCTCACCTCGGGGCTGGACTTCGCTCGACGGTGGGTCGCCGCGGTCGACTGGTCGGACTGGGACCGTTGCCGCGCAGACCTCGACGCCTCCAACGCGTTCGAGGACTCGGCGGTCGCAGAACATTCCGGACGTCGACTGCGACTCCCCGGCGCGCCCGGATGAACTCGCAGAGATCGGCGAGGTCGTTCGCCTGCCGGCATGACAGCGGCAGAAGCGTGCGTCTTCGAGCGCACGCTACGAGGCATGACCGGATGGCCGCAGCGCACGCTATCTGCGGCAAATGAGTGTGTTCTGGGGAATAGGGCGTTCGGCGTACCGGGTGGAGGAAGAATGCTCCTCGGCGCTGCGCTCTACCGGCGCCGGCACCGGCGGTTCCGGCACGAAGCGATGTGACCCGAAGTAGGTTGAATCGTTGAACAGAACGTGATCCGCCCGGACGGGGCGGTGGATCTGGGCTGAAAGGGGACCAGGTTGTGCAAGATAACCAGCCGGGACTTTTCGAACTGCGCACACTCGTCAGGCAAGCGCGACTTGCGGTGGCCGCCTGCGACGCCTCCGGAAACCTCACCATGTTCAGTCCGGCACTGGAACGCTTGTTCGGCTGGTCGTTCACGGCGTTGACCGAGAGCCAACTCTTCCGCGCCATCCCACTCCTGACCGCCGACGGCAAGGCTCCCCTACCGCCGAGGGATCGCCCTCTGACTCGTGCCCGGCACGGTGAGGTCGTGTCGGACGCCGTGGTGGCCGCCGACACCGCCGATGGACGCCGCATCTACCTGCGCTGCAACGCAGCCCCGTTACGGGACGAAGACGGCACCAATTGCGGCGCCGTGCTCCTGGTTCAAGACGTAACCCTGGAGACCGCCGGCCGGGGCGAGCAAGAAGAGCTGCGGCACCGGCTGGTCGACACCATCAACCACGAGTTCCGCACCCCACTGACCAAGCTCATCGGCCACATGGAGATCCTTACCGACCTGTCCGAGGAGCTACCGGCACATGCCCGGTGGTCGATCTCGGTGGCGCAGAAGGCCGCGGCCGAGCTCAGCGATCTGATGCTGCGGGTTTCCGGGTTGGCTGATCTCGGCTCCCACGCGAAGCTGAACCCGACTGACTGCAACCTGGCCAGCCTCCTGCGCGACGTGACCCAACAGTTCGCCCCGGTTCTCGGCGCCCGCACCATCGAGCTCGACGTCGACTTCCCCGACCGGGTGACCTGCACCCTGGACCCCGGCGAGATCACCCGGGCCGTCGTGGAGTTGCTCGCCAACGCTGGGCAGTTCGCGCCACCAGGCTCCCGGGTGAGGCTCGAACTCCAGGTGGGGCCCCAGTCGGCGGAGGTGATCGTCACCGACCAGGGGTGCGGGATCCCCGACCGAGACCGCGACCGGCTGCTGCAACCGTTTGAGCGGGGCAACCACCCCGGGCAGCCGACCAACAGCAAAGGACTGGGCCTCGCCATCGCCCACACCATCGCAGCCGCGCACGGTGGAACCCTCACTCTGCGAGACAACGATCCTACCGGCCTCGCCGCAGCCCTCTACCTTCCCCGCCACGGCCCCCCGGTCGCTAGCGGCGGGCGTGTTGGGCGCTCCGCGCAGCACCCGCAGGCATGAGCGGATGGTTCGCCCTCCGCGGGATGGCGCGTCGACCGCCGCTCGCGCCATCCCGCGGACGCCGAGTCAGCTGTACGGATATCGCTGCTCGCGACCTCAAGCGATGACCTCGCCGTGATGACGACGAGTAGCGGACCTGAGAAGCCCATGCCTTCAAGCACCCTTGACGGCATGGAATAACGAGCAGCGCGCATGCTACGAAGGTCCGTAGGTCGGTCCGTCCCGGGTCGAGGTCGTGGTCGTGGTCGTGGTCGTGGTCGTGGTCAACGGTCCGAAGACGTGGTCGCTCGCGGCGTCCCTGCATCCCGAGATCGCCACCGCGGACGCCTCGGCACAGGAACGTGCCGCGGGCGAGATCATCGGGTGGTTGGCCGAGAACTTCACGACCCGGATCGGGCCGCGGGGCCGGCAGGTCCAGGTCTCGGTCGCGGTCGAGGCCGCGCTGGCCGGGTCCGGGCAGACGTCGACGCCGTCGTCCTGGGTGGGATCTGCACCTGACGATGATGCTGCCGAGGCCCGGTAGCCTGTCCGTTCCTCAGCCGGACGGACACAGGAGACACAGTGGGCCACGGGCACGGTCATTCCCATCGCGCGGGCGACGAGGACGACTTCGAGGTCGCGCGAACCCCTCGCCTGGTCCTGCTGACGGCGCTCGCGCTGATCGGTGTCCTCACCCTCGCGGGCCTGGCCCTGCTGTGGCCCGACGGCGACGCTGCCGACGACCTGCAGGGCTCGGTGGGCTTCGCGGCCGAGGGGGTCACGTTCCCGGAGGCGGTCGTGCGGGACGTGGAGCCCGTGTGCGCCACCGGTGCGGACCCCGCGACGCAGTCGTGCGGGCGGATCCGTGCGCTGGTCGACGAGGGTGCCAGCGCAGGCACCCAGGTGCTCGTCGCCGTGCCGCCCCAGATCAGCGACTCCGGGCTGGAACCGGGCGACCGGATCGAGCTGGTCCGCCAGCCGCAGGAGGGGGAAGGACAGTTCGGCTACTTCGGGACCGAGCGCTCCGGCCCGCTCTGGATCCTGACCATCGTCTTCGTCGTGGTCGTGCTCGGCATCGCCCGCCTGCGCGGTCTGATGGCCCTGCTGGGCCTGGGCTTCGCCAGCGTCGTGGTGCTCGGCTTCGTGGTGCCGGCGCTGCTGACCGGCGAGGCCGGGATCCCGGTCGCACTGGTGGCCGCCACGGCGATCATGTACGTCGTCCTCTACACCACCCACGGCTTCTCGATCCGGACCAGCACCGCACTGGCCGGCACCCTGGCCGGACTCGCGATCACCGCCCTGGTCGGTTGGTGGGCCGTGCGCTCGACGCACCTGTCGGGCATCGCCGATGAGGGCGGAGGCTTCCTGACGACCTTCGCCAGCGACATCAACTTCCAGGGACTCCTGATCGCCGCGGTGATCATCGCGGGGCTCGGCGTGCTCAACGACGTCACGATCACCCAGTCCTCGGCGGTCTGGGAGCTGCGGGCCGCTTCGCCGTCGATGAGCCGCACCGAGATCTTCACCAGCGCCATGCGCATCGGGCGCGACCACATCGCCTCGACGATCTACACGATCGTCTTCGCCTACGCCGGCACCGCGCTGACGCTGCTGCTCGTCCTCCAGCTCTACGACCGGCCGATGGCCGACCTGATCGGGACCGAGGAGATCGCCGAGGAGATCGTGCGCTCCCTGACCAGCAGCATCGGCCTCGTGCTCGCCGTGCCGATCACGACGTTCATCGCCGCCCTCACCGTGCCGGGAGCACGAGGGGCCAGCGTCAGGCCAGCGCCTCGAACGTGATGCCCTGGGCGTGGAGGCGGGCGAGCAGGTTGTCGCCCATGGCCTGGGCGGTGGTGACCTGGCCCACAGTCGTCGGGTTGTCGTCGAAGGCCAGGCACAGCGCCGACTCGGCGAGCATCTTGGCGGTCTCGCCGTAGCCCGGGTCGCCCCCGGACACGCGGGTGTGGATGGTGCGACCGTCGCCCTCGCCGATGAAGTCGACGGTGAACCACGACTTCGCCCGCTTCGACTCATCAGGACCCTCGCCCTGCTTGATCCGGCCGAGCATCAGGTTGCGCAGCGGCTTGACCTGCGCTGCCAGCGCGATCGCGCCGACCCCGGCCGCACCACCTGCGGCGTAGTGCAGCGTCTTGGTGCCGGCGAAGTGGGAGTAGCGGAACTTCGGGCCGTACGACGCCAGCGCCGCCCCGGAGCGCTGCACGACGAACGGGTCGATGGTCGGCATCGGGAGCAGCCAGAAGCCCAGCTGCTTGTCGCGGTGGGGCTTGCCACCGATCGCGCGCGAGGAGCGCCCGTCGGCCGGCTTCGGCTCGAGCCGACGACGAGCGGTGGACGCCTCCTTCATCTGCTTGGGCCGCGACATCGCGGTCATCGCGGAGTGGAAGGTGCCACCGGAGAACATGCCGCTCGCGCGGACGACGCCGCGCACCGAGACCGGGCCCGACGCGGCCAGCTGCTGCACGGTGTACATCGCGCCGAGGTCGTGCGGGATGGAGTCGAAGCCGCACGCGTGCACCAGGCGGGCACCCGACGCGACCGCGGCCGCGTGGTGCGCGACGTACATCCGGTCGACGAACTCCGGCTCCCCGGTCAGGTCGACGTAGTCGGTGCCGGCCGCGGCGCAGGCGGCGACGAGCGGTTCGCCGTGGGCGAGGTAGGGCCCGACGGTGGTGATGACGACCTTGGCGCGGGCCGCGACGGCGGCCAGGGAGGCCGCGTCGGTGGCGTCGGCGACCAGCAACGGCAGGTCGGCCAGCTCGGGCCGGTCGGAATGGTCCGCAGCGAGCTGGGCGCGCACCCGCGCCAGCTTGTCCTGGCTGCGCCCGACCAGCGCCCATCGCAGGCCGGAGGGGCCGTGCTCCGCGAGGTAGGCGGCGGTCAGGCCGCCGGTGAAGCCCGTGGCCCCGAAGAGGACCAGGTCGAAGTCGCGGGGGGTGTCGCGGGGGGTGTCGTTGCCAGCCATGGGCTCATCGTGGCACCCCTGGCGCGACCGCGGGAACGGGGTCCACGAGACCTGTCGCCCGCACCGGACCCCGACGTAGGCTTCTCCCATGTGCCGCAACATCCGCCCGCTCAACAACTTTGAGCCGCCAGCCACGCGCGACGAGGTCACGGCCGCCGCACTGCAGTACGTCCGCAAGGTCAGCGGCACGGCCAAGCCGTCCCAGGCCAACCAGGACGCGTTCGACCAGGCAGTCCGCGAGATCGCCCACCTGACCCAGCACCTCCTCGACGACCTGGTGACCACCGCGCCGCCCAAGGACCGCGACGTCGAGGACACCAAGGCCCGGGCCCGCGCAGAGCTCCGCTTCGCCCGGTGACGCTGAGTCCGCTGACGGAGCAGGACGGCGCACTCGCCCTGCTCGCCGGCCGTCCGCTGGTCGTCCTCACCGGGGCAGGGCTGTCCACCGACTCCGGCATCCCCGACTACCGCGGACCCGGCTCGCCGTCGCGCCTGCCGATGACCTACCAGGAGTTCGTCTCCGGCCCCGAGGCGCAGCAGCGCTACTGGGCGCGCAGCCACCTCGGTTGGGGTCGGATGCGGTGCGCCGAGCCCAACGCCGGCCACCGCGCGCTCACCGCGCTGGATCCCACGCTGCTCATCACGCAGAACGTCGACGGCCTCCACGAGGCGGCCGGCTCCCGCAGCCTGGTCGCCCTGCACGGCCGGATCGCCGACGTCGTGTGCCTGGCCTGTCGCGCGACGACCTCCCGGACGTCGCTGCACGAGCGGCTGGCCGGCCTCAACCCGGGCTTCGATGCCCGGCACGCCGATGTCGAGACGCGCCCCGACGGGGACGTGGACCTCGAGGAGACCGCCGGGTTCTTCGTGCCCGGCTGCCTCGACTGCGGCGGCGCACTCAAGCCCGACGTGGTGTTCTTCGGGGAGAACGTCCCGCTGCCCCGGGTGGCGCGGTGCTACGCCGCCGTCGACGCGCTGGCCGGGACCGGCGGCGCACTGCTGGTCGCGGGCTCGAGCCTGACCGTGATGAGCGGGTTCCGGTTCGTACGTCGCGCGAGCAAGCTGGGGGTGGCGGTGGTGATCGTCAACCGGGGCGCGACCCGCGGCGACGACCACGCGACGTACAAGGTCGAGCTGGGGTGCAGCGACTTCCTCGGGGCGTTGGTCAGCGCAGGCTGACGAGCTCCTCGTCGAGGAACTCGTCGGGCGCGTCGGCGGCGCGGCCGCGGATCTCCCCGAGCAGGTCGGCCACGTCGTGGACCTGGAGCCGCTCCCAGGACATCGGGGAGCCGGCGAGCCGGTCGGCGGCGAGCTCGGCCGGCAACCGCACCCCCAGGCGCAGCCGGTAGGTGGTGTCCTCCAGGGTGAAGCCCACCTCGTCGACGACAGCCGCGTGGAAGCCCCCGTCGAAGTCGAGGAGGATGACCGACTCAGCCGGCTCCAGGCCACGCTCGAGCCGCGTCTCGCTGTGCAGCACCTCCACCGACGCGCGCTTGGCCAAGGTGTCCGCGCAGATGGGGACGGCGATCAGCTCCATGGTGCTACCTCCTCCGGGAGAGGCCCCCCGGCCACTCCCCCTGAGAACGCGCGACTATGCGGCGCGGTTACGGTCTCGACCCCCATGGTCTACCCCAGGACCTGAAATACTCAAGTACCTCGCCCACAAGCCGATCTGGATGGGTTGAAGTCCCTCCAGGTGGTCAGACAACGCCCCGGCGACGAGATCGTGCGTCAGAGGCGTCGGACGAAGATGTGATCGGCAGCGTCGGGGGCGATCTCCGCGGTCTCTCCACCCGACCCGACGAGCACGCCCTCGCCGGTGGCGATGACCGTGACGGTCTTGTCGGGCAGCGCCCCCACCCGGCGCATGGCGCTCATCAGCGCCTCGTCCTTCTGCATCTCCTCGGAGATGCGGCGCACCAGCACCCGGACCTCCTCGGTGCCGGCAGCCTGCGACAGCGACTCGACACCCTCCATGAAGTCCTCGCCGACCACGCTCTGGCCGAGTTCCTCCAGCCCCGGGATCGGGTTGCCGTAGGGCGACTCGGTCGGGTGGTCGAGGAGCTCCAGGAGCCGACGCTCGACGGTCTCGGACATCACGTGCTCCCAGCGGCACGCCTCCTCGTGGACCAGCTCCCAGTCGAGGCCGATCACGTCGGTGAGCAGGCGCTCGGCCAGCCGGTGCTTGCGCATCACGCGGGTGGCGAGCTGCAGGCCGACGACGGTGAGCTCGAGGTGCCGGTCGCCCTCGACGGTCAGCAGGCCGTCGCGCTCCATCCGCGCCACGGTCTGGGAGACCGTCGGTCCGCTCTGGTGCAGGCGCTCGGCGATGCGCGCCCGCAGCGGCACGATGCCCTCCTCGACCAGCTCGTAGATGGTCCGGAGGTACATCTCGGTGGTGTCGATCAGGTCGCTCACCCACCCATTCTTACCCATGCGTGCCCGGCCCTGGCAGGCTGGCGTCGATGCCTGCCGTGATGTGGTTCCGCCGCGACCTCCGCCTCGGGGACAACCCCGCTCTGCTGGCGGCCGTCGCCGATGGTGACGTGCTGCCCCTCTTCGTCCTGGACCCTGCACTGTGGGGGCCAGCAGGCGCCGTACGCCGTGTCTATCTCGGCGCCTCGTTGCGCGCCCTCTCCCAGGACCTGCCTCTCGTCATCACCGAGGGTGACCCCGTGCGCCGGGTGGTGGAGGCCGCCCGCGAGGTCGGGGCCCAGCGGGTCCACGTCGCTGCCGACTTCGGCCCCTACGGCAGCGACCGCGACGAGCGCGTCGAGGCCGCGCTGGCCGACGCGGGCATCGAGCTGGTGCGCACGGGCTCGCCCTACGCCGTGGCGCCGGGCCGCGTCACGAGCGGCAGCGGCGAGCCCTACAAGGTCTACACGCCCTTCTCGAAGGCGTGGGCCGACCACGGCTGGCGCGGACCGGTCGACGCCCCCACCGGCGTCACCTGGCTCTCGCTCGACTCGCGTGTCGAGATCCCCGACGACCCGGCTCCCGAGGGCGTCGAGCTGCCGCCGGCCGGCGAGGCCGCCGCGCACACTCGCTGGGCCGACTTCCTCGATCGCGTGGCCAACTACGACGACGACCGTGACAAGCCCGGCGTCGAGGGCACCTCACGGATGTCGGTGCACCTCAAGTGGGGCGAGATCCACCCCCGCACGATGCTCGCCGACCTCGCGCCCCTGCGTAGCGTCGGCGCAGCGACCTACCGCAAGGAGCTCGCCTGGCGGGAGTTCTACGCCGATGTGCTTGCAGCAAAGCCGCACACGGCCCGCGACTACCTGCGCCCCGCCTATGCGCGGATGCGCTACGACGAGCCCGGGGAGCAGCTCGAGGCGTGGCAGCAGGGGCGGACCGGCTATCCGGTCGTCGACGCCGGGATGCGTCAGCTCCGCGCCACCGGCTGGATGCACAACCGGGTCCGGATGATCGTGGCCAGCTTCCTGGTCAAGGACCTGCACCTGGAGTGGCAACACGGCGCGCGCCACTTCATGCAGTGGCTGGTCGACGGCGACCTCGCCTCCAACCAGCACGGCTGGCAGTGGACCGCCGGCAGCGGCACCGACGCCTCGCCGTACTTCCGGGTCTTCAACCCGACCAGCCAGGGCAAGAAGTTCGACCCTCGCGGCGACTACGTGCGACGGTGGGTCCCGGAGCTCGCTGACGCCGCCGACCTGCACGACCCGAGCCCCGACGACCGCGACCGGGTCGGCTACCCTCCGCCGGTCGTCGACCACGCCGACGAACGCACAGAGGCGCTCCTGCGCTGGGAGGAGATCCGATGACCGACCTCATCGTCCCGAGCCGCTTCTGCGGACCGCCCTCGTCGGGCAACGGCGGCTGGACCGCCGGCGCCCTCGCGAGCCTGCTCGACGGGAACCTCGACGACGGGCACCTCGACGATGCGCACACCGTCACGGTGTCGCTGCGCCAACCCCCGCCCCTCGACACCGCGATGCCGGTGAGCCAGGACGACGGCTGGACCGTGGCCTCCTACGACGGCAGGCCCGCCGTGAGGGCCCGTGCCGACGAGCGCGCGCTCACCGCGGTGGAGCCCGTCGACCTCGAGACGGCCCACGCTGCCGAGGCCCGCTTCCCCGGGCACGTCCAGCACCCGTTCGCCACCTGCTTCGTCTGTGGCACCGCCCGCGAGGAGGGCGACGGCCTGCGGATCTTCCCCGGCCGGGTCGAGGACGTCGAGGGCTTCACCCGCGCGGCGGCCACGTGGACGCCGCACCCCAGCACCGCCGAGCACGCCGGCGACGACGTCGCCTCCCTGCCCTCCACCTGGGCCGCACTGGACTGCGTGGGCGCCTGGGGCGCCGACTTCGGCGAGCGCCTGATGGTGCTGGCCTCCATGACCGCCAGGATCGACGCACGACCCAGGATCGGAGAACCCCACGTGGTGATCGGCAGCTCGCGTGGCCAGGACGGCCGCAAGACCTTCACGGCAGCGACCCTCTACGACGTGGACGGACGCGTGGTCGGCACTGCCGAGCACCTCTGGATCGCGGTCGACGCGGCGGCGTTCGCATGAGCGGGGCTGGGGAGCAGACCGGCGCCGAGTGGTGGCGTCACGCGGTCGTCTACCAGGTCTACGTGCGCAGCTTCGCCGACGGCAACGGCGACGGTATCGGTGATCTGCCGGGGATCACCTCCCGGTTGCCCTACCTCCGCGACCTCGGCGTCGACGCGGTGTGGCTGACCCCGTTCTACCGCTCGCCCCAGCACGACCACGGCTACGACGTCGCCGACTACACCGACGTCGACCCGTTGTTCGGCTCCCTGGCGGATGCCGACCAGCTGATCGCGACGGCCCACGACCTCGGCCTCAAGGTGATCGTCGACCTCGTCCCCAACCACACCTCGAACGACCACGTGTGGTTCCAGGCGGCGCTGGCCGCCGAGCCCGGCAGCGCCGAGCGGGCACGCTACCTCTTCCGCACCGGTCGCGGCGTCGACGCGAGCGAGCCTCCCAACAACTGGCGCTCGGTCTTCGGCGGCCCGGCCTGGACCCGGGTCGGCACCCCGGGCCAGTGGAGCGACCAGTGGTACCTCCACCTCTTCGACACCAGCCAGCCCGACCTCGACTGGCGCAACCCCGAGGTCGCGGCGATGTTCGTCGACGTGCTGCGCTTCTGGCTCGACCGCTCGGTCGACGGCTTCCGCGTCGACGTCGCCCACGGCCTGCTCAAGGAGGCGAGCCTGCGCGACCAGGTCGTGGTCGCCGAGGCCAGCGACACCTTCGAGGTCGGCGGCCACGAGGACGACGAGCCGATGTGGGACCAGCCGGAGGTGCACGACGTCTACCGCCAGTGGCACGCGGTCCTCGCCGACTACGACGGCGACCGGATGGCCGTGGCCGAGGCCTGGACGAAGACCGTCGAGGCCAACGCCCGCTACGTGCGCTCCGATGAGCTGCACCAGGCCTTCAACTTCGACTGGGTGATGGCACCGTGGTCGGCGTCCGCGTTCGCCGAGGTCATCGAGACCACGCTGCCGGCCATGATGTCCGTCGGCGGAGCGCCCACCTGGGTGCTCAGCAACCACGATGTGCACCGCCACGCCACCCGCTACGGCGGCGGCGAGACGGGCCTCGCCCGGGCCCGTGCGGCGACGCTCGTCTCCCTCGGACTGCCCGGCTCGGCCTACCTCTACCAAGGCGAGGAGCTCGGGCTCGAGGAGGTCGACGTCGCACCGGACGACCGGCAGGACCCGTCCTGGTTCCGCACCGGCAAGCCCGGTCGGGACGGCTGTCGCGTGCCGATGCCCTGGTCGGGCGACCACGCGCCATACGGCTTCGGGCCCGGGACGGAGCAGCCCTGGCTGCCCCAGCCTGATGCCTGGGCCGCCCTGACCGTCGAGGCGCAGGAGGGCGACCGCGGCTCGACGCTGGAGTTTTACCGCAGCGCGCTCGCGGCCAGGCGACAGTGGACCGACGCGCCCGACGAGGTCGACGTCTCCGTGTCCGGCGACGTGCTGAGCGTGGTGCGCGGCGACCTGAGGATCGTGCTCAACTGCGGCTCTGCCCCGACGTCGCTGCCCGAGGGCACGATCGTGGCGGCCAGCGGACCGGTCGGCGACGACCTGCCTGCCGACACCGCGGTGTGGCTCACTCCAGCTGGGTGAGCGCCTGGTTGTAGCGGCCGAGCTCCTCCACGAAGTCGGCGAGCTCGCGCTCCGACCAGTCGCCCAGCTGCTCGTCGAGCCACGTGCGGCGGTGCGCGGCGACGTCGGCCAGGCGTCGTACGGCGTCGTCGCTGGCCGACAGCAGCCAGGCCCGACCGTCCCCGGGGTCCTGGAACCGGTCGACGAGCCCGAGGTCGACCAGGTCATGGACCTGGCGACTGATCGCGCCCTTGTCGATCGCGAAGATGTCGGCCATGGCCGACGAGCGCGTCGGGCCGTGCTCGGCGAGGTAGGCCAGCATCAGGTAGGACGAGGGCTGCATCTCCTCGTGCACCAGCCGCGCACGCACCCCGATGACCCGCTTCACGCGGCGCACCAGGACGCCGACCTCCTGCTCGAGCTGGAGCAACGAGTCGGTGCGTGTCATGGCTGAACCGTAGCGGTTTCGGGGTCCCCGTCGGACTCATCCGCGGGGACGTAGTTGGTGGTGCGCAACGGCACCTCCTTGATGAACAGCACGCAGATCAGCGCGATGAGTGCGAACGGTGCGGAGACCAGGAACAGGTGGCCGACCGCGTCGCCGAACGACGCCTCGTAGAGCGCACGGATCGGTGCCGGGAGGGTGCTCAGGTCGGGGATCGAGTGGCTCTCGTGGCTCGTGGCCGGGACGCCCATCGAGTCCAGGCCCTCGCGGACGCTCGAGGCGACCTGCGAGGCGAGCAGCGCGCCCAGGGCCGAGACGCCGATCGAGCCGCCCAGGGAGCGGAAGAACGCGACGACCGAGCTGGCGACGCCCATGTCCTCGATGCGGGTGTTGTTCTGCACGGCGAGCACGAGGTTCTGCATCGTGGCACCCAGGCCGAGTCCGACCAGCGCCATGTAGAAGCCGACCAGGACCAGGTCGGTCTTCTCGTCGATCTGACCGAGCAGCGCCAGGCCGACGATGACCAGCACCATCCCGCCGACCAGCCACCGCTTCCACAGCCCCGTGTGGGTGATGATGCGACCGGTGGCGATCGAGGACACCAGCAGACCGCCGACCATCGCGATCGACATCAGACCGGCCTCGGTCGGGCTCATACCGCGAGCGAGCTGGAAGTACTGGGAGAGGTAGACCGTCGCCCCGAACATCGCGATGCCGACCATGACGGAGGCTGCGGTGGCCAGTGCCGTCGTACGGTCCTTGAAGAGGCGGAGCGGGATGATCGGGTCGGCAGCAACCCGGGCCTCGACCCAGAGGGAGGCAGCGATCACGAGGGCACCGGCAACGAGCATCGCGGCACTGGTGGTGGAGGCCCAGTCGAACTGCTGGCCGGCGAGCGAGACCCAGATCAGCAGGATCGAGACCCCGCCGATGATGAGGGTGGCGCCGAGGTAGTCGATGGTCACGTCACGTCGTACGACGGGCAGGTGCAGCGTGCGCTGTAGGACCACGAAGGCCAGCGCGGCGATCGGCAGACCCACGAAGAAGCAGCCTCTCCAGCCGAACGGGCTGTCGACGATCAGGCCGCCGATGAGTGGGCCGCTGACCGTGGCGAGGGCGAAGACGGCGCCGATGTAGCCGGAGTAGCGGCCGCGCTCGCGGGGGCTGACCATCGTGGCGATGACGACCTGGACCAGTGCGGTCAGGCCGCCGACGCCGATCCCCTGCACGACGCGGGCGCCGATGAGCACGCCCATGTTCGGCGCGAAGGCCGCGACCAGGGAGCCGACCGAGTAGATCACCAGCGCGGACTGCACCAGCAGCTTCTTGTTGAAGAGGTCGGCCAGCTTGCCCCACAGGGGGGTGGTGGCCGTCATGGCGAGCAGCGTGGAGACGACCACCCAGGTGTAGCCGGTCTGACTTCCTTCGAGGTCGGTGATGATCCGCGGCAACGCGTTGGTCACGACCGTGCTGGAGAGCATCGCCACGAACATCGCGAGCAGGAGTCCGCTGAGCGCCTCCAGGATCTCGCGGTGCGTCATCTGCCCCGACTGCTCGGCGCTGACCGCAGGCGCGTCGATGGCCTCCTCGACGGGGCGGTCGAAGGGCAGGGGACCGGGACCCTCGCCCGACGGGGACGGGGTGACGACCTGCGACACGGAAGCTCGATTCATGATCAGTAGAAGGTTGACTTCCGCAACCATATTCCCCGATCGTTGATCTCGACAACCAGATGTGTCCTGTCCCACCCCCGCCGAGTCGGCAGTGGGTGCTCAGACCGTGAAGCGGCTGACCAGCTCCTTGAGCTCGGTGGCCATCGTGGCCAGGTCGGTCGCGGACTGCAGCGTGTTCTGCGCCCCCTGCCGGGTGTCGTCGGCGGCGCTGGCGACCTGGGTGACGTCCGAGGCGATCCCGTTGGCGCCGGCGGCTGCCTCGGTGACGCTGCGAGCGATCTCGTTGGTCGTCGCGGTCTGCTCCTCGACCGCCGAGGCGATGGTCGTCTGGATGTCGTTGATCCGTCCGATCACCTCGGAGATCTCGCTGATCGCCGAGACCGCGCCCTGGGTGTCTCCCTGGATGGCCTCGATCTTCTGACCGATGTCCTCGGTGGCGCGCGCGTTGTCCTTGGCCAGCTCCTTGACCTCGTTGGCGACCACGGCGAACCCCTTGCCCGCGGCACCGGCCCGAGCCGCCTCGATGGTGGCGTTGAGGGCCAGGAGGTTGGTCTGCTGGGCGATCGAAGTGATCACCTTGATGACCTGACCGATCTCGGCACTTGACTCACCGAGGTTGGCGACGGTGCCCTGGGCCGAGCTGGCCACGCTCACCGCTCCGGTCGCGACCGATGCGGCCTCCGTGGCGTTCTGTCGCCGAGGAGTCGAGCGATCCGGAGCAGGGCGGTGGGGACGACCCCCGCTGGTCTACTCCGGGCGGTTGCGCAGGGCCTCGGCGAGCGAGGCGACGGCCTGCTCGCTGGGGGAAGCGGCCTCGCGGTTGCTGGACTCCAGCGCCTGGAGCAACTCGGCGCGGTGGACGGCGACCGAGCGCGGTGCGTCGATCCCGACGCGCACGACGTCACCCCGGACCTCGAGGATCGTGATGGTCACGTTGTCCCCGACGACCACGCTCTCCCCGGCTCGGCGACTCAGTACCAGCATGGCGCCCACGCTACCGCCCAGGGCGTCGTACGGCGGGCACGTCCGGCGCCGCTGTGGGACACGACAGCGATCAGCTCACCAGTGGGGTGCTGATCGAGAGCGACGGGTCGTCGAGGATGACCTGGCACGCCTTGCGGGTCACGGTGTTGACGAGCAGGGGGGCAGCGAGGTTGGCGGTGGTGCTGCCGAGCGAGTCACCGGCGTTGAGCACGACGAGCACGAGCACGTCGGCGGCGGAGGTGATCTCCAGCTCGGCGAGCGTCGCGTCGTCGACCTCCGGTGCGTAGTCGGGGAAGAACGCGGAGGGCGGCAGGACCAGGAAGCGCAGGTCGGGGTCCTCG
>Ga0136639_10000309_pt1 | contig 15715 bp, 19 predicted proteins | sample AntDrymUQ8592106_2_FD_113739 | JGI IMG/M metagenome (GOLD analysis project Ga0136639, IMG submission 113739) | Polar desert sand microbial communities from Dry Valleys, Antarctica - metaG UQ859 (21.06) | ecosystem: Environmental > Terrestrial > Soil > Desert | place: Antarctica: Dry Valley...
CGGGCGGCATCGTCAGCGTCGAGCCCTTCGTCGTGCCGCTGGACCGGACCCAGCCCTTCAGCGGGGTTATCGTGCTGGACCGGGTGCAACTGAGCGATCTGGTGACCCAGGCGGGGTTCGGCGACAAGGTATCGATGGATGCCATCGTCTCCGGGCGGCTGCCATTCCTCGCAGACCCGGTCGCAGGGGTGCGTATTCTTGGCGGGTCACTGGCGGCCGTGCAGCCGGGTCGACTGTCGATCAACCGGACGGCCCTGACCGGCATCTCGGCCGGTGGCGGCGGAGCCGTGCCGCCCGGCACGGTCGAGGACCTGGCGTACCAGGCGATGGAAAATCTCGCCTTCGACATCCTGAGTGCCGAGGTCAACAGCCTGGACGAGGGCCGGATCGGCGTCCTGTTCCGCATCCAGGGCCGTCATGACCCGCCCGAGCGGCAGGAGCTGCGTGTCGGCATCGCCGAGTTCATCAGCCGCAAATTCCTTGAGCGAACATTGCCCCTGCCGTCGGATACAGGGATCGACCTGACCCTCGACACGACCCTGAACGTCAACCAGCTGCTCAGCGACCTGCTGGCCGTGAACCGGGCGCGCAATGGCGAGGCTGCGAGCCCGGAACCCGCCGATCCGGCGGCGGTGGCCAGTCCGCCTCAGCCATGATCGTCCGCGTTCAGACGGCGTTCACCGCCGGCCTGTCAGAAACCATGCTATAGCCACGACGCCTGCAGGAGACCGTTGCCATGACCACCCCCGGAAAGTCCGCCCTTGTGAGGCGGTTCGTCCTGTCGGGACTGATTGCGGCTGGTATCGCGACCGGCGTCGCGGCCTGCACGCCGACGGTGCGACTGCAGGTCGACCCGATCCAGATCTATGCCAAGCTGGACGCCGATGTCCGGGTGCGGCTGGATCAGGAACTGCAGGACCTTCTGCGCGAAAACCCGAACCTGTTCTGACTTCGTCCGTTCAACCTCCACCCTGACTTCCTCTGGAACCCTGAAAATGACCCTCCGCAAGCTCTTCGTCATCGGCGCTGCCATCGCGGCCCTAGGCGTGGCCGCGGCTGCCGCTCCCGTGCCGGTCTTCGCCCAGACCGCCGCCCAGAAATCCATGATTGACACGGCCAAGGCCAGCGGCACGGTCGGCGAACAGGCCGACGGCTTCCTCGGCTTCCGGGTCCCGACCAGCGACACCGGCCTGCAGGCCGCAGTCACCTCGACCAATGACGCCCGCCGGGCCGCCTATGCCCGTCGCGGTGCAGAGGCCGGCACCAGTGCCGATGTGGCCGGTGCCCGGATGTTCGAGACCCTGCTCCTGCCCCGCATCGCGTCCGGCGAATGGTACCGCAACGCCCAGGGCCGCTGGGTCCAGAAATAGTCCAGCCGCGCGATCCGCCGCACTTGCGGATCGCGCGTTCGACCCCTGGCTGTGATACGACACACGAATGAAGGCCCGGATCATCCGTTTCCTGTTGCTGCTGAGCGCTTCGCTGCTGATCGCGGCGATCGCGACCCTGGGACTCGGCCTGTTCTGGATCGCCATCGGTGGGGGTGCCATGTCGGTCCATGGCTGGATCGCCATGGGTCTCGGCGTTCTCGGCACTGTGGGACTGGCATGGGCGCTGATGAGCCTCGCCTTCCGGTCTCATCGCGAAGGCTGGGATGATCAGGTCGACAATCGCCTCGATCCTGGCCGCGACACCTCGAAAGACATCTATTAGGCAGCGAACTGCCTGGATTTCTGCAGGGCCGGACGGAGCAGGGCGTCCGTCAGGGCTTTTACGACGGGCACCGCCACAGCATCCCCTATCAGCCTGAGCGCCGCCATCTCGCTTGCTGGCAACAGATAGCTGTCGGCCAGCCCCATCAGTCGCGCAGCTTCCCGCCCCGTCAGGCGCCGGGCACGAACCTGGCCCTGATCACCGACGAGCACATATTGCCGTGACGACCCGCCTGACGGGGTCCTCAGACAGCCGGCCAGACCATCGAACCTCAGTTCCAGCCGCTGTACCTTCAAGCCGCCCTCTGTCCGCACGCGCCGAAACCCCGTCGCCACCCGTCGTTCACCTGACTGGCGAGCGCGCTCGAGCCGGTCGCGATGCAGCGGAGCGAGCAGGTCCAGCAGGTGCTCGACGTCGTCCATGCCAAGCCATTGCACAGCATCATCCGGTTCCAGCAGGGCGCTGACATCGAGGTTCCGAACGGATGGTGGTGCGACCTGCCACCATTCCCACCGCGCCTGCACGGCCTGCGGCAGACGGCCATGGGCCGCGATCAGACGGCGGGTATGGAACGGCCCGGCCGGACCGGACCGGGTCGCGGCCTCTGCATCCCTCAGGGCCACAATGAACAAGCGGGGACGCGACTGCGGCAGCCAGAGCGCGGCATCCATCTCGAGGGCACCGACCCGGTAACCGGCCTCGACCAGCGCCGAGCACAGGGCAGGGAAATCGCGGCCCTGACCGGAGGTCAGCAGGCCAACGACGTTCTCGATCACGATGGCGCGCGGTCCCCGGCCCTGTCGATCCAGTGCCTGCATCAGCTGCCAGAAACCCCAGAAGGCACCCGACCGCTGTGCATCCAGACCGGCCCGGGCCCCGGCCAGACTGACGTCCTGGCAAGGGGATGAGGCCCAGACCAGATCGGGACAGCCCGGCAGGTCCTCCGCTGTCAGATCCCGGACATCACCGAGATGAATACCGTTCGTCTGATCGCGCCGCATCGGATCGGGTCCGGCGTGGTTGGCGCGCCAGCTCGTGGCCTTGGCCCGGTCGATGTCATTGGCGAAGGTGACCCGAAATCCTTCCAGCCCCAGACCCGCGAGGCCGCCGCCGGCAAAGAATTCGAAGGCCGTCAGGTCGTCCTGGAGGAAATCGCAAGCCGTCATGGGCCCAGCTTAAGGGTCGACGGGCGTCGAGGCGAGCCGACGGTCTTGACCCGGTGACCCGGGCCGTGTGGATGGCGGGTGCTGAGAGAGGTTCATCATGCGCGTCCTTGCCGTCCCTGCCGTCCTTCTGACCCTGCCCCTGCTTGCGGCCTGCTCAGGCGAGACATCGGGACCTGAGCCCGCGGTCGAGGTTGCCGAACCGGTCGTGCTTGGGAGTGTCGACCTGAACCAGCCCCTGCGAGCCCTCGGGACCGAGCCCTTCTGGGCGGTGGAGATCACGCCCGCCGCATTGACCTGGTCCGGCGTGGATCAGCCGGAGCAGGCCTTCCCCAATCCCGGCCCCGACGTCCAGGGCACGACGGCCGTCTATGTGGTCGAGCAGGAGGGCGGGCCATCCATGACCGTCACCCTCATGGCGACGGAGTGTTCCGACGGGATGAGCGACCGGCTCTATCCTCTGACGGCCACTGTGGAGATCGGGGATCAGACCTCGAACGGCTGTGCCCAGTCGGTGGCGGCACTCGCGGCAGAACCCCGGCCCTAGAGGTCAGCCACCCAGCATGGGGCCCACGCCGGGGACCGTGCGGATGGCATCGCCCAGCAGGTCGCGTCCGGTCGCTGCCGTGACCTGTTCGCGAGCGGCCGGCAACAGGCGTTTCAGGTCGTCCTTGTCCACCCCGATGCGCTTCATCCGGTCCAGTGCTCCCATGGCATCGGAGATCGCGGCTCCGGAGACCCCGCCTGCGCTCTTCATGAGACCGCCGAACAGGCCGCCGCCCCGGGGCCGGGCTTCCGGCGATTGCGCAGCGATCTCGGCTCCCGGCAGGGCGGCATAGAGGGCGGAAAGCGGCCCGCGATCGGCATGCTTGTCAAGCAGGCCGAGAGCCCCGGTCAGGGCCGCACGGACCTGATCGGGTGTCAGGTCGACGGTCTCCGACGCGCGGGCGATCAGGGCTTCAAGGGTCAGGGGTGTCTGGGTCTGGGGGCTCATGGCGGCCCTTTAACGGTTCTCAAAGCCGTTTGTCACATGATGATCGTCATGACCCAGACTCCCGTCCCGGCCCCGGCGGCCCCTGCTGACCTCCGTGCCCTGACCGCCCTGCGGTTCATCGCTGCCATGTGGGTGGCGCTGTTCGCCTTCTGGCCGAACCTCGATGTCGCTGGTCTGCCCAACCTGGTGGCCAAGGGCTATCTGGGGGTCGAGCTGTTCTTTGTCCTGTCCGGCTTCATCCTCTGCCACGTCTATCTCGAGCCGCATGGCGAGAAGCGGTTCAGCTACAAGGGTTTCCTCTGGGCCAGAATTGCGCGGGTCTATCCCCTGCACATCGCGACGCTGGTCGGGGTGGGCGCACTGGCGGTCGGAGCCCTCGCGGCAGGCATGAACGTGGACGGCAATATCCTGAGCTGGGCATCCCTGCCCGCCAATCTCACCATGATGCACGCCTGGGGGCTGGCACCCGAAGCGAGCTGGAACCATCCGTCGTGGTCGATTTCCGCCGAATGGTTTGCCTATCTCAGCTTCCCGGCCTTCGCATTCGTTGCCTGGGCGCTGCGTCACCGACCTCTGCTGGCGATCGCCGGAGCCATCGTGTTTCTGGCCGGCCTCTATGCGGCGTTCGAGCCTCTGGCAGGCTTTCCCCTGACCCAGGCGACCATCGCCTGGGGTGCGCTGAGGATCGTGCCCTGTTTCGCCCTGGGCTGTGCCCTGTATCTGCTGTTCCGCCGGACCCCGCTGAAGACCCCCTGGCTTGGAGCCTTTGCCGCTGTGCTGCTGATCGCCATCAGCGCTACCCTGAACCTGCCGGACGCCGTCACGGTGACCCTGTTCGGTCTGCTGATCCTGAGCCTGGCCTCGCTGGCCAACGAAAAGGCAGGCTGGCTGGCCTCCAGGCCGGCCGTCTACCTCGGGGAGATCAGCTATTCCGTCTATATGGTGGTGGTGCCCTGGAAGCTGCTGGCGGTGAACGTCGCGGCCCGGCTGACCGATGCCGGACCGGACAAGACCCTGCCCCTGGCCGTGTGGCTGATCGTGCTGGCGGGCCTGCCGGTGGTCGCTGCCCTATCCTACCATCTGGTCGAATATCCCGCACGCCGCGCCCTGCGAGGCATGGGCGACGGATCGAAATCTGCCGGCAAGGCGCGTCAAAGCGCCCAACCCGCGATATGAAAAAAGGGGTTTGACACCCCGCCCCAGTCCGTTAGGTCTGTCAGAGGGCGTAACAGTCAGAAACAAGACGACATGAACAAACGGCTCACCGCCGCTGTAGTTGCAGCGTCTCTCGGATTTTTTGCCGTCTCTCCGACGACGGCCCGCGCCGACGATCCCTACTGGCAGTGTGTGACCTTTGCCCGCATGTTCTCGGGCATCAACATCTTCGGCGATGCCTGGACCTGGTGGCGCCAGGCCGTGGACAAGTTCCGCACCGGCGATGCCCCCGCAACCGGCTCGGTTCTGGTGTTCCGCCCCGAAGGACGCATGAACCGGGGCCACGTGGCCGTGGTTTCCGACGTGCTGACCGACCGTGTGATCCGCATCACCCATGCCAACTGGGGCGGAAGCCGCGGCAAGGTCGAGGAAAACGTCACGGTCGTCGATGTGTCGGGCGAAAACGACTGGAGCCAGGTCAAGGTCTGGTACAGCCCGATCCAGGATCTGGGCACCACTGTCTATCCGACCTACGGCTTTATCTACAAGGAAGCGTCGGGCGGCCTGTCCAACGGCACACAGATGGCCGACGCCTCGACCCTCGCATCCGGCCAGCCCTGATACCCTTCCCTTCGACCCGGGGACGGGACGATCGGGCTTCAGGTCGCCGCGACTACCACTCCGGCTTGATCGACAACTGGAAGGCCACCAGGCCCTCGGTCACGTCGCGGTCGAAGCCCTCGCCGCCGCGCAGGCCCTCGGCCTCCACCTCGCGATAGACGATGCCGAACGACCCCTGCATGTCGCCCTTGCGCAAGGCCACGCCGATCGAGGCATCCCCCAGAAAGCTGCCGGAGTCATGGCTGACCCCGGACCGGGCGAAGTCACCGTCGCGGTTGCGGGCGAAATTATAGCCGACAGCCGTGCCTGATCCTGCCGCATAGACATACCAGCGTGCCCGTTGACCGAATGCCTCCGAGCCTTCCGGCACGACCTTGCCCAGATCGCCGCCAATGCGCAGGGTCGCCCCCGCCTCTGCCGATCCGCCCCGCGTCCCGACCCCGATCCCGGCATGGGGCGTCAGGCTGACTTCCAGTCCCGAAGTCGTATAGCCCCGGGCGACCGGCCAACCCCGAACGAAGCGGACGTCATAGTCGTCGATGTCGAGGGCACCGGCATCCAGGGGCGTAACGGGCAGGGGAGAGCCGTCTGCGCGGCGCAGTTCCCCCCGTGTCGTCAGGCTGAGCCGGTCAGTGAACTGCGCCCCCTCATGCCAGATGTCGCGTCGCGTCGACACGGTCCAGGCCTGGCTCTGGTCGGAGGGGATGTCACGAAAGGCGTCGAGACTGATGGCGGGGCCGAAGCTGCGGGCGGGATCGATCTGAATCGTGTCCTGCCGGTTCAGCCGTGCGGTGGCCTCGGCCGCCGGCCGAGCCGCATCGTCAATCCAGATCTGAGCGGAGACAGGCGACGCAAGGCCTCCCAACACCGCGAACCCGATCACCATGACGCCCGGGTAGCTCAACTGCCCCTCACGATCTGTTAAGGATTGAACCGTGCACCATCACAGGCTGTCCGCCAACCGCCAATTTCGCGCCATGTTTCGAATATCGTCTAGGCCGTCGGCAGAGCTCCAGGCCAGCGAGCGGGCAGGATCCGGAGTGTTCCGGTCATCCCGACTTGATTGAGTCCGGATTTAAATCCTTTTGCAGTGCGGCGCGTTCTATGGTGCCTTGCGGTATTCGGCCAGTCCGGCCTGAACAGGATTGCATGCTCTACGCCCTTCACGAGCTCGCCTATCAATCGGCGTCCCCCTTCCGGATCGGCGCGCGCCTAGCCCGCCAGTTCTGGACCTCCCCCCTCAACCCCGCCAGCGAGACCGCCATCGGCCGCACGGCCTATGCCTCGGCCGAGCTGTTCGAGAGCGTCACCCGGCGCTACGGCAAGCCCGCCTGGGGTCTGGAGACCCTGACCATCGACGGTCATCCGGTCCGCACCACCGAACAGGTGATCTGGTCCAGCCCCTGGTGCCGCCTGGTGCGGTTTGCCCGCAACATCGGTGACCTGAAACGGGCGGGCAAGCCGGGCAATGCGCCCAGCGTGCTGATCGTCGCCCCGCTGTCCGGCCACTATGCCACCCTGCTGCGCGGCACGGTCGAGACCTTCCTTCAGGACCACGACGTCTATGTCACCGACTGGGTCAATGCCCGTCAGGTGCCGATGCTCGAGGGCCGGTTCGACTTCTACGACTACATCGACCACATCCGGACGATGCTGGCCCAGATCGGTCCCCGCGCCCATGTCGTCGGCGTCTGCCAGCCGGGCCCGCCGGTCCTTGCCGCCGCGGCGGTCATGGCGATGGAGAACGATCCCAACCGCCCGGCTTCGATGACCTTCATGGGTTCACCGATCGATGCGCGCCTGTCGCCGACGGTGACCAACCAGCTGGCCGAGGCCAAGCCCTTCGCCTGGTTCCAGTCGAACATGATCCACACCGTGCCCTGGCCCTATCCGGGCTTCGGACGCGAGGTCTATCCGGGCTTTGTCCAGCTGTACGCCTTCATGTCGATGAACGAGGCGCGCCACAAGGATGCGCACTGGGAGTATTTCAACAACCTCGTCTCGGGCGATGGCGACGAGACCGACAAGCACGAGGCCTTCTACGACGAATATCTGTCGGTGCTGGACCTGAGCGAGGAGTTCTATCTCCAGACCATCGACATCGTCTTCCAGCAGCACCTGCTGCCGCGCGGCCTGCTCGAGCACAGGGGCCAGCGGGTCGATCTTTCAGCCATCACGGACATCGGCCTGATGACGGTCGAGGGCGAGAAGGACGATATCTCGGGTGTTGGCCAGACCCAGGCCGCGCACGGCCTGTGTCCCAATATCGCGGACGATCGACGGGTGCTTTACGTCCAGCCGGACGTGGGCCACTACGGTGTCTTCAACGGTCGCCGGTTCCGGGAAGAGATCTATACCCGGACGCGCGACTTCATCGCCGCAAACGAGAAACTGTGTGTCGTACCGCAACGGACAAAGGCTGCCGCTTGACGGTGGCACCACCGTCCGTCTGAGCGTCAATCCCCGCGCCCGCCGTATCTCGATCCGGATCGACGGCAGGGCCGGGGAGGCAGTGGCCATCGCGCCCAGCGAACGTCGTCTGGGCGACGCCCTGGCCTTCGCCCGCGCAAAGACCGGATGGATCGCCGAAAGGCTGGAGGCCCGCGTCGAGGGCCAGCCGCTCGTGCCCGGCCAGACCATCCACGTTCAGGGCCAGCCGACCCGGCTCGAGGCGTCCGGCACGACCGGGGCCGCACGTCTGACCGCTGATGCCGGGGGACCCGTCATCCGTTCCGGAGGCGAGGGCGAAGCCTTCTCCCGCCGCGTCGAGGCCCTCCTGAAGCGGCTGGCGCGCGAGACCCTGACCGCCCGCACCGATGTTCATCTGAAGACTCTGAACCAGAAGCCGGTGCGGATATCCATCGCCGACACCCGGTCCCGCTGGGGGTCATGCAGCCCGCATAACCGGTCGATCCGCTATTCCTGGCGGGTGGTCATGGCCCCGCCGGCGGTGCTGGACTATCTGGCCGCGCACGAGGTCGCTCATCTGGTCCATGCCGACCACAGTCCGGCCTACTGGTCGGTGGTGCACGGTCTGGTCGGGGATCACCGCCCGTTCCGCGCCTGGCTGCGCGAGCACGGCCAGGCCCTGCATGCGGTGGGCCGCTAGACGCTCTGGCTGGTGTCCGCGGCGGGGCTCAGCACGCCAAGCCGGTCCGGAATCTGCGGTGCATGCTCGAAGGCCAGGAAGGCGACGCACAGCCCGGCCCACAGTGCATAGCTGACCCCGACCACGATTGCGGGCGGCAGCATCATGACGCCATAGATCAGCAGGGTCGTCTCGGTCGCCCCCATGGCCTGCCAGACACTGCCCGCCTCGAACAGGCCCAGCACCATCATGATCACCGCCATCAGGGCCTGAAGCCCGGCCGCCAGAAGACCGCCATAGAACATGAACCGCCAGACGATCCCCAGCCGCGTGGCAGGCCGGCCGGACCGCGACCGCTCCTTTTTGAGCAGGCGCAGGCCCAGCGGAATGGCCACGGCCCCGAACGCCAGCAGCATCAGCCGCCAGTCGGTCTCGCGTCCTGGAACCCAGTTCAGCGGCGGCCAGATGACCATCGTCAGCACCAGCGGCGGCCAGCAAACGGCGGCTATGCCTGCCGCGATCAGACGGCCCCGGCCGCGTCGCCAGTTGACCGGCTGCTGCCCCGGCAAGGGAAACGGCAGGTCCAGTTTCAGGCTCATCGCGTGGGGACCGGCGTCTCGCCGGAATAGTCGTAGAAGCCGCGCCCGGACTTGCGCCCCAGCCAGCCCGCCTCGACATATTTCACCAGCAGGGGACAGGGCCGGTATTTGCTGTCGGCCAGACCGTCATAAAGCACATTCATGATGGCCAGGACGACGTCCAGACCCATGAAGTCCGCCAGTTCCAGCGGCCCCATCGGATGGTTGGCCCCAAGCTTCAGCGCCGTGTCGATCGAAACGACGTCGCCAACCCCCTCGTACAGGGTGAAGATGGCCTCGTTGATCATCGGCACCAGGATGCGGTTGACGATGAAGGCCGGGAAATCCTCGGCCCGCGTCACGGTCTTGCCCAGCGACTCGGCAAAGGCCACGGCCGTCTCGTAGGTCTCGGCCGAGGTGGCGATGCCGCGCACGATCTCCACCAGTTTCATCACCGGGGCCGGCTTCATGAAATGCAGGCCGATGAACCGCTCGGGCCGATCGGTCGACGACCCCAGCCGGGTGATCGAGATCGACGAGGTGTTGGAGGCCAGCAGGGTATCGGGACCCAGATGCGGCAGAAGCTCGACCAGCACGGCCTTCTTGACCGCCTCGTCCTCGACGGCCGCCTCCAGCACCAGATCGACGGCTCCGGCCTCGGCCAGGTGTTCGGTGGTGATGATCCGCGACAGGGCCTGGTCGGCCCTGGCCTGATCGATACTGCCACGCCCCACCTGCCGCGCCAGACTGGCGGCGATGGAGGCCAGGGCCGTCGGCAGGCGGTCGGCGTCGATGTCGTAAAGCCGAACATCGTAGCCGCCCAGGGCCACGGTCTGGGCGATGCCGGCACCCATCTGTCCGGCGCCAATGATCGAGACTGTACGAAGGGTGGTCATGAAGTCGTTGATGATCTTGCGGCGTCTCGCCCGTGGCCCGGCACCTTACGGAGGCAGGCCATCGACGCAAGGCTTCGTTGGTCGAATGACCGCCTTCAGAAGCCGTACAGGACCGGTGCCGCCGTGTTGTTGAACAGGATCCGCGCGAAATTCAGCAGCAGCAGAACCACGATCGGCGATACGTCGATGCCGCCGAGGGTCGGGATGATCCTCCGGAAAGGCTCCAGCAGCGGGCGGGTCACCCCGTCCAGGAAGCTGGCCAGCTGGCTGACGAAGCGGTTGCGGTGGTTGATGACGTCGAAGGCAAACAGCCAGCTCAGGATCGCCGATGCGATGATGAACCAGATCATCAGCTGAATGATGGCGTTGACCAGCCAGACGATCGCTTCACCCATCGAAAACTCCTGAGCATGGCACCCGCCGCGGGGCCATTCTGCACCGCTTCTAGCGCGTGCGTGCCTTCAGGCCAATGCGGCACGCGCGGCAGGCGATCCGAAACCGTCGTCCCGTTGACACCCGCCAGAACGCCCGCCTAAGTCCGGCTGCCTGGAACCCCCGGACACGGGGCCGTAGCTCAGTTGGTAGAGCGCGTCGTTCGCAATGACGAGGTCAGGGGTTCGACTCCCCTCGGCTCCACCAGGTCACCCCCAGTCCGTAATGGCCGCTCATCTTGCAGAATGCGTGTCGTGAAGGCACGGTGGAGGCGGGGGTTGATGAGATAACAGGAGATCACCGATGCGTGCCGCCACACTGATCGCCACGGCCATCCTTGCCGTTGCCGTCCCCGCCGGGGTCGCCCTCGCCCATCACGGCTGGAGTTCCTATGACGCCGCCCAGACCCTGAGCCCCACGACCCAGGTGGTGGAATCGCGCTGGGGCAGCCCGCACGGAGCCCTGGTGATCGCGGTCGATGGCAAGCGGTGGGACGTCGTTCTGGCCCCTGTCGCGCGGATGGAGGCCCGTGGCCTGGTCCGCGAGGACATCGCCGTGGGCAGGACGGTGACGGTCGTGGGCTATCCGCGCCGTGACGGCACAGCCGAGATCCGGGCGGAGCGGATCATCGTCGGTGACAAGACGGTCGAACTGCGCTGAGCCCGACAGGACCGCTGATCCGGTTCGCGGAGGCCGTCGAAGGCACGCGGTTCGCTGTCTGGGCCACGGAGTCGGCCCTGGCCTATCCGGTCGCCAACACGGCCCATGTTATCGGCGCGATCCTGCTGGTCGGCGCGATCGGTCTGCTTGACCTTCGCATCCTCGGCTATGCCCGGGAGGCGTCGCTTCCGGCTCTGGCGCGGGCATTGACGCCGCTCGCTGCCAGTGGCTTCATTCTGATGGTGGCCAGCGGGGCGGTCCTGTTCGCCGCCGATGCCACGGCCCTGGTCGGGTCCCGCCTGTTTTTGATCAAGCTGGGTCTGATCCTGATCGCCGGGATGAATGCCCTGGCATTTCGCGTCATCTTCGCGCGGCACACGGGGTCCCTTTCCGGGTTGGCGAAGGGGTTGGCCGCAGCATCTCTGGGACTGTGGCTGGGCGTCGTCATCGCCGGGCGCTGGATCGCCTATGCCTGACGGGTCCGAGAACGTCCCGCCACCCCCCACCCCTGCCAGGGCGGACGGCGACGAAACGTCTGCAGGCCGGTCTCCGTGACTTGAGGGTCAGCGCCCGTCCGACACGACAATCTCCCTGACCAGATGTCTGGCGCCGGCATCGCCGTCGAAAATGTGTTGCCTGACCGTGGCAAAGTCGATCTTCGCCAGATCGATCATCCGGATCTCCCGGTGGTTCATGGTGTGAAAATAGTATTTTCGATTGGGCAGATCGGCTGCGATCGTGATCTGGGTTGCGCCTTCCAGATCGCCCGGAAGCTTGTCGGGCATTGCGGTCACGCCGATCGGAATATTGAAATTGTCGAGAATTCTGAACGCCTCGAACACGGCATCATCAGATGTCGCCAGCGGTCGTGCGGTGGCCGTGAAAAGCGCTGCTCGAACAAACCTCGAAGGCGGAGAAAAGTCGCCAGGAACGCCGACCAGTCCGGAACCACCGCCGAAAGGCGAGAAGGTCATGTTTCCGACAGTGACCGGGCTCGCGGACCCGGGGAATATGTTGATGTAGTTCCTGAGGTTCGTCAGATGCCAGTCATAGGTGGGGGCATTGGTGATCACGCCCAGGAACGGCTCGTAGATCTTGACCTCACCGCCATTGATGATCTCGATCACGATACTGTCGCCGCTCGGGTCCGCAATCTTCCAGTGAAAGGGCAGGGGTGCTGCGCCAAATTCAGGGTCCACCACACTGACGACGCTGACTTGATCGAGGTTTTCCCGCACTTGAGCCACCGTCTCGAATGACGAGAGCATCCACTGCCTGAAATCGCCCGCGCTCATGGACCTGTCAGCCTGGCTCTCTTCATAAGGCGCGTAACCGCAGGAGCCCGGGAAGAAATACACGCCCACGTACAGGCCCTTTTCATTCATGGCATCCGGGCCATGTGGCTGGCCGTAGGCTGTAACGGACAGGAAGCCGTACTTGCCTGTCCACGATTTCCCGTTCCTGCCCTCCGGTGTCTGGGCGCTGAACGACTTGCCGCGTGGAAACACCGCAAGATGATTATGATTTGCGTTGCCTACGGCCCACTCATCGGTTCGCGCAACAATGAAGCCACCATCGAGACTCGTGAGCGAAATACCCGTGCACATGTCTGTATCCCTGGTAAAAATCAATGATTGATCTGATAAGCGAAGACGTTCAGCAAGACACGGCCTGCCCACACCGGGCGATACAGCCTCGTTGTTAGGGGATGGGCGCGGCGGACGCCATGTTCAGCTTCCCCGAGCCCTCGCTTTAGCGGCCATAGCTCGGGAGCGCAGCAACGTCAGCCGTGGGCGCGGCCTGGTCATCAGGGCCCCTGCCCACCCTCATCCCGCTCTGGTACCGTGCCGCTCGACATCAGCACCGCGGGGGGATCCGGGATGAGCAGGCGACAGGTGACACCGGCGGAGGCGGCCTTGCTGATCACGCCGGCGGGGCGGACGGCGACGAAATGCCTGCAGGCCGGGCTGCTGGCCCTGCTGGCGGCGGGGCGGATCGGGTTCGTGACGTCAGACGGCCCGCTGAAGCCCGCAGAGATGGTGCTGAAGGGGGCGACCGCAGGCACCGCCGACCCGCTTCCCCGCCATCTTGCGGTGCTCGAGGCGTCGCTGGTCGATCAGGGCAAGGGCAACCGGCTGACGGCCGCCGAGGTCCTGCACGCGCTGCAGAAGCGGTTCGGCCATGACTACCGGCGCTATCTGCACGAGGAGGTGGCGCCCGAACTGATCGGCAGGAACCTGCTGACCCGGACAGACGGCCGATGGCTGGGCCTGTTTCCCCGCATCACCTATGAGCGCACGGCCAGTGGAGACCTGCTGAGCGCGCCGCTGCGGCGGCTGATGACGGTGATCGAGCGCCTGCCGGCCCTGCTGAAATCCGACCCCGAACAGGCCCTCCGCCTCGCCCGGTCGGCCGGGGCCCTGCTGATCCTGTCGCCCGAGGCGCTGAGGCAGATTCCCCAACTGCGCAGGCTGTTCGAACAGGGCGGCGACGATGTTGCGGTCGTGTCCATCCTCGCCCTCGGCGGCGAGGGCGACCCCGAATGGGATGCCGTGCTCGAGCTGAGTGACCTGGCCGCATTGTTCGACGTCCACGGCCTGTTCGCCAGCCTCGAGACCGTGGGAGATTTCATCAGCGGCGGCGACTCGAGTTCTTCGGACGGCGGCGGTGACGGCGGCGGCGGCGACTGACCCCGACCGTCTTTCGTAGACGGGGCCTTAACCCCTCACGGAACAGCCTGCGATAGTATCCGTTAAGACGATCCTGCAGGGCGCGAACACGACATGGAATGGACGACCCCGACCTTCGAACTGAGCGCACTGAGTGCCTCGCGAAGGGAACAGCTCCAGCGGATCGGTGATGCCGGCCTGGTGGCACAGGGCCGTGTCTTCCTGCTGTCGCTCGATCCCATCAAACAGCAGATGGGCGCGCGCTGGCCAGGTCGTGCCGAGGTGATCTGGGAAGCGGTGGAGCGGTCGCTCCACAAGAACATGCCCCCGCCCGATGTCTATGTCCGGATGAACGACACCAGCGTGATCGTGGCCGTGTCCTCGACCAACAGCTATGAGGGACAGATCCGGTGCGTGGAGATCCTGAGGTCGCTGCTGACCTATTTCCTGGGGCGTTCGGTGGATGCCGACATCGCCCTGTCGCGCATTGCGAACATCGACGGCGACGTCCTGCAAGCCGAACCGGTCGATGTCGCCAGGATATCCGGTCCGGATGCCCAATCTGTAGGAGCGCCAGCTCCGGCGCGTCGGCCCGAGGACTGGGTCCCGCCCCTGACAGAGCGCCGGGCCAGCGGGACACTGGGCCTGACCCATCATGGACCCACGGGCTATGATATCGACATCGCGCCGGTCTGGCGCCTCGATCAGGAAACCATCAGTGCCTATGCCGTCCGGCTGCGCCTGCGGTCGGCCTGTGACCGCCTGTCCGATCTGGATCACGAGGCGATGACCCATCTGGTCGTCAGCCACCTGCTGCCGATCCTCGAGGACTACAGACGCGAGGGCGGGACCTTCGCGATCATCGTTCCGGTGTCCTTTTCCGCCCTGTCGGCGCGGCGCCCGCGCATGGCCCTGCTGAATCGCTGTTCGGGTTTCAAGGACGTCATGCGCCGGGCGGTGATCGCAGAGATCACCGACCTGGATGCCGGTGTACCCGGTGGCCTGATCCGGGAAACGGTCGCCATGGTCAGACCCTTCTTCCGGGTCATCACGGGTCTGGTTCGCACGCCCGCGGACATCAAGGCCATCTATCGCGAGGTGGCCTTCCATGGCGTGGCGATGAACTGGCTGCCGGGTCAGTTCAGCCATCTCGAGACGGCGCTGCAGGCCGCCCGCCAGCGCACGCCCAACCTCATCCTGCACGACGTCCCGGCCTTCGTGCCGACCACGGACCTGCGTCGCGGCGGGGCGTCACACATCACATGGGCCGCCTGACGCGACGTATGCCGGGCCTCAATCCTTCGTCGGGCTGACCTGATCGGCATCACCATAGGTCAGGGCCAGGAAGACGTCTTCCAGATCCGGGTCCTCGGTCGTGATGTCGGAGATGGTGATCCCGGCGGCACGGACCGCGGCCAGCACCTGTTCGACCGAGCCCTGCCCCTTGCGATAGGTCACGGCAAAGGCACCGTTGGGGCGAGCCGCGACGTCAAAGCCGGGCAGGACCGGAGCGGGTGTCTGGGGCACCTCGGGGGTCACAACCACATTGCGGGTGTCGAGGCGACGCAGCAGTTGCGGCGTCGGCTCGCAGGCCACGACCTGTCCTCTGTTCATGATGGCGATGGTGTCACACAGCTCCTGCGCCTCCTCCAGATAGTGGGTGGTCAGAAGGATGGTCACGCCCTCGGCATTGATGCGCCGCACATATTCCCACAGCTGGCGGCGCAGCTCGACGTCGACCCCGGC
>Ga0136639_10000310_pt1 | contig 15691 bp, 11 predicted proteins | sample AntDrymUQ8592106_2_FD_113739 | JGI IMG/M metagenome (GOLD analysis project Ga0136639, IMG submission 113739) | Polar desert sand microbial communities from Dry Valleys, Antarctica - metaG UQ859 (21.06) | ecosystem: Environmental > Terrestrial > Soil > Desert | place: Antarctica: Dry Valley...
CTGAACCGCCCCGTCTTTCTCGGAGGCCCCAACTCTTGAGAGGATGGAGCCATGAAGATGAGAAAGTACTCGGGCACTGCCCCCGTTTCTCCTGCCCGCCCCGGCAAGGCCGCCCGTCGCGATCGTCTTTTGAATCCAGTCGGCGTAGTTCCCCAGCCGCACGCCGTAACTGATCTCGCCATACCTCCCCGGGCGGATTTCCGTGCCGTTGACCTCGCCACGCTTCCACGCCGAGATACCCGCAACCTGCCATTCGTCGCCCCTGGCGACCAGAATCGGGCTGCCGCTATCTCCGCTGCCGGTCGACGCTTCGAGAGGAAGTGCGTTCGGCGGCTTGTCGAAGCTGTAGCCGATCCACCGGCCTTCGGAGAGACTGATCTCGTTGTAGCCGTGGCGAAGGTCGGTGCGGTTCGGACCGTGCACAGAGTGTCCCGTTGATCCCGTCCCCGTGGCGCCCCGCCCCATGATTCGAACGACCTTCCCCAGTACCGCGCCGTTGTGAATCCGCGCAGGTGCGACGTCCCGAGCCGGCTCGGAAAGCTGGATCAACGCGATATCGTCGGAAGACGCGACGACGTTGAAGAAGGCCGCCCAGTCGCCCGACTTGAGCGCGGAGTCGATCATCTCCTGAGGAGGCTTCTTGTAGCCTGGATGGATGACAATTTGGCGCACGGCACGGGGGGCGCCACCGACAACCACCACGTCCAAAGCAAGCTGCCAGCTGACGGCGTGGGCGGCAGTAACGACCCACTGCGGCGCGATGAGGACCCCGTGACCCTCGCCTGGCAAATCGGCCAGCGCCGGGAACTCGGACACCGCCATTCGATACTTAAGGTCGGGGACGTCGTCACGAATGACGACGGCGCTTGCATCGAGCGATGCAAGGAGAAAGAGGAGGGCAGCGAAGCGCGTAGCGCAACATCCATGGTTGGGAATATTCACTATCGAGCTCCAGGCCAACATCGTCAATGTGCGGTTCTCGCGTTGTCTGCCGGCCAACTTTGCCAAGTTGACTGGCTCAGGAAGTCGCTACGCGCCACAGCTTTCGGATCGTAGAACTTACGAATCAGTGCATTGATCTCTGACTTCAGTTGCGGCGTTCCACCGTCAAACATGTCGTTGTGCCGCGAGTGGGATATTTCGATAACGCAGACTCGTCGCGTCCGTTTCCGTTTCGGAAGGGAGAACCCCAGGATCGGCCTCGAAGTCGCCGGCGCGGCTGCGAGAGAAAGCTGAATGAACAAACGCGTCGGGTTCCAGTTCTTATGATCGAAGCGATGGCCGGCGAGGGAATCGGTCAGTCATGTTTCGCATGATAGCCACGATGGTGCGCCGAACTCGAGCGACCAACCGCTTCGGGTCGCAAACCGACAACCCGGGTCGATTCGGCTTTCGGCGCGGAGGGAACAATAGGGTGGCATGAACAGGCTTCACCGCGTCAGTTGGACTTTGCCTCGGCTGGCCTGAAGTTGATCGGCATCCCCAGCAGCGGAAGCTCGCTGGCGCGGGCATCAAGACTGCCGTCCTGAGACCTGATCTCATAGTGGTCGATCAAGTAGGGCAAGCCTTCGCCGGCCAACAGGTTCGGGCTGTCCGTCACCTCGAAGTGCAAGTGCGGCTCGCGACTGTCGCCCGAGTTGCCGATACGGCCCAAGAAATCGCCGCCCTTTACGCGGTCACCCGCCTTCACCTGGACACTGCCCGGCGCGAGATGCGCGTACAGGGCGTACTGGCCGTTGCCCAAGTCGAGCGTGATGGTATTTCCCGCGATCGTCTCCATCGTGACGGGGACGGCCGTCTCGAACCCTTTGGATGTGCGGGGAATATTGTCCGGAAAACCGTCGGCCGCCGCGACCACCAGGCTGTCAGCCACGGCAAAAACGCGCTGGCCATAAGCAATGTGAGACTGGACCTTGATCGGGTCGCCTATGAATGTCGTACCCTCCCGGACTTTCTTCCAATCGATCGCGTATCGACGCGAAATTCGCGCGTTGCCGGCTATGACCAACAGGCCGACCCGGTGGTGGCCGGTGTTGCCCGGGCCGCTGGTCGCGATCCAGTCGGCGCCTTCAACGGGAGGCGCCAACACCTGCATCTTGGTCTGGCGGGTGGCGATGGATGGGCCGTCGGCATAAGCGTCGGCCATGATCACCCGATGGCGCAGGGCGGCCGGTACGGCAACACCCACCTCAAACGCCAGGCAGAGGTAGGCCACAGTTCCTTGGCCAACCGCGAGCTGCCGGCTCTGAACGACCTCATCGGTGGATAGTTCATGACCTCGTGGGAAGAACAGCGAGATAAGCTGGTCAGCGTCAAAGGTTGCAAGTCGATCCCCGGTGCCGTCGCCAGCGATCACTTCGAGCCCTTGCAGATCGAGTGGTTCGCCTGCGTAGTTACGCAGATGCAATTCGTAGACGAGATAGTTGCGGCCACCGCTGGGAATGACCGTGGGCTCGAAGGGCGTGCGCACTTCCAGTTGCGGAGGCAGGAAAGCGGTCGCTGCAGGCGGGGCAGTCCTGAGCGGAAGGACCGGCGCCATCACCCTTTCACACCCCGGAGGAGCGGGAAACGCCGCGAGTGCACTGCGCTGCTCGCGGACGAGTTCTCCAGAAACGGCAGATTGCGGCAGCGCCAGGACGGCAGTCAGTAGCGCAGCCAGTAGCTGTGCATTTGGCTTGTCAATCATCAATCCTCACTCCTCACTCCTTCATCCCTGCGTGAAATCCAGGTGCCACGATGCCTGGCAACTCTACCTGCACCGGGAATCCATTTCAGTAGCCGCGCTGATTGGAGTCCAGGGTTGGCTTTTTGAGTCCTGGATGACCGCTTCGGGTCGCACGCTGCCAAACAAGAAAGCGAACGCCAACTTGAAATGCGGTGCCGGATGGCGTCTGGCGCGTGCCTGCGCACCATCTGCCGGCCGCTCAACGTTCTGCGTCAATCACGGCACGCATGAGTGCTATCTCGCTTCCGCCCGCGCCCAGCGCGCGCGCGCGGTCTTCCCAACCGCGTATTGCCGAGCGCACCTGTTCGACGACAGTGTGGGCTCGCTTCTTTTCCAGGCGGTAGTAATCGCTCGTAGCCAAAAGCAGGCCGGAGTCCGGCGACGGATCGGCTTCATTGATTGCCAGGACATGGTGATCCTTGTCCGGATTCGGATTGACGTCGAAGGCCGGGGACAGTTCCCAGCCGTCGCGTTGACGCAGGAAGCCGTGGTTGCGCAGGTGGTCGTCGCGGTTGCCGACAAGAATGTTGAACAGCGCGCGGCGGAACAGTTGCTCAAGGTCGGCGGCAATATTGTTCGATGTGCCGCAGTTTTCGATGACTTGGACGATATCGAGATAGCTGCTGCCCGCGCTTTGCGTGACGTCCAGCCGGGTCATGGCGGAGCTGTAGGCGCGACGCGATGACGGCGTACGGTCGAATCGCCTGACGGCGTAGGTATGCCCCCGGTTCGAGAGCTTCAGCAGCCTGGCCTCGGGCATCGCGATGCCGGCGGCGAGGGACGACTGGTGTGTCAGGAATTCCCATAGGCCGACGTCGTGGCGGTCCTCGTTGGAGGGGAACTTGGCCAGCCACAACTGGCCGTCGGGGTCCCTGAAGCTGGCCTTCGGCCGGGCGCCACCCAGCGAGGCGCCCGGCGCCAGCAGCTGCCTGAGCCAGCGGACCTGCTCCCGGGATTCATCGGCCGTGCCCGCCTCGACATGGGCGGCGATGGCTTCGAGCTCCCGCAGTTCGGTCATCGGCGGCGCGCTCAGGGGCGCGTCGTCGATGTACCGCCCCGAATCCGGATGCTTCAGGCGAAGTGCTCCCATCCGAGCCTCGTCGTTCACGCCGGCCAGGTAGTCCCATGCGCCAAGGCTTCGCGGCTTGCGGTCTTGTTCGCGGGCCTCGATGGCTTCGCGACGATCCATGAGGCGCTTGCCCCAGCGGTCCGGCGAGAGATCGAGCAAGGCGCCGGTGAGCCCGTTGGCGCCGCTGCGCGCGTAGTGGGGCCCGGCGGTGAGGCTGAGTTCCGGGTCCAGGGGAAATGAGCGGGCCGGGCCCCTGCCGTCCAGCCATCGGGCGTCGTACTCGAAGCTGATCGTGTCGCCCGTCTGGCTGGGCACCTTCTTCAAGCGGCCCACGCGCATCGTGCCGCCCAGGGTTTCATCTTCGATCCAGATCTCCGCCTGGCTCACGCCCTAGTCCGCCCGCGGCTTGAACGGAGGCAGCGCTGGCCGGGGTGTCCCGGCGTTCGTCCGCTTGAGCGCACTGTCCTGCAGCTGCCGCCCAAGCGTGTCCCGGGCTGCGATCAGATCGATGTCGTCGGCGAGCCCAAGCACCGTCAGAGCACGCAGGGTCGTCGCCAGGCTGGTGGAGGGGTCCCCGTTCTCCAACTTGCCGATGGTCGGGACGCTCACGCCCACCCGTTCGGCCAATACCGCCTGGGTCATCTGGCGGCGCATCCGGGCCGCACGCAGCCTCGCTCCCAGTGCCTTGATCTGGCGCTGGGCTTTAGGGTGTGTCGGTGGAGTGCGTTTCGCCATACGAAATTAAATTATGCTTCCGGCCGGGAAATGCAAGTTTATTTTGTAATTATTGCTCGGCCGGCGGCCGGGCGGCTGCGGAGTCGGCTTAGCGGGTCTCTGCGAAGCGGGGCTGGCCACACCGGCCGCGCCCAGCCCCGCGGGTATAATCCCGAGTCTTTGCTCCAGCCTCGGAAACCTCCCATGTCCGTCCCCACCCTGCCCGCCCCCCAGACGCTCGACCGCGACTACGACCTGCAGTCGAAATACACCCGTGAAGAGGGCCGGATCTACCTCTCCGGCGTACAGGCGCTGGTGCGGCTGCCGCTGATGCAGCAGATGCGCGACCGCGCGGCCGGCGCCAATACCGCCGGCTTCATCTCGGGCTACCGCGGCTCGCCGCTGGGCGGCTTCGACATGGAGCTGTGGAAAGCCAAGAAGCACCTGGCCGCGTCGGGCATCGAGTTCACGCCGGGCCTGAACGAGGATCTGGGCGCGACGATGGTGTGGGGCAGCCAGCAGACCAACCTGTTCCCGGGCGCCAAGTACGACGGCGTGTTTTCGATGTGGTACGGCAAGGGCCCGGGCGTGGACCGCTGCGGCGACGTGTTCAAGCACGGCAATGCCGCCGGCACCTCGCGGATGGGCGGCGTGCTGGCGCTGGCCGCCGACGACCACGCCTGCCGCTCGTCCACGCTGCCGCACGGCTCCGAGGGTGAGTTCGAGTCGGCGATGATGCCCATCCTCAACCCCGCCGGCGTGCAGGACATCCTGGACATGGGCCTGCTGGGCTGGGCGATGAGCCGCTACACGGGGCGCTGGATCGGCTTCAAGACGATTGCCGAAACGGTGGAATCGTCGGCGTCGGTGAACGTGAATCCGCACCAGCTCGACATCATCCTGCCGGGCGATTTCGTCATGCCCCAGGGCGGTCTCAACATCCGCTGGCCGGACCCGCCGCTGAACCAGGAAATGCGCCTGCACCGCTATGCGGTGGGCGCCGCGCAGGCGTTCGCGCGCGCCAACCATATCGACAAGGTGGTGTTCGATTCGCCCAAGGCGCGCCTGGGCATCGTCACCACCGGCAAGAGCTACCTGGACGTGCTGCAGGCGCTGGAATACCTGGGCATTGATCGCAAGATGGCCGAAGAGATCGGCATCCGCGTCTACAAGGTCGGCATGACCTGGCCGCTGGAGCCGCTGGGCATCCGCGAGTTCGCACGCGGCCTGCAGGACATCATCGTCGTCGAGGAGAAGCGCAGCTTCATCGAACGGCAGATGAAGGAGTACATGTACAACTGGGAGCACCGTCCTTCCATCATCGGCAAGTACGACGAGCAGGAAAACTGGGTGCTGCCCAGCACCAACGAACTGACCCCGGCCACGATCGCCGGCGTGATCGGCCGCCGCATCCAGAAGCTCGGACTTGTTGACGGCGGCGCCACCGAACACATCCGCGGCGTGTTGAAGTGGATGGACGAAAAGGAAAACGAGCTGGCGCAGCCGCGCGCCAATTTCCCGCGCGTGCCGCACTACTGCGCCGGCTGCCCGCACAACTCGTCCACCGTGGTGCCCGAGGGCTCGCGCGCCCTGGGCGGCATCGGCTGCCATTACATGGTGACGTGGATGGACCGCAAGACCGACACCTTCACCCACATGGGTGGCGAAGGCGTCACGTGGTCGGGCCGGGCCCCGTTCACCGATGAAAAGCACGTCTTCCAGAACCTGGGCGACGGGACCTACTTCCACTCCGGCTCGCTGGCCATCCGCCAGTCGATCGCGGCCAAGGTGAACATCACCTACAAGATCCTCTACAACGACGCGGTGGCCATGACCGGCGGCCAGCCGGTGGACGGCACGCTCACGGTGCCCGACATCGCCCACCAGGTGCGCAGCGAAGGCGTGAAAACCATCGTGGTGCTGAGCGACGACATCGGCAAGTGGAGTGACAAGTCGCTCTTTCCCCCGGGCGTGCAGTTCTTCGACCGCGACGAGCTGGACAGCCAGCAGAAGCGCCTGCGCGACATCCCCGGCACCACCGTCATCGTCTTCGACCAGACCTGCGCGGCCGAGAAGCGCCGCCGCCGCAAGCGCGGCAAGGCCGTGGACCCGGCCAAGCGCATCGCCATCAACTCGCTGGTGTGCGAGGGCTGCGGCGACTGCGGCGTGAAGTCGAACTGCGTGGCGATACTGCCCAAGGAAACCGAGTTCGGCCGCAAGCGCGAGATCGACCAGAGCAACTGCAACAAGGACTACAGCTGCGTGAAGGGCTTCTGCCCCAGCTTCGTCACCATCAAAGGCGGCGGCCTGCGCAAGCGCAAGGGCGTGGGCAACGCCGAACGCCTGGCCGCCCTGCCGGCGCCGGTGATCGTGGGCAACCTCGACCAGCCCTGGAACATCCTGATCACCGGCGTGGGCGGCACCGGCGTGGTGACCATCGGCGCGCTGCTGGGCATGGCCGCACACCTGGAGAACAAGGGCGCCAGCGTGCTCGACCAGACCGGCCTGGCCCAGAAGGGCGGCGCCGTGACCACCCACGTGCGCATCGCGCGCACGCCGGCCGACATCAACGCGGTGCGCATCGCCGCCGGTGAAGCCGACCTGGTGCTGGGCTGCGACATGGTGGTGGTGAACGACTACTGGGCGCTGTCGAAGATCCGCGCCGACCGCACCGAAGTGGTCATCAACGACTACCAGGCCATGCCGGGCCCGTTCACCCGCATGCCGGACATGCAGTTCCCGGCCGAAGGCATCGTCGACGCCATCCGCACCGCCATGGGCGGCCGCGAGCCGCTGCAGATCGCCGCCACCGAAATCGCCACGGCGCTGATGGGCGACGCCATCGCCACCAACCTGTTCATGCTTGGCGTGGCCTGGCAGCGCGGCCTGGTGCCGATCAGCTTCGACGCCCTGGTGCGCGCGATCGAACTCAACGGCGCCGCGGTGGAAATGAACAAGACCGCGTTCGCCTGGGGCCGCCTGGCCGCCATCGACCCGCAGGCCGTTCTGGAAGCCGCCGGCCTGGCCGAAGCCCCGGTGGAAGCCGCGACCGCCACGCTCGACGACGAGGTGCTGTCCATCACGCTGGACGAAACCATCGAGCGCCGCGTGAAGTTCCTCACCGACTACCAGGACCGCGCCTATGCCGGCCGCTACGTCGCGCTGGTGGACAAGGTGCGCCAGGCGGAGGCGCGCAAGGCGCCGGGCTCCACCGCACTCACCGAAGCGGTGGCCCGCTACTACTTCAAGCTCATGGCCTACAAGGACGAGTACGAAGTGGCCCGCCTGTACACGTCGGGCGAGTTCATCAAGCGCATCGAAAAGCAGTTCGACGGCGACTACAAGATCCACTTCAACCTGGCGCCGCCGATGCTGTCCAAGCGCGACGCCGACGGCCACCTGGTGAAGCAGGAGTTCGGACCGTGGATCTTCACGGCGTTCAAGCTGATCAAGCGCCTGAAGTTCCTGCGCGGCGGTGCGTTCGATGTGTTCGGCAAGACCGACGAGCGCCGCATGGAGCGCCAGCTGATCGTGGACTACGCGCGCACGGTGGCAGAGCTGCTGGGCACGCTGGACGACGACAACGTGGATTTGGCCACGCGAATTGCCGCCGTGCCCGAGCACATCCGCGGCTACGGCCACGTCAAGGAAGCGCACTTCGCCAAGGCCAAGGCGCAGGAAGCGGAGCTGCTGGCCACGTGGCGTGCGCCGGTGAAGGCTTCCGCCGCCTGATTTCCCGGCCGGGCGCGCCGCGGTTCTTCCTTGCTTGAAACAACGACGCCCGGCGGGCCGGGCGTCGTTTTCTTGCCGTTGTCGCTATCGTCCGTCGCGCAGCGGCACCAGCGTGATCTCGACGCGGCGGTTCTGGGCCCGGCCGGCGTCGGTGTCGTTGCTGGCCACCGGATACTGCTCGCCGGCGCCGGTGAGGATCAGGCGCTCCCGGTTGACTCGGCGGCTGCCCAGGAAGTTGCCGACCGCCGTGGCGCGCTGCTCGGACAGGCGCTGGTTGTAGGCATCGGTACCGACGCTGTCGGTGTGGCCCGCGACTTCGATGATGGTCTGGTCGTACTGCACCAAGGTGTCGGCGACGCGGTCGAGCGCGTCGTTGGCGTTGGAGCGCAGCGCGGCGCTGTCGAAGCCGAAGGTGATGGCCTCGGGCATGTCCAGGGTGATGTTGTCGCCCTGGCGCACCACGTCCACGCCGGTGCCCCGCATGCGCTCGCGCAGGTCGCGCTCCTGGTTGTCCTGGTAGCGGCCGATGGCGCCACCGGTCAGGCCGCCGACGCCGGCGCCGACCAGCGCGCGCTGGCGGCGCTCGGTGGCGTCGCTGCCGCTGAGCAGCCCTGCCACCGCGCCGACCGCCGCGCCGATCAGGGCGCCGCGCTGGGTGCGGTTCATGCGCTGCTCTTCGGTTTCCTGCTGGTTGGGCGGGTAATAGGCTCCGCTGTCGCTGCGCTGGTAGCCGCCGGTGCTCTGGCAGCCAGCCAGCAGGGCGACCAGCACGGCCGTGGTGATCAGGGTCTGGGTGGGAAGCTTCATAACGAACCTCGTGGAGAAAACGCGGATTGCGCCAGCAGGAAAACATGAAAGCAGCCTGCGATCGGTTCGTTGGCGAACGCAGGCCGGGCTACGGTTCAGCTTTGTCGCAAAAGAATGAACGCTGGTGCCGGACGACAGAGAGATGTCGCACAGGGCGTGCTGGCCGCCGCGGCACGGGGTCAGGCGGCGTCGTTCTGGTTCTTGAGGATCAGCGCCGCCAGCCAGGGCTCGCCTTCGGCCATCAGCTCCAGCGGGGTCTGGGCCCAGCCGGTGAGCACCATGGCCTCGGCGATGGTGAATTCGAGCTGGGCCTTGCTGAACTTTCTCTCGCCGGCGATCACCGCCTCGAGCACGGCGCGGCCGGGCATGGGCGCCTCCATTTCGGCGGCCTTGGCGGCCTCCACGGCGCCGGGCGCCGAGGCGCCGTGGGCGAGCAGGTGTTCGATGCGGCGCAGCGCGTCACTCTGGGCGTCCTTGCCGGCGCTGACTTCGGGCACGGCTGCGGCCAGGCTCTTGTGCAGGGTGTTGAGCTGGCCGGCCACCTTCATGCGCTGCAGGTTGGCGGCGTCGCGGGCGTGTTCGGCGTCCTCGACGTCCTGGCGCAGGCGTTCGAGTTCGGGGCTGGCGCCGCCGGGTGCGGGCAGCGCCTGCATCACGGCTTCGATCAGGCCCACCCACTGGCCGCGCTCGGGCAGGGCCGGGGCGGCTTCAATGCGGGATCGCAGGTCTTGAAGCTGGGCGCGGGGGTCGCTCATGCCGCGAGTATAGGTCGGTAACCGCTGACAATTCAGCCCCTCGCCCGGCCCCATCGTGGGGCCGGGCCGGGACGGATCAGCCGCCGCGCTTGACCGCGATCACGTCCAGGAACTCGGCGCGGGTCATCGGGTCGGTGCGGAAGGTGCCCAGCATCTTGCTGGTGACCATGCTCACGCCGGTCTTGTGCACGCCGCGGGTGGTCATGCACTGGTGCTTGGCTTCCACCACCACAGCCACGCCGATCGGCTGCAGCACGTCCTGGATGCAGCGGGCGATCTGAGCGGTCATCTTCTCCTGCACCTGGAAGCGCCGGGCGTAGGTTTCCACCACGCGCGCCAGCTTGCTGATGCCCACCACCTTGCCGGCGGGCAGGTAGCCCACGTGGGCGCGGCCGATGATGGGCGCCATGTGGTGTTCGCAGTGCGACTCGAACTCGATGTCGCGCAGCACGATCATCTCGTCGTAGCCGGCCACTTCTTCAAAGGTGCGGGCCAGGAATTCGCGCGGGTCTTCCGCGTAGCCGCTGAACCAGTCGCCGTAGGCCTTGACCACGCGCTTGGGGGTGTCGAGCAGGCCTTCGCGCTGCGGGTCCTCACCGGCCCAGCGCAGCAGGACGCGGACGGCATCTTCAGCCTGGTCGCGGGTAACGGGGTCGGTCATGGCGGGGGTCTCGTGGGTTGATTCCCCATCGTAGCGCCGGAGATGTCAGTCCCGCGTGGTGATGCGCCAGGCCAGCAGGCCGCCCAGCGAGACCAGGCCTGCCGCCAGCCAGAAGGTCGCGCCCGCCATCGGTCCACGCACTTGGTTCACCGCCACGGCGGCCAAGGTCTGGGTGAACAGCGTCGGGCCGATGATGCCGGCAATGGAATTGAGGCTGCCGATGGCGCCCTGCAGCCGGCCCTGTTCGCTGGCCGACACGCTCGAGGTCATCAGCGACTGCGCCGCCGGGCCGGCGATGGCCCACAGCGCGGCGATCGGCATGGCCGCCCAGAACCAGTAGCCGGTGGGCGCCAGCGCATAGCCGGTGAAGCCGATGCCGCCGGCGGCCGCGCCCAGCAGCAGCGTGCGACGGTCGCCGAACCTGCGCGAGATGCGGCCGATCAGGCCGCCCTGCACGATGATCGTGAGCAGGCCCACCAGCAGCAGGGTCCAGCCCACCATCTCCAGGACCCAGCCGAAGCGGTAGTCGGCGCAAAGCACGAACGTGGTGGGGTACACCAGGTGCGCCATCGCCATCAGGAAGCTCACGCCCGCCAGGCCGAACAGTTCGGGGTGGGCGCGCAGCAGCTTGAGCGAGGCCAGCGGATTGGCGCGGCGCCATTCGAACGCAACGCGCCGCTCCGGCGGCAGCGATTCGGGCAGCACGAACCAGCCGTAGCAGAAGTTCGCCGCGCACAGACCGGCCGCCACCCAGAACGGCAGGTGCAGGTCCACCGCGCCCAGCCAGGCGCCCATCACTGGCGCCACGGTGAAGCCGATGCCGAAGGCCATGCCCAGGCGGCCGAAGGCGGCGGCGCGTTTTTCCGGCGGCGTGACGTCGGCGATGTAGGCATTGGCGGTGCTGAAGCTGGCCGAGGTGGCGCCCGACACCAGCCGCGCTATGAACAGCAGGGGCAGCGTGTCGGCCAGAGCCATGATCACGAAGTCCAGCGCCAGGCCCGCGTTCGACACCAGGATCACCGGCCGGCGGCCGAAGCGGTCCGACAGCGCGCCCTGGATCGGCGAGAAGAAGAACTGCATCACCATGAACCCGGTGGCGAACAGGCCGTGCCACACGGTGGCGTCGGCGAGCACGCCGCCGCTGAGCTGCTTGAGCAGCTGCGGCAGCACGGGAATGATCAATCCGAACGCCAGCACGTCCACCAGGATGGTGACGAAGATGAAGGCCAGCGCGGCGCGGCGCACCGGCGGCGCGGCGACGGGGGTGGGAGCGTCCAGGCGGTGGGGTCCGGGGAGCGGTCGCGCAGTCTAGCCCAAGGCCGCGACGCTCAAGGCGTCAGCCAACGGGAATCCCAGCGGTGGTCGCCACGATCGAAGCGGGCGCGGCAGTGGCCCGCAGCCGACAGCGACAGCCAGTCCAGCGACTGCACCTGGATGCGCGCAAAAACGAAGTAGCTGCGGGCCTGGGCCAGGCCCGCGGCGTCGAGCGGCGACGAGCGCAGGCTGGGCGGCCCGCCTTCGCCGGGCTCGGCCACGCCGGTGCCGGGCGCGTTCGCGCCCGCGTAGTTCTGGCGCGCCGAGCGGCCGCTGGCGGACCAGGCCGCGTCGGCAGCGACGTCGTCGGTGTGCAGGGACACCCGTCCCGACAGCCGCACCTGTTCACCGTGCCCGAAGAAACACCAGGCGACGCGGGGGTCGTTCTGGAACTGCGCAAACTTGGGGCTGCGGCAGTCGGTGTGGAAGGCCACGGTGCCGGCCGCCGGGTCCACCGCCCGCAGCACCGCATAGCGTGCCTCCGGGCCTTCGTCCGACACCGAGGCCAGCACGCCCTGATGGAACGCGTCGCTGCGGCCGCGTGCGCCCGCGAGCAGGCGCGCCCAGGCGTGGGTCCAGGTGGCGTCCAGGGAATCGGGCATGTTGGTCATTGCAGCAGCCGGCCCGTGTGCGGGAGGGGAAGGACTATTCGACGCGGCAGAAGACCGCCTTGAGGTAGCGGCTTTCCTTCACGTGCGCCATGAACGGATGGTCGGCGCCGGCGCCGGCCACCTTGAGGATCTGCACGGTGCGGCCGGCGTAGAACGCCGCGCGGCGGATCATGTCCAGGAATTCCTCTTCGCCCACCAGGCCGGTGCACGAACAGGTGAGCAGCACGCCGCCGGGCTTGATCACCTGCATGGCGAGCTTGTTCATGTCGTTGTATTTCTTGAGCGCGGCGATCACCTGCTCGCGGTCGCGGGTGAGCTTGGGCGGGTCCAGGATCACCACGTCGAACTGTTCGCCGCGCTGGTGCGCGTCGCGCAGGTAATGGAACAGGTCGGCCTGGACGAACTTCACGGCCGCGTTGTTCAGGCGCGCGTTCTTTTCGGCAACCTCCAGGATCTCCTCGTCCAGGTCGATGCCGATCACTTCGTCGGCGCCGCCGCGGGCCTTGGCGTAGATGGCGAAGCCGCCGGAGTTGCAGCAGATATCGAGCACGCGTTTGCCGGCGGTGAAGCGGGTGAGGTACTCGCGGTTGTCGCGCTGGTCGGCGAAGAAGCCGGTCTTGTGGCCGCTGCCGGGGCTGGCGCGGAACGTCAGGCCGTGCTCGGTGATGACGCTGGGCTCGGGCGGCGGCGGCGAACGGAAGTCGAAGCTTTCCTGCTTCTGCACGTGTTCTTCCGAGAAGCTGTAGAAGCGGCAGCCGGGGAACTCCTTGGCCAGCGCGGCGTAAACCCACTCGCGGTAGCGGAACGGCCCCGCCGAGAAGAACTCCACCACCAGCAGGTCGCCATAGCGGTCCACCACCAGGCCCGAAATGCCGTCGCCCTCGGAGTGCACCACGCGCCAGGCGTCGGTGGTTTCGTCCAGGCGCATCAGGTCGCGGCGCAGGGCCACGGCGGCGCGGATCTTGCGGGCGAACCAAGCCTCGTCGATGGCCTCGTCGTGGTCCTCGGTCAGCACCCGCAGCGCGATGCGCGAGTGGCCGTTGTAGAAGCCGCGGCCGACCCAGTGGCCGGTGTTGTCCACGATGTCCACCAGGCTGCCCGGCTTGGGCTTGGCCACCGGCTTGTCCACCATCTTCTGGAAAATCCAGGGGTGGTTGGATCGGCGCTCGATCTTGAGCTGGATCACGGGCAGGGCGGTGTTGTTCATGCCGCCATGATACCGGCCCATGCCCTTGCCCGGGCCTGGGCCCGGCTTGAACCCACGGCCCCTCCGGCCGCGCGCGCTGTCCGCAGCAGCGGGCCCGGCCGTTTTCGCGAGGCTCGCGTCTTGTGCCAGACTCTGCGCCGTAGAAGGGGATTAGCTCCCGCTGCCGGGATCGCCAGCATGGACCGCAGAAGCGGTCCCGGTCCGGCAGGCAGGCCCATCCGGCCTGTGAGCGAGACCTTTGCCTGCCTGCGGCGAAGGTGATTCCTGCCCGGAACATCACAGCCGCCGGCGGTCGACAGGCTCGCCACCGGAGATCCGCTTGGAAACCATTGCCACCCCCATGATGTGGGTCGTGTTCACGGCCTTCGTGGTCGCTGCGCTGGCGGTGGACCTGCTGGTGCTGCGCCAGAACGGCCCGCACAAGGTGTCCACCCGCGAGGCCCTGATCTGGTCCGCCTGCTGGATCGCCCTGGCCATGATCTTCAACCTCGGCCTGTGGGGGTACCTGCAGGACCGGATGCCCGAGGCCGAGGCCAGCCGCATCGGCCTGGAGTTCCTCACCGGCTATCTGGTGGAGAAGGCGCTGGCGGTCGACAACATCTTCGTGTTCCTGATGCTGTTCACCTACTTCGGGGTGCCGGCGCAGTCGCAGCAGCGCGTGCTGATCCTGGGCATCCTGGGCGCGATTGCACTGCGCGCCGTCCTGATCTTCGTCGGCGCGGCGCTGATCGCCCAGTTCCATTGGGTGCTGTATTTCTTCGGCGCCTTCCTGCTGCTCACCGGCGCCAAGATGCTCTGGGTCGCCGGCCAGGAGCCGGACATGGACAAGAACCCGGTCCTGCGCTGGATCACCGCCCACCTGCCGCTGGTCCGCCGCTACCACGGCGAAGCGCTGTGGATCGGCCAGGGCAAGCGCCGCAAGTACACGCCGCTGTTCGTGGTGTTGATCATGATTGCGATCACCGACGTGATCTTCGCGGTGGACTCTATCCCGGCCATCTTCGCCATCACCACCGACCCGTTCATCGTGCTGACCTCGAACGTGTTCGCGGTGCTGGGGCTGCGGGCGCTGTATTTCCTGCTGGCGGGCATGGCCGAGAAGTTCCACCTGCTGGCCTATGGCCTGGCTTCGGTGCTGATCTTCATTGGCGCCAAGATGCTGATCGTGGACTTCTACAAGATCCCGGTGGCGATCTCGCTGGGCGTGGTGGCGGCGGCCCTGGCCCTGTCCATGCTGCTGAGCATGGTGATCAAGCCCAGGCCGGCCACGGCCGGCTGAACCCGGGGCCGGGGCTTGCGCCGCGCGGCGCCGGCCCCACCTTTGTCGGATGGACGCCTCTCCCCAACAGCATGCCGACGCGGTCCGCGACCGCTTCCGGCGCGCGCTGCTGGCCAGCATGGCCTTCGTGGTGCTGCTGGGGGCGGTCTTCTTTGCCGGCCCCTGGCTGGGCGACACGCGGGCGCTGAGCCTGGTGCCGCAAAGCTGGCCTGGGCTGGTGGGCGTGCTCACCGCGCCGCTGCTGCACGGCTCGGCCGGGCACTGGCTGGGCAACGGCAGTTCGCTGCTGATCCTGGGCACGCTGGTGGGCACGGTGTACCCGCGGGCGGCGCTGCGCGCGCTGCCGCTGATCTGGGTGCTGTCGGGCGTGGGCACTTGGCTGATCGGCCGTCCGTCGTTCCACATCGGTGCCAGTGGCGTCACCCACGGGCTGCTGTTCCTGCTGCTGTTCCTGGGCCTGCTGCGGCGCGACCGCGCGGCGATCGCCGCGGCGCTGATCGCCTTTTTCTTCTACGGCGGCATGCTGCTGACGGTGCTGCCGCGCGAGGCCGGGGTGTCGTGGGAATACCACCTGAGTGGCGCCGTCGCGGGCATCATCGCGGCCTTCATCTGGCGCCGCGCCGACCCGCAGCCCCCGCGCCAGCGCTACAGCTGGGATGACGAAGACAGCGCGGCCGGCCCACTCGACGACGCCGGCACCCTGGAGCCGCCGCGCCCGGACGCCGTCCCCGTGCTGTGGCATCGGCAGGACCCGCCCACCGGGGTGGTGCTGCCGTTCCGGCCGCGGCCCGGGCCCGGCCGCGACGAGGGCCCGAAC
>Ga0136639_10000311_pt1 | contig 15672 bp, 10 predicted proteins | sample AntDrymUQ8592106_2_FD_113739 | JGI IMG/M metagenome (GOLD analysis project Ga0136639, IMG submission 113739) | Polar desert sand microbial communities from Dry Valleys, Antarctica - metaG UQ859 (21.06) | ecosystem: Environmental > Terrestrial > Soil > Desert | place: Antarctica: Dry Valley...
CGCCATCCTCGACTCCGACAAAAAATAGTTGCTGCTTCGTGTTTGCTTGCAGCCGAAACAATCCGCTCTTGCCCATTGGCCAGATCCCACCCGGTTTGCACTCGCAGTTCGCGATACCCGACTTCTGCCCGGCATCGTCGTAAATGCGTATCGTGCCGTCGCGAAAGGCGATGAACAACTGGCGGCCGTCGGGCGCCCAGGCGGTACCAACGGCACCTTCGCCAATCTCAATCTGAGCCGGGTTCGGCCTTGCCCCATCCAGCAGCAACAGAGAACCCGACCCGTGAACCACCGCAAGCCGCGATTGACCGGGAAGGAACGCCGCTGCCGCCACGACGCCGTCGAGCACCGTAGTTTCCATGTCCTTGTGGCCCCAGAGGAGGCCCACACTCCCACGCTGCAGCAGTGCTTCGGTCGCATTATCGGCAAGCGCGACGGCGCGAAGAGGCTCTTTGGATTCCAACTTGCGCGCCATCACTCCGTCGCTGGCTCGGTAGATTGCGCAGCCAGTCGTAGCCTCGCCGCACGCCAACCACGCCGATGAATCCGGATCCCAAACAACACTCGCCCAATCCTGTAGCCCGAGATCCAGCGTCCGCGCCAAAACCCAGTCGCGATTCCACTCGAGCAACCTCCAGGAGCCGTCAACCTTGACCAAGGCGGACAATTCAGCCGCCGGCCATGCTGCTTCCATCGCAATCGGCGAGAGCCCCCTTCCTAGATTGAGTCGTCCCCGGACGCCCTCAACGGCGACTAATCGCCCGGAAACTGGATCGGCGACCATGCCTACGGTTGGGGTCGATATCCGGGTTACCTCGGCCGAGAGGGCCCAAGCGAAACATAAAATGGCGATCAGAGGAATGCAGCGCATGAATCTTCCTTCGGGCACATCTGTCCCTATTTGCAAATCGACCGTTGGCGCTGTAAACTTTACCCCGCCCGCAGAACCCACCCGAGTGCTAAAGTTAAAAGTGAGTAACCTCTGCCCGGCCCTGTGCGCCCTCTCCGCTGAGGTAGTCCGTCCGCAACCCTACCGAAGTCGAGGCACATAAATTTTATGTCGGCGATACTTAATCCGACCCCGCAACCTACTCCACCGGGGCAACCCCAACGCTTGGCACCCGCACTCCCGCCCGAGGCTCCGGCTAGCGGGAAAGGAAAAGGCTTCCTGACTCTGGCGCTGGTCGCTGGAGGTGTTTGGGCCGCTTACGAATTTGGCTATAAGCCCTTCGAAGCCCAGAAAACAGAGAGCACTGTTGTCGTTATTCCCACGACGACGGTAACGCGCGGTACCTTACAAAAGCGACTGAGAATTACAGGAACGACGGCTGCCCGCAATTTCGCCAACGTCACCGCTCCTATGATTCGAGGCCCCGAGGGGAATCGCCCCATGGTCCTCCTTAAACTGGTTACCTCTGGTGCTGTCGTCAAAAAAGGCGACCTCCTCGCCCAGATTGACGGGCAGAGTCTGCAAGATCATATTGATGATGTCCGCGATACCGTCGAAGCGGCGACGGCGGACGTCCGCAAGAGAAAGGCGGAGTTGGAGATCGACTGGAAAAACCTGGAGCAGACTCTTCAGGTTGCCAAAGCCGATTTAGACAAAGCGAAACTAGATGCGTCGGCCAGTGAAGTTCGGACCGAAGTAGAACGCCAGCTTTTGCAACTGGCCGAAGAAGAGGCCCAAGCGCGCTACAAGCAGTTGCAGACGGACCTCGGCAATACGAAAAAACTACAAGATGCCGATTTAGCGATCTTGAACTTCACACTCGAACGCCACAAGCGCCATCTGGGTCGTCACGAGTCTGATGTAAAGCGGTTTGTGATCTATTCCGCGATGGACGGTTTGGCCGTGCTCCAGTCCACTTGGGGCGGCAGCAGCATGCGTACGATCGAAATGGGCGATTCCGTATCGCCCGGGCAGCCGTTCATGAAGGTCGTCAATCCGGCCAGCATGATGCTCGATGCCAAAATCAACCAAGCTGAGAGTGACGACTTCCGGATTAGCCAATCGGCGCAGTTGAGGCTGGATGCCTTCCCGGGAATGCAGATGACCGGCAAGGTTTTCAGCATCGGCGCCATTGCGACCGGCGGCTGGCGCCAGAACGCTTATATTCGTAGTATTCCGATCAAAGTCGCTTTCGACGGCTCCGATCCGCGGTTGATTCCCGACCTGTCCGGCTCAGCCGATGTTGTGCTCGACAAAGTCGAAAACGCGCTTCTCGTCCCGAAACAGTCGGTCTACACCGAAAACGGAAAATCGTTCGTAGAAGTGAAAAGCCCGAATGGCTTCGTGGCACGAGAAGTCAAGGTTGGCTTGGTGAACGACATCCACGCTTCCATCGTCAGCGGAGTGAACGAAGGCGAAGAAATTCGCCTTCACAAATAGATTAGGGGGCTTCCCCCCTATTCACCGCCGGAAACCAGCTCTGCCGTACGATCCTCAGGGCTCTCCTGCTGCTTCTCCAGTTCGATTTGCTCCTGGCACTTCACGCAGCAGTTCGCCCAAGGAATCACCTTCAGGCGCGCGATCGAAATAACTTCGTCGCATTCGCCGCAAATGCCAAAGCTGCCATCGTCCATCCGCTGAATGGCCGAACGAACCTGGCGTAGGTCCAAAGCCGTCTGGTGCAAAAGCCCGCTCTGGAACTCGCGATCCACGAGTTGCAGTCTGGCGTCGAACTCGTCGGGGGAAACCTGAACTTCCAGGTCATCGCGCCGAGCTAGGCGATCCTGGAGTTCGGTTTGTTTGGCTAGGAGCATTTCGTGGAATTGCTGTCTTTCGGGTTGAGTCATTTAAAAAGGTACATCCCCATTGTACGGCGAAATGGTGCGCGGTCCGGTTACCGCCATCGGCCTTCGAGCGGTGAGGCTGGATCCGCAATCGATTGAAACATTCCGACCCGTACCGTGTCGGTCCCTTTCATCGTCAATAGCGGCATGAGCCCCTCGGCGATCATCCCCTCAGCGGCCTTCATTGTCAGCAGCACTTCAGCGCAGGGCTTCACTTCCGAGCTTCCGTACTCCAGGTACGTATGGAGCGGCAAGCTCTCGATGTTCTGGAATTGCCCGGGTTTCATGTCCCACTGATTCACCGAAAAGGCGTACGCGATCAACTGCACACAGGCGTACATCGGGTTCGCCCACAAGTAGCCATCATGGACAGACGTGCGATTGGGCATCTCTTCAAACGGAAAGGTTTCCGTCGGATTGGAGAGGCGGCCGTAGGGTAGCCGCAGCAGAAAGCGGGGAAGCGCTAAGCCGATGCGGCGAGCCTCCGGCAGTCGCCTCATCTCTCCCCACACGGGGTTCCCTGCTTCCCACTCTTCCATATGACGAAGGTCTTCCGGGTTCTTGACGCCCAGGATGGACGGGTCTGCCCCGGCGATCAATGGCGCACCCGCTTGGTCTACGATCATGGCCAACCGTGCCAGTAACTCGATCTCTTCAATCCAGGGTTTGAAGTAAAGGTCTGCTCCGAGTAGCGACCATGGTTCGCCTTGGACCGGTTGCTTGACGAGCAAACGGAACAGTTCGGTTGCGCGCAGATCGCTCGCCGCCGCCAGATCCGAAAAAATTTCCGCCTTGCTCACGTCCAACACGTATATTTTGAGCTGGCGATCGGTTTCCGTATGGCGGACCAACCAGTCGAGCGCGCGCCACGAACTCTCCAGGCTCTGCAGCAGGGGCTGGTGAAGGAACGCCCTCATCTGGCCCGCGATGGTCAGATCCAGTTCGGCCAGGAGCTTATCTTGTTCGGGATTCTTGTTGTTTTCCAGGTGCGGCGCGACTAAGTCGTGCACATAGGCCAACAACGCATCCGCTGGCTTCCGCTTCGCAGCGTTCCCCAGGGCCGGCGAACCTCCTTCCACGATGGCGTCCAGCAAACTGCCCGTGAGAATGTCGCTCGATGCGCGGGCGGCCGGGGGCTCGGGTGCGCGCGCGAGCCCACCCAGGATTTCATCGGTTGTTGCCTTAAACGTCGCCGGATTTGCCAACCGCTTCCGCATTTGCTTCAGGGCGTGGAAGAGCGGCTGGGTCTCCAAAATCCGATCCGGATGAAAATCTTCGAGCTCCTTAATGTCGATGTCGGCCGTCGCCCCGTCGGAGCCGAGCGGCAGGCGAAGCTGGACCTTCAGACCCCGCATCGCACTATCGATTTCGTCGCGGTCAATAAATACCGATCTTCGGCCGGTTAAAGGCTCCACGATTCCGCGACTCGTTCGTCCGGAAAAATCACCCAGTAAGAGAATGTGAAACGGAGCGTCCGGTTCTGGCCTAGCCGTCGTTTTGCGCTGCGGATCAACATCGATAAATACTTCTGCCATCGGAGTTTTCGGCATTGTGCTCCCGATTATACACGGGGGCGATGTAATATGACCCATGAACCATTTGGTGTGATGGAATTTTTATTCCCATCACGCGCTTCGTTACGGGAGACCATGCCATCCATGTCCGCTGATTCCGTCCTTCGTCCGTTTTCGTCGATCGCACCTGCCGATATCGACAGGCTCCGTGCCCGTTTGACTCAGGTGCAGTATCAGGAGTCGACCTTCCACAAGGTCCTGCCGCCCTTCATGCAGGGCGATCCCAGTCTTGGCGGAGCATTCCCGGTCCTGCAACACCTCCAGACTCCAGATCCGGCCTTAGGGACGTTGATCCGCCTCTTCATCGGTGAGTTGCCCGTGAATGAGGCAGATTGCCGCACGGCACTCGGAGACGCCTTGTTCGAAGCGCTCCTGAATGCTGCCTTCCTTTTGCGATCGGAAACCGGCATCTCTTGCCCGTTCGTGCTAATCCCAGTCAAAGACGTTTATATCGTCGCGGATCGATCACGGGACAACTCGCCCGAACTTATCAAACATGTGGTCATGTCCGCGGGCCCCAGTTCCGTCACTCTCGCTAGCGCCACCCCGCGTAGACGCGTTCGCAAGGCCCTCGACATGGGCTGTGGCGGAGGCGTTCAGTCCCTCCAATTGGCCAGGCACGTGGATGAGGTCGTGGGCCTTGACATCAATGAACGGGCCCTGAGTTTTGGACGGTTCGCGGCCCAACTCAATGGAGTTGCCAATGTCGACTTCCGTTATTCCGATTTCTTCTCCGCCGTCGAAGGACAAAAGTTCGACCTGATTGTTGCGAACCCGCCATTTGTAATCTCTCCGGAATCCACCTCCCAGTACCGGGATGGAGGTCTGGGTGGAGATCGGGTGACTGAAACCGTCATTCGCAATGCCGGGGCATACCTCGAAGAGGGTGGAATCAGCCTGACGGTCTGCGAATGGGCTTCGCTAAAGGGCACCTCCGCCAACGAGCGGATGCAGCAGTGGACCGCTGGCAACGGTTGTGACGTCTGGATTTCCTATGGCACTCCGGTCGAGCCAAGCCGATACGCCTTGACTTGGCTGCAGGGTGACCAACGGACCCTGTCCTTGGCTGAGTACTCTCGAAAATATGGCCGTTGGGTGGCTCACTACGAAGCCCTGGGCATGGAATCGATGCAAACTGGACTCGTGGCCATGCGGAAACGAACCGGAGAGAATTGGTTCTACGCCGATGAGGCACCGGACCTGATGCGCGGCCAATGGGGCGCGACGTTGCTCCTGATGTTCGATCTCCTGGACAACATCAAAAACTCCTCGCTCGACGAACTGATCGATCAGCCCTACAAACTCGCCCCGCAAGCACGAATGCGCCATATCCTGGCCCAGGACGGCAGCCGCTGGGGGCAAGTCAGCGCGGAACTCATTCTCGAAGAACCGTTAAACTACAGCGGACGAGTCGACCACCACATCGCGGGGCTCTGCGCCCGCTGTGATGGCACCGTGACAATTCGCCAACTCCTGACTGAACTCGCCACTTCGTTAGGGGTTCCGTTTGAAAAACTCCAGGGGGCGGTTATGCCTGTACTTTTCGGCCTCCTCTCCCGCGGATTTTTGATCCCGGTAGCGCTTCTCCCTCCCTCCTCCGAACAGGTCTCCAACGCGTGAGTCTACCCCTCGCGGGCATCCGTATCCTCGACTTCACCCGCGCCGTCGCCGGCCCCTTCTGCACCATGCTCCTGGCCGATCTCGGTGCCGAGGTCTCGAAAATCGAAGAGCCCGGCGCGGGTGACGAAACCCGGCAGTGGGGCCCCCCGTTCTTTGAGGACGACAGTACTTACTGGTTGGGCCTGAACCGAAACAAGGACAGTTTCTTTCTCGATCTCAAGTCCGACCGGCAACGCGTCTTGGAAATGGCCGCCTCCGCCCATATCGTGGTCGAAAACTTCCGCCCCGGCGTGATGGACCGCCTGGGCCTGGGTTACTCCGATCTCAGCGCAAACAACCCGCAAATCATCTACGCCTCCGTCAGCGGCTTCGGCCCGGAGTCAACCCAGCCCGGCTACGACCTCATCATCCAAGCCCTGAGCGGCCTCATGCACACGAGCGCCGTACCGGGTTCCGAATTAGGCAAAACTTCGTTCCCGGTCGCTGACATCCTGGCGGCGATGTTCACCGGCCAAGCCATCCTGGCGGCCCTCGTCAGAAAGCAGAACACCGGCGAGGGGGCCCGGATTCACGTCTCCCTGTTCGAAAGTCTGCTGAGCGCGATGTCTCCCCTCACCTCGGCTGCCCTGCTCGCCGGAATCGACCCCCGCCCTGCCGGGCTCGGCCTCGCCAACATCGTCCCCTATCAAGTCTTTCGTTGCGCCGATGGTCACCTTGCCGTCGGAGTTCCCAACGAACGCATCTGGGAACGTTTCTGCCTCGAAATGGGTCAGCCAGCCTGGACCACAGACCCGCGTTTTGCCGGAAATGCCTCGCGCGTCCAGCATCGCCGCGAACTCGTCGAACTGCTGGTTCCCCTGTTTGCCGCCGATTCCAAACTCAATTGGCAACAACGCCTCAACGCGGCCGGAGTTCCCAACGGCACCGTCCAGACCGTCGCCGAAGCCCTCCGATCCATTACCCCTTGGACGCTCGAAGGCGGACTCCCCGCCGCTCCTAACCCCATGCATATCTCCGATTGCGAGATGCCGCGCCGGCGGCCGCCGCGTAAGCCCAAGGGCTCTAACTAACTTCATTACAGTTGCTTCACAATAGCCTAATAGCCTGACACGCTTGCCCCCAAGAATTCTTTGTGATGTAATCGCATGAACCATTTGGGAGGTTCTATGTTGAAGACTCGCGGCGCCCTTGTTGCGCTTATTCTCTGTGCGGCCACCGCACTCCTCGCTCAAGATACTCGCGGCCGCGTCCAAGGCCGCGTCTCCGACTCGACCGAGGCCGTCGTCGTCGGAGCCTCCGTCGTTCTGAAAAACGACAATACCGGCATCCTGGCCACGCAGCAAAGCAGCCCCACCGGCCAATACCTGTTTGACCTTGTCCAGCCCGGCAACTACACCGTCACGGTCGAACTGTCCGGCTTCCGCAAGTACGTTCAGAAGAACATTCTCGTCCAAGCCCGCGCCGACGTCACCGTCGACGCCCGCCTCGAAACCGGCTCCACCAAAGAGTCCATCACCGTCGAAGCCTCCCCCATCGCCGTCCAGTTCAATACCTCCACCATGGGTCTCACGCTCGACACAAAGATGACCAACAATCTTCCCATCATCCATCGCAACCCCTTCCTCCTCGTCAGCCTCAACCCCGCCACCGTCATCCGCTCCTCCACCGAGCAGAGCCCCTTCCACCATTGGGCCGCCTCCCAATTCGATGTCGGCGGCAACACCAGCGCCAAAAACGACATCATCCTTGATGGCTCCCCCTCCATGACCGGCCAGAAGTCCTCCTACACCCCCCCCATGGACGCCGTTCAGGAAGTCAACCTCCAGCAAAACGCCGTCGATGCCGAGTTCGGCCACTCCGCCGGCGGAGTCCTCAGCGTCTCCATGAAATCCGGTACTAACGCCTACCACGGCACCGTCTACTACCTCGGTCGCAACCCCGCCCTCAACGCCCTTGCCGATCGCATCACCCGGCGCGCCAACCTCACCCGCCAGAACATCTGGGGCGGCACCGTCGGCGGTCCCATCAAGAAGAACAAGCTCTTTACCTTCTTCTCCTATGAAGCCTGGCGCACCATCGAACCGCGCAGCGCCTTCAACACCCTGCCAACCGACGCCGAACGCACCGGCGACTTCTCCCGCTCGCTCAACACCGCCGGCGGTCTCCGCACCATCTTTGACCCCTACACGACGGTCGTTAACCCCGATGGCACCGCCACCCGGACCCCTTTCGCCGGCAACGTCATTCCGAACAACCGCATCGATTCCACCTCCCGTCGCATCATGAACGACCTCTGGAAGCCCAACGGCCCCGGTAGCGGCCCCACCCAAGTCAATAATTTCATCGCCGGCTTTGCCAACCGCTTCCGCTACTGGAACATGAGCGATCGCATCGACTACAACGCCACCGACAAACTCAAGTTCTTCGGTCGCTACAACCAGTTCAGAACCTTCACCGCCCAGGACGATTACACGGCCGGTTCGCCCGCCCAGCCGCCCGACGGCTCCAAACGCCATTCCCTCAGCTTCTCCGGCGACATGGTCTACGCCCTCAACTCCTCCACCGTCCTCAATGTCCGCGGCGCTTACAACTCCATCGTCGACTCCTTCGGCGTCCCCTCGGCTACCCTCAAAGAGGCCGACCTCGATAAGTTTTGGCCCGGCAACGCATGGTACAAACCCTACCTCGGCGGTCTGCCCGATATCTACTACCCCGGCGTCAACGTCACCCAAGGCTCCAACACCACCCTCGGCCGCACCGGCTACTGGTTCCAGGAACCGAACTCCTTCAACATCCATGCGAAGATGTCCAAAAATGCCGGCCGCCACTACCTCAAGGTCGGCGGGGAGTATCGCCGCGAAAACGTAACCGCCTCGCGGCCCCGGCCTCCCGTCTTTAACTTTGCCCCGGCTCTGACCGCCAACACGTTCCTCAATCCCAACATCAATCTCTCCGGCGACGGATGGGCCACCATGCTCCTCGGCGCCATGAACGGCGGCTCCAACTTCAGCTCCATCCCCATCCAACGCCCCCGCGTCAACTTCATGGGGTTCTTCCTCCAGGACGACTTCAAACTCAACCAGCGCTTAACTCTCAACCTCGGGCTCCGCTACGAATACTTCGGACCCATGACCGACCCCGAAGATCGCTTCTCCCGCTACCTCGATCTCGACAATCCCATCCCCGAGTTCCAAGGGGCCAATGCGCCTCAGTTGCCGGCCGCCGTCACCGCCCTCCGCTCGGCCGCCCCCATCTACAACGGTGCCTGGGTCTTCACCGACAAAAACAACCGTGGTTCCTGGAACGCCCCCAAAACGCTGTTCATGCCTCGCGCCGGCCTCGCTTACAGGCTCAACGATAAGTCCGCCCTGCGTATCGGCTGGGCCCGCTACATCGTCCCGGCCACCCTCACCGACGGCCTTGGCATCCTGGGCTCCGTTCCGCTGCCCGGCTTCGACGCCACCACTAGCTCAATTGCCGAAATCCAAGGCGTCCCCCAGCAGTCGCTGGCGAACCCCTTCCCCGGAGGTCTCGTCCCGGTGACCGGAAAGAACCTTGGACGTTACACCAACCTCGGCAACGGTGCCACCTGGTATCAGCAAAATTTCACTCCCGGCGTCAACGACCGTTTCAACGTCTCCCTCCAACGCCAACTCCCCGGCAAAATTCTAGCCGACATCACATTCTTCATGAACACGGGCCGCAATCAGCCCTACACCTGGGACCGCAATCAGATCGATCCCCGGATCGGCTTCAACATCAAAACGGCGGTGACCCAATCGGTTCCCAATCCCTTCTTTGGCGTCCTCACCCCCGAAAAGTTCCCCGGCCAACTTCGTACCCAGCGAAACATCCCCATCAACCAGCTCCTCCGGCCCTATCCCCAATACGGCGGCGCGCTCACCGAAACCCTTACCGCCGGCCTCAACAACCGCTATCGCTCGCTCCAAATGCAGTTCCAACGCCCCTTCGCCAACGGCTTCAACTTCACCGTCGGCTACAACTACAACCGCGAGCGCAACGAAGAATTCTTCGACGAACAAGACTTCTACCTCCGGAACCCGACTTACCAACCCGCCCGCAACGCCCGCCACCGCATCACCGGCGCGGCCATCTACGAAATCCCGTTCGGCAAAGGTCGCCGCTTCCTGTCCGGGGCGCCGAAAGCCCTCGACTACGCCTTCGGCGGCTGGTCCATCGCCCCGTTGTTCACCTATAACACCGGCCTGTTCCTTCGCTTCGGCACCGTCACCGTCAATGGCGACCCGACCCTCGAAAACCCTACCCGCGAACGCTGGTTCGATACCTCAAAGTTCACCGTTCAGCCCGCCTTCACCCGCCGTACCAACCCCTTCCAGTATCCAAAACTGGTCGGTCCCAATACGCTCAATCTCGACATGACCCTCGCCAAGGAGATCCCCATCACCGAAAAAGTGAAGTTCGAAATCCGCATGGAAGGCTACAATGTCTCCAATAGCTTCTTCGGTGCCGATCCGGATCTGAACGTTAACTCGCCCACTTTCGGTCGAATCGTCCAACAGCGCGGAGGCTTATTTGGCCGTCAGCTTCAGTACACGGGCCGTATTATTTTCTAGCCTCATTCTCGCGCCGGCCGCCGCCCAGTTCACGGGTTCCGCGGCCTGCGCCGAATGTCATCAACCCCAATGGGCCGCGCAGAAACGCTCGGCCCATTCCTATGCCCTCTCCCGCCGCGCCGACGTCTGGTCCTTCGGCGCTGGCCGCCAAGCCACCACCCCCGTCACCCGCCTCGACCCCGATCACTACCTCGAACTCGGCCTCTCCCAATACACCCGTTCGAACTCGAAAGCCCTCACCCCCGGCCACTCCAACCCCCACGGCGTCAAATACCGCGTCTTCGATCCCGGTGCCCAAATCCTCCGCTGCTTCCAATGCCACAGCACTGGCAAGCTCCAGTTCACCCCCCAAGACGGCATCCAACCCGCCGAACTAGGCGTCCAGTGCGAAGCCTGCCACGGCCCCGGCGCCGACCACGCTCAACTCCTCCGCCCCAAAATCCTCAACCCCGCCGGCCTCAACGATCTCTGCGGAGCCTGCCACCGCCAGCCCCCTAAACCCGGCGAAGACGTCAACTGGCAGGACCCCTGGAACGTCCGCCACCAGCCTGTATCCCTCAGCCAAAGCGCTTGCTTCCAAAAAGGCAGCCTCAGTTGCTCCACCTGCCACGATCCCCACTCCGGCGAGGTCAAGTCCACCTGCGCCAACTGTCACCCCACCGTCACCCACAAAGCCAAACTCGCTAGCCAATCCTGCGAATCCTGCCACATGCCCACAGTCGCCGCCGGCCCCCAGCTTACTTTTTCGAACCACTGGATCGGAGTTTACGCTCCGCGGAAGCCGCTGCTGCCGCTTCCTCGGTCCAAGGGTGCCGCAGTCCCAACTGCGCGTTGAAAATCGTCCACGCCTGCTCATAGGCCTCCCCAGCGGGCTTCCCCGCCGCCTGCAGAATGTCCCCGAGGTTACTCGCGCTCAGGCCCGTCCGCACATGCCGCGGCCCCAGCGTCGCTTCCAATATCGCCAAGCTCCGCCGCTGCACCGCCTCCGCTTCCCCCAATCGCCCCTTCGCGAGCAACTCGCTCCCCAGGTTGTTCAACGTCGTACCCACCTCCGGATGCCCCCGCCCCAGCTTCTTCTCCTGCGCCGCCAACGCCTCCCGCAGCAATGCCTCCCCCCGCGCCGTACCCTTCAACATCATCCCCAAATCATTCAAGTAACCCGGCAACCTCTCCCGCCGCAAAGCCTGCTCCAGATACTGCGGATCGCCCGTCAACTCCGTCCGCCGCGCCAGCGCCCGCGTCGTCCCCGCCTTGGCATACTCCGCCAACGCCTCCTCCTTCCGCCCCATCGCCGCCAACCCGTCCGCCAGCAACTCGGCCGCCCCCAACTTGCGCAGCCAAGGCTCCGCCGCCGCCCATTGCTGCTCCCGCATCAGAAACATCGCCACATCCCGAACCCCTGCCTCATCCGTCGCCCGGGCCTCATACAGCGGCAGCAACGCCCGCCAGTCCACCGGCTGCCAAAGCTGCAACGCTAGCACCAGCGCCATCATCGCAGCCCTTCCTGCACCCGCCCCGTAAACGCCTGCAGCAACGCCACCAACTGCCGTTTCTCCTCCGCCGTCAACCCCAACGGCCGGATCTCCGGATCCCCGCCTTTCCCCTCGTCGTAGAACTCAATGACCGCCTCCAGCGTCGCCTTCGACCCATCATGAAAATACGGCGGCGTCTCCGCCACCTGCCGCAACGTCGGCGTCTTAAACGCCCCTCGGTCCCGCTCTTCCCGCGTCACCGCAAACCGCCCCGCGTCCTCCCCCAAGGCCCCCGTCCGATGAAACTCCTCGTCCGTCAAATTCGGCCCCAAATGACAAGCCCCGCAGTTCGCCTTCCCTCGAAACAACCGCAACCCCGCCTGCTGCTCCGCCGTCAACGCACCCCGATCCCCCGCCACGAATCGATCATAAGCGCTATCCCCCGCCAAAATCGTCCGGACATAGCTCGCCAGCGCCCGCGCCAACTCCTCCCGCGTCAACCCCACCCGCTCCGCGGCCTCCTCCACCCGCATCCCCATCTCCAGCGGATTCGCAATCGGCCCCAAAACCTGCTCCTCCAAACTCCCCGCCCGCCCATCCCAGAAGTGCGTCCGCCCGTAAGCCCGGTTCACAATCCGCGGACTCCGCCGCGGCCCCCGCTGGCTCCCCACGCCCACCGCCCGCGCCTCGCGATCCGCAAACCCATATCCCGGGTCATGGCAACTCGCACACGCCACCGTCCCATCCCGCGACAGCCGCTTATCGAAAAACAGCTCCCGCCCCTTCCGGATCCGACCCGCCTCCAACGGGTTCTCCGCCGGAGCCGGCACCAGTTGGTCCAGCCCCAGCGGCACCGCGACAATCGCCATCAGCAGCCACCAACTCATCGCGCCACCTCCAGCTATTCCGGTAACCCCAAACTAAACAGCGCCCCACCCGCCGACACCGCCACAAACTGCTTCCCATCCACCGAATAGCTCATCGGCGACGACGAAATCACCCCGCCCGTCTGCATCGTCCACATCACCTTCGCCGTCTTCGCATCCAGCGCAATCAAGTTCCCATCCGCCGAAGCAACCATCAACAATCCCCCCCCGGTCGCCAAAACCCCGGCGGCCAACGATCCCTTCGACAACTTGTAGTCCCACTGCGTCTCCCCCGTCACCGTGTCAATCGCCTTCACCCCGGTCAGTACCGGCTCGCCGGTCGGCATACTCCGCCCGCCCCAATAAGCCTTGCCCGGCTCATACACCGACGGCTCCCGCAAATACTGCTGCGGCGCATCCGCGTACACCACATACATCCATCCCGATCGCGCATCGTACGAAGGCGACTGCCAATTCGTCCCCCCCACCAAGCTCGGAGCCACCACCCGGCCCTCCGGCGAAGAATCCGAATCCGGCCGCACCTTCGGCCGCCCATCGGCTTCGAACCCGTCGTTCCACGTCTGCCGCACATAAGGCTTGCCCATGATGAACTTCCCATTCGTCCGGTCCAGCACATAATAAATTCCGTTCCGGTTCGTTTGCACGAGCAACTTCTGCGCCCCCCGGTTCACCAAAATCACATCCTGATTCGCATCCCAATCATGCGTGTCATTTGGCGTGAACTGGTAATGCCACTTCCGCGTCCCGTTGTCCGGGTTCAAAGCCACCACGGAACACGAAAACAGGTTGTCCCCCTTCCTCACTTCTCCGTCCATATCCGGCCCCGGATTCCCCGTCGTCCAGTACAGCGTGTCCAACTCCGGATCGTAGCTCCCCGTCAGCCAAGTCCCCGCTCCGCCCCGCTTCCAACTGTCGCCCTTCCACGTCTCGTGGCCGTACTCCCCCGGCCCCGGCGTCGTATAAAACCGCCACAAACGCTTCCCCGTCTTGGGGTCATAAGCGTCTAGAAAGCCGCGAATCCCATGCTCCCCGCCCGCCACTCCCACAATGATCTTGTCTTTCACTGCCAGCGGCGCCGCCGTCACGCTATAGCCTTCCATCGTGCTCGCCAGTTGCGCCTCCCACAGCGGCAACCCCGTCCGCGCGTCCAGTGCCACCAGCGCGGCATCGAGCGTCCCCACAAACACCCGATTGCCCAACACCGCCACCCCCCGGTTCGACCGGTTGCTTTCAAACGGATTCACCACCTTCTGCTTCCGCTCATACTTCCAAATCTCCAACCCCGTCCGCGCGTCAAACGCGAACACCTGCCCCGGCATCGCCGACGTGTACATCACCCCGTCAACAACAATCGGGGTCGATTGCAGCACCGCATCCCCCGGCAACTGCGCCGCCCATTTCGTCTGCAAGTTCTTCACATTCGCCGTTGTAATCTGGCTCAGCGCCGAATAGTGCGTCCCTTGGTAGTCGCCCCAATACGTCAGCCAATTCTGTGGCTCCGCCGCCGACTTCCGAATCCGCTCCGCCGTCAATCCCCCTACAATCTCCGCCTTCACCGTCTCGTTCAAATCCCGTCCCCCCCGCCCCTTCAAATACGCCACTACATCGTCCATCTCCCCCGCGCTCAACTTCGCCGCCGGCATCAGCGAACCCGGCGTCACCGTCACCTCCACCTTCCGCTTATCCAGCATATGCAGCTTGCCCGTCGCCTCCATCAAGTGCAGCGTAAACGTATCCTGGTTCCGCGCCACCCCCCGCACCGTCCGTCCATCCGCCAGCTTCACCGTCGTCACACTCGGCCCCACCATCCGCTTCCCCCTGCCCTTCGCCACTGACCCCGGGTCCACTAACTTCTGCCGCAACGTCTCCGCCCGCATCGCCCCTGCCGCCGACAAGTCCGGACCCACCACCCCGCCCCGCGCATTCACCGCATGGCAACCCGAACTGCCCCCCTTGCCAAAGAAAGTCTTCTCCCCCGCCGTCGCATCGCCCACCACCGGCTCGTTCCCCCTCGCCCCGCTCTCCCCCAAACTGCGCACGTAACTCACGAGACTCCACACCTGCTCAATCTTCAACCCGCCGTAAGGCGGCATCTGCGTCCCCTTCACCCCGTTCCGAATGTTCAGGAAAATCTCCCCGTCCTTGGCCCCGTGCTTGAACACCCCGGTCGCCAGCGCCGGCCCCCGTTCACTGCCCGCCGCGTTTCCTCCGTGGCAAGCTTGACAAGTCTGCTCATACAGCCGCTTCCCGGTCGCAATCGCCTCCGGCTTCCCCGCCAGCGGGTTCTTCTCGTTCTCCGGAACGTGCTCCTGTGCCCCCAGGATTCCCATCACCACCGCTAAAATAGCCAATCCACGCATGCCGACCATTATCTCTCCGCCGAACTGGATATAATTCGCCTTGCTCAAAATTACTCTTTTCCTCCTCGCCCTCTCCGCCTTCGCCCAGGAGATCCACCCCGACCGCCGTGTCACCTTCCGCCTCAACGCGCCCCAAGCCAAGGAAGTCACTTTCTATGGAGACTGGATGCCCGTCGGTTCGAAACTGCCCATGGTCAAGGACGCCAAAGGCCTCTGGTCACTCACCGTTTCCTCCCTCCCCCCCCCCCACCCCCTCTATCTACTCCTTCCCCGTCGGCCGCTCTCCCACTGCCGCACCCGCCAACCCCCACAGAAGACCCCGCTCCCCCACCCCCTCCCGCCGCCGCTAACTCCCCGCCGAAACCCCCCCC
>Ga0136639_10000312_pt1 | contig 15646 bp, 15 predicted proteins | sample AntDrymUQ8592106_2_FD_113739 | JGI IMG/M metagenome (GOLD analysis project Ga0136639, IMG submission 113739) | Polar desert sand microbial communities from Dry Valleys, Antarctica - metaG UQ859 (21.06) | ecosystem: Environmental > Terrestrial > Soil > Desert | place: Antarctica: Dry Valley...
CCCCGCTGGCCGCCCCCCGTCAATTCCAGCCGTCCACAGCCCGATGGTCACCTCGCCGCCCCTACGCTAAACAGCAAGGGAGCAAACAGGCCGATCGCTATGCAAGCTCGAATGAGACACACGCTAGGTCACTTATGGGTGACCCAGCGAAATCCCTTAGGTCAAATCTACGCCGGTCTCTTTCCAAACTCCACTCCGGGCACTGTCGAGTACGGCGTCACAAACTCGCTGCGTCTGCAGTGCATTGCGGAAGTCCGGTTGGGTCGGAACCCCCGATTCAATACCCATTACAAAATCGGCAATAGCGTTCAGGAAAGTATGTTCATAGCCAATACACGTGCCAGGAACCCAGTAGTGCTTCATATAAGGATGTTCCGAGTTCGTGGTATGAATCTTGCGCCAACCCGTCAAATGGCTATCCACCTTATTCGCACTCCCCGGCTGCCGATACTCAAAAAACTGGAGATACTCGGGCTCTTCCAGGTCAAAATAGACGCTCCCTTCGGCCCCGTTCATCTCGAAAGTATTGAAGTTCTTCCGGCCCCGCGCGTAACGGGTCGATTCGAACGTCCCGATCGATCCATTGGCGAACTCGGCCAGGAACATACACGCGTCATCAATCGTCACCGGCTGCACCTTGCCCGTTTCGACGTGCGTCCGCTCTTTGACAAACGTCTCGGTCTTCGCCACCACCCGCGTAATCGGCCCGTTCAACCACATCGCCGTATCAATCGAATGGGCGAGTAAGTCCCCAGTCACGCCCGACCCGGCGACGTCGGCGTCCAACCGCCAGAGCCCAGGACCGCCTTGGGGCACGTCTTCGGCAATCGTCCAATCCTGCAGGTAGGTCGCCCGGTAGTGATACGTCTTACCGACCCGGCCCTCATCCACAATCTGCTTGGCCAAGGCGATCGACGGGACCCGTCGATAGTTGAACCAAACCATGTTGGCTACTCCGGCCTTCTCGACCGCCGCCACCATTTCCTCGGCTTCTCCGACCGTCATCGCCAGCGGCTTTTCGCAAACGATCATCTTGCCGTTGGCCGCCGCAGCGAGGGCAATCTCTTTGTGCGTGTTATTCGGCGAGCCGATATCGATCAAGTCAATATCGGGCGATTCGACCAGCTTACGCCAATCCGTTTCTACCCGCTCATAGCCCCAGTTATCGGCGAAAGCCTGCGCCTTCTCTAAGTTCCGCGCACAGACCGCCTTCAAGACAGGCCGATGTTGCACCGGGAAAAAGTCGTTCAGCCGCTTATAGGCGTTCGAATGCGTCCGCCCCATGAATCCATAGCCAATCATGCCAACGCGTAACTCTTTCATGCTCATGCTCCGTACTTACTCACTAAGCCATCTAGCGCCTTCTTACACGTCTCCGTCGCGGCCCAGGCGTCCGGCCAGAAGCACAAGTCAATCGTCCACCAATCGTGCCGAATCATGGGCGCCGCGGCTTTCAAAAGCTCCGGAACAATCACGTCAAAATCCAACACCCCGAGCCCGAAGGGCGGGTGGCTCGACGTTTCGTCGTCGCCATTGGCATCCTTATGACATAGGTTGTCCGAGTCAATCAAGTGAATATGATTGATCCGCCCATGCAGCAGCTTGATCAGTTCCACCTGGCTGCCGAAAACCTCTTTCTCGCCCTCTTGCCGAACCCCGACTACGCCGACCATCTGGCCGTGGCAGGTGTCGTACATCAATCCGAAATTGTCCTTGCCAACCGCGTCATGCAACCGCACCAAGTCGCTTGGCTTGTTGAACGCAAACCCCGGTTCAAACTCCCAGGCGACATACTGCCCATTCCCCGCCGCAATGTCGGAGCACTCTCTCCATGCGCCGGCCACTCGCTTTAAGGCTGTCGCATAATCGACTTCCCGGTGGATCGTCGGCGGCTGCACGCAGTCCACCCGCACCCCCCCGATCCCTAAATCCTTGGCGAACTCCGAATTTTTCCGGAACTCTTTTACATACTTCGAAGTATCGTCGGTGTTGACTAACGTCTCTCCCCATAGGTTAGCCGCAATGCCGCTAAAGCCCAGCCCACGCTCCTTCATCTGCGCCACTAACTCAGCGCGCTGCGCCTTCTCCGGCATCGCCCCGGCCCAACCCTCGTTGGGCCCGTTCGGGTTCCCCGGGTTCGGATGCGGCGGGAACGAACCTAACTCCACCCCGTCAAAGCCCAGCGCCTTCAGCTTCGAACACACCGTTTCAAAATCAATCGGGTTCGGCCCATATGGCCCAATCGTGTATGCCCAGGTTCCAATCGATGTCCGTTTGCTCATCTCAAGCTCCTAAAATTTCAAACCCTTCAAGTAGGTCGCGCTGCCCCGCAAACTATCCAGCGGATTGCCCGGCGTTTGGTCCTGCTCGACAAAGAAATGTTTCGCCCCCGCCTTCTGTGCCGCCACCAGCACCGGCCCAATCGCAATCACGCCCTTGCCTACTTCCTCAAACGCTTCTTTGGGGACGCGTTCGTTGTACTGCGGCCCAATCCCGCCCTTAACGTTCTTCATGTGGACCAGTGGAATCCGGCCCTTGAATTGCTCAAATACCTTCACCGGCTCGACGCCGCCTACCTTCGCCCACATGATGTCCAACTCCAATCCCACTAACTTCGGGTCGGTGTTTTTCATCAGCACGTCGAGTAAGTTTCCGCCGCCCGCCACCGGCTCAAACTCGAACGCATGGTTGTGGTAACAGAGGTTGATGCCCGCGGCGCGGCACCGCTCTCCGGCCTTGTTCAGGGTATCCGCCAACTTCTTGATCACTTCCACCCCGCCCCGATCGGCCGGCGCGATGTAAGGGCATACGACATAGCTGAAGCCCCTTTTCTTCGCATCATCCAGGGTAGGATTCAGCTTGTCGATGTCCTTCGTGAACATCTGTGTGTCGATGTGCAGGCTGACCGGCTTCAATTTGGTCTGCTTCAAAGCATCCCAGATCTTGTCCATATTCGCGCGGATCACCTCCGCTTCGGTGTAGCCGGCGGCCTCCAGACCCTGGAGGACCTCGAGCGGCTTCTCATTGATAATGGAGCGCAGCGAGTAAAGCTGAGCGCCAAAACCCTTCAATTGTTTGGCTTCAACAGCCGCAACCGCCGCCGAAGCGGCCAGGAATGAACGACGGGACAAGGTCTGCATCACGCATCATCATATCGAATGGCGCTCCCGCCCCGCTCCCTTACAGCGCAACCCGCTTGGAATCGCTGGCAGTGATATAACTACAGGGTGCCTGTATCCATCCAAGGGGAAAGAACCCTCATCGTCGGTGCCTCCAGCGGCATCGGCCGCGCTACTGCCCGCCTCTTCGCCCGCGCCGGAGCCCGTGTTTACGCCTCCGCCCGCCGCGCCGAGCGCCTCTCTGAATTAGCCGTCGACCTAGCCGCCGAAGGTCATCCCATCGCCTACGGTACGGCCGACGCTGCCTCCCATGAGTCCATGGAAGCCCTCGCCGCCGATGCCATCGCCCAGCTTGGCGGAGTTGATATTCTCGTCTTCGCTTCCGGCACCAACACCCCGGACCGCGCCATGACGCGCCTCAACCGCGCCATCTGGAACGAACTCATTGAGGTCAATCTCAACGGGCCCTATTCTCTGACGGCGGCGCTTCTGCCGGCCATGCGAACGGCTCGGAAGGGCCATCTCATTTACGTCTCGTCCATCTCCGGCAAGTATGGTGACGTCTCGGGTGCAGCCTATCAGGCCTCCAAGCGCGGGGTGCTTGGACTGGCCGCCGCCATTCGCCAGGAAGAGCGCGAAAACGGCATCCGCACCTGTGTCGTCTGCCCTGGACTGGTTGATTCCGAACTCATGGAAAAGCGCCCGGTGAAGCCTACGGCGGAGACTCTGGCCAAGGCTCTCCAACCGGAAGACGTCGCCGAGATCATCCTCAGCGTCGCCCTGCTTCATCCTCGGGCCGCGGTGCCTGAACTCGAAATTCTACCCACGGTCCTTTAACTTACGGAGCAACGACCAGAGGGGCCTGCCAAAACACGGCCTTGGCTCCTTTGGCCTCCACGACCGTCCCTTGGCACAAGTATTCGACTGGCAATAGAGTTCCGAGCGGAATTTCGAAACGAACCGGCCGCACCTTCGGCCGGTTCGTTCCGCCATCTGCCACCACCCCCGGTGCCGTCTCCAACGCTTTTTGCCGTTGGAAAAGAACGTAACGTACGCCGGTACGGCCTCCTCGCCGTAGGCCTGAAAATAGACGAAGAGGTTCTTTGACGTCGGGAAGACCCGCGTCACCGACGGGATCATCTTTTTCCCCTCCCATAGGAGCGAGTTCACCACTTGCGTTTTGTCTTTCGAGGCATTGAAAATCGCCTCGCGCATGTCCACTCGCTGGCTGCTCAGCACTACCGAGCTAATCGGAAGTCGCTGCGTCTTCTTAGCCAGATTCGGCACGATGAAGGCGCGTTCGTAAGTGCCCATGCGCCCGGTCTCGGCATCTCTAGCCAATAACGTCAACCTATACTGTCCAGGCAGCAGGGTCATTCCCGTATCGTATTCAATCGGCCGCCGAGCCAACTCTGCCGCTGTTGCGCCGGTCAGGTTCATTTCCACCTTGTCGCGGACGTTGGACACGGTCGTCCCGCACTCATCCTTCACCTCTCCCAGGATATCGATCAGCGCCCGCTCCGCCTCGCCGCGCTAGGGCTAACTCGCTCCCGGGAATCTTCACCATCCCGGGGACGTAGTATTGGGCTCCGTTTAAGTGAAGATAACCGACCTCCAGCGCTATTGGCAGCTCAGTTACCGGACTGCCCAGCCGCAGCGCGTCTTCCAGGTGCCGCTCCTTATCCGCGGTTGAAAACTTGCTGAACACCTTGTTCCCGTAGTAACCCTGTCGATACTCCACGATCCCTTCGCGGCCTCCCGCCAGGGTGATCTTCACCTTCCGCAACTTACCGTCTGTCTTCTCGTTGGTCGAGTAAACGCCGAGGATGTAGTAACTCCCGGTCGCTTTCTGCGCCTGCACGATTCCCGCGCCGAGGTCGTTCGAGTCCAGCAGCGCTTTTCCGCCGGTATCGGCCGCCAGTGTCCATAGCGTGTCCTGACCGTTGTAAGTTCCCCCGTTGTGCGTTCGCCGTAGCCCCTGCCCTGCGTCGCGTCTCCGATCGGGGCTGACGCCACCCATCCCCGCGCGGTAATCGGCCAAAACTCGACGCCCGCCCGGACCGCCGCATTGATGGTCGCCTGCAACTGCGCCTGGTTGTTGGTTCCGTTCAGGCGCAATCCGCTGGCGAAGTAAACCGAGGCTTTTTTCTCTGGCAGCCGACCCAGCATTGCCACCGCCGTCTGCAGCGCCGACAACTGCCGATCGGTGAAAAAGATATCGAACTCGCTGTCGGCGGAGGTGGCCGGGTCTACCGAAGCATTTTCATCCTCACCCACCAGCAGCGTTTCGATCACCCGCAGTAGCCGGCCCCGGTCGTCGGTGAAGTCCTGCAGCACCCGCACGCTGCCGCCCTGAAACGCCATCACCGCCACCAGATCCGCCCCGGTCATCTAAAAATCTTCGTGGCCCGGAACGCCCGGATCTGGTCCGGTCCCGGCATCGCGGTGAGGTCGAAATAGAACGCTAACAGGCGCTTATCGCGATACCGGACGTCGCCGCCCGCAATGTCTCCCCGCGTCAGCCTCGCCAGCGCCTCCACCGCCGGGGCTACCACTGCCTCCGCCAGCCGTTGGAACTCAAAAAACTTTATCTCCTGGGCCATCCCGTCTTCGGTCAGCACGAAGTCCTTGGCCGTCAACCCGGTCACCGGTCGCCCGCTCTTGTCTTTTACGGTGACCGTTTCCACCACCAACTGAGTCGTCGTCCGAAATGTAGCCTGTCCCCAGAGCGTCGCCGTGAGTAATAGCAACCCTGCCATTCGCATCAAAATCGCAACCTCCCCAACACCTGTACGCGCCGCATGGGATTGCTCGTCATGGGCAATCCGAACTGCGCATTCCCCACCACGGTGTTCCAGCCCGGAAAGGTCACGTTGTTCAACGCGTTGGTCGCCTCCACGCGGAAATCCCAACTCACTTTGTCGTTGGCCCGGAACGTCCGCGACAGCGCGGCGTTTACCGCCAATTGTTTCGGCCCCGTAATCGTGTTCCGTCCCGCGTTCCCCCATCGCCCCAGATGCGGCACCGCATAGGCGGCCGGATTCAGTAGCGAGCCCGCGAACAGATCAGCGCCGGTGTAATCGGGTCGCCAACTTCCCGTCACGCCCGTCCCTGCCACAGGCCGCAGTAGTACCGGCGTCAAGGGCAACCCCGTTCCCACCGCCCATTGCGAACTCACGGTCCAATCGCTCAGCCACTTACCTCGCAACAGTGCGTTCCTCCCCATTCCGGTCGTATACTGCGCCATCCCGGTCAACCCATGCCGCTGATCGAAATTCGACCGCCCCCGTTCCGCCCGTAAATCCAACCAATTTTGCGCCACCAACGTCGCTCCTTGTCCTCTGCCTCCCAGCGCGACGTTGTCGATGGCTTTCGCCCAGGTGTAAGTCGCCGCCGCGGTGAACCCCGACCGCAGCCTCCGTCGCACCTGTAAGATGCCCGCGTGCCGATTCGAATTCCCTTCCGAACTCAAATACGTATATCCTGCCCCCGGCCCCTGCCCGTCGGGGAAGGTAAACGGAAGGACCTGTTGCTGCCCGCGCGTCCCTTTGGTGCCCTGATAAAGGGCCATCACCTGCAGGGCCCCCGGCAAATCGGTCTGCACTGATAGCTGCCAACTCTGCGCGTACCCCAACCGGAGGTTCGGATCGACGCCAAACGTGGCCGCCGCGGCTTCGACCGGAAACCCATCCGCCAGCGTCAAGGGCCGCGCGGCCGAGTTCGTCACCCGTACACTGCGCGAAAACGGCGCCTGCTGGGCCATCCGCAACGCCACCGGCAGATACACCGAAGTATCGTAGTAGATCCCATAACCACCCCGCACGACCGTCGACCCCGCCGCCCGCGGCCGCCACGCCAGCCCGACCCGCGGCGAGACATTATTCCGGTCTGGCTGTGGCTGCGCTCCAGTTACGTTTACCAGCCGCCCGTACTTCTCCTCGAGCGGCGACCAGTACTCCCACCGTAGCCCCGCATTGATGGTCAGCGCCGGATTTACCCGCCAATCGTCGTTCCCGAACAGTTCGACGGTCTTACCCCGCAAATACTTGTCGGCGTTCCCAAACGCAATGGTCGCCGTATCGGGCATCCCGCGGCCGAACTTACTCCAATCATCGTCCGTAAAGACGAACGTACCCCGAGCGTCTTCCTGGCCGATAAGATTAAATTGCTGGCGCCGGTAGGTCCCCCCTCCGCTCAAATTATGCTTCCCGCGACTGGCGAATCCGTCCATCGAAAGCCCTATCGTCTGGTTTCGCCGGTTCGCCGCTTGTCCGGTCCGCAGCGCGATGATCCCACTCGAAAATTCGAGCCCCGGCGGTCCCCAGTTCACCGGCTCCTGATTGTTGCCTTTCACGCCGGCGTCACCCGATACGTTTTGGCGCCCCGCAAAATAAGGCGTCGCGACATTAGCGAGCCAACTTATCTGGGTCCCTACGTTGATGTAGGCTCGGGGATTAAAGCTGCGTCGATAGCCCAACGTCACGTTCCCGCCGCCCGTGCGCCCGGTATCGAGAAAGCCGAACAAGTCTGGTGAATCCGTCCTCAGCCGTTGCCAGGAGACTGACCCGCTAAACGAGTGTCGTCGAACGCTTTTCTGTAGCCGCGCTTGTAAGTCGTCCTGGTGTAAGCCGTTCACGACGGCCGTTTGATAGTTATAGCGGGAACTGCCGGAGAAGTTAGGCAGAGGATACAAGCGAACTAAGGCGATGGCTGGCGGATTCGTGAGCATGTCCCGCTGCTCCACCGTTGGCACCAACCCCGTCTGCACCGCCGCGCTCCGGTTCCGCGTCCACTGGTAGTTCACCGAAAACACCGGACCATTCCGTTCGAGCAGGCCCGGAATTTTCACCGGCCCTCCGAACGAAGCCAATCCCTGCACTTGGCTGTAGTCCGGCTTGGCCGTATTCTGGCCCGTCAAGGAAAACGCCCGGGCATCGAACAGCGCGTTGTTGAGAATGAACCCCAAATTCCCGTTGTACTGTGACCTTTGCCCTTTGCGGTTGTTCCCAAACGCGGGCAGTTGGGCAAACGGCGACGTTGCGCCGTTGTTGACGCTTCCGTTTACGAGCAGGCCTTCATCGGTCTCTAGCGCTTCCTGCTCCACTTTCTTTTTCGCCGCCGGGGCCGGGCGTGGGGCGGTTCTGACCGGCGGTTTTTCGAAGGCGATCGCAGGCTCCACGATTTCCGCACGGACGAGCGCCCACGCTGTTTTGGTCCCGGCCCCCACCTCCTGCCGCTGCGTCGTAAACAGCTGCATCTCCACCTGGATCGTCCAGGTTCCTTCGGCCACCTCGCCGATGAAGTATGCCCCAGCCCGGTCGGTCAGGGCCATCCTGCGTGTTGTACCTTGTATTGCCAACACGGAGGCTCCCGGCACGGGTAAGCCACCGAATTGGACGATTCCTCGCAACTCCGCCCCGGCCAGCGTCCCCGCCAGCCCTACCAACAGCCCAAGCTTCCACATCCCCTTCATTCTCGCTTGGCTTGTCGACCTTCTCAATCATCAACATCTTGGTGGCCGTCTTCTGCGATTCCAACTTCAAGCCCAATTGCTCCTGCAGCGCGGTATAGATGGTCGGTCCGCTGTTGTCCGACGCCGCAATCGCGTCGGGTCAGGCCGGCGGGCCGCCGTGCGCTTCTCCTTCCACCGGCTTCAGTTTCGAGCCGTTTTTCCCCGCCACCAACGCAAACCGCGCCATTTCTTTGCTCTCTTCCCGCAATTTGAGTCCAAACCGATTTTGGCGCAACGCTTGCAACATCGGCCGCAGAACGTCTGGTGGCACCCGGTTGGGCAACCCTTCGCTGTCCATCCAACCTGGCCCTCCCTGAACCTGGAACGGCCGCACGTTGTAAGCCTGCGCGATCAGCTCTTTCACGGTAATTCCGGTCGCGACAAATCGCCCGCCGGGCATCATCCGGATCATGATGCGGTCATCATTCGCCGCCTTCGGCTTGATCGACGCTACCTCGAACTTAGTCTGCGCAAAAACGGCTGATCCGGCCAAGAGTAAGCATGTCAATGTTGAAATCTGCATTCCTCCTTGAATGCCTGCCTATTTCCGATTCGTTCCCAAAAGTTCGTGCTCCCGTGAAAGTTCCTCTGCCTGTCATTTCTCTTCCTGCTCGCCACCCAATTCGATTACTCGGTCCGCGAGGCTGACCTCGAGCTCCATCGACAAACCACGCCGGTGGCGAAGAGACAACCTGAACCCTCTGCTACATGCCGAATCGCGGCATCGGCAAAAAGTTCGGCTGCACCGGCACGGCTCTCTCCCGAGATTGGGTAGTCTGTGAGAAGGATGTCAAGATGACCTCCTGGTGGGAGAGCGCCTCCATCGTCTGGTCCGACGCCGAAAAGTTCTTCCCCACTCGCGTCCGCATCACCATAACCCAAGTGGCCGCAGGTTCCCTGTATTCCGGCTCCAACTAAAGTTGCTACCATCGCCTCGTATGCGCCACATCTTTCTTTTCTGCGCTCTGCCGCTTGTCGCGCAGGACCGCTCCTGGGTTGCTGAATCCAACCGTCATGCTCAAATCCTTCTCGGCGCTCAAGCCAAGCTCGCTCCGGAGTCGGCCGGTTCCCTCGGCCTCCCCGGCCTTGATGGCGAAATCCGTGATCTCTCCCCTGGCCTCACCGCTCGTACTCGAAAGGTGCTCACCGAAGCCAAGACCAGCCTCGAACAGCGCCGCCGCGACGCCATCCATCCGTTGGTTCGTCAGGACCTCGACATCATGATCCTCGCCGCCACCGAGTCGCTCGAAGGTCTCGAACTCAACGAAAAGTACGAAATTCCCTATTTCAATGCCATGGGTGCCATATTTGGCGGTATCCGTCAACTGCTGGACCCCCAAGTAGCCCCAGAACGCCGTCCCGCCGCACTGGTCCGGCTCCGGAAGTATGCCGGCCTTGAACCCGGCTTCCAACCGCTCACCGTCCACGCGGAACGCGAAACCCGCGCCAAGCTCAAGCAACCCGGCCTTCTTCCGCCGCCCCGCGCTCAACTCGAACGCGACCTCGGCAACGCCCAAACGCTGGTTGAAGGCCTCGGCCAACTGCTCGAGAAGTACAAAATCGATGGCTACCGCGAACCCTACGACGCACTCAAAATCCAACTCACCGCTTACGAAAAGTTCCTCCGCCAAGACGTCCTCCCTGTCGCCCGTACCGATTTTAAACTTCCCCCCGATCTCTACGCGTTTAGCCTCAAGCAATATGGCGTCGATATCCCCGCCACCGAACTCACCGCCCGGGCCCGAACCGCCTTCACCGACCTTCAAAAACAGATGCAGGTGATCGCTCCTAAGGTCGCCGCGGCTCGCGGTTGGAAGCAGACCGACTACCGCGCCGTCATCCGCGAGCTGAAGAAAGAACAGTTCAACGGCGAGGACATTTTCGCCCATTACGTCGGCCGGATTAAGGATCTGGAGAAGATCGTCCGCACCCACGACCTCGTCACTCTTCCCGACCGCGAGGCCCGCATGCGACTTGCCACCGCCGCGGAGTCCGCCCAGCAACCCGCCCCCAACATGCGGCCCCCCCGCCTGATCGGCAACACCGGCGAAGCGGGCGAATTCGTCCTGCCGCTGAAGGTGCCGGCTTCCGATGGCAACGCGCAACAGTACGACGATTTCACTTTCGCCGCCGCGTCCTGGACGCTCACCGCCCATGAAGCCCGTCCCGGCCACGAGATGCAGTTCGCCACGATGGTGGAACGCGGCGTCTCGACCGCCCGGGCGGTCTTTGCGTTCAACTCCGTCAACGTCGAAGGCTGGGGGCTCTACTCCGAATGGCTCACCATGCCGTACTTCCCTCTCGAAGGCCAGCTGATCTCGCTGCAGCATCGACTCCTGCGTTCCGCCCGCGCCTATATCGACCCCGAACTCCACATGGGCAAGATGACTCCGGCCGAAGCCCGCCGCATCCTGCTCGAAGACGTCGTCGTATCCGAAGCCATGGTGACCCAGGAAACCGAACGGTATATGTTTCGCGCTCCGGCCCAAGCCACCTCCTATTTCTACGGCTACCTTAACCTGCTTGCGCTGCGGCAAGAGGTGGAAAAAGCACTCGGCTCCAAGTTCAAGGCGCGCCCTTTCCACGACTTCATTTTGAGCCAAGGGCTTCTACCGCCCAAACTCCTCCGCCAGGCGGTGCTCGCCGAATTTCTCCCGCCCGCGCGCTAGAAGAAAAAGCCGCGCTTGGCCGGGTTGAACCCGTCCCAAACCATCGCCGCAAACCGCCGACGCAGCGCAAAGCCCATGCGCCGATAGAGCGCAATCGCGCCCTGGTTGGCGGTCGTCACCGTCAAGCTGCAGTGCGTACACCCGGTCTCCGCCATCGATCGCATCGAGTGGATCATCAACTCGTAACCCACCCCATGCCCTCGCATCCCCGGGGCGACACAAACCTGCGTGATGTGGCCAACGTCCTCCGCCACCCGGCTGGCCAAACACGCCCCCACCAGGCGACCCGTATCGCGGCTCCACGCCAACCACGATGCACCCTCGTCGAAGCGCCCGCAGCCCGGATACTCAACGATGTTGGTTAAAAACTGCCGCGCCCCACTCACACTCCGGTACTGGTCGTTGATCAGGCTATCCACGTGCCCGTCGTAGGCATCGGCCAGCATCCGCGCCGCATCGTCCCGATAACGATCCTGCCACGTATCTAAATCCAATCTTCGGGCCGACGGACCACTCGGCCAGGCCGGCCACGGCTGTAGGGAGCAGTGCATGAACTGACGCTCGTGTAGCTTCAGTTGCGCGTCATAAGCGGCCGGCATCCGTCGCGGATGTTCGAGCAGCAAAATCTGTGATTCGATGCGGGTGACGGCACGCATCTTGGCCAGCGAATCAACGCAAGCGGCCAGCAGTCGGTTCTCGGCCTCAACCGATTGGAACGATTCCCTTACGAACAGGTCGCCGACTAGACCCTTGCCGTTCTCGGCTACGGTGTATGCGTAGCCGAGAACGTCGCGACCAGAAATTAAGGCATGGCCGCCAAGGGTTTGCTCGTCGGCGAACTTACGGACCAGCGCCGCGGAGGAATGAAAATCCCAACGCAAGTCCCGTCGCCAGACTGCGATCTCCTCTTCTAGAAGAGAGTGTAAAGAACCCGGAGCAAGCTCCCGCAGTTCGACTAACTCTCCAATGTTTGCTTGGGAGCGGGCTGCCATCTAGGCAGTATACTGCGCCCAGCATAATCGGAGTTTCTTTTGCGCCGCGCCAAGCCGAGAATCAGCAAGCCGCCGCCTATTGCTAAGTACGTCGCTGGTTCGGGAATCACTACCCCAAACGCCGCCGCCGTGAAGTTGCCCGGAGCCATCAATTGCCGCTTCGCCTTCCGGCCGTCGACGTGGGTGAAAATGCTACCCGCCGTATTCTCCTGCCCGCTGCTCGCCGCAATCAATTGCTCAGCCAATTGAATCACCTGCGCCGATGTCGCTCCACCTTGGAGGACTCCGTTCGTCAAGCCGTCACCGCCATCGTGGACTACATCCCAAATCGCTACTTGCACCGCGGCCGCTTGGCCGGCGTTCGCGATCTGTGGCAAATAGGTCTGCATCAGCCAAGCTACCCGGCGTCCGTTCATCACCAAATCGACGCTTGCGGAGTTCGCCGAAAACGTTTCAATGCCAATACTCGTAAAAAAATCCACACAAAATACCGATACCGGACTGTTTTCGTATGCAGCAAAAATGATCCCGGCGAAGGTCACCTTGCTCTGGCCGTTGGTTGACAAATCCACCATATGATCCAGATTCCAATCGATCCCAGTCACCGACAAAGTTGCTGCCGACACTGGAAAACTCGACAAACCAAAGTCGTCAGAAACTTTGCTGCGATCACTGAGGTCTTCATGAATCCATCTTGCAGGGAACCGCGTGTGCAACCAATCAGGAACGCTTCTCGAAATCGGAGGAAGTTGATCTGAGGGAATACGCTGGCTTCCATAACCCTCCTCCCGCCAATGGAGGTATCGGTGCCGTAACCATAGTTCTACGGCTTAACGTCTCTTCATCATCTTCGTCCGCTGTGAAACAATGGTCCGTTCCTGCCTATGCGCTTTATAGTCCCCATTTTGGCCCTCGTCGCTCTGCTGACCAGCTGCTCCGGGCCCTACTCCCCCGGGGCGGTTTCCGATGCTAAGCAGGGCGCTGCTGTCCTCCCCGTCAAGTCGTTCACCGTCCAGCTTTCCCGCCTTCCCGAGGTCATCAGCGCCAACGGAGAACTCTTCGCCGAAGAGCTCACAACCGTCTCCGCCAAGGTCCCCGGCCGGGTCGTCAAGCTCTTCGCCGATCTCGGCAGCCTCGTTAAAGCCGGCGATATCCTGGCCGAAATCGAGAAGACCGAATACGAGTTTCGCGTCCGCCAAACCGAAGCGACCGTCGACCAAATCCGCGCGCGCCTAGCAATTGCTAACCGTCCCGATGAAGAGTTCGACGCCGAACGCACCGCGACTGTCCGGGAAGCGATGGCCGCTCTGAAGGAAGCCCGTTTCATCTTTGATACGACCGCCCGGTTGCAGAAAGAAGGCGTCGTCTCGCGCATCGAATTTGAAAAAGCACAGGTCCGCCGCGATGGCTCCGAGGCGCACTATTCCGCCGTTCTCGCCGATGTGATGCAGCTTCGCGCGCAACTCAGCGAACGCCGCGCCACCCTCGCTCTGGCCCGCCAACAGCTGGACGACTGCACCATCCGCACCCCCTTCACCGGCGCCGTCACCCGCCGTCCAGCCTCCGTCGGGGAGTACCTTCCCATCAACGCTCGCATCCTTACCGTCGTCCGGCAGCATCCCTTACGGGTTCGTCTTGACGTGCCTGAACGGCTCGCCGCCCGTATCGCCCGCGGCCAAGCGATTGAGGTCCGGCTGGAAGGTTCTCCGATTGTCCGTACCGGCCGGGTGGTCCGCCTCAGCCCGGCAATCGAAGTCCAAAGCCGCTCCCTGCTGGTCGAAGGAGAGATCCCGAATCTTGACGGAGTTCTCCGTCCCGGCTCCTTTGTGCAGGGCTCCATTACGTTGAACGCCGCCTCCCAGGGCATTGTCGTCCCCAGCAACGCCATTGTTAGCTTCGCCGGTATTGAACGGGCCTTCGTCATTAAGAATGGCGCCCTGGAAGATCGGATCGTCAAGACCGGCCGAAGACTGGAACCCGATTCCATTGAGATCCTGGAAGGTTTGAAACCTGGCGATCACATTGTCAATCCTGCCTCGGACCGCATGACCAAGGGCCAAAAGGTCAAAGAAAACTAGATGCAAAAGCTCGCCGAAGTTTGTGTCGCCCGGCCCGTCTTCGCCGTCATGTTGATCCTGGCGATGGTCGTCATCGGCGGCGTGTCTTACTCCAAACTCGGTATTGACCGGTTCCCTGATGTCGACCTGCCCATTATTTCGGTCCGTACCATTCTTCCCGGTGCTTCGCCCGAAGAGATGGAGAGCGCCGTCACCCGCTTCGTCGAAGACTCCGTCTCGACGGTCGAAGGCATCGACAATATTCGCTCCACTTCGACCGAATCCATCTCGATCGTTACGATTACTTTCAACCTGAATCGCAACATCGATGTGGCCGCGCAAGACGTCCGTGACGCCATCGCGAGCATCATCTCCCAACTTCCCCGCGACGCCAAACCGCCGCTAATTAAGAAGCTCGACGCCGACGCCTCGCCCGTCATGACGCTTATCCTCAGCGGCAATAAGACCGGTCGCGAGCTTTATGAAATCGGCGAGCGAGATATTAAGGATTCCATCGAAAGCGTCGGTGGGGTCGGCCAAGTGCAACTCATCGGCGGCCAGAAACGGGCGATCAATATCTGGGTCGATGCCGAGCGTCTGGCCGCCTATAAAATCCCGATTCTGAGCGTCCGTAACGCGATTGCGCGTCAGAACTCCGACATCCCGGGCGGCCGGATCGACCAGGGCAGCCGGGAACTGGTTCTGCGCACGCTCGGTCGTTTTCCCGATCCGAAGACGTTTAACGAACTCGTTGTCGCCACCATCGGCTCTACCCCCATCCGGATTCGTGACATCGGCTATGCCGAGGACGGCCATAAAGAGCAACGCACCGCGGCCCGCTTCGATGGCAAACCCGCTGTCGCCCTCGAAGTCCGCCGTCAGTCCGGCGCCAATACGATTGACGTGGTGAACGGCGTGAAAGCTCGTTTGGCCAAGGTCACCCCGCTGCTCGCCCCGGGCGTCGAGCTGGACATCCTCCAGGATCAATCCCGCTATATCGAAGCCGCCTTCCACGAGGTGCTTCTCCATCTGATCCTGGGTTCGATTCTGGCTTCGCTCGTCGTCTTCCTCTTTATGCAGGACTGGCGGGCGACGGTCATCGGGGCCGTCGCCATCCCGGCGTCGATCATTGCCACCTTCGGTGCCATGCGGGCAATGAACTTCACGCTCAACAACATCACTATGCTCGCCCTCGTTCTGATGGTCGGCGTGGTGATCGACGACGCGATCGTCGTGCTCGAAAACATCTTCCGCTTCGTCGACGAAAAGAAAATGGCGCCGCGCGAAGCCGCGGTCC
>Ga0136639_10000313_pt1 | contig 15614 bp, 14 predicted proteins | sample AntDrymUQ8592106_2_FD_113739 | JGI IMG/M metagenome (GOLD analysis project Ga0136639, IMG submission 113739) | Polar desert sand microbial communities from Dry Valleys, Antarctica - metaG UQ859 (21.06) | ecosystem: Environmental > Terrestrial > Soil > Desert | place: Antarctica: Dry Valley...
TCGATGAGTTGATTGCGCGCACGATGGAGCCTTGCAAGATTGCCGTCAAGGACGCTGGCGTGAAGCTGACCGACATCGACGACGTGATCTTGGTGGGCGGCATGACGCGCATGCCCAAAGTGCAGGAAAAGGTCAAAGAGTTCTTCGGCAAAGAGCCGCGCAAGGACGTGAACCCCGATGAAGCCGTGGCTGTAGGTGCCGCCATTCAGGGCCAAGTATTGGGCGGTGAGCGCAAGGACGTGCTGCTGCTGGACGTGACCCCGCTGAGCCTGGGCATCGAGACCCTGGGCGGCGTGATGACGAAGATGATCAAGAAGAACACCACCATCCCGACCAAGTTCAGCCAGACCTTCAGCACCGCCGACGACAACCAGCCGGCGGTGACGATCAAGGTTTTCCAGGGCGAGCGCGAGCTGGCCACTGGCAACAAAAGCCTGGGGGAATTCAACCTGGAAGGCATTCCGCCAGCTGGGCGTGGCTTGCCGCAGATTGAAGTGACCTTTGACATCGACGCCAACGGCATCCTGCACGTCGGCGCCAAGGACAAAGCCACAGGCAAGGAAAACAAAATCACCATCAAGGCGAACTCTGGCTTGTCTGAAGCAGAAATCGAAAAGATGGTGAAAGATGCCGAAGTGAACGCGGCAGAAGACGCCAAGAAGCTGGAATTGGTGCAGGCTCGCAACCAAGCTGATGCAACCGTGCATTCAGTCAAGAAAAGCCTGGCCGAGTATGGCGAGAAGCTGGATGCGGCTGGAAAAGAGTCCATCGAAGCATCGATCAAAGAGGTCGAAGAAGCGATGAAGGGCGAAGACCAAGCCACCATCCAGGCCAAGACCGAAGCGCTGATGACGTCCAGCCAGAAACTGGGCGAGAAGATCTATGCAGATGCCCAGGCCGCTACGGCAGCAGCGGGCGCGACCAGACCTGACGGGGGCCCCACCTCGGGCGGCGGTGATGGGAACGGGAACGGGAACGGCAGCGGCAGCGGCAGCGGCAACAAGTCTGCGAAGTCCGGCAAAGTCAACGACGACGACGTGGTGGACGCGGACTTCAAGGAAGTCAAGAAGTGACCTGCTGTCAGGCCCTGTGGCCTGACGCATTTGAGATCGGGCCAAGCGGCCCGATATTTTTTCTCGCCGCGTTTGGGGTGATGGGCTTGGCCCGCACCCCCACGCGGCGGTTTTACTGAATCTGCAGACGAGTTTTAGCGATGGCCAAACGCGACTTCTACGACATCATGGGCGTGCCCAAAAACGCCAGCGAAGATGACATCAAGAAGGCTTACCGCCGCTTGGCGGGCAAGCATCACCCTGACCGCCATCAAGGCGAGGAAGCGACCAAGGCCGAGGCCAAGTTCAAGGAAGCCAAGGAAGCCTACGAAATGCTGAGCGACCCGCAAAAGCGGGCCGCTTACGACCAGTATGGCCACGCCGGTGTAGACCCGAACCTGGGCGGGCGCAGCGGGCCAGGCACTGAAGGTTTCGGTGGCTTTGCCGAAGCTTTTGGCGACATCTTTGGCGACATCTTCAGCGGTGCGGGCGGCCCTGGTGGCCAGAGCGCTGGGCGCCGTGGCGCCGGTGGGCAGCAGGTTTATCGTGGCAGCGACTTGTCCTATGCGATGGAAATCTCGCTGGAAGAAGCGGCCAACGGGCGTGAAACGCAAATACGCGTACCCAGTTGGGAAGGTTGCGAAACCTGCAAGGGCACGGGCGCCAAGCCCGGCACCAGCGCAAAGACCTGCAGCACCTGCAATGGCGCTGGCACGGTTCACTTGAGGCAGGGCTTTTTCAGCATCCAGCAAACCTGTCCGCACTGCAACGGCAGCGGCAAGATCATTCCTGAGCCATGCGCCACTTGCAACGGTGCCGGGCGAATCAAGAAGCAGAAGACGCTGGAAGTGAAGATACCGGCCGGCATCAACGAAGGCATGCGCATCCGCAGCGCCGGCAATGGCGAACCCGGCACCAACGGCGGCCCGCCGGGCGACTTGTACATCGAGATCCGCGTCAAGCAGCACGAGATTTTTGAGCGCGATGGCGACGACTTGCACTGCACCGTGCCAGTGGCGCTGACGACCGTGGCCCTGGGCGGCACGATTGAAGTGCCCACGTTGGGCAGCAAGGCTGAGATCGAATTGCCGGAGGGCACGCAGCATGGCAAGACCTTCCGCCTGCGCGGCAAGGGCATCAAAGGTCTGCGCAGCAGCTATCCCGGTGACTTGTATTGCCACATCTCGGTGGAAACACCGGTCAAGATCACCGAGCATCAGCGCAAGTTGCTCAAAGAACTGGACGAATCTTTCCGCAAAGGCGGGGAGCGGCATTCGCCTACGTCCAAGAGCTGGGCCGATCGCGTGAAAGACCTGTTCAAGTAAGGGGCAGTTAGGTCGATAACGGCAGCACCCGATCAAAGGGTTTCACACCGTGCTGAAGACAACGAATATTGCTCCGCTTCCCACCTTTGCCGATGGTCAAGCAAACACGCGCCAGCACGACTGCACCAACGTTCCTGGGGTTGCTTGACTTCATGGAACTGATCGACAAGGAAATTCTGACTGCCACAGCGCTGGTGATCGACGGCAACCCGACGTCGCGCAGCGTGCTGACGCAAAACCTGCGCGACTTCGGCTTTGGCACCGTGAAGACAGCCGTCCGCGTGATGGACGGCCGCGAGATCCTGGAGCAGCGGCGATTCGATGTCGTCGTTTGCGACTATCACTTCGAGAATGGTAAAGAGTCAGGCCAAGACTTGCTGGAAGAACTGCGGCGTGAACAGATGCTGCCGTATTCCACCGTGTTCATCATGGTGACTGGCGAAGCCACGTATCAAAAGGTGGCAGAAGCAGCGGAATCGGCTCTGGACAGTTACCTGATCAAGCCTTTCAGCGCCAACACGCTGTTTCAGCGCGTCAAGGAATCGCGGCAGCGCAAGCGCGTGCTGAAGGACATCTTCACAGCCATGGAACAGGGCCGGGTGGATGAGGCCATCACCTTGTGCCTGGAACGTTTCGACAAGCGACAGACCTACTGGCTGTATGCCGCCCGCATAGGCGCTGAATTGCTGCTTCAGCACAAACGTCATGACGAAGCCAGCAAACTTTACGAAGCCATCGTTGCAGCCCGGGCCATCCCTTGGGCTCGACTGGGCGTGGCCAGGGTGCAACTGGCCAATGGCGACCTGTCGGTGGCACGGCGCACGCTGGAAGCACTGGTCAGCGACGCCCCGCAGTTCGCTGATTCCTACGACGTGCTGGGCAAGGTGCAAATGGAACAGGGTCAGATCCAGCAGGCGCTGGAAACCTACCGCATGGCCGCAGAAATCACGCCTGGGTGCATCCTGCGTTTGCAGCATTGCGGCACCTTGGCGTTTTACGCAGGCGACGCAGTGACTGGCGTGCGCATGCTGGACCGTACCTGGGCAATTGGCAGCAAGTCGCGCTTGTTCGACGTGCTGTCGATGATGCTGCTGGCCTTCTTGCGCTTCGATGCCAGCGACACACGGGCGCTGGCCAATGCCTGTGATGTACTGAAGCGATTTGCGGGGCAGCATGCGCAGTCGCTGCGACTGCGCCGCATGGCGCAACTGGGCCAGATCCTGATGGGCTTGCTGGAAGGCCAGGTGGCGCACCATGTGCACCAGGCGCGCAGCCTGCTGGACAGTATTCAGCGACCCGACTTCGATATGGAAGCGGCAACGAATTTGCTGTCGCTGTGGTCGCGGCTGACGCAATTCGGTGTCGAAGATTCCGAACTGTCAGATGTGGTGGCACGAGTCGGTTTGCGCTTCTCTGTGTCGAAAGCGTCGACCGAAGTGCTGGCTGCCGCGCTGCAAAAGCAACCTCAAGCCGCGCAATGGGTTCGACAAAGCCACGCCCAGGTGATGCAGCTGGCAGAAACGGCGATGAATCACACGGTTCGTGGCGAACCAGGCGCAGCGGTGTCGCTGCTGCTGACGCAAGGTGGCGAAACCGGCAACGCCAAGCTCATCGAGATGGCAGCCCTGGTGGCGCAACGTCACAAAGATCGCATCCCCGATGTGGAAGCGATGCTGAAGCAAGCACACATGCTGTCGCATCGCTTTTGCCAGCCGATGACCCACATTGCTGGGGTGAGGCGCAGCAACCGATCTGCAGGCGGCATGGTTCTGCGGCGCTGAGCGCGCTTCGAACAGTCGTTCCCATGCCATCTCGGATGGCGACGCTGTCGATCTGGACCGACAGGGTTTAGTAATCGTTGTCGTTGCTGTAGCCCGCCGCCAAATTGTCAAAGCGCGTCAACGGCCGCAGGAAGGTCAGCTTCACGGTGCCCACCGGACCGTTACGCTGCTTGCCGATCACGATCTCGGCCACGCCGGGCTCTTTGCTTTCCTTGTTGTAGTAGTCGTCGCGGTAGATGAACATGATGACGTCGGCGTCTTGCTCGATGGCGCCTGACTCACGCAGGTCGCTCATCATCGGCCGCTTGTCGGTACGCGTTTCAACACTGCGGTTCAGCTGTGACAGCGCGATCACGGGGCATTGCAATTCCTTGGCCAAGGCTTTCAGACCGCGGCTGATTTCGCCAATCTCGGTCGCACGGTTCTCGTCGCTGCCACCGTTACCGCTCATCAGGTGAAGGTAGTCAATGACAATCAAGCCCAGCGTGCCGAATTGACGCGCCATGCGGCGCGAGCGGGCACGCAGCTCAGCTGAATTCAGCGCCGGTGTCTCGTCGATGTACATCTGCACTTTTTGCAGCTTTTCCACCGCCTCAGGCAGGCGTTCCCATTCTTCCTTGTCCAGTCGACCAGTGCGCAGGTTTTGCTGGTTGATGCGGCCCAGGCTGCCGACCAGGCGCAGCGCCAATTGCGAGGCGCCCATCTCCATCGAGAACACCAGCACCGGCAAGCCTTCTTGCACGGCTACGTTTTCGGCGATGTTCAGCGCAAAAGCGGTCTTGCCCATCGAGGGTCGCGCTGCCAGCACGATCAGGTCGCCCTTCTGCAAGCCCGCCGTCATCTTGTCCAGGTCGAAGAAGCCGGTGCGCACACCTGTGACTTCCTCAGCGCCGTTGTCGTGCAGCTCCTGCACGCGGTCGATCAGCGTCACCACCAGCTTGTCGATGCTTTGAAAGCCCTGCTTCTGGCGCGAGCCTTCTTCGCCGATCTTGAAGATCTTGGTTTCTGCTTCGTCCAGGATGGTGCTGACTTGGCGGCCCTGCGGGTTGAAAGCGCTGGTGGCGATCTCGTCACTGGCGCCGATGAGCTTGCGCAGGATCGAGCGTTCGCGCACAATTTCTGCATAACGCCGCATGTTGGCGGCACTGGGCACGCTTTGCGCCAGCGCGTTCAAGTAGGCCAGGCCACCCGCGTCGGCGGCCTTGCCCAGGCTTTGCATCTGCTCGAACACCGTGATCACGTCGGCAGGCTTGCTTTGCCCCACCAGCGTACCGACAGCGGCATAAATCAGCTTGTGTTCATAGCGATAAAAGTCGTCGGGCGTCAGCAGGTCGGCGGCGCGGTCCCAGGCCAGGTTGTCGAGCAGCAAACCGCCGAGCACGCTTTGCTCGGCTTCGACTGAATGAGGCGGAATGCGCAAGCGCGAAACTTCGTCGTCGCGGGGTGCGGCGCTGTCAGTGCGCAGGGTATCGGTCAGTGATCTCATGGTGGCAGCATCCTAGGGCTTGATGGCCTTTTAGGCACGGGACAGACCTGTGGCAATGCGGTGGACGAGCATTGGAAATGCTGTGGACTGTTTGGGGCAAGCTGGGGACAACGTCGCAGATATTAAAACGCCCATAAAAAAAGCCGGCGGCTGCCGGCTCTTTTGCAGACGAGCAAAAAACTCAGTCGGCTTGCGGCACCACATGAATGGTCACTTCGACCACCACGTCGGAGTGCGCCGCGATGCTGACCGGATGTTCACCCACGGTCTTCAGCGGCCCAGTGGGCATGCGCACTTGCGACTTCTGCACGGCCATGCCGGCTTTCGTCAGCGCTTCAGCCACATCGGCGTTGGTGACCGAACCGAACAGGCGACCGTCCACACCCGCCTTTTGAGCGATGCGCACGGTCTTGCCAGCCATCTTCTCGCCCAGGGCTTGCGCCGTGGCCAGCTTGTCAGCGGCAACCTTTTCCAGTTCAGCGCGACGGACTTCAAATTCCTTCATCGCTGATTCAGTGGCGCGACGCGCCAGCTTGGTCGGGATCAGGAAGTTGCGTGCGTAGCCGTCTTTGACCTTGACGACATCGCCCAGGTTGCCGAGCTTGCCGACTTTTTCCAACAGAATGATTTGCATGGCTGACTCCTTCAGACCTTGTGTTGATCGGAGTACGGCAGCAGGGCCAGGAAGCGCGCACGCTTGATGGCCGTGGTCAGCTGTCGCTGGTAGAAAGCGCGTGTGCCCGTCAGGCGAGCTGGCGTGATCCTGCCGTTCTCGCTGATGAAGTCGCGCAGCACGTCCACTTCTTTGTAGTCGATCTCTTCGACATTGGCGACCGTGAAGCGGCAGAAGCGCTTGCGGCGAAACAGCAACGATTGGGTATTGCGCTTGGGCCGCTTGTCCTTGGAAAAACGACCTTTGCCACGTGGTGGGGGCATATCAACCTCCTAAATGAATCTGACTGTAGAAACCGAATGAAAACCGAAGTAACCGGCCCGGACGCGCTTTGTCGGGTCAGGCCTGAACTTCGACCGTAGTAATGTGAAACGTCATACCGCGCCCGTTGCGTCCGAGTGCCAGAAAGCCTGCAAACAGACCACTTTCACCCAAAGCCAAGCCTGAGAGCTGCTGCGTGATGGCCCCGATGCCGACCGACTTGATTTCCAGGGAAATCTTGCGAGCCTGACCGTCTTCGCTGACCAAGCCTTCGTGCCGAAGGCTGAGGTTCAGCGCCGGCAAGCCGGCGGGGGTATAGCGCAGCGCCTGCCGCTCGACCAACGTTGCTGAAAGAACCAGGCGGTTGATCGCCAGAAGATTCGCATCGGCAGCGCTGGCAGGCAGCTTGGCTTCAGCGGACGCGTCGATCAGGCCGACGCCTCCTGACGTTCCTTGCGCGACTCTTCGCGCTCGACTGCCTTCATCATGATCGACGGGTTGGCTTCCGCCTTGTCCCGCTTCAAGGTCATGTGGCGCAGCACGGCATCGTTGAAGCGAAAGCCGGTTTCCAGTTCGGTCAGCACGGCTTGGCTGCACTCGATGTTCAGGCACAGGTAATGAGCCTTGGCCAGCTTCTGGATCATGTAGGCCAATTGGCGGCGACCCCAGTCTTCGACGCGATGGACTTTGCCTTCGCCTGCCGTGACCAGGGTCTTGTAGCGTTCCAGCATGGCCGGAACCTGTTCGCTTTGATCTGGATGGATCAGCAGAACGATCTCGTAATGACGCATGAAAACTCCTTGTGGATGGCCCGTTGTCACCAAATTGGCGAGCTTGGGTAAAGCTGCCCCGCCAGGCGTCTGACGCTTTTTCAGCATCATTGATGCCTTAAAGGGTCGCGGGTGCAGCAAGGGAAAAGCCGTCGAGTATAGCGCGGCTTCGTCGATTTACCGCGCCGGTTTACCGCGCCGGTTTACTGCGCCGGTTTTTACTGCGCCCGTTTGCTGCGCCCGCTTACCGTACCCGTTGACCGCGCCCGTTTTTACTGCGGCTTGTCGCTGCGTCAGGCTGGTGGCTTCAACTGCGGGTAGCGCAGTTGCTCGACCAGCTCCTGCACACCCTGGCGCGGCGCAGGGGTCAGCAAACTCACAACGATGATGACGACGAAACCCACCGGCACACCAAAGACACCAGCCGAGATGGGCAGAATCTCGAACCAGGTGTAGTCCGCCACTGGCCCGGTAACGCCAAACAAACCGCGCATCCAGGGCTGAGTGGTGGCCATGTAGTACAGCGTCACCGACAAACCCGCCACCATCCCCAACACGGCACCCCACTTGGTGGCCCGCTTCCAGAAAAACCCAAGCACCAACGCTGGAAACAGGCCCGCAGCGGCCAGCGAAAACGCCGCTGACACCAAGAACAAGATGTCCGCGACTTTCAGCGAAGCCACATAGGCAGCTGCCAGCGCCGCTACCAACAGCAGCATCTTGCTGATCATCACCCGCCGTGCAGTGGGCGCGTTAGGGTCGATCATCTTGTAGTACAGGTCGTGGCTGAGCGCATTGGCAATCGTCAGCAGCAAGCCGTCTGCTGTGGACAGCGCTGCAGCCAGCCCACCCGCAGCCACCATGCCCGAGATGACATAGGGCAGCCCGGCAATCTCAGGCGTGGCCAGCACGATGATGTCGCTGCCGATACGCATTTCACCCAGCTGCAAGATGCCGTCGTTGTTGATGTCGGTGACAGACAGCAAACCGGGGTCGACCTTTGACCAGGCACCCACCCAGGCCGGCAACTGGTCGAAAGATGTGCCCACCAGCACGCTGAAGACCTCGTACTTCACCAGCACTGCCAAGGCTGGCGCCGTGAAGTAGAGCAAGACGATGAACAGCAGCGACCACGTCACCGACTGCCGCGCCTGCTTCACTGAAGGCGTTGTGTAGTAACGCATCAAGATGTGCGGCAGCGCGGCGGTGCCCACCATCAGGCAGAACACCAAAGCCAGAAAGTTGCGCCTGGAATCAACGAAAGCCTTGCGCGCTTCTGCGTCGCCCTGCGGGTCGCCTGCATAAGCTTGCGCGTGTGGCGGCATGCCTGCCAAGGGTCTGGCACGGGCCTCGGTAGTGGCCAGCGCCGCAGCCCAGATGGCGCGTGCGCTGGCTTGATCGCGCGGCATCGTGGCCAGCGCGCGCTCGGCCGCCTGCACTTCGGCCAACGGTGCGTTGGCAGCCCGCAGGCTTGCCAGTCGGCCATGCGTGGCTGCACGCTCTGCAGCCAGCGCGGCAGGAACATCCGCCAGGCGGGCAGTCAGCTCGTCGGCCTGCTGACGGAAGATGGCGATCACCTCTTGCTCTTTAGGATCGACGATCAGCGCCAGTTCTATGGCTGAGACCTTTTCCAGCTGCGCGCCGTAGACCAACTGCGGAATCGGCACACCGGTCTGCTTCACGCTCAGCCACACGACCGGGATCATGTAGGCGACGATGAGCACGATGTACTGCGCCACTTGCGTCCACGTCACCGCCCGCATACCGCCCAAGAATGAACACACCAGAATGCCGCCCAGGCCGACAAAGATGCCGATCTCGAACGCCAGCCCGGAGAGCCGCGTCGTGATCAGCCCTACGCCATAGATTTGCGCGACGACATAGACAAAAGAACAAAGAATGGCGATGACCACCCCCACGCCGCGCGCCAGATTGCCTTCATAACGCGCACCCAGAAAGTCGGGAATCGTGTATTGCCCGAACTTGCGCAGATACGGCGCCAGAAACAGCGCCACCAGACAGTAGCCGCCCGTCCAGCCCATGATGAAGGCCAGCCCGCCATAACCTGTCAGATACAACGTGCCTGCCAAGCCCAGGAACGACGCCGCGCTCATCCAGTCAGCACCCGTAGCCATGCCGTTGTAAATGGCTGGCACGCGGCGGCCTGCAACGTAGTATTCCGTCGCATCGCTGGTGCGGCTGATGATGCCGATACCTGCGTAAAGCGCCACGGTGGCGAGCAAAAAGACGATGCCAATGGCGTCGCGTGACAGGCCCATTTGCTCTGCCAGGGCCAGCACCAGCACGAAACTGAGGAAGCCGCCGGTGTACCAGCCATAAACCTTGTTCAGGTCCTCCTTGAACGCGGCGCTGGTCTGTTGCTTGGCGCTAGCTTTGGCTGAACCGGGCGGTGGGTTGACAGCCGCCATCTCAGTCGTCCTCGGCCACGCCGTACTTTGCGTCCAGCCGGTCCATGCTGCGGGCATAGAAAGCCACGATGGCCAAGTACACCACCAGCGCACCTTGCGCTGCCACCCAGAAGCTGAACGGCCAGCCAAAGAAGCTGAAACTCAGTTCACGGGCGAAGTAGGCGACGACGAAAGTCACCAAGAACCAGATCGACAGCAGTACCGACGTCAGGCGCAGGTTGTGGCGCCAATGTAGTCGCTGGCGTTGCTCTTGATCCCGGTCTTCCAAAGGCCCCACTGATCAGCCCCTGGTGGCTTGCAAATTCAAGCCCGTCTCGCGCTGCAACTGCGCGGCCACGCCAGGCTCGAAGCCGCGCAGATGGCTGATGATTTGCAGCGCCTGCCCGCTATCGCCACGGTCGGCATGCAGGCGGGCCAGTTGGTACCAGCCATGGGGTGACATGGGCTGCAATGCCGTTTGACGCTGCAATGCAGCCACCGCTTCTTCATGCCGTTGCAGCCGTATCAACACCAGCGCCTGCCCATACCAGGCGCGGTCCAGTTCAGGCGCCAGTTCGGTGCTGCGGCTAAAAGCCAGCAAAGCTTCAGGCCATCGCCCCAAGGCTTCCAACAGGTAGGCGTGGTTGAACCAGGCGCGGCCGTTGTTGGGCGACAGATGCACCAGACGCTGCGTATCGACCAGCGCCGTGTCAGTTTGTCCTGCCTGCGCCAGCAAGTGCGCACGACTGGCCAGGGCATAGCCATCATCCGGCCAGCGCTGCAGCAGTGCATCAAACAGGCACCTCGCCGAAGAGGTGCGCCCCACCATCAGGCACGCCACAGCACACAGCTTCAAAACAGCTTTGGGCGGCTGCAACCGGCTCACCCGCGGCAACCTGTGTGGCCCAGTTGCTCGCACAGCAGGTAGCCACGCTCAACGAAGACCACGAAGCTCAGCACCAGCAGCAAGAACAAGGTAATGCCGGGCACCAGTGCTGGCACATCCTGCGCCACGGCGCGTGGCGTCAACAGCCGCACAGCTGCTGTGAAGGGCAGGCTCAGCAAGACCAGCAATTTGTAGAACACATTGCTTTGTCGGCCAGACCCGGCCAGCAGATACAACACGCCCTGCCCCAGCAAAGCCAGTACGGGTATGTACAACAGGAGTTGTGCAAGATTGAGCAGCGAAAGTGTGTTCATGGACCGGGCCAATCGCCGTGCGACCGGCCTCGGTCAGGGTGGCCAGCGGCGCTTACGTCCGTCTGACTTTGGGGCCTTTTCAGCGCGTCGGGCGACTCAGGTTTTCCCTGAGTCGCCAGCCATCACACTGCCCGGATCAGCCTGCTTCAGCGCTTCGCCAGGCGTTGCCAAGTCTCAGCCACCGTGTCCGGGTTCAGCGAAATCGAGACGATGCCTTCAGCGGCCAGCCAGTCTGCGAAGTCAGGGTGGTCGCTGGGCCCCTGGCCGCAGATGCCCACGTACTTGCCCGTGGCGCGGCAGGCCGCGATGGCGCGCGAGATCAGCGCTTTCACCGCCGGGTCGCGTTCATCGAAGTCGTTGGCCAGTTGTTCCAGGCCTGAATCACGGTCCAGGCCCAGCGTCAGTTGCGTCAGGTCGTTCGAGCCGATGGACATGCCGTCGAAATGTTCCAAAAACTGCTCGGCCAAGATGGCGTTGCTGGGCACCTCGCACATCATGATCAGCTTCAAGCCGTCTTCGCCGCGCTTCAAGCCGCGCTCGGCCAGCATCTCTGCCACGCGCTCAGCCTGGCGCACGGTGCGCACAAAAGGCACCATGATCTCGACGTTGCTCAAGCCCATGTCTTGGCGCACGCGCTTCAGGGCTTCGCATTCCATCGCGAAAGCGTCGCGAAATTCGCTGTTGATGTAGCGGCTGGCACCCCGGAAGCCCAGCATCGGGTTTTCTTCATCGGGCTCATAGCGCGTGCCGCCGATCAGCTTGCGGTATTCGTTGCTCTTGAAGTCGGACAAGCGCACGATGACCGGCTTGGGCCAGAAGGCAGCAGCAATCGTGGCAATGCCTTCGACCAGTTTGTCGACATAAAAAGCGCGCGGGCTGGCATGGCCGCGCGCCACGCTTTCGACGGCTTTTTTCAAGTCAGCGTCGATGTTCGGGTAGTCCAGGATCGCCTTCGGGTGGACGCCGATGTTGTTGTTGATGATGAATTCCAGGCGCGCCAGGCCCACGCCGCTATTGGGCATTTGCGCAAAGTCAAAGGCCAGTTGCGGATTGCCCACGTTCATCATGATCTTGATCGGGCAATACGGCATGTCGCCACGCACGACATCGGTCACTTCGGTTTCCAGCAGTCCGTCGTAGACAAATCCGGTGTCGCCTTCTGAGCAGGACACCGTGACGATGGAATCTTCGGTGAGCTTGGATGTGGCGTCACCGCAGCCCACTACCGCCGGAATGCCCAATTCGCGGGCGATGATGGCGGCGTGGCAGGTGCGGCCACCGCGGTTGGTGACGATGGCGCTGGCGCGCTTCATTACCGGTTCCCAATTCGGATCGGTCATGTCCGTCACCAGCACGTCGCCGGGCTGCACGCGCTCCATCTCAGCCGGGCTGCTGACCAGCCGCACCGGGCCGGTGCCCACTTTCTGGCCGATGGCACGGCCCTCTGCCAGCACGGTGCCTGTGCCTTTGAGCTTGTAGCGCTGCTCGACCTTGCCTTCAGACTGGCTCTTCACCGTTTCCGGTCGCGCCTGCAGAATGTAGATCTGGCCGTCGATGCCATCCTTGCCCCACTCGATGTCCATCGGGCGGCCGTAATGCTTCTCGATGATCAACGCATAACGCGCCAGTTCAGACACATCGGCATCGTTCAGCGAATAACGATTGCGCTGCTCGGGCGGATTGTCAACAAGCTTAACCAGCTTGCTGCTGGCAGCCTTTTCCTCAGGGGTGGCAAATTCCATGCGTTGCAACTTGCTGCCGAGTACGCGGCGAATCACCGCAGGCCGACCTGCCGCGAGCGTGGCCTTGTGGACGTAGAACTCGTCCGGGTTCACAGAGCCCTGCACCACCGTTTCGCCCAGACCATAGCTGCTGGTGACGAACACCACTTCCTTGAAGCCACTTTCGGTGTCGATGGTGAACAGCACACCGGCCGAGCCCAGATCGCTGCGCACCATGCGCTGCACGCCGGCCGACAAGGCCACGTCAGCATGGACGAAGCCCTTGTGTACGCGGTAGCTGATGGCGCGGTCGTTGTACAGGCTGGCGAAGACTTCCTTCATCCGGTGCAGCACATCGTCGATGCCAGTGACGTTCAAAAAAGTTTCTTGCTGGCCCGCAAAAGAGGCATCAGGCAGGTCTTCGGCGGTGGCTGAAGAGCGCACGGCAAAGCTGATGCGGTCGGGCTCTTTGGATGAAGACAGCAGCACCTCGAAGTGGCTGCGGATGGCAGCATCCAGGTCGGCAGGAAATGGCGTCTCAATGATCCAGCGGCGTATCTCTTCACCGGCTACGGCCAAGGCGCGCGTGTCGTCTACGTTCAGTGGCAGCAGCCGCTCGCGGATGCGCGCTTCCAGCCCCTTGTGCTGCAAAAACTGCCTGAAAGCATGCGCCGTGGTGGCAAAGCCCCCGGGCACACGCACACCGGTGGCGGCCAGTTGGCTGATCATTTCGCCGAGCGAGGCGTTCTTGCCGCCTACGACATCGACATCGGTCATTCTCAGGTTTTCAAACGGTACGACCAGGGCGGTCGCCAGGGTGGCATTGGACATGGGAAAACTCCGGGATGTGAAGAAACTGGGGTTTTCACGCTCACCGCAGACAGCACGTGCCAGACGATATAGCCGCGCACTTTCCCTAAAAGGGCAGCGCAGGCGGGTCGGCGTGGCGGGCTGAGTTGCGGGCTGAGTTGCGGGCTAAGGGTGGGCATCTCAAAAAGCCGAAGGCAAAAACGATCCGGCGGATTCTACGGACTTCGGTTTTATGATCCTTCGGTGTTCCTTGTCGAAGCTGCTTCACATGACCGATCGAAGTGTGTTTTTCGTCTCTGACGGCACCGGCATCACGGCTGAGACTTTTGGCAATTCGATCCTGAACCAGTTTCCGGCCAAGCCTCGCCACGTGCGTCGGCCCTTCATCGACACCGTCGACAAGGCCCTGGTGGTGGTCGAAGAGATCAACGAAGTGACCCTGCGCGAAGGCAAGCGCAGCATCGTTTTCATCACGCTGATCGACGACGCGGTGCGCAACGTCGTCACCGGGCCCAGCTGCAAAGGGCTGGTGCTGGACATGTTCCGCACCTTTGTCGAACCGCTGGAACTCGAGTTGGGCGTCAAGAGCAACCACCGCGTCGGCCGTTTCACCAATACCAGCGAGAGCACTGAATACCACGACCGCATCGAAGCCATCAACTTCAGCCTGCAGCACGACGACGGGCAAAGTGCCTTGAACCTGGATATAGCCGACGTAGTGCTGATCGGAGTTAGCCGCAGCGGCAAGACGCCGACCAGCTTGTACCTGGCGGTGCAACACGGCATCAAGGCTGCAAACTATCCGTTGATTCCTGAAGACTTCGACCGTGGGCACCTGCCCAAGCCGTTGCAGCCTTTCAAGCGCAAATGCTTTGGGCTGACCATCGACCCAGAGCGCCTGTCCAGCATCCGCCATGAACGTCGGCCTGGCAGCAAGTACGCGTCACTGGCAAATTGCCGTTATGAAGTGAATGAGGCTGAAGCGATGATGCGGCGCGAGGCCATCGGGTGGCTGTCGTCCACACACAAGTCGATTGAAGAGATCGCCACCACCATCCTGCGCGACTTGCGGCCTGACAGGCTGGTGTACTGAAAGCGCACGCGGGCTACAAAGACCGCCGCGCGCTTTCATATAGGCACACGGCTGCCGCTGCCGCGACGTTCAAGGATTCTTCACCGCCGGGCTGCGCAATGCGCACCTGCGAGGCGCAGCGCGCAAGCAGCGCTTCAGCCACCCCCTGCCCTTCGTGCCCCAGCACCCAGGCGCAAGGGCGCGGCAGGTCAGCCTGGTGCAAAGCGGCGCCCGCATGCGAGCTGGTCGCCACCCACGGCACGGTCAGGGCCGCGAGTGCGGCCATGTCCAAACCCTCGTGCAGCTTCAACGCAAAGTGCGCGCCCATGCCGGCCCGTAGCACCTTGGGCGACCACAGCGCCGCTGTGCCCTGCAAGGCCAGCACCTGCGTAACGCCAAAAGCCGCAGCGCTGCGCAAGATGCTGCCTACATTGCCCGGGTCTTGTACGCGGTCCAGCACGACACTGGCAGCCTGTGGGTCGAAAGCAGCTTCAGCAGGTGCGTCGATCAAAAAGCCGATGGCCGCTGGCGTGGTCAAACCGCTGAAACCGGTAAACAGCGCTGTCGGCAACACCGCCACCTGCGGGGCCCAGCCCGCCAGCTCACGCAGCGCACTTTGCTGCCAGGCTTGCTCTGTCAACACGGCATGGCGCGCAACCAGGCCGCGCTGGCGCAATGCGCTGCACAAGTGGTCGCCTTCCAGCCACAGCACGCCAGCACGGTGATAGCCGCTGCCGTCCTGCACCAGTCGGCGCAACTGACGCAGCAACGGGTTGTTGCGCGAACTGATGTGCTGCACGCGGGGTTCTTCAGGCGATGTCATGACACACCTTCATGACATACCTTCATGACATACCAAACTCCAGGCTGTCGCGCACCGGCCCAAAGCTGCGGCGATGCACCGCGCACGGCCCCAGACGACGCAACACCGCCAAATGCCCAGGCGTGGGATAGCCCTTGTGGGTCGCGAAACCGTAGTCTGGGTAAGCGCTGTGAAGCTCGGCACACAAACGGTCGCGATGCACCTTGGCCAGAATCGACGCGGCTGCAATCGA
>Ga0136639_10000314_pt1 | contig 15596 bp, 17 predicted proteins | sample AntDrymUQ8592106_2_FD_113739 | JGI IMG/M metagenome (GOLD analysis project Ga0136639, IMG submission 113739) | Polar desert sand microbial communities from Dry Valleys, Antarctica - metaG UQ859 (21.06) | ecosystem: Environmental > Terrestrial > Soil > Desert | place: Antarctica: Dry Valley...
GCATCGTGACCGACGCCGGCGGCCGCCCGATGCTCTTCGTGCTCATGGCCGACCGGGTCGCGCCGGTGGACGGCACCGACGCGGAGGTGGCGCTCGACGGGGCGGCCGCCGCGCTGGCTGCGTGTCGCTGTGGTCGCTGAGGTCTGCGTCGAGTGACACCAAAAGCATGTTTCCACACCGTCCCAGGATGCATTTGGCGTCACTCGACGCCCACCGGCCGTGACCACCGCACTTCACCCGCGGGCTAGATTCGCTGCATGACGAGCGAGCCGAGCCAGGCAGACACCATGGTCGACTGGGACTTCGCGGTCTCGCTCGGCTCCCGGATCGCGGGGGAGGGGCCGGCGGTGAGCGCCGAGGAGGCTGCGGAGGCGGTCGAGGAGCTGCGGGCGGGGGCAGACCGGTCGACCGGGCTGGTGCGTGAATTCACCGGGCTCGTCGCCGAGGACCACACCGCGCCGGTGCTCGTCGTCGACCGCGCCGGCTGGGTGCAGGCCAACGCCGACGGCTTCCGGGTCGTCATGGCGCCGCTGGTGCAGAAGCTGACCGAGAAGAAGCCGCCCACGGGCCTGGCCCTCAAGGTCGGCTCGCGGATCACCGGGGCAGAGATCGGCGGGCTGCTCGGCTTCATGGGCAGCAAGGTGCTGGGCCAGTTCGACCCCTTCTACGAGCCCGACGGTCGACTGCTGCTCGTCGCGCCCAACATCGTCCACGTCGAGCGTGAGCTCGGCGCCGACGCCCACGACTTCCGACTCTGGGTCTGTCTCCACGAGGAGACCCACCGCGTGCAGTTCACCGCGGTGCCGTGGATGCGCGGGCACCTCTTCTCCGAGATCGAGGCCATCGCCGACACCGTCGAGCCCACCAAGCTCCTCGACGACGGCTTCGAGCGGATCATCGAGGGACTCAAGGCCGGCGCTCGCGGCGGCAGCCTGATGGAGCTCATGTCCACCCCCGAGCAGCGCGAGATCATGGATCGCGTCACCGGCGTCATGTCCCTGCTCGAGGGCCACGCCGACGTCGTCATGGACGGCGTCGGCCCGTCGGTCATCCCCAGCGTCGAGGCGATCCGCGCCAAGTTCAGCGAGCGCCGCAAGGGCATCGGCACGCTCGACCGGATCCTGCGCCGCCTGCTCGGCCTCGACGCCAAGATGGCCCAGTACCGCGACGGGGCCGCCTTCGTGCGCGGCGTCGTCGACAAGGTCGGCATGGAGGAGTTCAACGCCGTGTGGGAGTCACCGGCCAACCTGCCCAGCAAGTCCGAGATCGCCGACCCGGCCGCCTGGGTCGCCCGGGTCCTCTGAGCCCGGCCCCGTGACGCTCGACGCCGCCGTCGCCGCCGTCCGGCTCGCCGTACGACGCACGCTCGCCGAGGTCGGCGACGTCTCGGTGGTCGTGGCCTGCTCGGGCGGTGCGGACTCCCTCGCGCTCCTGGCGGCCACCGTCTTCGAGACGCGGGAGAGGTCGGGGGCACGGTCGCGGCGCGTCGTCGGCGTCACCGTCGACCACGGCCTGCAGGACGGCTCTGCGGCGCACACCGAACGTGTCGTGGCCCAGATGGTGCAGCTGGGGGCCGACGAGACGGGGTCGGTGCGGGTCCACGTCGAGAGCGCCGGTCGTGGCACGGAGGCGGCGGCCCGCGAGGCCCGCTACGCCGTGCTCGAGGAGATCTCCGGCCGCCTCGGTGCCCCGGTGGTGCTGCTCGGCCACACCCTCGACGACCAGGCCGAGACGGTCCTGCTCGGCCTGGCCCGTGGCTCGGGTGGCCGCTCGATCGCGGGCATGCGAGCCTCCTACGACGGCTTCCGACGCCCCCTGCTGGGCGTCCGCCGCGCCCAGACCGAGGCGGCCTGCGCCGCGGAGGGCATCGACGTCTGGACCGACCCGCACAACAGCGATCCGCGCTTCACCCGCTCCCGGGTGCGCCACACGGTGCTCCCGGTCCTGGAGCGCGAGCTCGGGCCGGGCGTCGCCGAGACCCTCGCCCGCACCGCCGAGCAGCTGCGTCCCGACATGGAGGCGCTCGACCGCCTCGCCGACGTGGCGCTCGCCCAACACCTGACCCCACACCACCCGCCTCACGGGGACGCAGGCTCCGGGTTCGACGTCCGCGAGATCGCCCTCCTCGAGCCCGCGATCCGCACCCGGATGCTGCGGCTGGCCGCGCTGGGGGCTGGCTGCCCGTCGAGCGAGCTCTTCGCCGTCCACGTCGGCGCCCTCGAACGCCAGGTCCACAACCGCGAGCTCCTGCCCAAGCAGATCCAGCTGCCCGGGCACGTCACGGCGTACCGCCACGGGCACCACCTGTGGTTCGGGCCGACGACTGTGGAATCCTGACGCCCATGGACGCAGCCCACGTGGAGAACGACCTCGTCAACGTCCTCTTCACCGAAGAGCAGATCCTCGGGCGCATCGGCGAGCTGGCCCAGGAGATCGAGACCGACTACGAGGGCAAGGAGCTGCTGATCGTCGGCATCCTGCGCGGTGCGGTGATGGTCATGGCCGACATGGCCCGCGCATTCACCCGCCACGTCGAGATGGACTGGATGGCCGTCTCCTCCTACGGCTCGGGCACCAAGAGCTCCGGCGTGGTGCGGATCCTCAAGGACCTCGACACCGACATCTCGGGGCGACACGTCGTCATCGTCGACGAGATCATCGACACCGGCCTGACCCTGTCGTGGCTGACGTCCAACCTGACCAGCCGCAGCCCCGCGAGCGTCGAGATCTGCACGCTGCTGCGCAAGCCGGAGGCGCTCCAGATGCCCGTCGACGTGAAGTACGTCGGCTGGGACATCCCCAACGAGTTCGTCGTCGGCTACGGCCTCGACTACCGCGAGCGCTACCGCAACCTGCGCGACATCGGCACCCTCGCGCCGCACGTCTACTCCTGAGCCGACCCCGTGGGCAGGGCCCGGGGGAGCGGGAACCAGCGGCGTCGACGGGTCGTTCCCACCATGTGCCTGAGAGACTGTCACTCGTGATCGGCGTGTACCGTCGAATTTTCCGTCCTGGGCTCACGCCGTCAGGCCCAGTACAAGCGAAGAGAAGTCTGTGAAGCGCATTTTCAAGGGTCCCTGGGTGTGGATCGGGTTCGCCGTGGTGGCAGTGCTCCTCGCCCTCCAGTTCCTCGCCCCCGGTGGGGGCTACGACGAGGTCTCGACCTCGCGCATGGAGGCCTACATCGCGAAGGGTGAGGTCAAGGAGATCGCCTTCATCGACGGCGATCAGGTCATCCAGGCCACGCTCGACTCCGGTGTCCGCGAGAGCGGGGCCGACGTCCAGGCCTACTACGTCGCGGGCCAGCAGCAGGGGATCATCGCCGCTGTCGACCGCGCGGTCGCGGACGGGACCATCGAGGAGTCCAACTCCGAGAACCCCAAGCCGAGCCTGCTCGGCACGATCCTGGCCACGCTCCTGCCCTTCGCGCTCATCATCCTGCTGTTCCTGTTCCTGATGAACCAGGTCCAGGGCGGTGGGGGCGGCCGTGGCGTCATGCAGTTCGGCAAGTCCAAGGCCAAGCTCATCACCAAGGACATGCCCAAGACGACCTTCGCCGACGTCGCCGGCTGCAACGAGGCCATCGAGGAGCTCGGCGAGATCAAGGAGTTCCTCCAGGAGCCCGCCAAGTTCCAGGCCGTCGGCGCCAAGATCCCCAAGGGCGTCCTGCTCTACGGACCTCCCGGCACCGGCAAGACCCTCCTCGCGCGCGCCGTCGCCGGGGAGGCGGAGGTGCCGTTCTACGCCATCTCCGGCTCCGACTTCGTCGAGATGTTCGTGGGAGTCGGCGCCAGTCGCGTCCGTGACCTGTTCGAGCAGGCCAAGGAGAACGCCCCCGCGATCGTCTTCATCGACGAGATCGACGCCGTCGGTCGCCACCGCGGCGCCGGCATGGGCGGTGGCCACGACGAGCGTGAGCAGACCCTCAACCAGCTCCTCGTCGAGATGGACGGCTTCGACGTACGCGGTGGGGTCATCCTGATCGCGGCCACGAACCGCCCCGACGTCCTGGACCCCGCGCTGCTGCGCCCGGGCCGCTTCGACCGCCAGATCGGTGTCGACGCCCCCGACCTCGCCGGTCGCCACAAGATCCTCCAGGTCCACTCGCGCGGCAAGCCCATGGCGACCGACATCGACCTCAAGTCGATCGCGCGTCGTACGCCGGGCTTCACCGGCGCCGACCTGGCCAACGTCCTCAACGAGGCGGCCCTGCTGACGGCCCGCAACAACGAGAAGATGATCACCGACGAGGCGCTCGACGAGGCGATCGACCGCGTCATCGCCGGCCCGCAGCGCAGCTCGCGGCTGATGAGCGAGAAGGAGAAGCTGATCACCGCCTACCACGAAGGCGGCCACGCCCTCGTCGCAGCGGCGCTGCCCGGGACCGACCCGGTGCACAAGATCACGATCCTCCCGCGCGGTCGCGCGCTGGGCTACACGATGGTGCTGCCCGACGAGGACAAGTACTCCCAGACCCGCTCGGAGATGCTCGACCAGCTAGCCTACATGCTCGGTGGCCGCGCGGCGGAGGAGATGGTCTTCCACGACCCGACCACCGGCGCCGGCAACGACATCGAGAAGGCCACCGGCCTGGCCCGCGCGATGGTGACCCAGTACGGCATGACCGACCGCCTCGGCGCGATCAAGCTCGGCGAGACCCAGGGCGAGCCGTTCCTGGGCCGCGACATGGGCCACCAGCGCAACTACTCCGAGCAGATCGCCGCGGTCGTCGACGAGGAGACCAAGAAGTTCCTCGCCATCGCGCACCAGGAGGCCTTCGACATCCTCGAGGAGAACCGCGACGTCCTCGACGACCTGGTGCTGGCGCTGCTGGACCGGGAGACGCTCGACAAGGCCGAGATCGCTGAGGTCTTCATCCCGCTGCGTCGTCGCCCCGAGCGCCCGGCCTGGACCGGCTCGCCGCACCGCAACCCCTCGGCGATCCCCCCGGTGGAGATCCCGCAGGAGATCCGGGACCGTGCGGCGGCCAACGGGCTCGCGGCGGAGCGGGCCGAGGCCGGCGTGATCCTCACGCCTCCGGGTTCCGGTGGCGACGTGCACGGCGGCTCCCCCGTGGTTGAGCCCCCTGGGCCGCGGCTCCCTGGCTGAGCCCACGACCTCACCGGGACGGGTCCACGACAGTGACATCGGCAGCGTTCGAGCAGCACCTGCAGACAGGACACACCATGACCAACCCCATCTCCCTGATCGTCGACGCCGAGGCCGTGCCGGACTTCGACCACCCGCGTGCCGAGGCGGCGATCCGCGAGCTGCTCTACGCGATCGGTGAGGACCCCACCCGGGAGGGGCTGCTGGACACCCCGGCGCGGGTCGCGCGTGCCTACGCCGAGCTGACCCAGGGCCTGCGCCAGACGCCTCAGGAGGTCCTGACGACGACCTTCGACATCGGCCACGACGAGATGGTGCTCGTGCGCGACATCGAGCTGTGGTCCATGTGCGAGCACCACCTGGTCCCGTTCACCGGCGTGGCCCACGTCGGCTACATCCCGGCCGAGTCGGGCCTCATCACGGGGCTCTCCAAGCTGGCCCGCCTCGTCGACGTCTACGCCAAGCGGCCGCAGGTCCAGGAGCGGCTCACCACCCAGGTGGCCGACGCCCTCATGGAGATCCTCGAGGCCCGTGGCGTGATCGTCGTGATCGAGGCCGAGCACCTGTGCATGACGATGCGCGGGGTGCGCAAGGCCGGCGCGCGCACGATCACCTCTGCCGTGCGGGGCATCATGCACAACGGCCCCACACGGGCCGAGGCGATGGCCCTGATCCACAGCAGCCGCCGCTGAGGTCTGGGCTGGGTCCTGCTTGATAGCGTGACGCGTCCGTGACCAGAGGAGTTTCCCCGTGTCGAACCCCGTGATCGGCACGGCCAAGCGGGCCGCCGTCCGCGTCGTGAAGCCGCTGGTGGGTCCCCGCGTGTGGGGCCGGCTCAAGGGCGCCCCCGCCGCGCCCCGTCGTTCGCCGGCCTCCCCCCGTCGTACGGCGGCCCCCGAGCTCACCGAGGCGCAGCGGCGCCGGCGTGAGCTCCAGGCGATGTCGCTGACCGAGCTGGCGCTGCACTTCGGCACCGACAAGCACGGGCTGCACTTCTACACCCAGCACTACCAGCGCCACCTCGAGCACCTGCGTGGTGAGAGGTTCACGCTGTTGGAGATCGGCATCGGGGGCTACGTCAAGCAGGGACGTGGCGGCGCCTCGCTGCGGATGTGGAAGTTCTTCTTCCCGAAGGCCCAGGTCATCGGTCTCGACATCGAGGACAAGTCGTTCGTGCGCGCGCCCCGCATCGACACCTACCAGGGCAGCCAGGTCGACGCGGCGCTCCTGGAGCAGATCGTCGCCGAGAAGTCCGGGCCGCTCCGTGTTGTCATCGACGACGGCAGTCACCGTCCCGAGCACATCCGGGAGACCTTCCGGCTGCTCTTCCCGCTCCTCGAGGACGGCGGGATCTATGCCATCGAGGACACCCAGACCTCCTACTGGCCCGAGTGGGGAGGCAGCGCGGACCGCCACGACCCCACGACGACGATGGCGCTGGTGAAGGACCTGGTCGACGGCCTCAACCACGAGGAGTATGTCGATGAGTCCTACGCGCCGACCTACGCCGACACGTACGTCGTGGCAGTGCACTGCTACCACAACCTGGTCTTCATCGAGAAGGGCAGCAACACCGAGGGCACCAACCGACGCTCGGTGCTCGCCGAGCGCTACGCCGACGCCCCGGCGCCCTCCCCGGCGCCCGCCCCGGCGCCCTCCCCGGGGCGCTAGGGCCCTGCCGTGCTCGTGATGGGGGTCGTCAACGTCACCCCCGACTCCTTCTCCGACGGCGGACGGCACGCCGACACGGGCAGCGCGATCGCCCACGGCCGGCGGTTGCTCGCCGATGGCGCCGACATCCTCGACATCGGTGGGGAGTCGACCCGTCCCGGTGCCACCCGTCCGCTGGTGCACGAGGAGCTGGGTCGGGTCGTCCCCGTGATCGAGGCGCTCGCCTCCGACGGCGCGCTGGTGTCGGTCGACACGATGCGCGCCGAGGTCGCCGCCGCTGCGATCGAGGCCGGTGCCGGCATCGTCAACGACGTCTCCGGTGGCCTGGCCGACCCCCGCATCCTGGAGGTGGTCGCCGCCTCGCGTGCGTCGTACGTCGCGATGCACTGGCGCGCCCACGCCGTGCGGATGCAGGACCTCGCGTCCTACGACGGACCTGGCGGGGTCGTGGCTGCGGTGCGCTCCGAGCTGGCGGAGCGGGTGACGGCGATCCGGGCCGCGGGCATCCCCGACGAGCGCGTCGTGCTGGACCCGGGTCTGGGCTTCGCCAAGCAGCCCGAGCACAACTGGCAGCTGCTCCGGGCGCTGGGGGAGATCGCGTCCCTGGGCTTCCCGCTGCTGGTAGGCGCGAGCCGCAAGAGCTTCCTCGGTGACCTGTTGCGTGGACCCGACGGCGAGCCGCGCCCGGTCGACGAGCGCGAGTCCGGCGGGGTCGCGCTGACCCTCCTGCTGGCGCAGCAGGGGGTGTGGGGCGCGCGGGTCCACGACGTGCGCGCCAGCCGCGACGCCCTGCGCGTGCTGGACCGGATGGGCACCCCCCGAGACCGACGAGAGATGGAGTCACGATGACCGACGAGCTGCTGATCAGCGGGATCGAGTGCTACGGGCACCACGGGGTGTTCGAGTTCGAGAAGCGGGAGGGCCAACCCTTCGTGATCGATCTCGCACTGGGCTTCGACACCGCGCCCGCGGCCGCCTCCGACGACTTGCGCGACACCGTCGACTACGGGAGTCTCGTGCTCTCGGTGAAAGCCGCCGTGGAGAAAGATCCGGTCGATCTGATCGAGACCCTCGTCCAGCGGATCGCGGACGTCTGCCTGGTGGACGCCCGTGTCGACTGGGCGCGGGTCACGGTCCACAAGCCGGATGCCCCCATCAAGGCGACGTTCTCGGATGTCGCTCTGACCATCACCCGGAAAAGGCGAGGGCCACAGTGACTGAGACCCCCAACCCCCACATCATCAACGCCGACACCCTGACCGGTGAGATGCGCCCGATCCGCCGCGCGGTGCTCGCCCTGGGCTCCAACCTCGGCGACCGGCTGGCGAGCCTGCAGGGCGCAGTCGGGGCGATCGCCGACACCCCGGACGTCTGGGTCACCGCTGTCTCCCCGGTCTACGAGACGCAGCCGGTGGACTCGCCGGACGACGCCGACACCTACCTCAACGCTGTCCTGCTCGTCGACACGACGCTGGCTGCCAACCGCTTGATGGACCGCGCCCTGGCCGTCGAGGACGCCTTCGACCGCGAGCGCAGCGACGTCGTCAACGCGCCCCGCACCCTCGACGTCGACCTGATCGTCGTGGGCGACCGCCGCAGCGACGACGAGCACCTGCGCCTGCCGCACCCGCGCGCCGCCCAGCGCGCCTTCGTCCTCAAGCCCTGGTTCGACCTCGAGCCCGACGCCGTCTTGCCCGACCTGGGTCCGATCGCGGACCTCCTCGCCCAGATCGGCACCGACGGGCTCGTCCTGCGCGAGGACCTCGCGCTCGACGTCGAGTGACGCTTGGCGCCGCACGCTGACCGCACCTCCGGCGGTCCTGACGGGTCCGACGGGCCCGGACCCGAAGGCACCCTGCGCCCGACCCCGCCTGTAGTGGTCGGTGCCTGGGCGTTGGTCGGACTGGTCATCGGTCTGCTCGTACGGCCGGTCGCCGAACGCCTGGGCAGCACCGCCCCCCTCGTCACCTGGGCCCAGCCGCTCGCCCTGCTCCTGGTCGCGGCGATCCTGGCGGTCACCGCCCGGGCCACCTGGCGCTCGGTCCACGTGCACCGCGAGCGGCTCGAGCCGCACCAGGCCGTCAACCGCCTGGTCCTGGCTCGCGCCTGCGCGCTGGTGGGCGCGCTCGCCGGCGCCGGCTACCTCGGCTACGCGCTGAGCTGGCTCGGAGCCGAGGCCGACCTCGCCCCCGAACGGATGCTCCGCTCGGGCGTCGCGTCGCTCGGCGGTGCCCTCACCGTCGTCGCCGCCCTGCTGCTCGAGCGGGCCTGCCGGGTGCGCTCCGACGAGCGCGGCTGAGCTGTCGCGCGCCGAGATGTCCCGCTTCATCAAGGTATGTAGGTGAAACGCCACCTCCCACGGGTTGCTCGCCGTGGGGAGTGGCGCGTCGGCGCCATACCTTGATGAAGCGGCAGCCCGCGGCAACCGGAGACCCCTGGGGCGCATGTGACGAGAGTGGCGCCCCAGGCGCGGCGCGCCGCCGTCGGGGGGGCCCTGGACGGGCCTAACCTCGCGCCATGACTTCCCCGTCAAGCACTCCCATGCGCCGGCGCCAGCGGTCCACCCGCCTGGTCGTCGCCGTCGTGTTGCTCCTCGTCGCTGCGCTCGCCACTCTCGGCGCAGCTCTCAGCGGGTCGTGGCTCGTGGCCATGCTCACCGCCGTCCTGGCCGTCGTCCTCGGCGCCGCCGCCACCCGCATCACCCACACCGAGCTCGCGCTCTCGCGCCGTGAGGCCGCCCGCGACCGGGTCGAGCAGGCGCAGGCCTACCTGCAGCTCACCGTCGAGCGCAACGCCGAGCAGGCGACCTACGTCGAGTCCGTCACGGCCCGTCTCGACGCCCACGAGACCACGATCGGTGGCCTCGAGCGCGACCTGCTGGAGGCCCAGGCCTGCCTGATCGACGCCCACCGCCAGCTGCTCGACGAGCAGCTGCGCGCCGACGACGCCGAGCGCGAGACCGCCTCCCTCACCTCGCGTCTCGACGACGCCGAGGAGCGTGCTGCGTTCGCGATCGTGCGTGTCGCCGAGCTCGAGCAGGAGCTGGACGTCGTCACCTCCGCGTGGCAGGCCGCCCAGGTGGTCCACCGCAAGCACGCCTGAGCCGCTGACGGCCGCTCGTGGTCCCGAGGGGCCGGTCGACGACGTGCCCGCCACAGGTTTCGGCAACAATGGTTCCTTGTGAGTACTGACGAGTCCCGTTTCGAGAGCGACCCCGACGAGATCGTCGGCGAGCTCGGCCTGCCCTCGGGTTGGGCCATCGAGGCTCCCGATCCCTCCGACCGCTTCACGCTGGCGCGCCTCACGCAGCTGTTGCGCGGCCACGAGCGCTCCGGTCGTGGCTGGGCCGCCGCCGGCGTCGACGACGTGCTCGTCGAGGTCTCCGAGGCCGGGTTGCGCACCCGGGAGAACATCGTGGTCCGTGACCGCGGCGGAGAGATCCAGGCGTGGGGCAGCGTGCACGACCGCGCCGGCGGTCGGATGCTCTTCGTGCACATCGTGTCCCGAGAGCTCCCCGAGGGCTTGGGCCGCTCGTGCTCCGACGTCCTCGTGGAGTGGGCCGTCGGCCAGGCCCGCATCGTCGGCGACGCACGCGGGCTCGACGTACAGCAGATCGACACCGGCGCCTTCGACGACGACGACCGCCAGCACCGCTGGCTCGCAGCCGCTGGTTTCACCCAGGTGCGCACCTGGTGGCAGATGAGCCGGCCCGTGACGCCCGACGAGGCCGACCTGGTGCCCTCCATCGACCTGTGGGAGAGCGACAAGGCCCGCTTCCGGACCGTACGGCGTGCCGGTGACGGCATGCCTGACGGCGATGACCTGCGCGGCGTCCACCAGGTGCTCGAGGGTGCCTTCGTGGATCACTTCAACTCGTGGGAGGAGAGCTTCGAGGAGTTCCTCCATCGGGTGCGTGAGGACCCGGGCCACCGGTGGGACCACTGGTGGCTGGCCGAGGTCGACCTCGGCGACGGCAACGGCGTCACGCCTGTCGGTGCGCTGATCGGGACGGTCTCGGAGAGCTCCGGCGGCCCCGACGGCTCCTACGTGTCCTACCTCGGGGTGCTCGAGAGCGCGCGCGGCCGCGGCGTCGCCAAGGGCCTGCTCCACACGATCATCGCCGACGCCGCCTCGCGAGATCGCGACCGCGTCGGTCTCGAGGTCGACGCCGACTCCTCCACCGGCGCCGACGGTCTCTACGTCGCGATGGGCTGGAAGACCAAGTACGTCACCCAGTCCTGGCACCGGGACGTGACGGTCGCCCCGAGCGCGACGCAGGAGCACGCTGGGTAGACCCGCCGAGTCGCGCTGCTCCTCCTGGTCGTCGAGCCGGGAACGCCCGATCGTCTGTCCTCCCGCGAGGTCACACCCCTCGTGGGTCGGAGGGGTCAGTGGCGCAGCGACGCCCGCAGCGCGCGGTGGACGCCGTTGGGCGTGAGGACGCCGACGAACCGCACGCCGTCCTTGACCCCGATCATCGCCTTGTCGTCGCGCAGCATCACCGCGAGCGCCTCCTCGAGGGTGCTGTCGAGGTCGATAGCGGCGCCGAGTGAGCCGGCGCTGATCCCCTCCAGCGGCTCCAGGTGGGCCGGGTCGATAGCCGTCACCGTGAGGCGGCGCAGGCCGCGCTCGGCGCCCACGAAGTCGGCCACGAACTCGTCGGCCGGGTGGCCGAGCAGCTCTGCGGGAGTGGCGTACTGCGCCAGGCGCCCCCCGGTGGCGAACACCGCGACCCGGTCGCCCATGCGCACGGCCTCGTCGATGTCGTGGGTCACGAGCACCACGGTCTTCCCCAGGTCGCGCTGCAGTCGCTTGAACTCGTCCTGCAGGCGCACCCGCACGACCGGGTCGACGGCACCGAACGGCTCGTCCATCAGCAGCACCGGTGGGTCCGCGGCGAGCGCCCGGGCGACCCCGACCCGCTGGCGCTGACCGCCGGAGAGCTGGTGCGGATAGCGATCGCCGTACGTCGCAGGGTCGAGGCCGACCAGGTCGAGCAGGTGGTGTGCCCGCTCGCGCGCCGTGGCCTTCGACTCGCCGTAGAGCAGCGGGACCGTCATCACGTTGGCGGTGATCTTCTGGTGCGGGAAGAGGCCGACCTGCTGGATGACGTAGCCGATGCCGCGGCGCAGGCGCACCGGGTCCTGGCGGGTGACGTCCACCCCGTCGATCTCGATGGTGCCGGTCGTCGGCTCGATGAGCCGGTTGATCATCTTCAGCGTCGTCGACTTGCCGCAGCCCGAGGGGCCGACCAGGCAGGTCAGCTCGCCGCGGCCGACCTCCAGGTCGAGCTCGTGCACGGCGACCGTACCGTCGGCATAGGTCTTTCCCACTCCCGAGAGGCGGATCATTGGTGCGGAGTCGTCGCGCGGAGCCGGGGAGGCGGTACCGTCCATGCGCGTGACCCTACTAGCGACGGTGATGCCACCGGCTGCCGACGAGCCGAGCTGCTACAGCGCGGTGGTGAACGAGTGGTGGTGCTTCCAGTACGTCGACGACCGCCGCGGCGAGATCATCGATGCCACCGTGCAACACCTACAGATCACCGTCGCGGCGCTCGTGCTGGCCGTGGTGATCGCGCTGCCCCTGGCCATGACCGCCCGACGGTTCCCCCGCCTCGAGTCGGGCATCCTCGGGCTCAGCACGGCCGTCTACACGATCCCGTCGCTGGCGCTCTTCCCCTTCTTCCTGCCCTTCACCGGCCTCACCGCGACGACCGTCGTGCTGGGGCTCGCGCTCTACGCGCTCACCGTGCTGGTGCGCGCCATGCTCGACGGGCTTCGCGCAGTCCCGGACGATGTGCGTGAGTCGGCGGTGGGACTGGGCTACGGCCCCACCGGCGCCCTGTTACGGATCGAGCTCCCGCTCGCGCTCCCGGTCTTCATGGCCGGTCTGCGCATCGCCGCAGTCTCGACCGTGGCTCTGACGACCGTCGGCGCGCTCCTGTCGTACGGCGGACTGGGCAACTTGATCCAGCACGGCGTGGCTCGAAACTTCCGCGCCGAGCTCCTGACCGCATCGGTGTTGTGCGTGCTCCTGGCTCTGCTGCTGGACGTGCTGATCGTCCTGACCCAGCGCATCCTGACGCCGTGGACCCACGGGAGTCGACTGTGAGCGTCTTCGGCGACACCTGGAACTACCTGCTCGACCCCGCGAGCTGGTCGGGGCAGGACGGCATGCTGACCCTGCTCGGGCAGCAGATGGTGCTCACCGTCACTGCGCTGCTGCTTGCCCTCAGCATCGGGCTTCCCGTCGCCCTGACCCTGGGCCACCTCGGCCGCGGCGGCTTCGTGGCGATCAACATCTCCAACGTCGGCAGGGCCGTCCCGACCTTCGCCCTGCTGGCGGTCCTCGTAACGGCGGACTGGCCGGGTACGGCGACGTTCGGGCCCTACGGGCGCGCTGGCCTGGCGACGTTGGTCGCGCTGACCCTCTTCGCGTTGCCGCCGATCATCACCAACGCCTATGCCGCGGTCCGGGAGGTCCCGGCGGACGTGGTGCAGGCTGCCGTCGGCATGGGCATGACGGGACCTCAGACCTTCCGCCGCGTGGAGCTCCCCCTCGCCCTGCCGCTGGTCGTGTCGGGCATCCGTCTCGCGCTGGTGCAGGTGTGGGCGACGGCCACGATCGCGGCGCTCGTGGCGGGCCCGGGTCTGGGGCGGGTCATCACCGACGGCTTCGCTGCCAACTACTACGGCAAGGGGATCGCGGGAGCCGTCGTGGTCGCGGGCGTCGCCCTCGTGCTCGAGGGTGCAAGCGCCTTGCTCCAGCGCGCCGCTGACCCGGTGCCTCGCACGCGCCCGACCCGCGGCAGCGGACAATCTTCCGACAGGGCGCCTAAGATTTCGTCAGTGGCCGGCCCGGCCGGCCACTGACAGCGGGGCAACCGGCTGACCAGACACGCGCGAGGACCCTCGCGGGACACAGAAGGTGGATCTCTCTGATGCAACGACGCCGATCACTCATCTCCCTCGCCGCCGTCGGCGTGCTGAGCATGGCCACGGCCTGCGCCGGCGACGACCTCCCCGACGAGGGTGCCGGCCCCGGCGCCGGGTCCGGCTCCGCCGGCACGGTCACGCTCGCCACGCAGAGCTTCGACGAGGCCGCGCTCATCACGGCCATGTACTCCGGCGTGCTGAGCAACGCCGGCTACGACGTCACGGTCAAGGAGGTGGGTCGCCGCGACGTCTACGTCGGGGAGATGCCCGACTCCGTCCAGATCGCCCCGGAGTATCTCGGCGGTATCGCGGACTTCATGAACACCACGGTCAACGGCGTCGACGCCGAGCCGATCACGAGCGCCGACGCCGACGCCACCCTCGAGGCCGTCACACCGTTGCTCGAGGCCCAGGGCCTGACCCTCCTCGAGCCCTCGCCCGCGACGTCCCAGAACGCCTACTTCGTCACCCAGGAGTACTCCGACGCCGAGGGCGTCACCGCGCTCTCCGACCTCGAGGGCAGCTCGGTCGTCCTCGCGGCCAACGAGGACTGCCCGGGACGCGCCGACTGCGAGGCCGGGCTGGAGGAGGTCTACGGCATCAACGTCACGAAGGTCCTCCCGTTGGGCTTCGCCTCCCCGCAGACCTACCAGTCGGTGCTCGATGGCGAGTCCCAGGTCGGTCAGACCGGGACGCTCGACGGCACCCTGGAGTCACAGGGCCTGGTGCTCCTGGAGGACGACAAGGGCATCCAGCCCGCGCAGAACATCATCCCGTTGGTCTCCCAGGAGTTCCTCGACAGCAACGGCGGGGTCGAGCCGCTCCTCGACGACCTCATGGCGGCGCTGGACAACGAGACGCTGGCAGGCCTGATCGCGCGCGTGACGGTCGACCGCGAGACCCCCGAGGACGTCGCCGACGAGTTCCTCGCCGAGGAAGGTCTCGTCTGAGGTTTGCGCCGAGGCGCCCGAGGGGAGTGACGATCATGAAACAATTCTCGGGTCTCTCGGCCGTTCTCCTCACCCTGGCGCTGACGTTGTCCGCGACCCTGGTCGCGGTCACCACGGCACCCTCGACCGCGGCCACCGGCAAGATGCGGCTGTGCCGGATGAGCGACTGGGACAACGGAGGGTCCAAGACCTTCCGACAGATCACCTTGAAGCACTCCGCATTCCAGATGACGCATGCCGAGCGTCGGCGGATCCCCGCCAACGTCGGGTTCTCCCGGGAGGTCACCATGACGAAGCAGACCGTCGTGCACGCCTCCATCGAGGCGACCGCGCAGGTCAAGGCCGATGCGGGAGCTTTCTTCGCGAAGGCCTCGGTGGAGGCGGGGCTGAAGGTTGCCGGAGGGGGATCCTCGACCACGGGGAGTTCCATCACGGAGACCTTCACGGTGTCCGAGGCCAAGCGCGACCGGCTCTTCGTCTTCTACACCGGGGTCGACACGTTCCGCTTCAAGGTCCACAAGCGGGTCTGCGCTCATGGCCAGCACGACTACTTCGGCACGCTGAGGAGCTACAACAACATCAAGGAGAGCGGCGCCGTCCTGTGCCCGCACACCCGCTACAAGAAGGGCTCGATCAAGTACCAGGTCACCTTCAAGGCGGGTTGCTGACCCACGCCACCTCACTGCTCGTCATCGCGTAGGAGCAGGGCCGCGGGTGCGATCGTGCGCAGGTCCAGCACCGGCACGTCGATCCGCGGCCCGTGCTGTGTCGGCACCCGGTCGAGCGGTCGGTCCAGTCCGACGACATGACCCACCACCGCGGCCGCGTCCTCGCGACGGTCCTGCTCGACCAGCCACCCGACCAGCCGGAAGGCCGGAGTGAGGCCGCTGTGGGTCAGCGACCGCTCGCCCCACAGCTCCTGCACACC
>Ga0136639_10000315_pt1 | contig 15566 bp, 20 predicted proteins | sample AntDrymUQ8592106_2_FD_113739 | JGI IMG/M metagenome (GOLD analysis project Ga0136639, IMG submission 113739) | Polar desert sand microbial communities from Dry Valleys, Antarctica - metaG UQ859 (21.06) | ecosystem: Environmental > Terrestrial > Soil > Desert | place: Antarctica: Dry Valley...
AGACCGCCCTCGAGCACGCCTGCGTGAGCTGTGCGCTGCGAGAGGACATCCTCCCCACCCTGGAACGTGTAGCCCGGGACGGCCGCTGGAGCACGATCGTCTCGTGTCTCCCAGCGGGGACCGAGGCCGATCAACTGGGCAACGTCCTGGCCCGGGACACCCGACTGGCCCGTCACCTGCGACTGAGCAGCATCGTCACCGCCCTTGGATCTAGCCAATTGGCCGAGAACCTCCTCAGCGACGATCTGCTGCGCGCGCGGGGCCTGCACATGAACCCCGACGACGAGCGTGGCTTGGGCGAGGTCGTGTGCGCGCAGATCGAGTTCGCCGATGTCGTCGTCCTCGAGGAGGACCCAGGTGCCGAGGCCACCGACCTCGTGCGCGCCCTGGCCCAGCCAGAGGCACTGCTGGTCGCCGGCGCAGACAAACTCGACGGCGCGACACTCGCCGGCCAGCGACACCAGCACAAACGGGCGACTGTGTGGTGCTCACCCCTCCTGCAGGGCGCCCTCCCTGCTCTCGGTGCAAGCCATGCCTGGCGATTGCATCTCTCCTCCCCCCGCGCCTTCCACCCCGAGCGACTTCTGGACCAGATCGAACGCCTGGGTGCCGGTCGGCACCGGTCGCGCGGATCCTTCTGGGTCCCGACACGTCCGGGGCTCTCCCTGGAATGGGGTGGAGCGGGTGGACAGCTCAGCATTGGAACCCACGGCGCCTGGGGTCGACGAACGCCGCAGACCCGGTTGCTGCTCACCGGCCTGGGCACGCCGCCTGCAGGACTCGCCGAGGCATTCGAAGACATCCTCGTCACCTCCGACGAAGCGTCCTTGGACCAGCGGAGCTGGAACGTCCTGGAGGACGGCCTCGAGCCGTGGCTCGGCGACATCCGCGACGTCGCCTAGCCCGCATCACCGCACCCAGCCCACCACCGTACCCAGCCCATCCCCTCACCTACCCCTACAGCTGGCTCGCGCACCGACGCGGCCGCACCAAGGAGCGATACCCATGGCCGTGCCCAAACGGCGCACCTCGCGCAGCAACACCCGGCATCGACGTTCCCAGTGGAAGGCCACCCCACCTGAACTCGTCAACGTCACCGTCGACGGCGAGACCTACAGGCTCCCTCGCCCCCTAGTACGCGCGGTCCACCGTGGCTACGTCGCCCCGTCCCTGCGAGGCCGCCGATGAAGGCGCGGGTCGCGGCCCGCACCGGCCGGGCCACCACGGGGCGCAAGCACCCCCTTCTGACCCCCCATGTGTGCGCCGTCGACTACAAGGACACTGCGCTGCTGCGCACGTTCATCTCCGACCGCGCCAAGATCCGCTCCCGCCGCGTGACGGGCATCACTCCACAGCAACAGCGGTTGGTCGCCAGGGCGGTCAAGAACGCCCGCGAGATGGCACTGCTCCCCTACGCCAACCGCTGAACCCGCCCACGACCAGAGCCACCCAGGAGAACCTGATGAAAGTACGCAACTCCCTCCGCTCACTGAAGAAGCAGCCGGGCTCACAGGTGGTGAGACGCCGTGGCCGCACCTATGTCATCAACAAGTTGAACCCCCGACTCAAGGCTCGCCAGGGCTAGCCGCATCTCACCCCAAGGACGCCCATGTCACGCATCTGTCAGGTGACCGGAGCCACCCCCGGATTCGGCCACCACGTCTCCCACTCCCACCGCCGCTCCAAGCGGCGCTTCAACCTCAACATCCAGTCGAAGCGCTACTGGGTCTCGAGCCTGAGCCGCCACGTCACCCTGACCTTGAGCGCTCGAGGCATCAAGACCATCGACCAGCGCGGCATCGAGGCGGTCGTCGCCCAGATGACCGCCCGCGGGGAGAAGCTCTGATGGCCAAGAGAGGCAACGACCTGAGACCCATCGTGAAGCTGCGCTCCACCGCCGACACCGGGTTCACCTACGTCACCCGCAAGAACCGCCGCAACCACCCTGACCGCATGGTGCTGCGCAAGTTCGACCCCCGCATCCGGCGTCACGTCGAGTTCAAGGAGGAACGCTGATGGCCAAGAAGTCCAAGATCGTCGCCAACGAGCGCCGAAAGAAGACCGTCACCCACTACGCCGAACGCCGGGCGTCCCTGAAGGAGGCCGTCCGAACGGCCCCGACCACCGAGGAACGCGACGCCGCGGTGCGTGCTCTGGCGCGCCTCCCGCGTGACGCCAGCCCCGTACGGGTGCGCAACCGGGACCAGATCGACGGACGCCCCCGGGGCTACATCGCCAAGGTCGGGCTCTCGCGCATCAACCTACGCGCCCTGGCCCATCGCGGAGAGCTCCCTGGGATCACCAAGTCCTCTTGGTAGCTCACCGGCCGCGAGCCTGCCGCATGAGGTCGAGGCTCGGCGCCACGCCCGAACCCACGACCGGGCCGCCCACAGCCACGAGAACGGTCACGAAACAGTGGTCGCCGAGGTCGAGGAGACGAGCCCAGGCACTGTCGTCGTAGCCCATCACCGGACACACCGGGAGGCCGCGGGCTGCGGCGACAAGCAGCACGTTCTGCAGCGCGGCACCGGCATCGACGTGCAACGTGCGGTAGTGACGCGCCGGGTAGCGGCTGCGCGACACATCGAGGTCGGCGACGAGCGCCAACCAGAGGGGCACCAGCGTGGCGAAGGGCGGCTGGTCTAGCGATTCAGCAAGGTACGTCGTGGGGTCGCCGACCCGCACCGCCGCGAGCCCGGGCAACGGGAGCCGAAGATCGACCAGGTGCACCCCGGACTCCAGCCAGCCCAGGCCGCGGGTGACGACAAAGGGAACCAGAGACGGCAGACCACCGGCTCGCGGCGCAGTGCCAACGCCGTGGTGGAGCAGGGTCGCCAGGTCGTCGAGTGCCGGCTCCGGGCCGAAGGAGTACGACGAGCGCCGCCGCACCAGCACGTCACCGAGGTTGGCGGCCGGCGGGGGCGGCACCGGTAGTGGACGCGTCGACCGGGGGGCGGACTGCGGAAGCAGACTGTGGTCGGGGCGGCGAGGAACTGCCGTGGCGTTCAGGACGTCATGGAGCGCCCGGACGAAGGCGCTCACCGGGCGATGAAGAGCGGTCGACCGTTGACAGGGTCATCGACGACCACGGCGTCGACGTCGAACACCGCCATTAACACCGACGGCGTCAGCACCTCGACGGGGGCACCGTCGGCGCAGACGCGACCGTCGCGCAGTGCGACGATGCGGTCGGCGTACCGCGCTGCCTGGTTGAGGTCGTGCAGCACCATCACGATCGTCATGCCGTGGTCGTCGCGGAGGCGCTCGACGAGGACCATCAGATCGATCTGGTGTCTCACGTCGAGGTACGTCGTCGGCTCGTCGAGCAGCAGCACACCGGTTTCCTGTGCGAGGGTCATCGCGATCCAGGCGCGCTGACGCTCGCCGCCCGAGAGCGAGTCGAGACGGCGATCAGCGAGATCGCTGAGTCCGGTGAGCTCCAAGGCCCTCCGCATGGCGCCGTCGTCGTGTCGCCGCAGCATCGCCCAGGCGCCGAGCTGGGGGTAACGCCCCTGCTCGACGACTTCGCGCACCGTGGCTCCCGTGGGCACGACGGCTGTCTGCGGCAGCACGCCTAACCGGCGGGCTACCTGTCTCGAAGAGTGCCTCCCGATCGGCTCACCGTCGAGCAGCACCTCACCGCCCTGGGCACGCAGCACCCGAGCCAGTGTCATCAGCAGCGTCGACTTGCCCGAACCGTTGGGTCCGACCAGTGCGGTGACGGTTCCTGATGCAAGCTCAAGTGTGAGGTCATCGACGACGACGGTGCGCCCGTGACCGGCGTCGAGGTGCCGGGCGGACAGGACGGGTGTGCTCATGCTCGGTTCTCCCTGCGGACGAGGCTGATGAGGACGGGCGCGCCGATGAGCGCGGTGACGGCGCCCACCGGGACGCCGGAGACGTCGGTGGCGACGCCGGGAACCTGCACCGAGATCGAGAACGCGACGAGGTCGGCCAAGCTCAACAGCAGGGCACCCAGGACCGCGGCGAACGGCACGAGCAGTCGGTGGTCGGACCCGACGAGCAGCCGCCCGACGTGAGGTGCGACGAGGCCCACGAAGGCCACAGCGCCGGCAGCGGCGATGGCGGCGGCGGCCCCGGTGACGGCGGTCAGCAGCACCACCGCGACCAGGGGGCCCGGCCGCACGCCGAGCCCGATCGAGACCGGCTCTCCCAGCGCCCAGACGTTGAGGCGCGACCCCAACAGCCACGCGACGGGCACGACGCCCAGGAGCCAGGGCCACAGCAGCGCCCAGTCCTCGGGGGTGCGGGCATTGAGCGAGCCGATCAGCCAGCGCAGCACGGTGCCGATCGGCGCGGAGTCGACGACCAGGAGCAGTGAGGTCGTGGCAGCCAGCACGGCACCGAGGAGCACACCCGTGACCGCGAGCGAGCGCCGCCCCATGGCGTACAGCACGGTGCCGGCAGCGAGCGCGCCCAGCAGGGCGGCCGGGTAGGCCAGCCGGTGACCCGGCCAGACCACCAGCGTCGCGACGACCGCGAGAGCTGCGCCGGCCCCGACACCGGTCGTCGCCGGCTCAGCGAGGGGATTACGCACGACCGCCTGCACCAGCACACCGGAAACCGCGAGCAGGGCCCCGGCACCGAGGCCGACCAGCACCCGCGGCAGGCGATAGTCCAGCACGATGATCTCGTAGGCTGGCGCGCTCGCCCGCCCCGTGAGCACCCGGACAATCTCGGTCGGCGGCAGGTCGGAGCGGCCGAGGAACAGGTGTGCGAGCACCAGTCCAACGCCCACCACGAGAGCGAGCACCAGCAGCCCCGCGAGGCGCAGCGACCTCATCCGGCGCCCACTGCGACAGGCGTCCGCCCGCGCAGCACGAGCACGAGTGCGGGGACGCCGACCAGGGTCGTGGCCACGCCGACCGGGACCTCGACCGGGTACAGCACGGTGCGTGAGACAAGGTCGGCGAGGACGAGGAGGGTGGCCCCGATCGGGGGCACCGCCCAGAAGACCCTGCGGGTGCTGACGCTGCCGGCGAGTCGGCGAGCGAGGTGCGGTGCGAGGAGAGCCACGAAGGCGACCGGCCCGCAGACCGACGCGACAGCAGCGGCCAGCACGGCCGCGACGGCCACCGCCACCACGCGCGTGCGCACGATCGGCACGCCGAGCCCGACCGCGACCTCGTCGCCGAGGGTGAGGGCCTCGACCCGCCGGCGCAGCATGGCCGCCAATACGATCCCGATAAGCAGCCAGGGAGCAACGGCCTCGACGTGGGTCCACCCGCGAGCGGCCAGGCTGCCCAGCAGGTAGCGGAAGAGCACGACGACGTTTCCTTGCGTGCCCAACCCGACCACGGCCACCACCAAGCCTCCACACGCGGCTGACACGGCCGCGCCGACCAACGCGACGTGGTCAGGAGAGCGCGTGCGTCCGATCGTCAGCAGCACGAGTGCTCCTGCCACCAGCGCGCCGGCCAGGGCGGCGTACGGCAAGAAGGTGACCGAGACGTCCAGGCCCAGCACCACGATCGTCGCGGTCACGACCGCTGCGCCTGATGAGACGCCCAGCAGTTCCGGGCCAGCGATCGGGTTGCGCAGCACGTCCTGCAGCAGGAGGCCCGAGACGCCGAGTGCCGCCCCCGCCAGCAGGCCGAGCACCACGCGTGGCACACGGGCCTCCCAGAAGGCCACGTGGAGCGGATGTCCAGCGTCCGTCAAGGCAGCCAGCGCCGTCGTCGGAGCGACCGTCGGCTCACCTAGGCAGACGGCGGCCACAGCGGTGACGAGTACCACCGCCGACGCACCAACTTTGATAATGAGTATCATTACAAACCCGATCGTCCACCACAGGAGCCTCCATGCGCAAACCCATCCGCCCACTCACCCTCACCGCGACCGCCGTGCTGTGGGCAGGCCTCGCGTCGGGGTGTGGCACCTCCGAGGCTGAGACCTCCTCGCCCGCCCCCTCCACCGACACCAGCACGTCGGGCCCGATCACCGTCACCGACGACACCGGCGTAGCGATGACCCTCGCGCAGCCCGCCACACGGATCGCATGCCTCACCATGATCTGCGTCGACGCGCTCACCGAGGTGGGCATTGCCCCCGTCGCCTACCGCGACCTGCTAGCACTCGACGAGCGGTACGCCGGTCCCGATGCCGACATGCGAGAGGTCACCGGGGGCTTCGGCGAGGAGAACATCGAGGACGTGGTCCTCTCCACCCCCGACCTCGTCATCGGCCTGGCCGGCGTCCAGGACGGCCTGCGCAATGCGGTAGAAAAGGCCGCGCCGCTCTACCTCGTCGACCCGACGTCGTGGCGCGACTCGGTCGAGTTCCTCCGCATGATCGGTGACCTCACCGGCACCCGAGAAGAGGCCGACGTGAAGGCCGACGCGTTCACCGACCGCGTCGAGGCAGCCGCAGCCGAGCGCAGCGACCTCACCACCCTGTCGATGTACGGCGAGCCTGGCAGCCTGGGCGTCGACTCCGTGGCGACGCCGACCGGCTCGTTGCTCGCCGAAGTGAGCGACTACCCCTGGCCGGCCGGAGACGACCCGTTCGCCAGCGTGGCCGTTGAGCAGATCGCGCAGGTCGACCCCGACGTCGTCTTCGCCCAGGCGTTCTCGGCCTCTGACGACACCGAGCCGCTCTCGGACCGTCTGGCGACCGACCCGACCTGGGCCCAACTCACCGCAGCGAAGGAAGGGCGCGTCATCGAGGTCGAGGCCTCGGTCTGGGCGACCGGTCGCGGCACCATCTCACTTGGCCTGGTCCTCGACACGGTCGAGGAGCAGCTCGCCGAATCCTGACCCCTATTGAGAATCATTCTCAATATGGGCTAGGGTTTCGTCAGCGGTTCTCATCCGAGCCGCGTTCCCTCACCACACAGGAGAAACCCATGAACGACTTCTTCAGCCCCATCGCCCAGCGCGCGCCGCTCTCCACCCACAGCGCCGGGCACTCCAACGCCCTCGTCGAGAACCCCTTCGACGAGGTCGAGGCCACCGAAGCCGACTGACCTCAGCGCCGTTGATCGGCCCCTGCGCGCCCTTCCCCCCGGGCGCGCAGGGGCCGTCCTACTCCGAGGGGACCCACCCATGACCCAGACCACCCAGCAGTCGGCCCGTTTGCGCGCCGACGTGCGCCTGTACGCCGCCCGGAAGGGCTATGTGCTCCGGGTCGGCGAGACCCACCACCACGTCCACCTCACGCCGGCAGAGGCTGACGCGCTGCTCGACGCACTCGTCGCCGGCGATGATCCCGGCGCCGGGACTGCTCGCGCTGCGCTCGACTCCCTCGTCGTCGCCGGACTGGTCGATGCACCCCGCGCGCACCACACCGTCATCGGCGACGGAGCGTTGGCCGGCGCCCTGCGCGCTGCCCTGGTGCGGATGGACGTCGCCGTCGGACCCGGGGGCTCGCCTGTCGTCGCCCTCGATGACGACGAGGCTCTCCCTCCTGATGGCCGCACCTGCTGGATCAGCGCAGATCTGGTGCTGCTCGCACCACCCGGCGTCCCTGCTCGTGACGTGGCCGCCCGCCGCCGCGCGGCCACGGCCCACCGCGACACCGACCCACTCACTCGCCCCCTGCGCGGGGGGCGCACCGTCATCTCGGCCCTGTCCGTGGCGCCCGCCGGGCTCGAGCTCGCCGCCGTCACCATCGCCGCGGAGCTGCTGCGCACCGACAGGCCCACCCACGAGGCCGTCGTCGTCGACCTCCTCACCCTCACCGTCACCCGCCGTCCCGTACTGCCGGTGCCACCGGGTCCCCGATGAGGACGACCGTCAGCGGCCTGGCGACCTACGCCTGGCTCCCCCCCAGCCCGCGAGCCGTGCTGGTCGCGCGCACGCCGTACGGTGCGGCCGGTCACGCAGCCGAGGCGGCCGGATGGATGTCCCACGGCATCGGGCTCGTGGTGCAGGACGTGCGTGGCCGCCACGAGTCGCCCGGAACGTTTCACCCCTATGCCGAGCAGCGCCGCGAGGACGGGCCGGCGCTGCTCGCCTGGGTGCGCACCCGGTCCGACGCCCACGTGGTCCTGCTCGGCACGTCGTACGGCGCTCACGCGGCGCTAGCGACGGCCTGCGTCGACCAGCCCGACGGCGTCGTGGCAATGGTCCCTTCGCTAGGCCTCGGCGAGACCGCGCGCACCCGCGGTGGTGTGCTCCAGCTCGCCTCACGCCTTGGCTGGTGGTTGGCGCACGACGTACGACGCCCCTGGACCGACGTCATCTCGGCTGCCCGTCGCGATACCGAGCGCAAGGCTACCGTTAGCGGTCTGACCTGTCCGCTGCTCGCCATCGGCGGCACCGACGACCACTTCGCCCACGACACCGTCGACCTGTGGTCAACATGGGGAGGCCCCGCGCAGCTCGCGCTCGGTCCCTGGGACCACGGCCTCGCCGGGGCGCACCGGGCCACCCGCATCATGGCCTGGCTCGACGGCGTGCTGGCCGGCGCGCCACCATCGGGCGTCGAGACCATCGACCGCGCCGGCCGCGCCAGCGATGCCCCGCCCACCCAGGCCGTCGTGCACGTCGACGCCGGCCCGGACGACCAGTGGTGCGCCTCGCTCACCGTCGGCGGGCGCGAGATCGCCCACGGCGCAGCTCGCGGATCCCTCGTCACCCTGGGCCCCGTCGTGCTCACCGAGAGCGAGCGCACCGCCCTCGACCTGCGGCTGACCGCCGACGACTTCCCTCGCTACGCCCACTCCCACCGTCCCCGGACGCCCGTCCCCCGCCACCACCTGGAGCTCATCGCATGACTCTCCTCCCCCCTCCGTTGACAGTCGACCACCTCGTCGACCCCGAGCTCGGCATCGTCCTGGGCCTGCACCCGGTCGAGCGGATCGCGGGACTGCCCACGTCCTACGTCGGCATCACCGCCGAGGTCGCCGATTCGCGTGTGCACGGCAACTGGCCCAGCGACCGGGTCTCGCTCGGCACGACCTTCGACGACCTGCCGGGAGCGCGCATCGCAGCCATCGGTGAGGCGGTGGAGCGCTACTGCGGCAACTACGTGCCCGACGGTCTGCTGCGCGGCAAGGCCCGTGACCTCCTCGCCGACGGGCACCGGCTGCTCGGCCCCGACGATCTCCCCTTCTTCACCGACTGGCAGCACCAGCAACCCGGGTTCCCCTTCGACCGCTTCACCCAAGACGTCGACATCGCCTGGGTCGAGGGACGCGGGCTGGACGGCCCAGTGCTCGTTCCCGCATCGTGGGTGCACCTCAACTGGCGCACCGGCGCGAGACGGCACGACCCGTGGCTGCACCACGTCAACTATGCCGGCATCGCCACCGGTCAGGACGTCGCAGACGCCACGCGTCGCGGCCTGCTCGAGCTCATCGAGCGCGACGCGCTCTCGCTGTGGTGGCACCTCGACCTGCCCGCGACCGGCATCGACCTCGCCAGCGTCCCGGGACTCAGCGACCAGCTGGCCGGGTCGCGGCTCGAGGTGCACCTGCTCGCGCTCCCGTCCTGGTTCGGCGTCCCCGTGGTCGCGGCGGTGATCCACGACCCGTTGACCGGCATCGTGGCGGGAGGCTTCTCAGCCAAGCTCGACCCGGTCGAGACCGCGATCAAGGCGACCCTCGAGGCTATCCACAGCTGGGTCTTCACCCAGGGCCTGATCGAGCCCGACGGATGGGTCTTCGACGCGATCGAGGCCGGCGTCCTGTCCGAGGGGCTCTACCTGCCGCACCGCCCCGACCGCGACTACCTCGCCGTCGCCGGCGCGCAGCAGGAGCGAGTGCGCGACCTGGGGGCCCAGGCGCAGGTCTGGCTCGACCCCGTGGTGCAGCGCCGGCTGCTGCCGCGCTTCACCGCCCCACCGACGCAGGTGGGCATCGGCGACCTGCCGACCGCGACCGAGCCCAACCTGAACGCCGCCCTGGCCGCCGGCGGGCACGAAGTCGTCGTCTGCGACCTCACCACGCCCGATGTCGCGCTCACCGCGCTCAGGGTCGTGAGGGTCTGCGCACGCGGCCTGGTGCCCAATGCTCCGGCCGCGTTCCCCTACTACGGCCTACCACGGTGGGCCGACGTGGGGGGTCGCCCACCCACGCCCGAGTCGTTGCTCCTGCTGCCCCCTCCCAGCCTGTGAGTCGGCCCGAAGGTCGACCCGGGAGTGACTCGAGCGCCCTGGCCGACCCGACGTACCGCCGCTTCCTTGCGGCCCGCTCCATTGCCATGGCAGGCAACGCGCTCACCTTGGTGGCGCTGCCCGTGCTGGTCTATCGGCTCACCGGCAGCGCCACCCTGACCGCCGCGATCGCGGCGGTCGAGACAGCGCCCTACCTGGTCTTCGGGCTGCCCGCCGGAGCCCTCGTCGACCGGTGGAACCGGCGACGCGTCCTCGTCGTCGCCGGCGCCCTGAGCGGACTGGCCATGCTGACCGTCCCGTTCGCCGACGCGCTCGGAGTCCTGTCGTTCACTCAGCTGGTCGTGGTCGCAGCCATCATCTCCACACTGTTCGTGTTCGCAGACGCGGCGTCCTTCGGCATGGTGCCGCAGATGGTCGGGCGGCACCGGGTCGCGTCGGCGACCTCCACCCTGGTCACCGTCGGCACCGCGATCGGGCTGGTCGGACCGTTGGTGAGCGGCGTGCTGGTCACCGTGACCTCACCGTCCCTCGTGCTCGGCGTCGACGGACTCGCCTACCTCGGCGCGGCAGCGGTGACCGCACGGCTGCGGTGGCCGGGCAGTGAAGAAGTACGCCCCGCCGCGCCTGACCGGCGACTGCGGGCCGACGTCGCCGAGGGCCTGCACTACATCTGGGCGATGCCGGTGGTGCGCTGGCTGACCATCCTCGGCACCGGAGCCAGCCTTGCCGGCGGCGCGGTCTCCGGGCTCCTCGTCGTCGTGGGCGTCGAGCAGCTCGGCCTCACCACGGACTCACCCCGGCTCGGTTGGCTGTTCGCAGCCGGTGCCGTCGGCACGTTCGTGGCCAGCCTCGCTCTTCCCAGACTCCAGAGGGTCCTCGGGGTCGGCATCATCACCACCGTCGGCTACACCACAGGCCTGATTTCACTGCTGGCGTTGTCGCTCACGACAACACTCCTGCTCGCACTCCCGCTGCTCCTCGCGTTCAACCTCGCCCTGACCTCGCTCATCGTCAACGGGATCGTTACCCGTCAAGTGGTCACCCCCGACCACCTCCAGTCGCGGGTCAACACGACTGCGCGGTTGATCGCCTGGGGCGGCAGCCCACTCGGCGCAGCCTTGGGCGGGGTCATCGCCGGAACCGCCGGGACCGAGTGGGCGCTACGAGTCGCTTCGCTCGGACTAGCCGGCAGTCTCGTCGGAGCGATCCTGGCCGGCGTGCCACGGTTCCCACGACTGGCGGTCCTGACGCCGGACACCGATGCCTCCACACACCACTCCGGCGCACGGCCGCTCGGGCCATGAGCCTGCCGATGGACTCAGGTGCGGACGCAGGGCGTCGCGTCGACTCCGGCCTTCTCCCAAGCCGACTTGCGCAGCAGGCGTAGGCCGTTCAATGCGACGACGATCGTCGACCCCTCGTGCCCAGCGACGCCGAGAGGCAGTGGCAACGTCCCGAAGATGTCCCAGGAGACGAGGCCGGCGATCACAGTTGCAGCGATGACCAGGTTGGCTGTGACGACTCGATGCGACCGCCGTGCCAGGGCGATGGCGTTCGGGAGCGCAGAGAGGTCGTCACGGACCAGGATGACGTCGGCTGTCTCCATCGCCAGGTCCGACCCGCCGCGGCCCATGGCAACACCCACGTGGGCGGCAGCCATGGCGGGGGCGTCATTCACGCCATCACCGATCAGGAGCACGTGATGTCCGCTGTCGCGGAGCCTGTCGACGACGCGGACCTTGTCCGCAGGCAGGAGCAGCGCCTCCACACGGCGGATACCGACACTGCGCGCCACGCGCTCGGCTGCCGCCCTGTTGTCACCCGTCAGCAACATGGGCTCGGCGCCGGTCAAGGCGGTGAGTGAGCGCACCGCCTTCTCCGCCGAGTCACGGATGCCATCAGTCAGCGCGATGATGCCGACGAAGCGTTCGTCGACGAGCACCACGACGGTCGTATGGCCCGAGCCCTCCAGCGCCTCGACGGCTGCGCGGACTTCGACTTCCGTGGTCGGCAACAGCGCAGCGGGCGACCCTATGACGACTGCCCGCTGATCGACGGTCGCAACGACACCACGGCCAGGCGTCGAGCGGAACTTCTCAGGTTCGGCGAGGTCGATGTCACGCTCACGGGCGGCCTCGACGATGGCCCGGCCCACGGGATGCTCGCTTCGTCGTTCGGCTGCTGCGGCCAGCGACAGCAGCTCGGTCTCGGTCGTGCCGAGCAGCGTGACAATGGACGCCACCCGAGGCGTGCCCTGGGTCAGGGTTCCGGTCTTGTCGAAAGCGACGAGATCGACCTTGCCCAGCTCTTCGAGTGCCACGGCGGACTTGATGAGCACGCCGTGGCGTCCGGCGTTGGCGATGGCGGCGAGCAGGGGCGGCATGGTCGCGAGCACCACGGCGCACGGCGAGGCCACGATCATGAAGGTCATCGCGCGCAGCAGTGTCGGCTGGAACTCGGCTGCGAAGAGGAGCGGGATGCCGAACAGGGCGAGGGTGGCGGCGACGACGCCGACGCTGTAGCGCTGCTCGATCTTCTCGATGAACAGTTGTGTCGTGGCTTTGGTGTCAGACGCTTCCGCGACCATCGCGACGATCCGCGCGACGACCGTGTCGTCAGCTGCGCGGCTAACCCGCAACCTGAGCGCGCCGGCCCCGTTGAGCGTGCCTGCGAAGACCTCGTCTTCCGGGCCTTTCGTGACGGGCAGCGGCTCACCGGTGATGGACGCCTGATCGAGCTCGCTGACTCCATCAACGATGACGCCGTCGGCACCTACTCGCTCCCCCGGGCGAACGATCACGACATCCCCGATCATCAGGGCGCTCGCGTCGACCTCCTCCTCATCGCCGCCCTCGGACAGGCGCACCGCACGTTCTGGCGCAAGCGTCAGCAGGGCGGTGACGGAGTCCTCGGTGCGCCGGGTTGCGAATGCTTCGAGTGCCCCCGACGTCGAGAAGATGACGATCAACAGGGCGCCCTCGAACACCTGACCGATGGAGGCGGCGACCACCGCAGCAACGATCATCAACAGGTCAACGTCCAGGGTCCGCTCACGCAACGAAGCAAGCCCGGCCCGCGCTGGGGCCCAACCGCCCGATGCGTAGCAAGCAAGGTAGAGCGTCCACCAGAAACCGTCAGGTGCACCGGCCAACTGGGCTACGCCTCCGATGGCGAACAAGACCGTGGCCAGCCCTGCCCAGCGAACCTCCGGCAGACCGAAGGCAGAAATCAGCGTGCCAGGTGATGCGGAGTCGTTCGTGAGTTCTTGAGGCGCCACCGGCGCCACCTCGGTGATTGACACGAAATGTCCTTTTGGGCCGCACAGGGGTACGAGTTGGAATGAATGAAGAGATGTTCACGTGATCCTCCAACCATACACATGAACAAGCTTTCACGCAGTGGGCCCTATGATCGGCCCGTGGGTCACGGAGCAGGCGGTCGCCGCGTAGGTCCGCGAAGCATGGACCTCCCTACCGCGAAGGCCGTGGCGACGACACTGCAGGCGCTCGCGACACCGAGCCGGTTGCTGATCCTGGCCACGCTGCAGAACGGCCCGGCCACCGTCGGCCACCTCGCGGAGGTCATCGGCATGGAGCAGTCAGCGGTCTCCCATCAGCTACGCCTGCTGCGCAACCTCGGCTTGGTGGATGGCGAGCGATCTGGTCGCTACATCACCTACAGCCTCTACGACGATCACGTGTCCGAACTGATCGAGCAAGCGATCTACCATGCCGAGCATGTCCGCATGGACGGGACGGACCGTCGCGCGGCCGATGTCTGAGCGAGTGCGAGCAAGCGGCATCTGGAGCGGTGAGCTCCCGCTGAGCGGCTGACGCGGCACGCCCGGCGCGTCACTTGAGGGGACGGGTCGGAGAAGTCGATGACGGTGAAACCGCCGACGCACGCGCGACGCGGCAATGAGGATCCCGTGGCCGGACGTCGCATGGCCGATCTTCGTCGGGTTGGGCTCGGCGAACGACTGGCTGTTCTCCGGGCTCGACGACCTCCTGCCCCCTCACCACCTACGCCCACCGCCCCTGACCTGCGGGTTTGCACGTTGAAGCGGAACGATCGGGCGGGGTTTCGGCTGCCATTGGTCATCGTGGGTCGCGACTGAGAACACGGCCTGACCTGCATAAACGCACTCTCCGGACCGTTAGACGTTGTCGGCGATCGTCGGTCCCGGCTGGACCTCTCGCGGACTATTTGCGGACCGCAGGGGCCGAGGGGCGCCTCCGCATCTGGTCGAATTCGGCGGCTATGGCGTCGACCTCAGAGTCGGAGAGCTGCACCCCTCGCGTCGAGCCGCTCCCCCGCGGCCCTGAGCCGGTCGGCGACGGGCGCTCGGTCTTCCAACTCCGATTCCATGCCGCAATCGTAGGTGCGCCCCTACTCCTCCGCCCGCCCTGCCACCCGCGCCTCGATCCAGGCAGGATCGCGGCGGACGTCCACAACGGCCAGCAGTTCAAGCCGCTTGTCTTCCACGAGGTACACGGCCATGTGGGGGAACCGCTTGAGCAGGGCGCGGCGGTAGGACTCGAAGAAGATGGCCCCAGACTCTGGGAACATCTCGATCCGCTCCACCTGCTCCATCACGTGGGCGCGGAACCGGCCGGGCAGGGCCGGGTCGAGGGCACCGTAGTGCGCGACGATGGCGTCGAGGTCTTCCTCAACCTTGGGATGGAAGACCAGTCGGCGGCGAGTCACTTCCAGCGAGAGCCCATCCGGGCGTCCAACTCGTCCCAGGACAGCCCGATCGAGGGGTCCGCCTCAAGCTCGGCAGACCGCGAGCGGATCAGCGCCTTCTGCTCCTCAGTGACCTCGATCGGCGCAGACTCGACGGTGCTCTCGATGTACTCGACCAGCTCCAGGCGCTCATCGAGGCTCATCGCCTCGATGGCTGACTGCAGATCCGTGTTCACCATGCCCTCAGGGTACCCAGCAACTGCCACATCTCGGCAGGCAACTGCGGGGCTCCTCGGCACCATCGGCGTGCGCCGAGCGATCCGTACGGGATCTCCCCAAGCCAACTGCGCACGTGCTCCGTCCCGATAGCCCAACTCACTCCGGAACCATCGGCGGCAGATCCGCATGGCCGCAGCGCACGCTGTCCGCGGCAGATCCGGATACTGGGGCGGCGGTAGCTCGCAACTGACGCCGTCGCTGTCCCCTCTGGGATCTAAGGTCGCCGCACGGAACCGCGCGACGAGTACGAGTGAGGACGTGTTGACGGAACCTCACGCTCACGTTCCGTTCGGTCAGCGTCGCTGTTGCGTTTCGCCGAGAAGCGGTGTGCAGGCTCCGCGAAAGTCTTACCACCGCCAAAGGGTCACGTCACAGACGTGTCAGTTGGTAGCGCCGAATTCACACGTTGAACCTGAACTCCACCACGTCGCCGTCGGCCATCAGGTAGTCCTTGCCCTCCATCCGGACCTTGCCGGCCTCCTTGGCCTTCTGCATGGAACCGGTGGCCATCAGGTCCTCGAAGG
>Ga0136639_10000316_pt1 | contig 15557 bp, 11 predicted proteins | sample AntDrymUQ8592106_2_FD_113739 | JGI IMG/M metagenome (GOLD analysis project Ga0136639, IMG submission 113739) | Polar desert sand microbial communities from Dry Valleys, Antarctica - metaG UQ859 (21.06) | ecosystem: Environmental > Terrestrial > Soil > Desert | place: Antarctica: Dry Valley...
CTGGCCGTCTGGCCGTCTGGCCGTCTGGCCGTCTGGCTGGCCTACCTGGTGCCCACCCTAACCCTCTTCATCCTGAAAAGCCGGCCGGGCCTCCCCGCCGCGGCCGGCAGCACCGGCAGCACCGGCAGCACCAGCAGCAGCACCGTCACCGCCTCCGACCAGGTCGTCGCGGTCGGCGAAGACCTCAAGGCGCAGGTCGAGACCACCAACGTCAACTACGCCTACTATGTTCGCGACCAGGTAGCCCAGCTAGTCACCGGTACCGATGCATTCGCGGCGGCTTACCTGGTCGGCGACGTCGACGGTGCCGCGGTGCTCTACACCGACCTGAGCGACACGGAGATCAAGGCCCTCGCCGGCTAGGCCAACGCCCTGGGCGAGCCGCTGAACCAGCTGACCGCGACCCTGGTGCTCTAGTGCCTCTGAATCGGACGGCAGCCGGGAATCCACCCGAGCCGGGGTCCACGTCGACGCCCATGGCAGCATCAACCTCCGGTCTGTCCCGCCGCGGGTTGCTCGGCCTGGCCGGCGCGGGGGCGGCGGGCCTCGGCCTCGGGGTGGGCGGCGACCGAGCCGCGATCGCCGTCGCGGCAGCGACGGCACCGACGCACTCGGCCGGCACGACGCGCTCAACGGGTACATCCGGCACGTCGGGTCCGCCCGGCGCCGCCCACAGCTCCTACGTGGGAGCAGCCCAGTTCGCCTGACGTCTCCGAGCGTTACATGGCGGGAGAGACCGTGTAGAGCACGCCCTCGGGAGTGCCGGCGACGACCACGTCCCAGGTCTCATTCGTCAGGGCAGCGACGCCGGCACCACCGACGTTCGCCGTGGCCCTGGCGTCGGCGATGAAACCCGCGGCCTCGAGCTGTGCCGTGGCTTCGGCCAGCGGATCGGCCGCGTCGGTGCTGACGGCGACAACCCAGCCCTGGTCCCCGTCCGCGGTGTTCGCGGCCCCGAAACCGATGTCCCCATCGATCACCGGGATCTCCGTGGGCCAACCCTCTGGCAGTTTTCCAGCGAGGCTGACATCGCCACCGGTGGCATCACTCACAGCGCCGTTGACCGCGCTCCCCACGGCCTCGCCGGAGCATCCGGAGAGGAGGACCATTCCCGCAACGGCCATGGTCACGGCCAACACACGTACTCGGTTCAGCTGCATCAGGAAGCCCATTCGTCGGTTCTATCGTTCGGATCATTCAGGTAGTTAACGCGCGAAACCGCAGGGGCGACGCTATGGAAAACCATAACCACACCCACTGCGGTTTCGCTTCGAGTAAAGACGAAGGTTAGTTCGCGTCCTGCTTCTTCAGGCGAGAGACGTTGCGCTGACGTGCCGATGCGGCCAGCTCGACCTTGCGGATCCGTACGACGGCCGGGGTGACCTCGACGCACTCGTCTTCGCGGGCGAACTCAAGGCACTGCTCGAGCGTGAGCTGCTTGGACGGGGTCATCGACTCGAACGTGTCGGAGGTGGACTGACGCATATTGGTCAGCTTCTTCTCCTTGGTGATGTTCACGTCCATGTCGTCGGCGCGGGAGTTCTCGCCGATGACCATGCCCTCGTAGACCTCTTCGGTCGGGTTGACGAAGAACGACATGCGCTCCTGCAGGGCGATGATCGCGAACGGCGTGACGACACCGGACCGGTCGGCGACGATTGAGCCGTTGGTGCGGGTGTTGATGGTGCCTGCCCACGCCTCGTAGCCGTGGAAGATGGCATTGGCGATACCGGTACCGCGGGTGTCGGTGAGGAACTCGGTGCGGAAGCCGATCAGGCCGCGCGATGGAACGATGAATTCCATCCGGACCCAGCCGGTGCCGTGGTTCGCCATATTTTCCATGCGGCCCTTGCGAGCGGCGAGCAGCTGGGTGATCGCGCCGAGGTACTCTTCCGGCGAGTCGATCGTGAGGTGCTCGTAGGGCTCGTGGATCTTGCCGTCGACGCGTTTCACGACCACCTGCGGCTTGCCGACGGTGAGCTCGAAGCCTTCACGACGCATCTGCTCGACCAGGATGGCGAGGGCGAGTTCGCCTCGGCCCTGTACCTCCCAGGCATCCGGGCGCCCGATGTCGATGACGCGGAGCGAGACGTTGCCGACGAGTTCCTTGTCGAGACGGTCCTTGACCATGCGGGCGGTGAGCTTGTGGCCCTTGACCTTGCCGATGAGCGGCGAGGTGTTGGTGCCGATGGTCATCGAGATGGCCGGGTCGTCGACCGTGATGGTCGGCAGCGCGCGCGGGTCCTCGGGGTCGGCCAGGGTCTCACCGATGGTGATGTCGGCGAATCCGGCGACGGCGACGATGTCGCCGGGGCCGGCGCTCTCGGTCGGGTAGCGGTCGAGCGCCTTGGTGATCATGAGCTCGGTCACACGCACGTTCGCGATGGTGCCGTCGTGCTTGATCCAGGCGACCGTCTGACCCTTTTTGATGGTGCCCTGGAAGATGCGCAGAAGCGCGAGGCGGCCGAGGAACGGCGAGGAGTCGAGGTTGGTGACCCAGGCCTGCAGCGGGTGCTCGTCGTCGTAGACCGGAGCGGGGATGTGCTGGAGGATCGCTTCGAAGAGCGGCTCGAGGTCGTCGTTGTCGGGCAGCTGGCCGTTCTCGGGACGGTTGAGGCTGGCGGAACCGTTACGGCCGGACGCGTAGACGACGGGCACGTTGAGCACCAGATCGAGGTCGAGGTCGGGCACGTCGTCGGCCATGTCACTGGCGAGGCCGAGGAGCAGGTCCTGGCTTTCCTCGACGACCTCGTCGATGCGCGCATCGGGACGGTCGGTCTTGTTCACCAGGAGAATCACGGGCAGGTGGGCTTCGAGCGCCTTGCGCAGCACGAATCGGGTCTGCGGCAGCGGGCCCTCACTGGCGTCGACGAGAAGCACAACACCGTCGACCATGGACAGGCCGCGCTCGACCTCGCCGCCGAAGTCGGCGTGGCCGGGGGTGTCGATCACGTTGATGGTGATCGGGCCATCCTGGGCGTGCATGCCCTTGTAGGAGATCGCCGTGTTCTTGGCGAGGATGGTAATACCCTTTTCACGTTCGAGCTCGTTGGAGTCCATGGCGCGCTCTTCGGTGTGTGCGTGCTCAGCGAACGAGTTGGTCTGCTGGAGCATCGCATCAACCAGCGTGGTCTTGCCGTGGTCAACGTGAGCTACGATCGCGACATTTCGGAGGTTATTGCGCGTGGCAATCGCCATGAAGTAAATCCTTACGAAGAATGGATGCCGCAGAGTACCGCATGCGACGAAGAATGGATGTGTGTGGTCAAAGTCCGACCCAACGGATTATCCTACCGCACTCTCCCCGTCCGGGGGCTGAGTCTCGCTCGGATCTGGCCGCGGGCACGAAAAACGGGGCGGGAACCGAAGTCCCCGTCCCGTCATCCGTGCTGTGTTGCGGGCGTTTCTGCCTACTTCTTCCAGCCGACGATGGACCAGTCGACCGTTTCGAACTGGGCTGCGCCGTAGTTCACGAGACCGGACTTCACCGCGTACACGTTCGGCAGCGGTGCGATCGGAATGATCGGCACATACGCGGCGAGCACCGTGTCGATCTTGTTCGCGATGACGATGCGCTTGTCGGCGTCGAGCTCGGTGTTGGCTTCGTCGAATAGAGCGGAGAGCTTCTCGTCGGTGATGCCGGTGAAGTTCGACTCGGAGTCGACCGGGGAGAACAACGCCTCGCTCGAGGAGATCGGCCACGGCGTGCCGACCCAGGAGAAGCTGGTCATTTCGAAGTCGCCCGGGATGATGTAGTCCGAGAAGTACTTCGCGGCGGGAACCTCGTTGAGCTCGACGGCGATGCCGACCTCCTTGAGGTCAGCCTGAACCTGAACGGCACGCTGCTTGTTCGTGGGGGTGTCAGCCGGCACGGTGACGGACAGCTTGAGAGCCTTGCCATCCTTTTCGCGCATTCCGTCGTCCCCGGTGCTGTAGCCGGCGTCGTCGAGGAGCTTCTCAGCCGCGGCCACGTCGTAGCCGATCGCGTCGCCCACGTTGTCTTCATAGCCCTTCTGACCCGGCATGAAGATGTAGCTGCCCTGGGTGGTGGCGTCAACGCCGACCGGCGTGTTGGCCGATTCGGAGATGAGCGAGCGGTTGACGGCGTGACCGATGGCGCGCCGCAGCTCGACGTCCGCGAGCGGGCCCTTCGACCCGTTCATGGTTACGTGCGTCCAGGTGAGACCACCGGATGCCTGAATCTCGGCATCCTCGCGCTTCTGAGCGGTCTGGTACGCGTCGGCGTTGGACGAGATGTAGAGCACGTCGGTTTCGGAGTTGCCGAACGATGTGGCTGCCGATGCACTGCTGATGACCTTGACGATGATGGTCTCCAGCTTGGCCGTCTCACCCCACCACTTCGGGTTGCGCGTCAGGGTGACGACCTGACCGGTGGTGTCGACATTGGAGATGACGAACGGTCCGGACGAGGGAACCGGCGTGGTGACGTAACCGGTGTTGAACGCCTCCGGCGTGGACGCGACGCTGGCAGGCAGCACGCTCGTGAAGATCGACTCCCAGTCGGCGTTGATCGAGTCGAAGGTCACCGTGAAGTCGAAGTCGGTTCCGGTGGACTCAATCGCACTGATCTGCTCGAAGATGGCCGTGGAGGCCGGCGAATACTCCTCGTTGGTGCCATTCATGGCCGCCCAGGTTGCCGCGTAGTCCTTGTACGTGATCGGGGTGCCGTCCTCCCAGACCGCGTCCGGGTTGAGCTTGATCTCGATGACCTGAGGGTCGTCGCTGATGACCTCGACGCTGGTGGCGTAGTTCGGGTCCACCGTGGTGGTTCCATCCGTCGCGACCCGGATCGGGCCGCCGGTGGTCGGCGCCACGGTGTTGACCGCATCGGATTCGTTGCCGTCGACCTGGTATGTGTTCCAGTTCGAGGGCAGGGAGCCGATGGAGAGGCTGAGCGTTCCGCCATCCTGAACGTCCGCTGCGACGGCGCTCTCCCACGCCGTGGCGGGAAGGACCTTACTGTCGCTCGGTGCGGGCGAGTCCTCTGCGGTGTTTCCGGGAGCGCACGCCGTGAGCAACAGGGCGGACGCACTCAGAACGGCGAGTGCTGCAAAAACAGTACTTTTCCGTTTCATGGGTGATTCTCCTTTTCTTGGTGGGAACATTTCTTGGGTCACGGAGGTGTGTGGGGGCTAGACGGCCGCGGTCAGGAGCGTGCTGTGCTCGACGTGGTGGCAGGCCGTTTCCACCGTGCCGTGCAGTGCCAGCAACGGATCGATGCTCTCGCACAGCGCCCGCTTCTGTGGCGGAAGCAGGGTGTATAGCGGGCAGCGGCTGCGAAAATTGCAGCCGTCGATCTGCTCCGTCGGACTGGGCAGGTCACCCTCCAGTAGCACCCGGGTGCGGCTGCGCTCGATCACGGGGTCCGGGATCGGTGCCGCCGAGATCAATGCCTGGGTATACGGATGCCGTGGGTGTGCGAAAACCTCGGCCACCGGCCCGTACTCGACGATCCTGCCCAGGTACATGACGGCGACCGTGTCCGCGATCTGGCGCACGATGGCCAGGTCGTGTGCCACGAACAGATAGGAGAGGTTCAGCTGCTCCTTGAGGTCTTCGAGCAGGTTGATCACGCCGGCCTGGATGGACACGTCGAGCGCGGACACCGGTTCGTCGAGCACGACGAGCCGCGGGTTCGTGGCAAGGGCCCGCGCGATGCCGACCCGCTGCCGCTGCCCGCCGGAGAACTCATGCGGGTAGCGGTCGGCCATCGCCGGGTCGAGTCCGACCAGGTCAAGAAGCTCGGCCACCCGGGTGCGCCGGTTCGCGGCGTTCACGCCGTGAACGGTCAGCGGTTCGGCGATGATATCGCCGATCGGCAACCGCGGGTCAAGGGCAGCCATCGGGTCCTGGAAAACGATCTGCACGTCCTTGCGCAACCGAAGCAGGTCGGCACGGCCGAGGGTGGCCACATCCTGGCCGTCAATCAGGATCTGACCGGCCTGCGGCTTCGTCATCTCCAGGATCTCGAGGATGGTCGTCGACTTTCCGCAACCGGACTCGCCGACCAGTCCCAGGGTCTGGCCTGGCTGGATGGAGAAGGACACCCCGTCCACGGCCCGCACGGTGCCGATCCGACGGGAGAACACCCCACCTTTGCTGAGGGGGAAATGGCGCACCAGACCCGTTACGCTCAGGACCGGCTGGGCGTCCCGGTTCTTCTCGCGATGTTCAACGGCCAACGGTTCCGGCCGGGGGAAGACGTCGGGCCGGGTCAACCCGCCAGACGCGATCTCGGCCGAACGGTGGCAGGCGGCAACGTGGACGGCCTCCCCGAGGCCGGCCACGGGAACGCCGGGCGCGGCAGGGGCATGGTCCAGGAGCACCGGTTCGGTGTCGAGGCAGGCAGCGACGGATATCGGACAGCGGGCGGCAAATGGGCACCCACGCGGTAATGCCGTCAGAGACGGCGGACGGCCCTCGAGCGGGACCAGACGCTGTGTTCCGGCGGTCTGCATATTGGGCACCGAGCGGAGCAGACCGATCGTATATGGCATATGCGGGGTCGCGAAGACCTCGTCCGTCGTGCCGTTCTCGACGAGCTTGCCGGCGTACATCACGGCGATGCGGTCGGCGTGGCCGGCCACCACGCCCAGATCGTGGGTAATCAGCACCACGGCGGCGCCGGTCAGGCTCTTCGCCTTCTCGAGCACCTCGAGGATCTGCGCCTGGATGGTGACGTCCAGGGCCGTCGTCGGCTCATCGGCGATGATCAGACGCGGGTCGTTGGCAATGGACATGGCGATCATGGCGCGCTGACGCATCCCACCGGAGAACTCGTGGGGGAAGGCGCGGGCGCGCCGCTCCGGCGCCGGGATACCGACGAGCTTGAGCAGTTCGATCGCCCGGGCGGAGGCCGCGCGCTTGCTCAACGCGGCATCATGCAGGAGGAGTGCCTCGGCGATCTGGTCCCCCACGGTGTAGACGGGGGTCAACGCCGACAGCGGGTCCTGGAAGATCATCGAGATCTCCTGGCCGCGGATGCGGGACAGCTGCCGATCGGTCAGGTCCAGCAGCGACCGGCCACCGAACGTGATGCTGCCGGTGACCTGCGCCGAGCTGGGAAGCAGCCCCATCAGCGCCAACGATGACACGGATTTGCCTGAGCCTGACTCCCCGACGATGCCGAGGAACTCGCCCTTGTGCACCTGATAGCTGATCCCGCGCACCGCCTGCACCGACGGGCCGCCGCGCTGGGGGAACGTGACCGAGAGGTCGGTGACCTCCAGGAGCGGTGGGTCGGTGCGGCGGTTGCCGCCCGGGATCCCGTTCGTCAGAACATTAGTCACGGTTGACTCCCGAGGTTGGGTCGACGGCGTCGCGCAGGGCGTCACCGATGAGGCTGACGGCGAACAGCGTCACGATGAGCACACCCGCCGGAAATACGAACAGCCACGGCCTGGTCACGGCCGCGCTCGTTCCCTCGGCCAGCAGGGTGCCGAGGGAGACGTCGGGAGCCCGGATGCCGAAGCCGAAGTAACTGAGGCTGGTCTCGGCCAGGATCGCCGCCACCACCCCGAGGGTCGCGTCGATGATCAGCAGCGACGCGACGTTCGGGATGATGTGACGGCCGAGGATCTTGCGCATCGGCACGCCCATGTACCGGGCCGCCTTGACGAAGTCGCGGTCGCGCAGCGACTTGGTCTGGGATCGAACCACCTGGGCCATGATCATCCAGCTGAAACCGGCGATGAAAAGGGTCAGGAAGACCCAGGAGAGCCCCTTGAACAGCGGGCTCAGGATCACCAGCAGGATGAAGGACGGCAGCACCAGGAGCAGGTTGATGCACCACACCAGCACCCGGTCGACAACACCTCCCATATAGCCGGCGATGGAACCGACGACCGCGGCGATCATGGTTCCGAGCGGTCCGGCGATCAATCCGATCACCAGGGATTTCTGCAGCCCGACGAGGGTCTGGGCGTAGAGGTCCTGGCCGATGCTGTTGGTGCCGAACCAATGCAGCTGGGTCGGTCCGAGTCCCATGTTCAGCGGGTCCCGTCCGAGTGCGTCGAACGGGTAGAACAGTGGGCCGAGCAGAGCCCAGGCGAGGATCAGGGCGATCGTGATCGCCCCCACCCAGAACCGGGAGGTCTGGGTAAGACGACGCCAGATCAGCCGACCTCGGGAGCGCGACCGCGCGGGCGGACCGCTCGGCCCGCCGATCCCGAGGGGCTGCGGCGTGATCAGCACATCCGGGGCACCGAGTTCGGCATTGGTTTCTTCGACCAGGGACATCTCAGTTCCTCACTCTCGGGTCGAGCGCGGCGTAGAGCACTTCGGAGAGCGTCGACGAGAACAGGATCAGGATCGCCACAAACAGCGTCGTGCCGGCGACCGCATTGATGTCGCTCTGGCTGATCGCGTTCAGGGCGAATTCCCCCATTCCATGGAACGAGAAAACGATCTCCAACATGATCGACCCCGAGACGAGCGTGCCGAAGCTGTAGGCGAAGAACGTGGACATCGGGATGAGTGCGACACGCACGCCATGACGCACGAGGGCCGAGTTGCGCGACCGGCCCTTGGCTCTGGCGGTACGGATGAAGTCCGCCGAGAGAACGTCGAGCATGACGCTGCGCTGGTAGCGCGAGTAGCCGGCCGCCCCGATTAACACCAATGCGATGGTGGGCAGGAGCAGGTGGATGCCGCGGTCGAGGGCAAGGTCCCACCACGACCCGGTGAGGCCGGCCGTATACTCCCCGGTGAAGGCGATCAGCTGCATTTCCGCTGCGCCGTTCAGCGCCGTCGCCCCGATCATCAGCAGCACGCCGATCACGAAGGTGGGCGTGGCGAAAATCAGGTACGAACCGTAGGTGACGACCTGGTCGCTCAGCTTGTACTGGCGCACGGCACCCCAGACGCCCAGGGTCACGCCGACGATGGCCCCGATCAGGGAGCCGATCAGAAGCAGCCGCAGGCTGACCCCTGCGCGGGAGATGATCTGGTCCCCGATGGAAACGCCGTTGACGCCGTTTCCCAGCGAGCCGTGCACGACGATGTTGACCAGCCAGTCCCACAGCCGCTGAAGCACGGGCACATCGGGGTTGACGCCCAGCCCGTTGAGGATGTTGTCGATCGTCTGTTGCGTCGGCTGCGGGTTGCGCCCGTAGTACTTGGCCGCAGGGTCAAGCGCCAGACTGGAAACGACGTAGGCGAGGCAGGTCGCGATCAGCGACAGAAAGAAATAGTTGATGAACCGCTTGAAGATGTAGAAGACCACGGCAACTCCCCCATCGCGCTTCCCGCCGTGATGTCGGCAGAAAGAACAGTTTGTAATCACATGTGCTTATGGGGGAGCCTATGCCTGCGCGAAGCGACTCTGCCCCAGAAGCCAGTTTGAAGCAGATTCAGACAAAAGTTGTAACAGTTTCGAAACTTAAAGCGCATTCTGCCTAAGAAAGCACGAACCGATTGAGCAAAACTCAGGCAACCGCGGCCCACACGAGCTGAACAGATACCGCGAGAGCGAGCGCGGCGCCCACCAGGATCGATCGATGGTGCCAGCGGATGACGCTCACCTCCCCGCGCTGACGCGGGCTCTCGTGCCGGTCCCAGTAGCCTCGGATGGCCCGGTGCGCGCCGGACCCGCTGATCCGCCCGCTGGGTTCTTGAACCTGAGCGGCCGTGCGGGTGATTCCCGCGGATGACCGCGCAGAGGAAGGCGCTCCCCAGCACGACAGCCGCTCGCCGGATCGGGTCATCACGATGACCTGGTGGCGCAGCACGATGTCGTCCACCTCACCCCAGGGCACGCTGGTCGTGCGCAGCACGTTGATGATGTCCAGCCCCGTACCGGAGAGTCGCAGGCAGGGTCGCGCGAACACGAGCCAGAAACCCCACAGCACAAGAGCAACCGCGGGCAGGCCCGCCAGAGCCACGTCCCAGCGAGACCGCACGACCGCATCCGCGAGGAGCGCCGCGCAGAGAAGGGCAACGGCGAGGAAGACGACGACGGATGCCGGCGACCGCACCGCTATCCCGTCCGGCACCGGCCGCACTGGAGCCCCCCAGGGTTTCCGGCGGCCGGGAGCCGGTCCCGACGCGCCGGACACGCAGCTACCGGCCGAACTCGAAGTTGCCGCCCGGGATGGCTGCAAGCAGTTCCTGCGTATAGGCCTCGCGCGGGCTGTCGAACACCTCGTCCGTGGACGCGGTCTCGACGATCTTGCCCTTCTGCATGACGCAGACGTTGTCGGCGACGAGCCGTACGACCGCGAGGTCGTGGGTGATGAACAGGTAGGTCAGGCCGAGTTCCGTCTGCAGCTCGGTGAGCAGGTTCAGGATCTGGCCCTGCACGAGCACGTCGAGGGCGGAGACCGCCTCGTCGAGCACGAGCACGTCCGGCTTGAGCGCGAGGGCGCGCGCCACGGCGATGCGCTGACGCTGACCACCGGACAGCTCGCTCGGGTAGCGGTATCGGGTGGCCCAGGGCAAGGACACCTGGTCGAGCAGCTCGCGCACGCGGGCCTGGCGCTCGGCGGAGGTGCCGATCTTGTGAGCCAGCAAGGGCTCCGCGATCGTGTTGCCGACGTTGTACTGCGGGTCGAGGGAACCGTACGGGTCCTGGAAGACCGGTTGCACCCGGCGCCGGAACTTCAGCAGCGCCGCGCCCTTGAGGCCGGCGACATCCTGACCGTCGAATTCGATCTGCCCGCTGGTGATGCTTTCCAGCTGCAGGATGAGCTTGGCCACGGTGGACTTGCCCGAACCCGATTCCCCGACGAGCGCCGTGGTGGTGCCCTTCTTGATGCCGAAGGAGACGTCGTTGACGGCGAGAAGCTCGTTGTATCTGAGCCCCTTGGTGCGGATGCGATATAGCTTGGAGATGTTCTGCACCGAGATGAGGTCTTTCGCCTCCGGCGGCGCTTCACGCTCGGCCGCTCGGGCCACGAGCGTCGTGTCGAGCGATCCCCCCGAGAAGATATCCGCGCCCTCGCCATCGGCGTGCTTCGCCGACTGGATGCGACGAGACGCGAGGCTGGGAGCCGCGGCCACGAGGCGCTGGGTGTACGGATGCTGCGGGTTGGCGAGGATCTCCTGCGACGGCCCGGATTCGACGATCTTGCCCTTGAACATCACAACGAGCTGTTCGGCTCGCTCAGCCGCGAGACCGAGGTCGTGGGTGATGAACAGCACCGAGGTACCGTAGTCCCTGGTGAGGGTGCCGAGGTGGTCGAGGATCTGGCGCTGCACGGTGACGTCGAGCGCCGAGGTGGGCTCGTCGGCGATGAGCAGCTTCGGCCGGGCGGACAGTCCGATTCCGATCAGCACGCGCTGGCGCATCCCACCGGAGAACTGGTGCGGGAACTGCTTGAGGCGGTCTTCCGCGTCGCTGAGGCCCGCTTCCTGCAGCACCTGGATGGTGCGCTGGCGCGCGGCCTTGCCCTGAGCCACGTTGTTGGCCTTGATGGCCTCCTCGACCTGGAAACCGATGTTCCAGACGGGGTTCAGGTTGCTCATCGGGTCCTGCGGCACGTAACCGATCAGGCGACCGCGCACGTCCTGCATCTGCTTCTCCGACAGGGCGGAGAGGTCGCGGCCCTCGAACAGCACCTGCCCGGCTGTGATCTTGCCGGTACCGGCGAGGAGCTTGATGATGGCCTGCGCGGTTGTGGTCTTGCCGGAGCCGGACTCCCCCACGATCGCCAGCGTTTGGCCGGAGTACAGGGTGAGGCTGACCCCGCGCACGGCGGGGACGATTCCGTGCTGGGTCTGGAAACCGACCTCCAGGTCGCGGATCTGGAGCAGCGGCTCGTTGGAAACGTCGGCGCTCTCGCTGACGGGTTCGATGATGGTCTGGCTCATCGGCGGGCCCTCGCTTCGGGGTCAAGGGCGTCGCGCACGACGTCGCCCAGCATGAGGAACGCGAGAACGGTCACGGACAGTGCTGCCGCGGGGTAGAGCAGCACCTGTGGGTTGGTGCGGAGCGAACTCTTCGCCGCGTCGATGTCGTTACCCCAGCTCATAATGTCCGGCGGGAGTCCGATGCCAAGGAACGACAGGGTGGCCTCAGCCACGATGAACGTGCCCAGGGAGACGGTGGCGATCACGATCACAGGTGCGATGGAGTTCGGGATGACGTGGCGCAGCAGAATGCGGAACTTACTGACGCCCAGGGCGACGGAAGCCGTGACGTAGTCCGAGTTGCGGGCGGAGAGCACGGCGCCGCGCATGATTCTCGCGATCTGGGGCCACGCGAAGAGTGACAGCACCAACGCGATCGTGACCGGGGTGCGCTCCGGCAGCACCGACATGAGCACGATGGCGCCCAGCACGGTGGGAACGGCGAAGAAGATGTCACCAATGCGGGAGACGATCGCGTCGAGTATTCCGCCGTAGTAGCCCGCGAGTGAGCCGACAACGATCCCCGTGAAGGTGACCAGCATCGTGGCCAGCAGGCCAACGGTGACCGAGGCCTGGGTGCCGAAGATGATCCGGGCGTAGATGTCACAGCCCTGGCGGGTGAAGCCGAGCGGATGCCCGTCTGCCGGCCCGTCGTGGCTGTCGCCGAGTTCGCACTGGGTGGGCGAGACCTGGGCGAACAGGCTCGGGAACAGGGCGACGATGACGATCAGGAGGATCAGGGCCGAGGAGATCCAGAAGGTGGGCCGCACGCGCATGGCGTCCCAGGCATCCGCCCAGGTACTGCGAGCCTTCTGAGATTCGTCGAGGCGGTCGACGGTCTCGACCGGGGTTTCTTCCAGCGCGGCGACGTAATGCGTCTGCGCGTTCGGGTTCTTATTTGGCATAGCGAATCCTCGGGTCCAGAGCTGCGTAGAGGAGGTCGACGAGCAGGTTCGCCAGCACGAAGATCACGACCATCACGGCGATGAACGACACCACAGTGGGTCCCTCGCCGAGCTTGATCGCCTTGTAGACGGTGCCGCCCACGCCGTTGATGTTGAAGATGCCCTCGGTGACGATGGCACCGACCATGAGCGCGCCGAGGTCGACGCCGAGGAAGGTGACGACCGGCACCAGGGAGTTGCGCAGCACGTGCACGCCCACGACGCGGCGGCGGGACAGCCCCTTCGCCGTGGCGGTGCGCACGAAGTCCGCATTGAGGTTGTCGGAGACACTCGCCCGGGTGAGCCGCACGATATAGGCGAACGAGACGGATGCCAGCACGAGGGCCGGCAGTAGCAGCTCACTCAGGGGAGCTTCACTGCTCACTGTCGTTCGCGCCCAGCCGAGTTGCACCGCGAAGACGTACTGGAGCACGAAACCGATCACGAACGTGGGAACGCTGATGAGGAGAAGGCTGACCACGAGGGCGTTGTTGTCGAAGAGCTTGCCCTTGCGGAGACCAGCGATCAGGCCGACGAGGATGCCGAAGATCGCTTCGATGGCCAGCGCGAGCAGGGCCAGGCGGCCCGTGATCGGGAATGCCCTCGCCATCTCGGCGCTGACCGGGCGGCCGGAATACGTGGTGCCCAGGTCACCCTGGAAGAAGTTGCCGATGTAGATGAAGTACTGCACGACGAACGGCTTGTCCAGGTTGTACTGGGCGCGGATCTGTTCGATCACGCCGGGAGCCGGGGGCCGGTCGCCGTACAGCGCCGCAATGGGGTCTCCGGGAAGGGAGAACACCATGAAATAGATCAAAAACGTGGCACCGAAAAACACCGGGATCATCTGGAGCAGGCGTTTGCCGGTATACCAGATCATCAGGTTCCCAAGCCGGAACGTATGTACATGAGATTCACAATCACTGGTTGAGTCTAGTCAGTGTGGGGTCCGGGGCTACACGCCCCGAACCCCACACTTGGCTATCTAACTATTGCTGTCGAACGGATGGAACGGTGTGAACGGTGTGAACGAGGCTTATCAGCCCTTGGTGATGTCGGTGTAGAGCGGCACGGAGTCCCAGCCGAACACGACGTTCTCGACCGACTCGGACCAGACTCCGGTGACGTTGGAGTACCAGAGCGGGATCGTCGGAAGGTCAATGAGCAGAATTTCCTGTGCTTCCTGGTACTTCGCGGTGGCATCCTCGACGGAGGACGCTGCTGCGCCTTCCTTGATCAGCGCGTCGAACTCGGGGCTGGTGTAGTCCTCGTAGTTCGAACCGGCACCGGTCTGGTAGAGCGGGGCGAGGAAGTTGTACAGCGACGGGTAGTCACCCTGCCAGCCGGCGCGGGTTCCACCGGTCAGCTTGTCGGCGGAACGGTCGTCGAGCGCCGCGGCGAACGTCGGGTACGGCTTGCCGACGGCTTCGATGCCCAGGGTGTTCTTGATGCTGTTGGTGACCGCGTCAACCCAGGCAGCGTGGCCACCGTCGGAGTTGTAGGAAAGATCGAACGCGCCGGTGTAGGGGGAGATCGCGTCGGCTTCGGCCCACTTGGCCTTGGCCTCTTCGGGGTTGTATTCGAGCACTTCGGCACCCTTGAGGGAGTCGGAGTAGCCGTCGATGACCGGCGAGGTGAAGTCGGTCGCGGGGGTACGCGTGCCCTGGAAGATGACGTCGGTGATTTCCTTGCGGTCGATCGACATCGAGATGGCGGCGCGGCGCAGCTTGCCTTCCTCACCACTCCAGTGTTCGAGGTAGTACGGCATGTTGAAGCCCTGGAAGATGGCGGCCGGCTGGTTCACGAAACGGTCCGGGAAGTCCGATTCGTAGGACTCGAAGGCGGCGTCCGGGACGGCGTCGAGCACGTCGAGGTTTCCACCCTGCACATCCGCATACGCGGCATCCGGCGAGGCGTAGAAGGTGATGGTCAGGCCACCGTTGGCGGGCTTGCGCACGCCGTCATAGTCGGGGTTGGTGACGAGGTCGATTCCGACCTCGTGCTCCCAGGCACCCTCACCGTCGAGCATGTACGGGCCGTTGCCGATCGGGTTCTCGCCGAAGGCTTCCATGTCGTCGAAGGCCGCTGACGGCAGCGGCATGAAGGCCGTGTAGCCCAGGCGCAGCGGCCAGTCGGCCTCGGGCGAGGCCAGTGACACGGTGAACGTGGTGTCGTCGACGACCTTGAGGCCGGTCAGCTCGGTGTCTTCGTCGTAGCTGAAGCCTTCGATGTTGTCGAAGAAGTAGGAAGCGCTCTGCGCGTTGCTGAACTTCGCACCGAAGTTCCAGGCGTCAACGAAGGAATCGGCTGTGACGGCCTCGCCGTCGGTGAACTTCCAGCCGTCGTTGAGCGTGACGGTCCAGTTCTGCGCGTCGTCGGATTCGATCGACTTGGCGACCTCGTTCTCGGTCTCGCCCTTGGCGGTGTACGAGACCAGCCCGGCGAAGATCGAGGTGGTGATCTTTCCGCCACCGGTCTCGGTGGTGTTCGTCGGGATCAGCGGGTTCTGCGGCTCGGAGCCGTTGGTCGTGATGATCGACGCGTTGTCACCCTCTGACGGGGTGTCTCCGCTGGCGCAACCGGAGAGCATGAGCGCTCCCGTGGCGGCCAAGGCGATGGCAGGTATGCCCAGTCTCCTGATTTTCAATTTTCCTCCAGTGCGCAGGGAAATGCGGCGCGCCCGAGGGCACGACGACATCTCAGTTATATTGACCTTAAAGAGCAGGTGCGGACTTCGCATAATCC